>Ga0307372_10002815_pt1 | contig 28390 bp, 31 predicted proteins | sample OX1MG_FD_202533 | JGI IMG/M metagenome (GOLD analysis project Ga0307372, IMG submission 202533) | Soil microbial communities from Risofladan, Vaasa, Finland - OX-1 | ecosystem: Environmental > Terrestrial > Soil > Coastal area > Acid sulfate soil | place: Finland: Risofladan, Vaasa | collected... | reverse complement strand
GCGCTTCGCCTGCACGCCGCCCAGCTGGCCCTCAACGCGGCCTGGCCGCTGGCCTTCTTTTCCGCCCGGGACAAGCGGCTATCGCTCGGGATGATCATCGCCCTCGACGCCCTGGTCGCCGCTGAGGTGGCCACCGCCGCCCGGGAGGACGCCGTGGCGGCCGGGCTGCTCGCTCCGTACCTGGCGTGGTGCCTGTTCGCCACCGCCCTCAACGCCGCCGTCAGTGACCCGGCGCCCGCCTGACGGTAGTACCGTCCGGCGTCGAAGTCCTTGAAACGCATCAGCGCGGACGACGTGTTGCGAGCCGGATCACAAGCTCGCCCCGAACTCCCTGATTTCGGCGGCTCTTGGCCGGCATCAGCGTTGGTAGCTTGTGACCGTGGCCGCTGAAGTGACTGTCCGCCGCATCGACTTCGGCTACTTCATCCGACCGGCTGAAGAGACAGGGACCGGCGCACCAAGGGCAGAACCGTGCTTGGGCTACCTCGTGTTTCACCCCGGCGGTGTCCTCATCGTCGACACCGGGATGGGCTCACACCCTGACGTCGACGCCCATTACCGGCCGCGCGGTAGACCGCTTACGGCAGCGCTGGCTGCGGCAGGTGTGGGGCTGCCCGACATCCGCCAGGTCGTGAACTGCCATCTCCACTTCGATCACTGTGGCGGGAACCCCAAGCTGACGGGTCGTCCGATCTTCACCCAGCGAGTGGAGCTCCAAGCGGCTCGGGGGCTCGACTACACCCTTCCCGGACTGATCGACGCGCCCGGACTCACCTACGAGCTCCTTGACGGCGCGAGCGAGATCCTCGACGGGATCCATGTGATACCCACACCAGGCCACACGTTGGGCCACCAGTCGGTCGTGGTCCACCGACCAGACGGGACCGTGGTCGTCGCCGGCCAGAGCCACGACACGGCGACGGCCTTCGGAACCGACGTGCTCACAACACGCGCCGTCCACGACCGCTACGCCGACGACCTCCCAGTCGCACCCGCGTGGGTGGAGCGCCTTCTAGCTTTCGATCCTCGAAGGGTTGTCTTCGCTCACGACCGAGCCGTCTGGGAACCGTAGATCACCAAGGCAGAGCAATCCTTCTGCGCCGCTGGTGGTCTCAGCGCCGGGCCTCAATCCCAAGCCGCCGGGACAACGACGGGACGGGCTCTGACCAGCTCGTCGGCCTCGACACCCGCCGGCGAGGCATGACCCCGGTAGTCATAGACGCTTCTGCAGGGATTGAACTCGCCGCCGCCTCGCTTGATTCAGAGCGGGGCCGACTCCTGACCCACTCCTGTCTCGGCGCGCCGAACCTCTTGCAGGATCGACCGAAATGTCGGCCGGTAGATGGTTAGTAGTAGCGCGCCGATGACAACAAGGATGACTTCGTCGATGCCGAAGTCCGGGATGGGGACGACCTTGACCGCCAGTGCGACCCCGATCGCCCACCGCAGTGGCCGCGGCAGTCGCTCATCCGTCGCAAGCGCCCTTGTCAGTTTCATGGCAAAGCGCAGTTGGCCTCGGAATGCGATACCCGAGGCAAGTGCGACTATCCCGACGACGATGAGGAGCCAAGCCCACCACGGCATGGCCACGATGGTATGACGCTGGGGGGTAACTCGGTCAGAAGCCCGCGGCGACTCCTCCCCGGCCGGGTCAGACGCTGCTCGGGTCGGAAGTGTCGGGTGTCGCCTTCGGGCCAGATCGATTGCCAGATTCGACGCCACTCGCATCACCCAGGCTTCTCGGTACTACGCCGGCGGAATCGATCGTGCGACAGCAGCATTGAAAATCGCCGCATCCTGGCAGAACAGCACGTGCCCTCCGTTGTCGGACCCGACGAACGTCGCACCAGGGATCTGGCTCGCGACCCAGCGCCCCTGCTCGATGCCTCGCGTGAAGATGTGGGAGTCGGCGGCGAAGACGGTGGTTGGTATCGTGATCGTCGGCAGGACCGTCGTGTGGTCGCGCATCAGGAAGTCCGAGTAGATCGCGACCGCGACCGCAGCGGGCGTCTTCATGCTCTCCGCGAGCATCCACCTCATGTCATCTGCGGGCGCGGCGCCTGACTTGAACATGTTGTTGATGAAGCGCCGTGCGAAGGCCTCGCGATCCGCGCAGACCGATGCGCACGCGATGTTCATCTGGTCGTAGTCGTGGCCCTTCATCGGGTGGGCGTTCCAAGCGCCCGGCGAGAACGGGAACGGCGTCATGTCGACGAGGGCGAGCGCACGGAGGCGATCGGGGCCGTAGTGGCTCCAGTGATCGAGCACGACGGGGCCCGCGAGAGACCAGCCGACGAGCGTCACGCCGTCGAGCTTCAGCGCCTCGATGACGGCACGCACGTCACGCGAATACTGCGGAATGGTGTGGCCGTGCAGGACCTTGCTCGAGTTGCCATGTCCCCGAAGGTCCATCGTGACGACAGTGAAGTCGCGCGAAAGACCTTCCACCTGACGCACCCAGAACCTGCTCGACATCATCCAGCCGTGGACGAAGAGGATGGAGGGACCATCGCCGGTCACTTCGTAGTAGATCAGCGCGCCATCGCTGGTCTCCACGAGTCCGGAGCGGCTCGATGTCGAGACGGCCATCGGGGCCTCCTTCCGAGAGGAACTTTCACTCCTACCATGCCAACTAGCCCAGCATGGCGGACAGGGCCAGATGACCCACTGGAGTTGACCCGGTTTCGCGGACACGGTGTCCACATCAGCGGGTCAACCCCAGCCAGCCGTCAACGACCGCGGCCGCGCCCGATCGACGGATATTTCCTTACGCCCAGGGGTCGGCAGACCGCTGAGGTGCGGACCCTGTCGCGCCGGTCCTTCCCCTCAGAGGCGCTCACTGACCTAGTGAGGTCGCGAGCACCACTCTGTCCAGGCATCGACGGCCTCTTCAAGCGAAAGCGCCTTGACATCGTCCGGCTCCATTCCGACTGTGAGAACGAGCCTCTGAAGAAGCCAGTCAGGTAGCAGTTCGTGACCAGGCGGAGGCGTGGCAACAGTGCTCCCCGCGGCCCGTCGACCAATGCCCTCAACCACAGAGGAGAGCGCGATGGTCTGAGGTTGGCCTGGTGGCATCGCCGCTAGTCGGGCCTTCATTTCCGCATAGACCTCGCCATCGGAACGGACTCCAAGTGCCCATACCTCGGCGATTTCGACGATGGCCTCCCCGGCTTCGTCTTGCCGAACCCGCCAGACGATGCGCCATCCGCGATCGCCGACGACGAGCTTCCACCATCCGATCAGAATGCCGAGCAGTGGCTCCCCGGCATAGGGGTTGCTCTCGAGCAGGATCATCTTCTTGAGCGCCCATTCGACGACGACTGGGGACCGCTCCGCGAGAGTCTGGAGATCCTCTGCTGCGGCTTCGGTGAGTTCGACGTGCGCTGCGGGTCGAGACCCAGCTGTCACTCTGCGACCGTGCGGCCCTCCGCCCGCAGTTGACTCTCAAGCTCTGAGCGAGAGAAACCAAGGGCAGTGATCACCTTGTCCAAAGGCGTCCGTTCGCCGCGATCAGTCGCCACTCGACTAAGGAGGAGGGCCGCGGTTCGGATGTCCTCTTCGAGCGTCCGGAGCTCATTCAGGTGCTCAACGCTGATCACAGCCGCGACGGGGCGGCCATGACGTTCGACGACAGTGTCGGTGCCGCTCTCGCTGTCCTTGAGCAGTCCGGTGACACCCCGGGCGTGCGCCTCTGTGACCGAGAGAACCCGAGTCGGGAAGTCCACAACAGCCATATCAGTAACTGTACAGAAATCTGAACAGGTCTCCCAGTGGTTTTGGTGAGATTCCCCAACTAGCCGTTTGAAAACCTACCTCAGGGGACTGGGGTGGATCCCGCGCCATGAGTGCGCCATGCGGTGCCATCCGGTCGGACCCGAACTGCTCCCACAAGCTGCTGACCTGCGGTTTCTTGCGAGGCGGCGAGCGGAATCGAACCGCTGTACAGGGCTTTGCAGGCCCCTGCAGCGCCATTTTCCGGCCTTCGCCACCCTTGACCGTCAGCGTCCGTAGCCGACCATAAGTGCTGGTCAGCGGCATATTTCTGGGCCGGAGGAGGACGAACGTGGACGGCGCCGGACGGCCTCGGCCGCGGGATTTTCGCGGGATACCGCGGGATTTTCGCGGGATGGAAAGCGGCCCCTCTTGTGGGTCACTCCGGCGCCACTGGGACCGGGCCGCAGCAGGTCTTGTACTTGCGTCCCGAACCGCACCAGCATGGGGCGTTACGCCCCGGTGGCCAAGGGACGGCGTCGCCCCGGCGGGCGATCTCCGCCGCGTAGGAGGAGCGGGCTTCCGCGGTCCCCGGGGCGTCGCCCTCCTCTGCGCCGAAGGCGGTGAGACCGTCGATGGTCATGGGCGACACCCGTATGGGGTGGCCGGCAAGGGTGCGCGCCAGGCGCTTCATCCGCGCCTCGATTCGATGGCTATAGGCGGTGTGGTCGGCCGGCAGCTCGTCGAGGAGGTCGGGCCATGTGGCGGTCGCCTTGTCCCACTCGCCTCGGGGGAACCAGGCCAGCGACACCATCATCGAACTTGGAAGGCGGGATGTGCGCCGGGGCGGGACTAACTCAGGGAGGGCCTCGAAATCGGTGGTGTCCCGGTCCCCTACTTTCAGGATGGCCGGGTCGTAGCCGCAATGCTTGCATCGCCGCTCCTGGAGCGGGGGCGGGTCGCCGCCCCAATAGTGTCTAACTCGACCGGGAGGCGGCTGCCACGCCTCGACGAAGGCTTCGACCCGGTCGTTCAGGCCCGGTTCCGGACTCTCGCCGAGCGCCGTCCTGGCGGCCTCCAGGCCTTCGAGGAGCTGGACCACGACCTGGTCGGGGTCGCCGGTGCGGAGAGCGACGTCGATGCCGTCGCGGAACCACCGGGCCGATTCGCTGTGATCTGGGACCGCGGCGTAGGAGAAGCCCGCTGAGTTGTACAGCCAGACGTCGTCCGGTGTCCTCGCCCGGAGATTGGCGAATAGTGCATCCGCCTCGGCTCGCCTGCCGGCCAGGAGGTGGCACTCGGCGACGTCTGCGTCGGGGTGGGGCTCCGACCGGTAACCCGCCCGCACCGCTTCCTGCTTGGCGGCGATAGCGGCGTCGTAGTCGCCGGCGCGCTTGTGGAGCTCATGGATGTTGTCCCACACCTCGTAGGCGGGCAACCTGGTGGTGGGCACAGGGGTGGTCGAGCAGCTCGTGAAGGCCGGCGATTGCGGTGCCCCAATCCTTGGCCTTCTCGCTTTCCTGCACGCGCTCGTTGATCGCCCGAATCTGCCGGTAGGACTCGTTGAAGCTGATCTCCGGCATGTCCCTCCAGGCTCGTCGGCGTTGCGTCCACGGTAGGCGCGGCAGCCCATAGCGTCTCGGTGATGAGAACCACTCGCCTTCGGGTGACGATGAGCGAGGTGGAGCCGACGGTGGTGCGGGTGCTCGACGTGCCGGCCGGCGTCCTGTTGCCCGAGCTGCACGATCTCCTGCAGGTCGCCATCGGCTGGACCGACTCGCACCTACACCAGTTCGTGGCCGACGGCATCCGTTACGGGATGCCTGACATCGACGGTTTCAACGAATTCGACGACGAGCGGGCCGAGACCGGCGTTTCACTTCGTTCCCTGCCGCGCCGCTTCACCTACCTGTACGACTTCGGCGACGGCTGGGAGCACGACGTGGTGGTGGTCGGCCCTGGAGCTGATCGGGTCGGTGTCGTCGACGGCGAGGGGGCCTGCCCTCCCGAAGACGTCGGCGGACCGCACGGCTACGCGGAGTTCCTGACGGTGCTAGCCAACCCGACAGACCCGGAACACGAGCACATGCGAGGTTGGGCGGCAGCATGGAGGGACACCTTCGACCTCGCGACTGTCGACCTGCTCGTCCAGCAGACAGTCGGTCAGGTGCCGACCCCGGTACAGCTGGTGCTCTCGCTGGTCCCCGGTGGGGTCAAGCTGACACCTGGAGGCCGCCTACCCCGGGTGTTTGTGCGGCAGGTCCAAGAGCAGTTTCCCAAATGGGGCTTCGATGCGCGCCCGGCCTCCATCGAGGAGGACCTGCCGCCGTTGGCAGCCCTACATGACCTCCTACGAAAGGTCGGCCTGCTCCGCCTGCGCAAGGGGGTCCTCGCCCCCACGCGAATCGCCGGCGACGACATGGAAGTGATCCGCCGCCTTCGATCGTGGTTCGGACCGCAGTACGGCTACGAGTCGCTCCTCACAACCGACACCCTCGCATTTCTGGCCGCCGAAGGTCCGTGTAAGCCACAGGATATGGCCGGCCGCCTGCTGGAACTGCTCGGTGGCCGGTGGGTCACCAGCCAGGGCCAGCGCCTCGACGAGGCCCGGCTCCGTAGCGACCTCTATCGCCTCGAGTGCGTCCTCGTCGGCCTGGATCTGATCAACACCTCCAGCGGGAGCTGGGAAGTGGGCCCCTCGGCCCGCTGGTTGCTGCCACGAGCGACAGCTCTCACCTACCTTTGGTCGAAATCCGCCGACCTGGTGTAGCCCTATTCCGGGGTTTGTCTATTCGGCTGGCTGTTCAAGGTAGACGAGGCGGTCGTCGAGCTCCTCGTGCGCGATGGCTCGGACGGCTGCAGCGATCTTGGGGATCCCGCTGGGTCGACGGGAGAACCGCGAGGACAGAGCGATCAATACTCCTGAGTGATGCCCCCCTGCTGTAAGGCGATCGGCGGCGATACGAGCGAAGTCGGCAACGTTCTCGGTGAGCACGACGTAGCCATCCTCGACCGCCGCAGCCAGAACGTCGGAGTCGGACCGTCCGGCCAACCCTCGCTCGGCCACGGTGGAGGCGTTGATGCCACCCGCCCGCAGTGCATCCGCCAGGGCCGGCGGGTACATCTCATCGATCAGGAGCTTCAAATGTTCGAAGCCGCAGCTGTCTCTTGGCGATGCAAGTCGATGCGCGCACCGATCTCGTCTGGGTAAGCGGCTCGGTAGCGCAAGGCGGCGTCGATCTGTGGCCGGCTCAGCGACGATTCTCCAACCAGCACGGCAATCGGATCCGTCTCGTCCGACAGATCCTCAATCCACATCACGACTTCCCACACGTCCGGCCCGCCAACCAGCCCAGCCCGGCGGCCCGTGGGCCCGTCTCGGAAGGTGATCAGTGGGTGCTCGTCGCGCCGGACCCCTTCGTCGGCGTAACGCCGCAGCCGGTCCGACAGGGTCTCTCCAGCGGCACGGGCCCGGACGCGCAGCCGCTGGGCCAGGCTGTCCTCCAAGCGGACCGACACGTTCTCAGACACGTCAACATTGTAGCACAATGCATACACCCACCGGCCAGAGGTCACCGAGGCTTTCCGCGGGCCTCGCGTCACGTAGCGGCGATAGGCAGCGGTTGCGCCACGGCGTTCGGCGTGCGCGCTGTGGGACACCCCGGCTTTGGACGGCCTGGCTTCGGGTGTTCCGGGATCCGTCGATCGGCGCTGCTCCATCGCGGTCACAGGCATGTCGCGAGGAAGACACAGATGATAATCGGCGTGGCATCGCTGATCGCTTGTCAAGGGACAGCGGGTTCTCCTTGTGGGCGGACAGGAGATCTCTTTGCCGGTGGACAGCAGAGTTCCGTGTGGGCGGACAGCTGTCGGAGTCGATCCCGACATGCACCCGCACGACCTTCGTCACCACGCCGCCACCCTCATGGCCCGGATGCCGGGCATCACCACCAAGGAGCTGATGGCCCGGATCGGCCATTCCTCCCCGCGAGCGGCGCTGATCTACCAGCACGCCACGGCGGAGCGCGACCGCCAGGTAGCGGCTTTCCTCGAGGCGCAGATCGACGCGACGACGCCGGCGAAGCCCCGCCTGGTGGCCCTCCCGGACCCCGAAAAGACAGCCCAAAAAATAAATGAGCCGCGGGATTCTCGCGGGATGGACCACCCGGAGCACGATGGAGCGGAGGACCTAAAAGGGCCGCTGACCTGCGGAAACACTCTGGAGGCGGCGAGCGGAATCGAACCGCTGTACAGGGCTTTGCAGGCCCTTGCCTAAGCCACTCGGCCACGCCGCCCGGCATTGCCGCGGGCCAGCATAGGAGACCGCGATGTGCCGGTTAAGTCCTACGGTCTCGAAAGGCGGTAGCCAGCACCTCGAATCGTCTGGATCAACGGTTCCAAGCCGTTGAAGTTGATCTTCCTCCGGAGGTAGCTGACGTAGACGTCCACGACGTTGCTGCCGGGATCGAACGCGAAGTCCCACACGTGGCTGAGGATCCGCGTCCTGCTGAGCACCTGAGTCGGGTTGCGCATGAACAGCTCGAGCAACGCCCACTCCCGCGGGGCCAGCTCGATCCGGCGCCCCGCGCGCCAAGCCAGCTTGGTGTGCAGGTCGAGCCGGAGGTCGCCGACAACCAGTTCGTGGCTCGCTGGTTGGCCGGAACTGCGAACCGCGGCCCGGATCCGGGCCAGGAGCTCCTCGAAGGAGAACGGCTTGGTCACGTAGTCACTGGCACCCATGTCCAGGCCCCTGACCTTGTCCTCCACGCGTCCACGCGCGGTGAGGATGATCACGGGTGGCCGCGGCTCGCGTGTCCGAACGGCTTTGAGGACCTCGTCGCCTGCACCGTCTGGCAGACCAAGGTCGAGCAGCACGACGTCGAACGGCTCCGGATCATTGGTCAGGCCGGCGATTGCGGTCGTCACATCACCTGCAACAGTCGCTCCGTAGCCCTCTGCCGTCAGTCCTTTCGAGAGAAACGACGCGATCCCGGGATCGTCCTCGACGATGAAGACCCTCATACCTCCCACCGATCCGACACCGCTTCGGTGCGCGGTTGCGCGTGGAGCCGCATGGTCACTGCCGTGCCTCCAAGTGGGGAGTCCTCGATGCTGACTCCGCCGCCGTGTGCTGCGCAGACCGCCCCCACGATCGCCAAGCCGAGCCCGGAACCGTCGGTCCCGTTCCGGCTCCGGGCGAACCTGTCGAGGACGCGGGAACGCTCCTCCGGGGCTATGCCGTGTCCCGCATCGTCGACGCGGAAGCTGATCTGAGCACCGGTCATCCCGGCTCGATCCATCTCCGCGGAGAGCCGGATGGCATCACCGGGTCCGGTGGCGTTCACAGCGTTGTCGATCAGGTTGAGAAGGGCACCCCGCACCTCGGTCTCGTCAAAACTGACAACCGCGTCGGGGATCGGTCCGAGCTCCCACGACCGGGGGGCCAATACGGAGGATGCGCCCAGCAGGTCGCCGAGAAAGGCACGAAGATCGACCTCGCGCACGTCGTAGCGCACCGGCTCACGGGCACGTCCGAGCGTCAGGAGCCGGTCGATCAGGTGAGCCATCCGGTCGAGCTCACCGATGGCGGTGTCGACGGTCTCTGACACCACCCGGTCCTGCCCACCGTTGCGGCCGAGAAGCTCCAGGTGTCCGCGGGCGACGGTCAGAGGAGTACGAAGTTGATGGGAGACGTCGGACAGCAGCTCGTGCTGGGCCTGCACCGCTCCCTCGATACGGTCCAGCATGGAATCGAAACTGCGGGCGAGGTCGCCGACCTCGTCCTTGGTGCCCTGATCACCGAGGCGGTTCGCGATCTGATCCCTGCCGATTCGGTCGGCCGTCTCGGCGATCCCACCGATCCTTCGCAGCAGGCGACGCAGGACCAGATACGCGCTCATCACTCCGGCTACCAGGGCGACGGCACCGACAAGGATGGCCAAGCGGGCAGCCGTGTCCACTGCAGGCTTCAACGCGCTGGTGTCCACCGCCGCGACGAAGACGCCGGCGCTCTGATTCCCGATGCGGATCGGGGCGACCAGCACCTCCATCTGCCTGCCGGCAACTTGCCGAGAATGCATCGCGGTCCGGCTCGGAATCGCACCCGTGAGCGACTGGACGCGGGGATCGGACGCGATCGCCGAGCCTCCCGCGTTCGCTACGGCCCAGTAACCCGGGTCCGCTATCTCAATCAGGTCGCCGTTGGCGACAGCGTGGGATCCCAGGTAGCCGGTCGCGAAGGTTCGCAACGACTGAGAGGCGGGTCTCGCCACGGCAGCTTGCTGGAACGCGGTCAGCTCCGCTTCGAGTTGGCGCACCGCAATCTGCTGTATGCCCACGGTCGTGGTGTGCAGGAGGACGGCCAGAAAGCCCGCGAGCACGGCGGCCAGCACCATCGCGTAGAGCGCAGCCAGCCGAGCCGCGGTACCGAACCGGCTGGTGACCACCCGGGTCCTTCGGATCGCGCTCCATGCGCGCGGTAGCACCCGGTCGCGGTTCCTGCTGGCCGCTGGGAGATTTGTGGCCAGTACGGCTTCCGGTGTTTCCGCGGTCACGGGTTCGCGGCTTCCGGTCTCACCCGTCGGTGTGCGCCGTGGTCGTCGTTGTCAGGTCGCCCCCGTAGCCGCCAACCGTCGTCGACGGGGTGGACGCCCGCGGATCGGACCCGCCCGACACCTGGTCGGTTGCATCGCCCCCGTCGGAGGAGTTGTCGCCGCCCGGGTGTGCCACGGGGTACTGGGCGGGCACGGCGGTCGGGGTGATAGCCGCGTTAGAGCTTTCGGGTGGAGACGGTGCAACCGTGGTCGGCGTGTCGACGATCGTCGTGCTCGTCGGTGCCTGTCCCTGCGGCGACGGTCCGCTGTCCGATCCAACCGCCTGGCCCGGTGCCGGCAGGGTGATCGCGGCGGGCAACGACGAATGGACACGGGCGACCGAAAGGTCCGTGGCGACGGCTATCACTATCACGGCCGCCGCCACCGAGAGCACAGGACCGCCCGGACGCAGGCGAAGGCCTCTCCTGGAGGTGTCGGTGACGTGGTGCGGCCCCCTCACGCGCATCATTCTTGCGTCGGGCTCCCACTGGATGGAGTCAGGGCGTCGTCCGCTACCAGCGTGATTGCCTCCTTCGGGCAACACGCGACGGCCCTTCGGGCCTTTCTCACGAGTCTGGGGTCCGCTATCGGCTCTCTCGATACGTTCGCGTAGCCCCAAGGATCCAGCGAGATGCCCTCCGGGAACACCACGCTGCACATGCCCCAGCCGTCGCAACGCGCCGCGTCGAATGTCAGCTTCCATCCTGATTCGCGCCGTTGACTCACGCGGGTGCACCTCGCGTGACCGGCAGCGGGAACGCCCCCGGGCGGCTCGCGGCCGTGCAGCGGCCGCGGCGGTGGAGTTCCGCCTCGGCGGTGAAGACTGCGAGAGCGCTTTCAGCCATTGCGATGGTGGCGTCGGGCAGGCTGCACAACCCACGGCCCGCCACGGAATGCGCGAGGGAGGCGACCCGGCGCTGAGAACGACGGACGCCTCTTCCCCCTCCTGACACCAGTTCCATCTCCTCGGCGACAAGCGGCAGTCCGTACGAGCACGCCCCGCACTGCCCGGCCCTCTGTGCCGCAAGCCAACCCACCAGCCGCGATGCCTCCGCGAGCCCGCAGCGGCCCGGCCCGAGAACGCCGATGAGCCCGCAGCCGATACCCAGGGACCCGTGGCTTCCCCGCCCTGGTTGCACGAGCGTACGGGATGCGCCGACCCGGTCGACCCAAGCACCTCCGTACCCGCCGACGAGGACCGCCTGCCACCGGTAACCGGGTTCGCACAGCGCGTCGACCAGATCGGGAAGACGAACGGGGTGCACCACCTCGAGGACCATTCCCGGATCGGGCACGTCGCCGGCCAGGGTGACCAGCAGCGAACCCGGTGCTGCGGGCGAACCCGCAGTCCTGAACCACGTGTCGCCGAAGCGCGCGAGCAGGCCCACATGGCAAACGGTCTCGGTGTTGCTGACGACGGTCGGGCGGGCGTCGAGCCCGCATTCGGCCGTCGGTCGCGTCCGCGACGCCGGAGCGGCCCGACCACCTCCGAGCCATGAAACGAGGGCGCTCGACTCCCCAGCGATGTACCGGTCGGGCACGACCGCCACGCCGACGGTCGCGCAGTCGTCGCGCTCTTCGATCGCAGCAGCGACCGAGGTCAGCGCGGGTGAGCCCGCATGGACCGCGATCACCACCCGGGTGGCCCCGCAGGCGGCGGCCACAGTCAGTGCACCGTCGATGACGAGATGGGGGCGCAACCGAAGCAGTAGGCGGTCCTTCGCGCTGGCGGGCTCGCTTTCTGTCCCGTTGACCACCACGACCGCCGGTCCCCTGCCCTTCAGGGCCGCCTCGACCTTGCGCGCCAGCGGAAAATGACCACCCCCGCGGCCGGTGAGACCGGACTGCCGGATCATCTGAAGCAGTTCAGGAGCGCGGGGTGGCCAGCGGCGTGTCTCGCCAAGCCGGCCGAGATGGTCTGCGAGCCCCTCACGGGACTCGGGCCCGGCGAGAAGTCGTGCCCCAGGGTCGCCGACTCCCGCGATCCCGGCGATCGACCGCGGGTCAGGCGAGGTCCGCACGGCGTCCAGAGCCGGCGCAACGGGCGTCATCACCCTGCCTCGACTCCTGCTTTCAGGGGCTTGCGGAGCCCCGCGCTCACCGTGGCCGCCCCGACCAGGATCCCGCTCAGGATGTAGAGCCACCGCAGGCTCGCGGTGTCGGAACCGGCGAGCACGCCGTGCACCCACGCGAGAACGAAGGCCGGGTAGGCCAGGCGATGCAGGACCGCCCATCGCGAGCGGATGGGGCGGCGGCCGGCGAGATAGGCGCTAACAGCGACGATCATCACCAGATACATCGCGATGAGACCGAAGGTGACCGCCCCAGGCCGGTAGGTGGCCCCGTCGGGCACGACAAGAGCCTTCCATCCGACTCCGGCATACCGGTCGGCCAGCAACGACCCGACGTGGGCCGCCAGCAGGCTGACCAGCCCCGGTCCCAGCACCACGTGGAACCGGAGCAGGGTTTCGCGCTGAACAGTGACCAGCGCCCGCACGGGACGGCGGAACAGAAGTCCCACGAGCACGATCGCCGTCAACGCGACGAACGCGCCGATGCCCGTGGCGCGGGCGACGATCCAGGGGAACATACGGTTCGACGTGGTGGGTCCCACGCCGGAACCCAGGGCGTAACCGGCGGCCGTGCACAGGCCCACGAAGGCTGCCGTCCCAATAGCGACGGCAGCCTTGCCGAGCGGCCTGCTCATGCGTCGGTCCAGATGACAAACGGCTCGATAGCTGTGCTCATTCCGGTCACCCCGTCGGCACTGACCCACAGAGCCGCCAGGTCGAGGGCGCTCGCCCGGTCCGCGATCGATTCCCGACCGGAGATGAACAGAGACTTGGCCGCGGTCTCGGCCATGACCGGGTCGGCGTCGACGACCGTCACCGCCGCCAGCCCATCGCCTCCCGGCTCACCGGTGCGCGGGTCGATCAGATGATGGACCGGTTGCTCTCCCCTCTTCCAGCTCCTCACCCTGATCGAGGAGGTGGCGACCGCCTTGTCGGAGATCTCCAGCACTGCCACCGGAAGCTCGGAGCCCGACGGCGACTCGACCCCGACACGCCAGCCCTGCGCGTCCATCGGTGCGCCCGCCGCGTAGATATCCCCCCCGGCATCGAGGAGGAAGTCCCCCGCAGCCGGACGGATTCGCGCAGCACCTTTGCGGATCGCCATTCCCTTGCCGATGCCGCCGAGGTCGATCCGGGCGCCTCCCAGGTTGATCAACCGGAGTACAGGAACCGCGCGGGGCTGCCAGCCACGGCCGGGGCCGTGGGCAACCGGATCCGGAGCCGGCGGGCACACCCCGGAACCGGTTTGCTCGGCGAGCAGAAGGTGGAAAGACCTGTCGTAGCCGAGCTCGACCAGCCGGTCGTAGATGCGCGGGTCGAACAATCCTCCCGTGCGCCTGTGCGCGGCCATGGCCTCGACAACGACGGAGTAGAGCGGCTCGGGAACCCGATGCCAGCGCCAGGGATCGCGGTTGGCTCGCATCAAGGCGCTGGTTTCGTCGAAGCGGCTGCAGTGGCGTTCGACGGCCCGGAACTCGTCGAACGCCCGCCCGATCGCCACCTCGATTCTCGGGCCGGCTGCCGAGTCCCCGATCGGCCCCAGGACCTGAGCGGTGACGACCGACGCCATCGCCTTGGTGCTGCGACGAATCTCGCGCCGGCGTCCACTCACGCCCTTCGCGTGGACCTCGCTCGGCGAAAGAGCGGCGGTGCGCCGGTAAAGGTCCAGATCAAGGGACTGCATGCGAGGCGCCCGTCGTGGCGTTGGTCGCAGGAGCCGGCGCCGGGGCCAGCACCGGGAGTGCGGGCAACGGGGCGAGCGGAGCCGCGGAAGCTGAACCGCCCGAGCCCGAGACGGGGGTCCCGCCGGCAGCTGCGGATGCGGACGCGTGCGCTTGCGCAACGATCTGCGCCAGGCGACCCTGGAGGGACTGAAGGGCCGCCTCCTCCGCCTGAAGCTGCTTCTGCACGGCGGACAGCTGGGCGGGATTCGTCGTAGGGGTCGGCCGCGCGACGGCGGTGGCGACGGTCTTGACTCCCGGCTGGCCGGCTACCCACGCGATCAGGCCGCCTGTGCCTGCGAGAGTCGTGGTTCCCACCACCAGCCCGGGGACCACGCGGCGCAGCTTCAGCCCCACGGCTTTCCGGCGGCCCGCAGCGAGCCGGTGCGCTGATGCGGCGTCCAGGGGCTCCTTCCATGTGGAGAAGGTGTCCATCAGGAGTCCCGGCTACCGCCGTCACCACCGGACGTCGGGCTCTGGGGCTGGTTCGCGGCTGCCTGCTGCGCGGCGCGGAACTGCTGCTCCTCCGACGCCAGCTGCTTGGCCTCGGTTTCGAGGTTGGCCTGGTAGGCCGCGAGGGAGTTCCGTTCCTGGGCGATCTCCGAGGATTCGGAGTCCAATTGCTGCTTTTCCGCGGCGAGCTGCGACGGCGACGCGCCGGGCGAATACCCGTTGATCTGCGCCTCGAGAGCGTTGATCGTCTTCTGCAGGTTCTGTGCCTCGGCCGTCAGCTGGGCCAGCGAGTCCTCTCCGCCCGCCGCCGAGGAGCTTGTGGAAGCGCTCAGCGTTGCTGTCGCGGGCCGCGAGCCCGACGGTGCCGAAGCCAGCGCCGTCACCGCTCCGACGGCGCTTCCGCCGGCGGCCAGACACCACAACCATCTCTTCAGGGAACTCACGTCGGCTACCTCCCACGGTTCACTTTCGGACGGCAGGAGTATCGGTGTGTTCCCCTAACTCCTCGATGAAGCTGGGATGAGAGTCCTCTCACAAATGAATGGCAGGTCGTTTTCGGTCGCCCCGCGGTCCCCCCTTTTCGTCCATTGGACTACCGGCCGCGCCTCGCGGGCTACCGTCGGCGGGTCCATGCCCGAGGACCTGAAACCCGTCCCGTTCACCCGCAACGAGCGCGTCACGGCCGCCGTAGCGGCAACTCTGTTCGCAGCAGCGGCGATCGTCACGGCCGCGGGCGCAGGGTCGGTAGCACGGTTCGTCACGGCGGGCTTGGCTCTCGCGGCGCTAGCGGCCGTGATCGGGCAGGCGATCGAGCATGTCGGGGAGCGCCTGGGCGCCGGCGCTACAGGGTTGCTCCAGTCGACGCTGGGGAACCTTCCCGAGTTCTTCGTCTCGCTGTTCGCTCTCGACCACGGCTTGATCGGGGTGGTGCAGGCGGCGCTCGTGGGTTCGGTGCTCGGCAACGCGGTGCTGGTGCTGGGCTGCGCTTTCGTGGCGGGAGGCGCGCGGCACGGGACCCAGAAGTTCGACCCGGAGCAGCCGCGGCTGTACTCGTCGTTGCTCTTGCTGGTCGTCGCCGCGCTGCTGGTACCGACGCTCGCCAGCAAGCTGCATACGCCGGCGGCGGCGCACGCAGGGACTCTCTCGGACATCTGCGCGGTCGTGCTGCTTGCGGTCTACCTGCTCAGCATCCCTTTCTGGTTGCGGAGCACCTCCGGGGATCCCGGTGGCGAACGCGGTACATCTGCAGGAGAGGATCGGGGTTCGTGGCCGATTGGCATGTCGGTCGTGGTCCTTGCGCTCGCGAGCGCCGGCGCGGCGGTTGCCTCCGACTGGTTCGTGGAGCCGCTCAAGGCGGCCACCGCGAGCATGGGGATATCGGAGGCGTTCACGGGACTCGTCATCGTCGCCATCGCATCGAACGCGGTGGAGCACGCTGTCGGCGTGCGGTTCGCGTTGAAGGCCAAGCCGGAGTACGCGATCAGCACCATATTGAGCAGTCCCCTGCAGGTGGCCCTTCTGCTGGTCCCCATCCTCGTGCTGGTGAGCCCCGCGTTGGGCTCGGCCCATCTGACGCTGGTCTTTCCTCCCATGCTGGTGGCGGCGCTCGGCATCTCGGCCCTGGTGGTGGCCGTGGTCGTGTACGACGGGGAGTACACCTGGATCGAAGGTGTCGCGCTGGTGGGCTTGTACGGCATCATCGCGGCGTCGTTCTGGTGGGGATGACCTAAAGGCCGCGATGGGTACGGTGTAGCACCGTGCAACCCCCCGTCTCGCCAGGTGATCCATTCCCCCTCGGGGCTACCTTCGACGGGCTCGGCACCAACTTCTCGGTGTTCTCCGCGGTAGCCGAGTCGGTGGAGCTGTGCCTCTTCGAAGACGGCGACGAGGTCTGCTACGTGCTTCCCGAGATCGACGCCTACTGCTGGCATGGCTATGTCGAGGGAATCGAGCCCGGGGTCCGTTACGGGTTCCGGGTCCAGGGTCCCTACGACCCGAAGCAGGGGCTTCGCTGCAACCCGAACAAGCTGCTGCTCGACCCGTACGCCAAAGCGGTCGACGGAAAGGTGAAATGGGGGCAGCCGGTCTACCCCTACAAACTCGGCGGAGACGATCTGACGATGGACACGACGGACTCCGCGCCCGACATGCCCAAAGCGTTCGTCGTCGACCCCGCCTTCGACTGGGGGTTGGACCGTCACCCGAGGACCAGCTGGCCTGACTCGGTGATCTACGAGACCCACGTGAAGGGCCTCACCCTCACCCACCCCGAGATCCCAGAGCACATCCGCGGCACTTACGCCGCAGTGGCACACCCCGTCATGATCGAGCACTTCGTCAAGCTCGGCGTGACCGCGGTCGAGTTGATGCCGGTTCACCAGTTCGTCAACGACGACCGCCTCGTCGACATGGGCCTCTCCAACTATTGGGGCTACAACTCGATCGCCTATCTCGCCCCGCACAACGCCTACGCGTCGCGCGCCGGCCACCGTGTGGTCACCGAGTTCAAGGCGATGGTCAAAGCCCTGCACGCCGCGGGGATCGAGGTGATCCTCGACGTGGTCTACAACCACACCGCCGAAGGAAACCACCTCGGCCCGATGCTCGCGTTCCGGGGTCTCGACAACGCCAGCTACTACCGCCTCGTCGACGGCGATCCCCGCCATTACAGCGACTCGACCGGCACCGGCAACACGCTCAACGTCCGCAACCCTCACGTCCTGCAGCTGCTGATGGACTCGCTGCGCTACTGGGTCCTGGACATGCACGTAGACGGCTTCCGCTTCGACCTCGCGGCCACGCTTGCCCGCCAGTTCCACGAGGTCGACCGGTTGTCGGCCTTCTTCGACCTCATCCAGCAGGACCCCGTCATCAGTCAGGTGAAGCTGATCGCGGAGCCCTGGGACGTCGGCGACGGCGGCTACCAGGTCGGCAATTTCCCGCCTCTGTGGTCGGAGTGGAACGGCAAGTACCGCGACTCCGTTCGCGATTACTGGCGCCAGAGCGGTGCGAACATCGGCGAGCTAGCGGAGCGCCTGACGGGCAGCTCCGACCTGTACGAGGCGACCGGGCGCCGTCCGTTCGCGAGCATCAACTTCGTCACATGCCACGACGGGTTCACGCTGCGAGACCTCGTCTCATACAACGACAAGCACAACGAGGCCAACGGCGAGGACGGCCGCGACGGCACAGACGACAACCGGTCCTGGAACTGCGGGGAGGAGGGACCCACTGATGACCCGGTGGTCGGGGCCCTGCGCCTCCGACAGTGCCGCAGCTTTCTCGCAACCCTTTTGCTGAGCCAAGGTGTCCCGATGCTTCTCGGCGGCGACGAACTCGGACGGACCCAGCGGGGCAACAACAACGCCTATTGCCAGGACAACGAGATCTCCTGGTACGACTGGTCGAACGTCGACCAGGAGCTGCTCGACTGGACCCGGGCGTTGATAGCCCTTCGCCGCCAGCACCCCGTGTTCCGCCGTCGGCGGTTCTTCCAGGGCCGCCCCGTGCGCGGGCGCCGGCCCGACGACAAGCTCCCCGACATCGGCTGGTTCCGCCCCGATGGACAGGAGATGACCGATCAGGACTGGGAGGTCGGTTACGCCAAGTCCCTCGGCGTCTTCCTCAACGGCGGGGCCATTCCCGATCCGGACCCTCATGGCCGGCCGATCGTCGACGACTCCTTCTTCTTGATCTTCAACTCCTGGGAGAACGAGCTCGACTTCAACCTGCCCGAGGCGCGGTGGGCGGCCCAGTGGGAAGTCGTGCTCGACACCGCCGGCCCACCCCCGAGATCCACAGACCAGCCGCCGGCGCGCAGGCCGGCCGGCGGGGTGGTGCGCGTGACCGGGCACCGTCTCGTGGCGCTGAAAGCAGTCCCTACCCTTACGGACAAAATTTCGCCACCCGGAGTGGCGACGCCTTAGACCCTCGGTACGATCTCGCGTCGAGGGAGGTAACCGAAGTGGCAGAAGAGGTTCCCACTTCATACGCGAGAGCGGTTGGGGAGCGGCTGCGGAATCTTCGGCGGCAGCAGAGGTTGTCGTTGCTCGCGGTGGAGGAGGCGTCGGGACGTGAGTTCAAGGCGTCCGTGCTCGGGGCATACGAGCGCGGTGAACGGATCATCTCGGTCCTCCGGTTGCAGCGCCTCGCCCAACTCTACGGCGTTCCGGTCGACCAGCTCCTCCCCCGTGCTCCCGCCGGCGGAGCGCTCGCGGGCGCCAACGGGTCGGCGGCTCAAAACGGCTCGGGGGCGGCGGACACCCCGCTCACGATCGACCTGGTCCGCCTCGGCGGGCTAGACGCCCCGGAGAAGGACATCCTCCGCCGCTATATCTCCATGATCCAGATTCAGCGCGGCGACTTCAACGGTCGGGTCATCACGATCCGCCTGGAGGATCTCCGCGCGCTCGCCCGGGTTTTCGAGCTCGACGAGCCGGGCATGCGCACGCGCCTTCGGGAGCTGCAACTCCTGGGCTAGCCGTACGATGCTCACGTGAACGACGGGCTCTACTTCCGCCAACTCCTCTCGGGACGTGACTTCGCCGCCGGCGACCAGGTCGCGACCCAGATGGTCAACTTCTCTTACCTGGTCGGCGACCGCGAGAGCGGCGAGGCGCTGCTGGTGGACCCGGCGTATGGGGTGGAGGAACTGCTCGACGCGGCGGCGGCCGACGGGATGCGCGTGACCGGGGTGCTCGTCACGCACCACCACCCAGACCACGTCGGCGGGACGATGATGGGATACACAATCGAGGGTCTGGCGAAGCTGCTCGAAATCCAGGCGGTGCCGGTCCACGCAAACCGCCACGAGGCGGGCCTGGTCGCGAAGGTCACCGGGCTGCAGCTGACCGACGTCATCGCTCACGACAGCGGCGACAAGGTCTGCGCCGGCAAGGTCGAGGTCGAGCTGCTGCACACGCCGGGACACACCCCTGGGAGCCAGTGCTTCCTCGTTGACGGGAGGCTGGTCGCCGGCGACACCCTGTTCCTCGAGGGCTGTGGGCGGACCGACCTGCCCGGAAGCGACGCCGGCGCAATGTACGAGAGCCTTCAGAAGCTGGCTTCACTGCCGCCGTCGACGGTGGTCTACCCGGGCCACCGCTACTCGGTGGCGTCCACCGCGACGATGGAGGCGGTCAAGGAAATGAACATGGTCTTCAAGCCGCCCACCAGGCAGGCGTGGCTGGCCGCTTTCGCCGGCGCCTAGCGGAATAGTTGCGGTAGCAATCATGTTGGACCATCGCGACGCAAGGAGGTCCGCATGCCCGCAGTAACCGTCGAAAACCTACTCTCCCTACCGAAGGTCCCCCCCGCCGGGCACCCGAGGCCGGTCGTGTCCGTCACCACGGCGCCGGCGGGGTTCGAGGGCGAGGGGTTCCCCGTCCGCAGGGCATTCGCCGGCGTGCCGCTGGGCGCGCTCGACCCGTTCGTGCACATGGACCAGATGGGCGAGGTCGACTACGGGCCGGGCGAGCCGAAGGGGACGGCGTGGCACCCCCACCGCGGGTTCGAGACCGTCACCTACATGATCGACGGCATCTTCGAGCATCAGGACTCCACCGGTGGTGGCGGCGTCATCACCAACGGGGACACGCAGTGGATGACCGCCGGATCCGGCATCCTCCACATCGAACGGCCCCCAGAATCCCTCGTCATGAGCGGCGGGCTATTCCACGGCATCCAGCTGTGGGTCAACCTTCCCTCGACGGACAAGTGGGTGGACCCCCGCTACCAGGACATCGGCCGCGACCATGTGACCCTGCTCTCCTCGCAGGACGGCGGGACGCTGGTGCGGGTCATCGCCGGCGGGATCGGCGAGCACGCCGGCCCGGGGGCGACGCACACGCCGATCACGATGGTCCACGCGACCGTCGCCGCCGGCGCCCGGCTGGACCTGCCGTGGGACCCCGCGTCCAACGCGCTCGTGTACGTGCTGGCGGGCAACGGCACCGTCGGGTCGGGCCAGCGACCGATCGAGTCCGGCCAGCTGGCGGTCCTCGGCGCCGGCGGCAGCATCGTCCTGAGCGGCGGGAACCGCCAGGATTCCCGGTCGGAGAGCTTCGAGGTGCTGATCCTGGGGGGCCGCCCGATCGGCGAGCCGGTGGCCCAGTACGGGCCGTTCGTGATGAACACCCGGGAGGAGCTGGTGCAGGCGTTCGAGGACTTCCAGAAGGGCCGCATGGGGGCCATCCCGGCCCAGCGGTCGAGCTGACGCGGCCCATCACTGGGCAGAATCGGAAAAAGAGGGCACACTGGTGCACGTGAACGCCCCAGCTCGCGGAACACGGATGTCGTTGTCGGAGCTGGTTCAACGCAGCGGTGTGCCCGCCAGCACCATCCACCACTACCGGCGGGCTGGGATGATCCCGCCCCCGGTACGCGAGGCGGCGAACCGTTTCGCGTACGACTCGCGCCATCTCGAGGCTCTTCTCCAGATCCGCTCGCACAGCTCGGACCCGGACTGCCGGGAACGGATCGTCGACGCTGCCATTCACGCCTTCCGGACACGCAGCTACAACGAGGTGACCGTCAGCGACATAGCGGAGGCGTCACACCTGGCGAAGGGCAGCGTCTACCGCTATTTCGAGTCGAAAGAGGACTTGCTCACCGCGGCGATCGAGAAGCTCCTGGAGCAGACCGCCGAACGATTCGAAGCGACTGTGCAGTCTCTCGGGGGGGCCGAAGGCCTCACCTCCGACCCCGGGAAGGCGGCGCTGGTGTTCGGCCATCTGCTGGTCGACGTCCTGCCGATCCTCCTGGAGCTGGGAGCGCGGGCGGCCAAGGGGCACGAGCCGAGCGCGGATCTCGCCCGCAAGGTCTTGCGAACCCTCGCCGAGACCGGGGGGCGGCCTTTCGTAAACGACGGAGACCAGGAGAGCGCGATCTCCGCCGGCCTCGGCGTGATCGAGCGAGCTTTCGCCACGGTGCTCTCGTGGGCGGTCGGCCCGGATTGGCCACCCGACAACGGGCTCGCCACCTGAAGAGGTTCGCAGAACCTCTTCAATGGTGCTTGACACCCGGGAGCCTGCCGCGTACAAAGGATGACCACGCGGTCACTCTCTTACACACCCTCTGCTCACGCACCCACTGGCGGCACACCGACCGGAGACCTGACCGCCGACGCCGGCGCGCCCCCTGACCTACCCGTGACCGGCGAGGTCATGCGCCGGGCGTCGGGCGAGAACTTCAAGGTCGCGTCGAGGCTACTGCCCCGCCGCGTCCGCTCCGAGCTTCTCGGCCTCTACGGGTACGCCCGCCTGGTCGACGAGATCGGCGACTCCTACGACGGTGACCGGATCGCCGCTCTGGACTCGGTGGAGTCGAGCCTCCTCCGGGAGATCGAAAGCCCCGATCCGGCGGCCCACCCCCTCGTCGCCCGCGCGGCGGCCATGGTTCGTGACGGCCGAATCTCGCGCCAGCCCCTCCTGAACCTGATCGAGGCCAACCGGCTGGACCAGACGGTCCACCGCTACGAGACCGCCGAGGAGCTCTACGGGTACTGCGCCCTGTCGGCGAACCCGGTCGGCCGGCTCGTGCTCCAGCTGTTCGGAGTCCTGACGCCCGAGCGCGTGGCCTGGTCCGACTCGATCTGCACAGGGCTGCAGCTGGTGGAGCACTGGCAGGACGTGGCGGAGGACGCCGCCGGCGGGCGGGTGTACCTGCCGGCCGAGGACATGTCCCGCTTCGGCGTCGCCGATGCCGAGCTCGCAGCGTGCGGCCCCGCACGTGCCGACCTGCGCTCTCTCATGGCGTTCGAGGCACGACGCGCACGCGGCCTGCTCGAAGAGGGCGCTCCCCTGGTCGCCTCTCTTCGGGGAAGGCTCAGGTTCGCCGTGGCGGGATTCGTAGCCGGCGGGCACGCTGCTCTGGACGCGCTCGCTCGGCAGGGTTTCGATCCCCTCGCCGGCGCCCCGCGCCCGTCCCGCCCAGCGGTGCTTCGCCACCTGGGGAACGCGCTGATGCGGCGCCGGGAGCACTCGTGAACGTCCCAGAGGCCTACGCCCGCTGCGAGGCGATCACCGCGGAGCAGGCGCGCAACTTCTCCTACGGCATCCGGCTCCTCCCTCGGGAGAAGCGCCAGGCGATGTCGGCGCTCTACGCGATGGCGCGCCGCATCGACGACGTCGGCGACGGGAACGCGCCCCCCGACCAGAAGCTCAGCGACCTCGCCGCCATCCGCAAGGATCTCGCCCAGATCTCGTCGCGCGACAAGACCGCATCTGCCGACGACCCCGTCCTGGTCGCACTTGCTGACGCGGCGCAGCGCTTCTCCTTGCCGATGAGCGCTCTCGACGAGCTCGTCGATGGCTGCGAGATGGACGTCAACGGCACCACCTACCGCACCTTCGACGACCTCGTGGTTTACTGCCGGCGCGTCGCGGGCACGGTGGGCAGGCTCAGCCTCGGGGTGTACGGCAGCAGCGACACCGAGCGCGCCGTTGCGCTGGCGGACGCATTGGGCGTCGCGCTCCAGATCACCAACATCCTGCGCGACGTGGTCGAGGATCTCGCAGATATGGGCCGCGTGTACCTGCCCGAGCAGGACAGGGAGCGCTTCGGCATCGGGCCGGGACTGGAAGGCCCACGCGACAGGCTCCTCGCTCTGATCCTCTTCGAGGCCGCTCGGGCCGAGCAATGGTACGAAGAGGGCCTTCAGCTACTGCCCCTTCTGGATCGCCGGTCGCGGGCGTGCACTGCAGCGATGGCGGGCATATACCGGCGGCTGCTCACCACGATCCAGCACGACCCCGAAGCGGTGCTGCGCGGCAGGATCTCGCTCGGCGGCGGCCAGAAGGCGCTCATTGCAGCCAGAGCCTTGACGAGGGGCGCCGCGTGAACCGCCCTCGCGTCGTCGTGGCGGGCGGTGGACTCGCCGGCATCACCGCGGCGCTCGAGTGCGCCGACGCCGGCGCGCATGTAACCCTCGTCGAGAAGCGAACCGGGCTGGGCGGCTTGACCCGGTCCTTCCGCCACGGAGACCTGTGGCTCGACAACGGCCAGCACGTGTTCCTGCGTTGCTGCACCGAATACCTGTCGTTGCTGTACCGGATAGGCGCGGCCGATGAAGTCGAGTTGCAGGACCGGCTGGACATACCAGTCGTCTCACCCGCGCGCAACGCCGGCGGGCAACCGGTGATCGGCAACCTGCGCAGATCGGGTTGGCCGGTGCCGCTGCATCTGGCCGGGTCGTTGGTGCGCTACCCGCATCTGGGCATCGCCGACCGGCTGAAGCTCGGCCGCGCGGTACTGGGCCTGTCACGGCTGAGGCTCGACGACCCGGCTCTCGACCTCCACACGTTCGCGTCGTGGTTGAGGGCGCACCACCAGAGCGACGCGGCGATCACAGCGCTCTGGGATCTCATCACCGTTCCTACCGTCAACCTCCCCGCGGCGCAGGCGTCGCTGACGATGGCAGCCAAGGTCTTCAAGACCGGGTTGCTGAGCGAATCCAGCGCCGCCGACATCGGATGGAGCCGGGTACCTCTCGGGCGACTCCACGGCGAGCGCGCTGCAGCGGCGCTCGAGGGCGCCGGCGTCGAAGTTCGCACCGGCGAGAGGGTGCGCCAGATCCGGACGCGGGTCCGTGGCGGGTTCGAGGTCCTCGGTGACGGCTGGTCGGCAGACGCAGACGGGGTGGTCGTCGCGGTGCCCCACGACGAGGTGGGCGCCCTTCTCCCGCAGGGATCCGTCCGCGCCCAAGAGAGGCTCGGCGATCTCGGCACATCGGCGGTGGTCGACGTTCACCTGGTACTCGACCGGCGCGTAACCGAGTGGCCGGTCATGTCCGCTGTCGGATCGACGGTGCAGTGGGTGTTCGACCGGACATCGTCGTCGGGCCTCACCAGCGGGCAACTGCTCGCTGTCTCGCTTTCCGCGGCGGACGCCCTCCTCCCCCGGCGACCCGAGGACATCGCGTCGGAAGTTCAAGCGGAGCTCGCGCGACTGCTGCCGTCTTTTTCCCGGGCACGGGTTGTCGACTCGGTCGTCACGAAAGAGCGCCACGCGACGTTCAAGGCGGTGCCCGGCACGGCCGCTCTCCGGCCTCCCGCGGCAACCAGCCTGCCAGGCCTCGCCGTGGCAGGGGCGTGGACCGACACGGGATGGCCGGCGACCATGGAGGGGGCGGTGCGAAGCGGCACCGCGGCAGCGCGCGCGTGTCTCGCCGGCGCAGGGCGTGCCCTCAGAGATCGATCACTTGCAGGAGCTGGGCACGAAGAGGAGGTTGCGTGACCACCCCCACCATTGGTGTTCCCGAGGTGCTGGAACGAACCCGAGAGGCGATCACCCCCGCGATGGTCACCGCCATCGACAGGCTGGCGCCGGAGATCCGCCAGTTCGCCGCCTACCACATGGGATGGATCGACGCGGACGGCAAGGCCGTCGCGTCGCCCGGAGGCAAGGGAATCCGGCCGACCCTCGCGATGCTCGGCGCCGCCGCCGCATGGGCAGACCCGTCAGTAGGAGTGCCCGGTGGCGTGGCCGTCGAGTTGGTGCACAACTTCTCGCTGATCCATGACGACATCATCGACGCCGACGTCGAGCGGCACCACCGCCCGACGGTGTGGTCCGTCTTCGGGGTCGGCCCCGCGATCGTCGCCGGCGACGCGCTGCAGATCCTCGCCCACCAGGTCCTCATGGAGAGCTCTCCCGATCACGGGCCACGCGCGTCCAGTGCTCTCGCAGACGCGACGGCCGCGATGATCGCGGGCCAGGCCGACGACATCGCTTTCGAGAAGCGCCGCGACGTGACCGTCGAGCAGTGCACGGCGATGTCCGCGGCCAAGACAGGCGCTCTCCTCGGTTGCGCCGCGTCCATCGGTGCGATCCTCGCAGGTGCCCCGCAGGCGACGATCGGGGCGCTGCGCGATTACGGGAAGCACCTCGGCCTGGCGTTCCAGGCCGTCGACGACCTGCTCGGCATCTGGGGGGACCCGAGCCGTACCGGCAAACCTGCCGGTAGCGACCTGAGGCAGAGGAAGAAGTCGATGCCCGTCGTCTCCGCGCTCGCCGCCGGCGGAGCCGAAGCGGACGAGTTGCGCATGCTCATCGTCGGTCCCGCGGACTCCGAGAACCCGCTGCTGCCACTGACCGCGGACGAGATCGACCGCGCACGCTTCCTCGTCGAGAGCTGCGGCGGCCGTGAGTGGACGACCGTGCGTGCCAAGGCGAACCTCGACGCAGCGCTCGGCGCGCTCGAACGGGTGCGGCTTTCTGCTCGGCCGCGTCGCGACCTTGCCGACATCGCTGTGTTCGTGGTGGAGCGCGAGGCGTGACAGAAGCGCGGACGGTAACCGAGGCCGCCTCATCGCTTCGAAGAGCGTGCGACCACCTCCTGTCGTTGCAGAGCACCGACGGGTGGTGGAAGGCGGAGCTCGAGACAAACGTGACGATGGACGCCGAGGACCTTCTGCTACGGCACTACCTCGGCATCTCGGACCACGCGATCACCGAGCCGGCCGCGCGGTGGATCCGTCACAACCAGCGGCCCGACGGCACCTGGGGAACCTTCCACGGCGCACCCGGGGACCTGTCGGCGACGATCGAGGCGTACGTCGCCCTGCGGCTCGCTGGCGACGATCCGTCGGAACCGCCCATGGCCGCGGCCGCCGAATGGATCAGGTCCAACGGCGGTGTGGAACGAAGCAGGGTGTTCACGCGCATCTGGCTGGCGCTGATGGGTGCCTGGGATTGGGAGGACCTCCCCGTCCTGCCTCCCGAAGTCATGTTCCTGCCTTCGTGGGCGCCGCTCAACGTCTACGACTTCGCCTGCTGGGCACGACAGACCATCGTTGCCTTGACGATCGTCATGGCGCACCGCCCGTCGCGCCCGCTCGGCTTCCCGATCGATGAGCTGTTCAGCGGCGGGCCGCGCCGTCTCGAGTCGAGCGGCCTCAGGGACCTCGCGAGCACGGGGGGACGCTTCCTCGCCCTGGACCGTCTGCTGCACCGCTACGAGAGGCTGCCCCGCTGGTTCCTCCCGCGTACCTTGCTGCGCAAGGCTGCCCTCACCAAGGCCGAGCAGTGGGTCGTCCGCCGCCAGGAGGCGGACGGCCTGTGGGGAGGGATCCAGCCACCCGTCGTCTACTCGGTCATCGCCCTGCAGCTCCAGGGCTACAGCCTCGACCACCCCATCATCAAGGCGGCTCTCGACGGCCTGGAAGGCTTCGTGGTCCACGACGACAAAGGCCGGCGTGTCGAAGCGTGCCAGTCACCTGTGTGGGACACGGCCCTCGCGGTGGTAGCGCTGTCCGACGCGGGTGTGGACCCCGGTGAACCCGCGATCAAGTCGGCAGTCGAGTGGCTCGTCCGCGAAGAGGTGCCCATCCGCGGCGACTGGGCGGTCAGGCGCCCCTCGCTCGGCGCCGGCGGTTGGGCGTTCGAGTTCGCCAACGACAACTACCCCGACATCGACGACACCGCCGAGGTGATAATCGCCCTGCGCAAGGCGGGGGTCGCCGCTGGGCGCGACTGCGAAGCGGCGTGCGAGCGCGGCGTCGCTTGGACTCTCGGCATGCAGAGCCGGGACGGGGGTTGGGGCGCCTTCGACGCCGACAACGACAGCCCCCTCGTCGCCGCACTCCCCTTCTGCGACTTCGGCGAGGTCACCGACCCGCCGTCTGCCGACGTGACCGCGCACGTCCTCGAGATGCTCGCGACCGAACCGGGAGTTCCGCCGGCGGTCCTCCAGTCCGCCACCCAGTGGCTCTGGAACGCCCAGGAGCCCGACGGGTCATGGTTCGGCCGCTGGGGCGTCAACTACGTGTACGGGACCGGAGCCGCCGTTCCCGCGCTGGTAGCAGCCGGCGCACGGCCGGAAGACCCGCGCATCCGGCGAGCGGTCGCGTGGCTCGAAGCCCACCAAAACGGCGACGGCGGCTGGGGAGAAGACCTCCGCTCCTATGTCGACCAGTCGTGGCGGGGCCGCGGCGAGTCCACCGCTTCCCAGACCGCCTGGGCGCTCCTCGCCCTGCTCGCAGCAGGCGAGCACGACTCAGACGCGACCCGGCGCGGCGTCGACTGGCTCGTCCGCAACCAGACCGAAGCCGGGACATGGGACGAGCCGTGGTTCACGGGGACCGGCTTCCCTTGGGACTTCTCGATCAACTACCACCTGTACCGGCTGGTCTGGCCGGTCATGGCCCTGGGCAGGTACGTGCGCGGAGCCGGCACGCCATGAGCGCCGTCCCCGAGACCGCAGGCCCTGCCGGCGCCGGGCTGCTCGTGCTCTGCCCGCTCCGACTCGAGGCCCGCGCCGTGTCGTCCGCCTCCGTCGGGGCAACCGTCGTCAGGACGGGCGCGGGGATGTCCAAGGCGGCAGCTGCGGCGGACCGGGCGCTTGCCGGCCGGGCTCCTGGCCCGGTGGCCGTCGCCGGCGTCGCCGGAGCACTGGTCGACGGGTTGGAACCCGGCACCCTGGTCGTCGCCGACCGGGTCGTCGACGCGGCGGACGGCGCGCTCGTCGCCGAGCTCCCGTCGGCCGCATTGATCGCCGCCGCCCTCCGCCGGCGCGGTCTGCCTGTCGTTGTGGGGACAGTGGCCTCGTCCGAACGCCTGGTGCGCGGCTCCAAGGCCCGCGCCGGGCTGGCCGCTCTCGGGGCCGTGGCGGTCGACATGGAGACCGCTGCGGTGCTGCGCCGCCGGTGGGACCGGCCGGTAGCGGTGATCCGGGCGATCGCCGACACGCCCGGCCGGGAGCTCGGGTCCCCGTCGACGATCTCGTGCGGGCGGCGGGCGCTCGGCGCGCTCAAGGCCGCGGCACCCGTACTCGAGGAGTGGGCGGCCGTGACGGGGGCGAGGACGGTTGTGCTGGCGGGGCCCAGGTCGTTTTGCGCCGGCG
>Ga0307372_10002814_pt1 | contig 28400 bp, 26 predicted proteins | sample OX1MG_FD_202533 | JGI IMG/M metagenome (GOLD analysis project Ga0307372, IMG submission 202533) | Soil microbial communities from Risofladan, Vaasa, Finland - OX-1 | ecosystem: Environmental > Terrestrial > Soil > Coastal area > Acid sulfate soil | place: Finland: Risofladan, Vaasa | collected... | reverse complement strand
CCATGTCAGCCGATCCGCCACGCAAGCCACACAGACCGCCCACCCTCAACGGCCAGCGGAGCTGCAGTGCCCAGTTTCGTCCCCACGGGAGCCCCGCGAAGCGGCGCATGTTTTTCTTGCATGCCATTCCTGGCGGTTCCGTCCGGCTGCATCGCAGGGGGTCGGAGGGCCGCAGGTCAGACACCCTAGGTTGTCCGGCTGTGGTCAGCTGTGTCGAGCACCGTCTGGTCACGTAGTCACTTGGTTAGTCACTGGCCTTCGGCCTCACGGCCTGGACGATGGGTGACGCCAGGCCACAGGAGCCGTCCTCCAGTGTAGGACCCGCCCCGCCCCGCATAGGGGTGTCACCCGTTCGCGGAAGGGGAGGCACGGCTGGCCGTGTGCGTGCACCGGCTAGCTGTGCCCTTCCACAGCCCAGGTTCTGGCTACCGGGTCCCACATAGCGACTCCGGCGGTCCCGGTCAGGAGTGGGTCGGCGAACTCGGCCACCGCCGTGATCGCTTCGGCGTAGGAGGCGGGGAGCTGGCTGGCAAGCCCGTTCCTGTCCAGGTACACGGACCACGCTTGCTGGCTGGCCGGCCCGAGCCGGCCAGCCAGGACGGCGAGCGGGCGGAGAGTGCTCTGGCGGTGCGCGGCGGTCGCGCGCAAGGCCGCCGCCAGTTCCGCCGCGCTGACCCGGTGGCGGCGGGTCAGGAGCACCACGTCAGCGAAGTCCCGTTCGCGGGTGGTCGCCTCCCCCCGGTCGATCATGGTGATGATCTTCTCTGCCAGCACGCTCGCCAGCGGATAGCCCAGCAGCCGGAACGACCCGGCCAGCAGCCCCGGGTACTCGATCTCGACGGGCGCCGGGGTCACCGGGTCGCCGACGTTCACATCCGCGCGCAGCACGGTGCGCGCCCGGTCCACCATGGCCGGCACAGCCAGCCGCACCCCGGCATACAGTTCGGCGTCCCGGATCACCCGGGCGGTGAGCCGATCAGATGAGAACACGACCCCGTCGTCCGCTTCAATGTCGAGCACTTCCCGGACGGCCGCGGCGACGGAGTCGACGTCATTGCGGAGCCCGGTCGCGAGCAGGTCGATGTCGGCTGTCGGCCGCCGGGTGTCCAGCGCGGCCAGCAGCATGCCTCCCTTGAGGACCATGCGGTGGCGGTGCCGCGAGCGCGCCAGCCGGAACAGGAAGCGCTCATGCACATACATGACCAGGTACTCCTGGGCTGGCCGACCCGCCCGGCGGGCCAGCGCCTGCAAGTCGAGGTAGGCGCGACCGGCGGGGCTGTCGCGGCGGGGGCTCATTCGGCCAGCATCCGCAACGCCGCCAGCACCGGCGCCCGCACCCTCAGCTCGCCAGCCAGCTCCAGCACCCGCCCCGGCCGCGGCCGGGGCCCGCGCAGATACCGGCGCATCCCCCCAATCGCCAGATCCTCACCCACCTGATGCCTCAGGCGGAAAACATCCACAACCGTCCTCTCGGAATCGCTGATCCAGAACTGCGCGCCGCCCTCCACCGTGACCCGCGTCCGGCCCAGATCGAAAGTCTCAGCACGGAAGACGTGCACCCGTGTTGGCGGGTGGTCGATCCGGGGACGGTGCGTTCCCTGGGGGACCGCAAGATCGACCCAGCCCGGGATCTCGTCGCTCAGATCCCAGTAGGCCAGCGCCGACCCCAGACACACCATCGCCCTGGGAGCCCGGGCGCAGACCGCCACGAAATCAAGCTGATCAAGCCCGCCAGCCTCCCCGAGCTGATACACGCCCCTGGCCAACTCCACCACCAGCCCGGCATCACGCACCCGGTACAAGTCCCGCCATGAAACCCCCGCCCGCACAGCATCGCCCGCCCGGAACACCGGCCCCAGCGGCCGGAGCCGATCCACAACAGCCTGATCCGACGGCACGCATGAAACCCTACATCGCTAACTGCTTCCCATGCAGGTTTTCATACGTGGGCGACCGCCCCGCATACTACGGCCGCTGACTATCCGCAGTTGTCCCGTGGTGTGTACCACCCGGCCCTGACCGAGCCACTAGCCCTTGAGCAGACGGTACGGGCCTGGCACCAGGCAGGCCAGAGCCGACGCGTCATAGCTCCGACCTCATCATCGACCGGCGCAAGATCAAATGCATCCTCGACCAGAGTCGCGTGATCGAAGAGGCAGACACGGCGCCAGGCCTCGGCGCCTCCGAAGTCCTGCCGGAGCACCGCGGAGACACCCCAATCCCTCTATTACTATAAGTAGTCAATCGCTACCAAACGTAACCTACACGCAGCTACGGCTAGCGCGACTGTATCGACCGTCAACGGTGCCCGCCCGCACGCAAGTTGCGGGTCCTTCTGGCCGTGAGGGCACAGTCACTTTCGATGTCAGATCCGGCAGCTTCCTGCGGACCGGCCGGGGCATCTGCCCTCTGTTGCACGGATCCGGCGAGATCCCAGGATGCGGCTCTTGGGGCCACTTCCTAACTGCCTGACGGCGGTTCCCAGGCGGTACCCAGAGCAGTTCCCGGGAGCGCTTCCGGGCGGGTGCCCGGGCGGGCGGTTCCGAAGGGGGTTCCGGGAGCAGCGCCCGGCCGGAGACGGGCCGGGCGTGGCTGCGGGGCGCGATGGCGGCGCTCGCGGTGCTGGCGGCGGGCGCGGTGGTGGTGGTGGTGGTGGTGAGCTGGGACGCCCAGTACGTGATGGTCCGCTCCGCCCGCCACGTCGCCCTGGTCGCCGCGCTGGAGGCAGGCATCCCGGACGCCGGGGCGCTGATCTTCGTCGCCCTCGGGATCGCTTTAGCGCTGCACGGCCGGCGGGCGCTGCGGCCCAGGACGCTGAATGTCGCGTGCGTGGCGATCTCCCTGTCCATGAACGCGATGGCCGCAGGGCCCGGCGGGCCGCCGCCGGGCTCCCGCCAAAAACCCGCAAGCGGCGCCGCACCACCCTCACCAGCCTCGCCGCCGCCCCGCCATAACAGGGCAGGCAAGACCCGCGCCGCGGCCTCGCCGCTTCCCCATCAGCCAGACACGGTCACCACGGCGCTCCGCCGCGCACTGACCCAGGCCCGCAAAGCCCCCCAAGGCCAGCGCCACATCAAGCACAAGATCATCTCAGGCCAGGCAGCCCTGCCAGCGAAAATGTCAGACCCAAACGTGAACATGGATCCTGGTGAAACGTGAAGACCTCCGGGTAGCGGGGGCAGGATTTGAACCTGCGACCTCTGGGTTATGAGCCCAGCGAGCTACCGAACTGCTCCACCCCGCGTCGATTCCACTGATGTCAGCGAACGACGGCCGCCAGAAATTCCGGACTGGACGCCATCCGTAGCCAGGGCCACCAACACCGGCCAGGCGGGTCCCAGGAGGGAGCGTAGGGTCGGTTCCATGGCACTCACCGGACGGAAGGCGCTCCTCCTCGCGGCTGACGACTTCGAGGACATGGAACTGCTCTACCCGCTTTACCGCCTGCGCGAGGAGGAGATGATGGTGACCGTTGCGGGCCTCGATGACCAGCCGGTCACTGGCAAGAAGGGACACGGGCCAGTCGCCGTCGACACCACCGTCGACCGGGTAGCCGCAGCCGATTTCGACGCCCTGGTCATCCCGGGCGGATACGCACCGGACAAGCTACGGCGCTCCGAAGCCGTGCTAGCCCTGGTACGGGCGTTCGATGACGCAGGCAAGCCGATCGCCTTCATCTGCCATGCCGGATGGGTCCCGATCTCAGCCAAGATCCTCAAAGGCCGGCGCGCGACCAGCGTGGCTGCCATCCGCGACGACATGATGAACGCAGGCACCGACTGGGTGGACCAGGCCACCGTGGTCGACGGCAACCTCATCTCGGCCCGGACCCCGGCCGACCTCGGCCCCTGGATGAAAGCACTGCTGGCGGCGCTGGGGAAGACGGAAGACTAGCCCACGGCCAGCTTCCACCAGCCACCCACCGGCCTGTTCAACGAACTCGACGTCAACGCCCTGCCAGCGTGCTGCCGAGAGCCAATCCGTGCGGCTGAGTGCCAGCGATCCACGTCCAGAACGACGGTCAAATGACGGTCAAGCGATCTTGGAACCCGCCCAGATGGGCCCAGAACCACACCCTGACCTGGGTGAGGTCTTCACGCTTGGGGTTGAGCTGCCCTGCCGGGCATGCCCGTGTGGGCGCTCGCGCGGGCATGCGGCCAGGTGGTCAGCCGGCCACGTAGTGGTGGTAGGAGACGCGCCAGGGGCCGCTGAGGTCGCCGCGGCTGTGTTCCATGATGAGTCTCGTGCCGTTGACGGTGCTGCTTGCGGGGTCGGTCAGCACGTTGCCCGTTGCCATGTTGGTGATGGGGCCGAAGTCATTGCCGGACACCTGGCCGATGGCCCATGTCTGGGTGGCTGCGCCGGTGCAGGCCGCTACCTTGACCGTGGCGCCGGCCTTCGGGCCGGTGGCCTCCGACCCGGTGATCTCCCGGCTGGTCGCCGCGCTGCCGGCGGAGGGGCCGCGGGCGCTGCGGGCGATCCGCAGGGCCCGCGCCGCCGCACGGGAGCGGGCCTGGGCGCTGGCAGGAGACCGCGCGCCCGGCGCCGGGTTAGAGAAGGAGAAAGCCGCTTCCACCTGGAAGGAGACGTTCGGCTTTCACCCTCTGGCCGCGTTCGCCGACCACGGTGCCGGGGCGGGCGGGGAACCGCTGGCCATCGTGCTGCGGCCCGGCAATGCTGGGTCGAACACCGCCAGCGAGCACATCGAGGTGACCCGGCTGGCGCTCGCCCAGCTGCCCCGCCGCCAGCGCCGCGCGCTAATCCGGACCGACTCCGGCGGCAGCACCCCACGACTTCCTGAACTGGCTCGCCAGCCCAGGCCGCCGCATGCACTACTCCATCGGCATGACCATCACCGACGACATCGCCGAAGCCATCCTGGCTCTCCCGGACCGCATCTGGGAACCCGCCTATGACGTCGGCGGGAAGGTCCGGCCAGGAGCCTGGGTAGCCGAGCTGACCGGCCTGCTGGACCTGGGCGGCTGGCCGACGGGGATGCGGGTGATCGTCCGCAGGGAACGCCCCCACCCGGCGCCCAGCTGCGGTTCACCGACATCGGCGGGCACCGGTTCACCTGCTTCGCCACCGGCGCCCGGACCGGGAAGCTCGCTGACCTGGAACTACGCCACCGCCGCCGCGCACGCTGTGAGGACCGCATCCGCGGTGCTAAGGACACCGGGCTGCGCAACCTCCCGCTGCACAGCTTCGCCCAGAACCAGATCTGGTGCGAGCTCGCCGCCATGGCCAGCGAACTGCTGGCCTGGATGCAGACGCTCGCCCTCGACGGCGCCGCCCGCGCCTGGGAGCCCAAACGCCTGCGGCTGCGCCTGTTCTCCGCCGTCGGCCGGCTGGTGCGCGGCGGCCGCCGCCTGCGGCTGCGCCTCGCCACAACCTGGCCCTGGGCGGGTCAGCTCACCACCGCGATCACCCGCCTGGAAGCCCTCACCCCCGGCTGACCAGCCCGAACCGCCCCTACAACCAGGAAGGACAGACCCCAGTGCCCGTGGAACCCCGCCGACCCGGCGCGACAGCCGGGAAACCCGCCACGGCCACAGGCTGAAAACGTCAGCCAGCCACAGCCTCAGCCAGACACATCAAGATCACGAAACATCGAGGCTAGGCACCAGAGTGGCCGAGCTTGCCCAAAGCGCCGTCCCCGAACAAGCTGCCGTGATGGCCGCAAGACGGCGGTGATCCATTCTGGCAGGTGCTCGCCATGGCGGGCAGCCGGGCCAGCCTGCCAGGCTGGCGAGGGCATCCGGCGCACCGTGACGAAAGGCCCACTGCATGAATATTCACCGCTCTGAATAGGGGAGAAGTAAGGCCCGTGCCTCGCACGACCTGGCGAGGCGGGCAGCGAGCCGGGCCAAGCGTGCCACTCCAGCCCCACCGGCCCCTCCGGCCGCACATCCGCGGCGGTCGCCTGTGGCCAGCGCGGTGGGACAGCGCTGCGGTGGGGTTGGAGCGCGGGTCAGCCGGTGGGCGTGGGTGACGGGGCGCCCGAGGCCGGCGGCGTGGTCGGCGGCGTCACCGTGGGGGTGGGTGTCCCGGTGACGCTGGGCGATGGGGACGGGCTCGGCGACGTGGTCGCCGGGGTCGGTGTCGGCGTGGGGGTCGGCGTGGGGGTCGGCGTGGGGGTCGGCGTGGGGGTCGGCGTGGGGGTCGGCGTGGGCGAGATGGAACTGGCCGACACCGTCGGGGTGGGGCTGGCGGACGTGGTGGCCTGGCCCTGCGCCGGACCGACCAGGTTCGGCGGCTGCACCGGCTGCCTGCTGGGGGTGAGCATGAGCACCAGCGCCGCGGCGACCACGCCCACCACGGCGATGGCACCGCCGGTGGCCGCCCCGGCCGCGAACGCCCGGCGGTCCCGCCGGGCCTCGGTGCGCCGCCGCTCGCGCAGCCAGTCGGGCAGTGCCGCCCGCTGCGCGGCCCAGCTGTTGACCGGCGCGGCGGCGAAGCCGAGGGTGGGGAACAGCAGCAGGCCGGCCAGCAGCGGCCCGCTCAGCTGATACCACTTGGACAGCGCGGCGGCGATGCCTGCCGCGCCGAGCAGCGCCAGGGTTATCTCGGCCCAGTTCGCCCGCAGCGCCTCCCACCACTTCGACTGCTCGCTGGTCTTCGGGGTGCGCAGGAAGGCCGCCTTGCGGGCGATCAGGCCCAGCACCGAGGCCCGCGCCACCACCAGCGAGGTGGACTGCCAGATGAAGAACGCGCCGAGTGCGTCGCGCCACGACGCGCCGGTGCCCCGGCGGAGCAGCGCCACCGCCCGGATCAGGCCGAGGACGACGAGCACCGGGATGGTGGCGACCAGGAACGTGGTCAGCTTGCGGAACAACTCACCGCCGCCGAGGGCCAGGTTGGCCGCGCCGGCCAGCAGGAAGACGAAAAACACCAGGCCGAGCAGGTCGCCGTACCACTGGATTCCGCCGGCCGCGTAGGACCAGCGCTGCCCGGCGGTCAGGTGGTTCTGGTGGGTCCGGCGCCCGGGCAGAAGCGAGCGCCAGTGCATCCGCAGGATCTGGATGCCGCCGAAGCACCACCGGTAGCGCTGGCCCTTGAGCGCCTCGAAGGTCAGCGGCATGATGCCGCGGCCGTAGGTGTGGTCCACGTGCAGCCCGTGCCACCCCGCGCGGAGCAGGCGGAGGGAGATCTCGGCGTCCTCGGTGATGCACCACTCGTCCCAGCCGCCCAGCTCGTCGAGCGCGACCCGGCGGATCAGCCCCATCGTGCCGGCGAAGATCGCGCCGTCGTGCTCGTTCCGGGCCGGCTGAGAGACGGCGAAGAAGTACTTGTAGGAGTAGTACAGCCGCCGGTAGTAGCGCGCCTGCTGCCAGCCACGGTAGTCCTGCGGGCACTGCACGAACCCGATCCACGGGTCGGTGAACGCAGACGCGCAGTGGCGCAGGAACCCCGGCTCGATCTGGTAGTCGGAGTCCACCACGCCGATGATCTCGGCCCCCGGGTCGGTCAGCTGGCGCAGCGCGTAGTTCAGCGCCCCGGACTTGTAGCCGGGCCAGTCCGTGAGATGGGCGAACTTGACCCCGTGCCGCCCGCACCACTCCTGCACCGGCCGCCACAGCTTCTTGTCGTCGGTGTTGTCGTCGATGAGTATGACCTCGTACCGCGGGTAGTCCAGGCGCAGCAGCGCGCGCAGCGTGTCGATGACCATGCCGGGCGGCTCGTTGTGCGCGGGCACATGCAGGCTCACCATCGGCAGGTCCTGATCGGCGGCGGGCAGCACCAGCCCGGGGATGATCCGGCGGCGCCACCGCTCGGTGCCCAGCGCATCGCAGATCTCCCACAGGTACGCGCACGACAGGACCGCCGCCACGACCTCGAACAGCCACAGCAGGACGCCGCCGGCCGTGCTCGCCGTTCCCAGGTGGCTGGTGAGCGTCCAGTCCAGCGCGAACGTCAGGTAGATGACGAACAGGAACACGCTGGTGGCCCAGCACAGGTGGGCCCGCGCCGTCCACCGCCGGGTGGCGGGGAGCCAGACGGCGCTGGCCACCACCAGGCCGGCAGCCCCGGCCACCAGGTGCGGCCGGGACACGCCGAGCAGGAAGAGCGCGGCCGCCACGACCGCCGCCAGCAACAGCGTCCCGGCGACCGTCAGCGCCAGTCGGCGGATCTCCGGCCAGGCCCCGGAGCGGCTAGCCCGGGGCCGGGTGGGCAGGAACAGCAGGGCCGAGCCGACGGGCGCGGCGAGGATCCCCGCCAGCAGGAGCGCAGCCAGCATCGCTACCCCTAACTGCCCGCGGCCATGCGGACCGAGAACGAGTTGGTGGCCAGGCCCGCGCCGCGGAACCACAGCTCGAAGCCGGCCCCGACGGCGATCAGGTACCAGGAGGTGCTGATGGAGCCCCGGCGCACCGCGTCGGCCACCAGCGGCGCTAGGTCCAGGTGGCGGACCGACGTGGCCGGGCTGGTCATCACGTAGGTGATCGTGTTCCTCCTGGCGCGGTGGATCACCCACACGTCGTAGCGATGTCCGCCGACGACGAGGCCGCTGGCCACCACGACGCCGGCCGGGTGGTTGAGGCCGTGGATGACGAGCCAGACCATCAGCTCGGCACCGTCGGGCCGCCCGCTGGTGGCCGGCGTGCGGTTGAACCAGATGTCGTACGCCGCGTTGTAGATGCTGCTGCCGCCGGGCTGGGTGGTGTGCCAGCTGGTGGTGACCGTACCCGGGCGGATCCGGGACACCTGGATCGGCAGACCGCTGCGCGCCGTGCAGGCCCCCCAGTGGCAGCCCTTGTAGATGAACGGGTACCCGCCCGGTGCGCTGTTGGCGCGGTTGTCGATTGCGGAGTGCGTCACCGTGAACCTGGCGTTCCCGTCGGTGGTGATGCACTGCGCCGCGCTCGACGCCCACTCGTTGTTGTTCACCCAGTAGGCGCCGCCGCTGACCGGCGCGGCCTGCGAGTGGCACAGCGTCGTGGTCGTCGTGGTGGCCGTCGGGGCCACCGTGGAACAGGCGGCCGCCGCCACGCCCAGCAGTAACGTGGCGGCGGCCGCGCAGGCGTAGCCGCGCGGGGCCATGTCACCCCCTGGCCTGTGTCGGGACCTTCACCACCTCATCATCGCCGCGGCGGCGCTGGGAATCACGCGGGCCATAGGCCACTTTCCGCTGACGGTGGTCCCGGGGTATCCGAGTTCCGAAGTGGGCGGCGCGTTACAGCGGGAGGTGCTTGTTCGGTTCCTTCGCGCGGCCGGACAGGTCCTCGAGCTCGGCGACCTCCACCCCGGCGGCTTCCAGCCGCTCCCGGCCCTGGGCGTCGGCGACGAACAGGCCCGGCTCCAGCCAGGCGATGACGACCCGGGAGATGCCGGTGCCGAGAACCAGGTCGGTGCAGCTGCGGGGCCGTGAGCTGCGCCGCGAGCACGGCTCGAGCGTGGAGTACAGGGTCGCCCCGGCCAGCCGCGGGTCATCCGGCGCCAGCTTCCCCAGGGCCGACTCCTCGGCGTGCACGTGCGGGTCGCCTTCCCGGGAGTAGCCGCGGGCGAGCTCCTGCCCGTCCACGCCGACGATCACGGCCCCGACCGAGTAGGCGCTGTCCGAGGGCGGGCACCGGTGCGTCAAGTCGATGGCCAGTTCCATCCAGCGGCGGTCAGCCTCGGTGACCGGCTGCGCGCTGGCGGTGTTGCTGCCGGCGGACCCGCGGCACATCATCCACGCCAGCGGCTCGGCGGTGTCGTCGCATTCTGCCAGCAGCGGATGATGCCCGAATCCCTTGAAATTGGCTTCGGCGAGTTCCTTATCCAACTCGCACAGGTTCGCGTCAAGGTGTGCAAGGTGGCGCCTGCCGCGCACGGGTTGGCTGGCGGCTGATGCCGGGGTGTGTGCGAGGCGGTCGCTGTCGACGTTGCCGGCGAGGTAGCGGACAAGTCCGGAGTCCTGCATGCCGAGGGCTGCGGCGGCGAGTTTGGGATCGAGGTCGGTGACGAGCTGGGAGATGCGGGTCTGGCGGCAGAGCGCCGGGGTGGTGCCCGCGGGGCGGAGGGCCCGGCTGAGGTAGCTCTGGTGTGCTGGGCTGTCGCCGGTGCGCGTGGTGCTGGTGACGATCACGTGGGGGTTGAGGGTGCGCAGGGCGGTGCGGTGGTGCAGGCAGTCGTTGAGCGCGGCCCAGCTGACCGGGTCCAGGGGGGCCGGGAACGGCCGGCTGGCGAGGTTCAGCGTCCGGTGCGCGTGGTCGGCGTCGCCGGTGGTCAGGCCGCGGAGCTGGGCGTTGGAAGCGGCGTGCAGCAACGCGGGCAGGCCGATGAGCCGTTCGTGCGGGTGGGCGGCGTTGCTGGCCCATCGCCGGAACAGTGCGCGCTGGGCGCTGTCATCAAGGACGCTGCCGGTGAAGGCGGGCTGGCTGCCCAGCTGGAGGGCGGTGGCGGGGTCGATCAGGATGAGATTGTGGCGTTTCGCCCAGCCGGAGAAGCCGCGCAGCACATAGGTCCTCTGGTGGCGGTTGCCGGGGCTGAGGCTGAGAAATCCTTCGAGGCCGGCGGTGGTCACCTGGGACCAGCTGGTCACCGGCCGGGCGGATGCCAGGTGGACGGCCATGTCGCGGAGGATCCGGAGCCTGCTTTCCAGGGTGATGTCGCTGAGCGGGCGCCGCCCGGCGCGCCGGGCCCGTTCGCGTTCCTCGAGCTGGCCGCAGTTGAAACCGGCGACTGCGGTGGCCAGGCCAGCGGGGACGGCATCGAGATGGTGCCTGCGGCGGGCAGCGGCGCGGCGCTGTTTCTCATCACCAGGCAGTGCCAGGCCACGGCTGGTGAAGAATCCGCGCAGTGCCCGCCCGGCTGTCCCGCTAGCCGGTTCGCAGCGGTCCAGGAGCTGCTGCGGGCTGGCCGCGGGCTGGCCGCGGGGCCGGCGGCCAGCAGCCGCCCGGCTTCGCGCCCGCTCGGCCAGCCAGGAAGCCAGGTGCGCCAGCATCGCCCGCCGGTTCCCGATGGTGCGCGGCGAGTAGCCGCGGGCGGCCATGTGCTCGCAGAACTCCCCGACCAGGCGGGGGAACCCGGCCAGGTCCGCACGGTCACCCGGTATGGCGTGCGGGGCCCGCCCGCGAGGCCGGGTCACCGGGCACCGCCCGCTGCGGCTATGACCCGGTGATTGGCCCGGCCCGGATCAGTGCCTTCCGCTCGTTCACCGTGATCAAGTGCCCTCATATGGCCGCTGGCCTGGCCATTCACTGTCACGGGGGCGTGCCGACCACCCCCCGACCACCCCCCGACCGGGGGCCGACCAGGCCCCGACCGGGTGCCCCCTGGCCCCGACCGGTCCGGTGTCGCAGCGGCATCAGCGACCCGGCCGGCGGGGGCGGGCTGCCAGGCCAGCTCGTAGCTGAACCCGCCGGACCGCGTCGGCCTCCGCGCCGGCGAGCAGCCCGTCCAGGGTCTGGGATGCCCGCTGCCGGTCGTGGATCGCGCGGGTCTGGGCGCGGCCCTCATCGACGGTCAGGACCAGGCACCGGTTCAGCAGCTCCTCGTCCACGTCGATCGCCGTTGTGGTCAAGAAGATCGCTGCCGGCCCGGTCACGGTGTAGGCGTGGGTGACCAGCCGCCCGGTCACGGTGTCCTTCCCGGTGGAGGCGATGGACAGCTCCCCGTCGGAGGACAGCAGCTTCAGCGCGTAGGCGGCCCGCTCCGCCCCTTCCTCCTCCGCGATCGCCAGGACCTTGTGCGCCAGGTCCGCCTCGCCCATGTAGAACAGCGACTGGCCGGTCATCGCCGAGAACCGCACCCGGTCCCCGGCCGGAACGAACCCCAGCACCGCGTCCATCAGCGCGCTCTTCCCCGCCGCCGACGTCGACTGGATGATCACCGCCAGCGGCCGGGGCAGCTTCCGCGACACCGCGGCCAGGTAACCCACAAGGCAGTTCGCGGCCTCGTCGGCCATCCCCGCCCTCGCGAAGTCGGCCGTGATCCGCCCGGCCAGGTCCGGGTCGCGCAGCAGGCCGAGCGCCGCGGCCCGGTCAGCGTCGCTCATCGGCTCCGGCTCATCCGCCGGCGCCTGGGCGGCCGTCACGGCCTCGTCAGCGAGCCGCTCGCAGGCCAGTAGCACCTTCCCCAGGTCCCGCCTGAGCACGTCGGGGTCCAGGCCCAGCTCCGCCGGTGCCCATGCCGCTCGGCGAGAAGATCAGGCAGCTGCGGGCCGAGCGGCGCTGGTCCCAGGCCGACCTGGCCGGCCGGCTCGGCAGCAACGACGCCGCGGCGATCAGCCGCTACGAGAACGGCAAGATGACCCCCGCCGTCGACGCCGTGATCCGCCTCGCCGAGATCCTCGACGTCTCCACCGACTACCTGCTCATCGACGGCGCGCCCCGGCGCCGCTTCGGCGACCCCGGCGACGAGTTCACCGAGCGGATCGGCCTGGCCGCCCGCCTGTCCGCCGCCGACAAGGCAGCCATCGCCCACATCATCGACGGCCTGCTCGCCAACAGCCGCATCCGCGCCGCCCTCGACGAGGCCCGCTAGCCCTCACGGCGCCATCCCGCGCCCGGCACGCCACGCAGCCCCGGCCGCCAGCCCCGGCCGCCAGCCCCGCGCCGCGCGATCCCGCGCAACCCGGCCGCGAGGACCCTGCCCGATCCCGCGCAACGGGCCGCGCAAGACCCTTGCCGCCCGTTCGCCGTGACACCGCCAGCCGCCATCCTCTTCCACGTCTCCTTGCGCCGGGACAGCCACAGCCATGCGGCTAGTCGCGTGGTCAGGAGGAACACGAACCGCAGGCACATGATCGGTGATCATCACGGGCGGAGCGCCGGGCGAGCAACTCTGCTGGTCACCGCCGTGGATGCGATTCTCGGCACGCACAGTGGTGAGGCGGGGTGGTTCCGCTGTGGCGGCAGGGGAGTTGCCGACGTCGCCGCTGCTGGAGCGGGTGCGGCGGGGGATCATCGGTGAGGGCGAGCTGATGGACGGTCCGTTCGGACCGCGCCGGGTGACCTACGCGGACTACACGGCCTCCGGGCGGTCGCTGGATTTCATCGAGGACTTCATCCGTGACGCGGTGCTGCCACGGTACGCGAATACTCACACCGAGAACTCGGGGACCGGGCTGCAGACGAGCCGGCTGCGCGAGGACGCGCGGCGGATGATCCGCGACGCGGTCGGCGGGACCGAGGATGGTCTGGTCATCTTCTGCGGATCCGGGGCGACGGCTGCGGTCAGCAAGCTGATCGGCATCCTGGAGCTGCGCATCCCGGCCGGGCTCGATGGCGGTACCAGCTCTCGGAGCGCATCCCGGAGCCCGAGCGGCCGGTGGTGTTCGTCGGCCCCTACGAGCATCACTCCAACGAACTGCCCTGGCGGCAGTCAACTGACTCGCCATCGAGCCATCTGCCCACTATACCCCATGGGGTATAGTTATTGGAAATTTATCTGATCTTTCTGGTGTAGCGCCGCCCGGGCGGCGCGGTGACGCTGGCCGTTACCGGCCGGTCCCGGCCAGTTCATCCACCGGCCTGCCCTGGTCGAGTGCCAGGCCGGGGAGTTCCAGCTGCAGCGTGGACAGCCCGCCGGACAGGGATCGGACGTCAGGCCAGCCGCTCTGCCGCAGTAGCCGGAGCGCGAGGTAGGAGCGGAAGCCCGACGCGCAGTACACCAGCAGGGGGCGGTCCCGGGGGATCTCGCCGAGCCGCTGGCGCAGTTCCGTGTGCGGGATGTTCAGCGCGCCGGGCAGATGGCCGGGGCGGAACTCGGCAGCTGACCGGACGTCCAGCAGCACTGCTTGGGGGTCAGGGTGGAGCAGGTCGTCGCCCCGCCACAGGGCCAGGCCGCCGGTGAGCAGGTTGCTGGCGACCATGCCCGCCAGGTTGACCGGGTCCTTGGCTGACCCGAACGGTGGTGAGTAGGCGAGCTCGAGGTCGGCCAGGTCGCCGACGGTCAGGCCGGCCCGGATGGCGGTGGCGATGACGTCGATCCGCTTGTCGGCGCCGTCGCCGCCGGTTGCCTGGGCGCCGAGCACCCGCCCATCGGGGGCGAAGAGCAGCTTCAGGTGCAGCGGGCGGGCGCCGGGGTAGTACCCGGCGTGGTTGTTCGGGTGCAGGTGCACGGCGTGGTGCGGGATCCCGGCCGCGCGCAGCGCCTTCTCGCCAGGGCCAGTGGTGGCGCCCACGGTACCGAAGACGCGCACGATAGCCGTGCCAAGGACGGGTGAGCGCCGTCCGCCGCGGCCGAACAGGTGGTCAGCGGCCGCGCGGCCCTGCCGGCTGGCCGGCCCGGCCAGCGGCACGAGGGCCGGCCCGCCGGTGACGGCGTCTGCGACCTCGATCGCATCACCCACGCCGTAGATCGACGGCACCGAGGTCCGCAGGTGCTCGTCGACGAGCAGGGCGCCGCGGGCGCCCAGCGTGAGCCCGGCGGCCGCGGCGAGCGAGGTCTCCGGGCGGACCCCGGAGGCGAGCAGGACCAGGTCGGCGATGACCTGGGATCCGTCCGAGAGGTCGGCGGCGACGATGCCGCTGCCCGCCTCTCGTAGCGCGGTGACCGACGTGCCCAGCCGCACCTCGACGCCGGCGAGGAGCAGCTCCAGCTCGATGCTTCGCGCCATCTCCGGGTCCAAGGCCGGCATGACCTGCCCGGCCAGCTCGACGAGCGTTACCGCCAGGCCGCAGTGCCGCAGCGCCTCGGCCGCCTCCAGGCCGATGAACCCGGCACCAACCACCACTGCCCGGCGGGCGCCGCCGTCCACCAGGTCACGCAAGACGTCCACATCGGGAACCGTGCGCAGCACGCGGACCGAGGGCAGATCTGCCCCCGGGATCGGCGGGATGACCGGCGCGGCGCCGGTGGACAGAACCAGCGCGTCGTAGGTCTCGTGGTAGTCCCGGCCGGTCGCGCGCTCACGGACTGCGACGGTACGCCCGGCCGGGTCGATGGCGAGCACCTCGTGGCCGGAGCGAACGTCCAGGGCCAGGCTCTCCGCCAGCGACAGCGGGGTATGCAGGAGGAGGGCATCCCGGTCACCGATCTCGCCGCCTAGGTGATAGGGCAGGCCGCAGTTCGCGTAGGACACGTACGGATCCCGCTCCAGCACCACGATCTCCGCGTCCTCGGCGAGGCGGCGGGCCCGCGCCGCGAAGCTCATGCCTCCAGCGACCCCGCCGACCACGACAGCCTTCATCTGGCGCCCCCATCTTCTTGGTGTCACGTGCCCGCGGCCTGGCCGGCCTTGAGGCTGGTTTTAACGGCAGGTGCAGCGGTTCTCGGGCGGAACCCCGGCGAGGGCCTGCTCCGCATGCTGGCCGCAGCCAGTCCAGGTGATCTTCTTGCAGCGGTCGCAGACGGCAGGGCTGCACATGAGGCACTCCACTACTTGGCAGGGATGATCCCCCATAATACCCATAGGGGTATTCGTCTGTCCGCTCCGCGGGTGTGATGCGCCCCACTCCAGGGGACGGGTTCGGTGCTCAGGTGAAGATGATCTGGACCACCACGACTACGTCCGCTGTCCTCGTCGCCGCCGGGCCTTGCCCCGGGCACGCCCTGATTTCACTGTTCGCCCTCGACGGGCTACGGGTCTGCGAAGCCACCGGTCACCGGCATCGAAGGCCCGGGCCTGGAATGCGGGCACCGAACGCGTGAGACGGAGTGCAGTTGCTCTCGGAACGCTGATTTGCCGATTGCATGTCGTTACACGAGGTGGCGCTCTCCGTCCCCGACGTAGATCTGGCGTGGCCGGGAGATCTTCTGCAGCGGGTCGGAGATGGCCTCCTCCCACTGGGCAAGCCACCCTGGCATGCGGCCGATCGCGAACAGCACGGGGAACATCTCGACCGGGAAGCCCATGGCCTGGTAGGTGATGCCCGAGTAGAAGTCCATGTTGGGGTACAACTTGCGGCCGACGAAGTAGTCGTCGGCGAGCGCGATACGTTCGAGCTCCAAGGCGATGTCGAGGGGCTGGTTCCGGCCGGTCACCTTGAATACCTGGTCGGCGATCGACTTGATGAGGGTCGCCCGGGGGTCGAAGTTCTTGTAGACCCGGTGGCCAAACCCCATCAGCCGCAGCTCGCCCCCTTTACCCGTTCAATGTAGCCGGGGATGTTGTCCACCGAGGCGACGCTGTTGAGCATCCTCAGCACCTGCTCGTTCGCTCCGCCGTGCAGTGGGCCGTAGAGCGCCGCTGCTGCCCCAGCCGCTGCGGAGTAGGGGTCGGCCTGAGAGCTGCCGATCACCCGCATGGTGCTGGCGGAGCAGTTCTGCTCATGGTCGGCGTGCAGGATGAACAGCACGTCAAGCGCGTGGGAGAGCACCGGGTCGGGGTGATACCGGGGCTCAGTCATCCTCCGCATCATGTTCAGGAAGTTGCCTGCGTAGGACAGCTCGTCGTCTGGGTAGGCGTAGGGCAGGCCCATGGCATGCCGGTAGGCGAACGCCGCCAGAGTGGGCATCTTCGTGCACGAACGTGTGGCCCGTGATCTCGTCGGCCCAGGCGGCGGACTCCTCCTTGCTGGGCAGGTTGCCCCGGAGAAGGAGATATGCCACGTCGAGGAACGAGGCTCGCTCAGCGAGTTCCTCAATCGGGTAGCCGCGGTACCGGAGAACGCCCTTGTCGCCGTCGATGAAGGTGACCGCGCTGCGGCAGCTCGCCGTGTTCATGAAGGCAGGGTCATAGGAGAGCAGCCCGGAATCGTCGTCGCTGATTTTGATCTGGCGCAGGTCTATGGCCCGGATGGCGCCATCGGTGACTGGCAAGTGGTAGCTACGGCCGGTGCGGCTGTCGGTTACGTGCAGAACCCCCTTGGGTTCGCGTGTGCTCGTTGTCATCCAGGTGGAGGGACGGCCTGGACGTTTCCGCGGATAGGTCTGCTTGCGGGCGATCAGGTTACGGTGCCAGCGCAGCAGCGTCGCCGGGGTCACGAAGAAGACGTTCTGCGATGGGCGAGGCAGTAGCCGCGACAGCGCGGCCAGCAGCACCCGGTCCCCATCGTTGAGGTCTTGCCGGTTCACCTGACGGCTTAGCACGGCGACCTGGTGGCACAGCGCGAGGATCTCGATCTCCCTTGGCGCGGTCACAGCATCGACCCGGGTTTCCGCACCCCACAGGCTGCTTAGCCGCTGCCCGGGTGGTGCTACTCGCCGTTGGTCAGGTGCCCGCCGGTCCCGCCGGCGGCCGCCTTGCTGCCGGTCTCGGCGGGCGGCGCGTCGGGCATCTCGCCGGGCTTGGGCACGCCCTTGAACGTGAGCTGCGCGCCGGGCCCGGTGCCCTCCACATCGACCGTGACGATCTGGCCGGCCTTCAGCTCGCCGAACAGGATCTTCTCCGAGAGGTTGTCCTCGATCTCCCGCTGGATCGTGCGGCGGAGCGGCCTCGCGCCGAGCACCGGGTCGTAGCCCCGCTCCGCCAGCAGCGTCTTGGCCGCAGGCAGTAGTTCCAGGCCCATGTCGCGGTCCTTCAGCCGCTCATCCACCTTGGCGATCATCAGGTCCACGATGGTGACGATCTCCTCCTGGCTGAGCTGGTGGAACACGATGCTGTCATCGACGCGGTTCAGGAACTCCGGCCTGAAGTGCCCCTTCAGCTCCTCCTGCACCTTGGCCTTCATCCGGTCATGCGAGCCCTTCGACTCGCCGGACCGGGCGAACCCGACGGAGACGCCCTTGGAGATGTCCCTGGTGCCCAGGTTGGTGGTCATGATGATCACCGTGTTCTTGAAGTCCACCACCCTGCCCTGGGCGTCGGTGAGGCGCCCGTCCTCGAGGATCTGCAGCAGCGAGTTGAAGATGTCCGGATGGGCTTTCTCGATCTCGTCGAACAGGACCACGGAGAACGGCTTGCGGCGGACCTTCTCGGTCAGCTGGCCGCCTTCCTCGTAGCCGACGTACCCGGGCGGAGAGCCGAACAGCCGGGACACCGTGTGCTTCTCCATGTACTCGCTCATATCCAGCTGGATCAGCGAGTCCTCATCGCCGAACAGGAATTCCGCGAGCGTCCTGGACAACTCCGTCTTGCCCACCCCGGACGGGCCGGCGAAGATGAACGAGCCCCCGGGACGCTTCGGATCCTTCAGCCCGGCCCGGGTCCGCCTGATCGCCTGCGACAGTGCCCTGATCGCATCGTTCTGCCCGATCACCCGCCTGTGGAGTTCGTCCTCCATGCGCAGCAGCCGCTGCGACTCCTCCTCGGTGAGCTTGAACACCGGGATGCCCGTCGCGGTCGCGAGCACCTCCGCGATGAGTTCCTCGTTCACCACGGCGACGGCGTCCATGTCGCCGGCCTTCCACTCCTTCTCCCTGGTGTCCTTCTTGTCGATCAGCTGCTTCTCGTTGTCGCGCAGCGCAGCTGCCTTCTCGAAGTCCTGGGAGTCGATGGCCGACTCCTTCTCCCGCTGCACGCCGGCGATCTTCTCGTCGAACTCGCGCAGGTCGGATGGTGCGGTCATCCGGCGGATGCGCATCCGCGACCCGGCCTCATCGATCAGGTCGATCGCCTTGTCCGGCAGGAACCTGTCACTGACATAGCGGTCCGCCAGCCGCGCGGCCGCGACAAGCGCGTCATCGGTGATCGACACCCGGTGGTGTGCCTCGTAACGGTCCCGCAGGCCCTTGAGGATCTCGATGGTGTGCGAGATCGTCGGCTCGGCCACCTGGATCGGCTGGAAGCGGCGCTCGAGCGCGGCATCCTTCTCCAGGTGCTTGCGGTACTCATCCAGCGTCGTCGCGCCGATGGTCTGAAGCTCGCCGCGGGCCAGCATCGGCTTCAGGATTGACGCAGCGTCGATCGCGCCCTCGGCGGCACCCGCCCCGACCAGCGTGTGCAGCTCGTCGATGAACAGGATGATGTCGCCGCGGGTCCTGATCTCCTTCAAGACCTTCTTCAGCCGCTCCTCGAAGTCACCGCGGTAGCGCGAGCCGGCCACCAGGGCACCGAGGTCCAGCGTGTAGAGCTGCTTGTCCTTCAGCGTCTCAGGCACCTCGCCCTTGACGATCTTCTGCGCCAGCCCCTCAACGACGGCGGTCTTGCCCACGCCCGGCTCTCCCACCAGCACCGGGTTGTTCTTGGTACGCCGGGAGAGCACCTGCATGACCCGCTCGATTTCCTTCTCCCGGCCGATCACCGGATCGAGCTTGCCTTCTCTAGCGCCCTGGGTCAGGTTCCGGCCGAACTGGTCGAGCACCAGGGAGGTGGACGGAGCCGACTCGGACGGCGCGACCGCCGCGGCGGGCTCCTTGCCCTGGTAGCCATGCAGCAGCTGGATCACCTGCTGGCGGACCCTGCTGAGGTCCGCACCCAGCTTCACCAGCACCTGCGCCGCCACGCCCTCACCCTCACGGATGAGACCGAGCAGGATGTGCTCGGTGCCGATGTAGTTGTGACCAAGCTGCAGCGCCTCGCGCAGCGAGAACTCGAGCACCTTCTTCGCACGCGGAGTGAAGGGGATGTGGCCGGAAGGCGCCTGCTGGCCCTGGCCGATTATCTCCTCAACCTGCCGGCGCACGGCCTCCTGGCTGACGCCGAGCGACTCCAGGGCCTTGGCGGCGACGCCCTCACCCTCGTGGATCAGGCCGAGCAGGATGTGCTCGGTGCCGATGTAGTTGTGGCCGAGCATCCTGGCCTCTTCCTGAGCCAGCACCACCACCCGCCGCGCCCGGTCGGTAAACCTCTCGAACATCTCGTGCCCCCTCACCGAGCGGCCGGCGAGGCAACTAAAAGTCTTGCTCGTCCCTTCCGCATGCTAGCCCGCGCGCCGGGCGACGTTGCGCATGCGAATGTCGCACAAGTAAAACGTTCCCCGCCGCCAGGGCATTCACCCCAAGGAGGCAGTGTTCCCAGCTACGCCAGGAGCGAACGCGCGCGGCGTACAGCGCGCAGATCAGCCAGCGGCGCGCCGCGGGGATGCGATGCGCCGCCGGGCAGCTGACTGAGCTTCGGGCTGACTGCGCCGCTGACGATCACGGCGGGCAGGCCCGCGCACGGCAGCGCGCCTGAATGGGCCCGCCCGCATTTGCCTGCCCACGCGGACCCAGAGCCGAGTTAGCGCGAGGCCTAGTACTCCTCGCGAGGCCTCGTACTCCTGGGTGATCGTCGCGGGAATACGGCCGCGCTCGCCACCTTGTGTCCGCGCTGCCTGGCCCATGCCCTGATCTCCGCACTCCGCATTTCGCGCACGTGGCCGCCAGTCGTCCGCTCCTGCCGAGCGCGGCGGCAGGCCCTTTGGCCCTGACGAAACCACGCTCGGGCTATCGTGACAGGGACAGAGGGGAGCACGGATGTCATCGACGTCAGAACCCGTGCACCTCAACAACCATCACCTCAACAACCATCACCGGAACACGCTGCGCCAGATCTTCCAGCATCCCGTGAGCCATAACATCGAATGGCATTCCGGAGTCTCGCTGCTGGAGGCGGTCGGCTCGGTCGTGGAGAACCACGACGGCACGGTCGCCGCCACTGTCGGATCTGAGACCGAATTCTTCGAACCTCCCGCGCATAAGGACATCGACACCCAGACGGTTGTCGACCTGCGCCGGATACTGAGCAGCGCCGGCTACGGAACCGGGGCTGGGGACGTGGCCGCCAAGGGTCAGGAGGATTGACCGTTGTTAGCCTGCCTGCCGGGCGACGACAGGTCATCACCCTCGGGACCGGACTGTGATCGGCACCGTGCTCGATCCGGATGGCAACTACGTCCAGGTCATCGAACTGACCGATGCCTACTGGGTCGCCCGCCGGAGGCGCCGGCTGCGAGCGGGCGACGGCGCGCTGGCGGCCGGCACCGTAGCAACCCGCCTGCCGGCGCAGGATCTCGAGCGCGCGAGGCGGTTCCATGCCGGGAAACCGCCCTGCAGCCAGCCGAGACCGACGAACATCGAACGGTGGTCGCCGAGCTGCGCGGCCGGGGCGTGGTGTTCGAGAACGTCGACCTGCCTAGGCTGGGAGCCGTAGGGCCACCGACAGGGTGCTGCCGTCCGGGTCTCGGAAGTAGGCCACCTTGGCGCCGCCGAAGGTGGCGATGCCCTTCTCGTCGGTGATCACCGGGCCCTCGCCGTACCGCTCGAAGACGACGCCCCTGGAGGCTAGCTCGTCGACGGTTCGCCCTGCGGCCCAGGCGACGCTGTCGGCGCATGGGATCAGCTGCGATAAGCTGCGATCGCTATGGTTAGCGCGGAAGTCGCGTCGCGCAGTCCGGGCTTGGCGACGTGCACGCCAAGGTCACGGGGCCGGAGGCCGAGTTTGCGGACCGCAAGTCCGCCAGCGGCTAAAGGCGGTGCCTGTGACGGCGGCGGATGTCCGAGTTGCCACCGGGACATCCGGGCGGGCCGGCGCCCGCAGAGCCGCCGCGCCAGATCCGCCTCCGGGATCTTGCGTGCTGAGGTGCCGTGATGGCCGTCGCTGGATTGCCGCTGGCTGACACGCTGGCCCGGCCGCTGCGCGACCTGCGGATCTCGGTCACCGACCGCTGCCAGTTCCGCTGCACCTACTGCATGCCGCGCGAGGTGTTCGGCCGTGACTTCGCGTTCCTGCCCCGGGACGAGCTGCTCACCTTCGAGGAGCTGACCAGGCTTGGCCGGGTCTTCGCCGGCCTCGGCGTACGCAAGCTGCGCCTGACCGGCGGCGAGCCGCTGCTGCGCCGCGACCTCGAGCGGCTGATCGCGATGCTGGCCGGAATCGACGGCATCCAGGACATCGCCTTGACGACCAACGGGGCGCTGCTCGCCCGCAAGGCCCGGACGCTGGCGGCGGCGGGCCTGCGCCGCGTCACCGTGAGCCTGGACTCCCTCGACGACGCGGCCTTCATGGCCCTCAACGACGCCGGGTTCCCGGTCGCGCGGGTGCTGGAAGCCATCGCGGCGGCCACCGACGCCGCGCTGCCCGTCAAGGTCAACATGGTCGTCAGGCGCGGCCAGAACGACCAGTCGATCCTGCCGATGGCCGAGCACTTCCGGCACAGCGGGCACGTGCTGCGGTTCATCGAATACATGGACGTCGGCACGACCAACGGCTGGCGGCTGGCGGAGGTCGTCCCCGCCGCGGAGATCGTCTCCCTGATCGGCGGCCAGTGGCCCCTTGAGCCAGTCGCGCCGGCCTATCACGGCGAGGTGGCACGCCGCTACCGCTACCGCGACGGCGCCGGTGAGGTCGGCGTGATCGCCTCAGTCACCCAGCCGTTCTGCCGCGGCTGCACCCGCGCCCGGCTCTCGGCCGAGGGCAAGCTCTACACCTGCCTGTTCGCCGGTACCGGGCACGACCTGCGCGGTCCGCTGCGCGGCGGCGCCAGCGACCAGGCGCTGCACGGGCAGGTCGCCGCGATCTGGACCCGGCGCACCGACCGCTACTCCGAGCTGCGCACGCTGCAGACCGTCGGCAAGGACAAGGTGACGCGGAAGGTGGAGATGTCACACATCGGCGGCTAGCAAGCCGCCCAGCCAGCGGAAAATATCCGCCGCGCGCAAGCGTGCCCGGCGTTGCAGGCGGGTCGCCGAGGAGATGGAGCCGCCCATGACGTACGTGATCGCCGAGCCGTGCATCGACGTCAAGGACAAGGCCTGCATCAGGGGTGCGCGGCCGAGTGCATCTGCGAAGGCGAGCGGATGCTCTGCATCCACCCCGGCGAGTGCGCCGGCCGGGGCGCCCGCGAGCCGGCCCGCGCGGCCGGGGCGATCTTCTGCGAAGACGATGTGCCCGGCCAGTGGACCCAGTTCACCGTCGAGAACGCAAACTCTTCGATCAGCTCGGCTCGCCCGGCGGCGCCGCCAAGACCGGCCCGCTGCCCTGCGACACCGAGTATGCCGCCAACTACGTCGTGGAGCGGTAGCCCGTGGTGCCCTGGCCCAGCAGTGGAGGGGCGGTCGCGCGAACGCTGACCCAGCGGCCGATCCTGTGCCGCTCGGAAACCCGGTTCGGTCCGCTGACCTGCGGGTTCCCGGCGGTCAGGCAGCGTGGGTGTATTCGTTGATCACGCCGCACTACAACACGGCCAGGCCGCACCAGAGCATCACACAGCATGTCCCCGACGGCCATCGTGACACCGCACGCCGCGCCACCGTGACCGACCTCGACACCGCACGGATCCACCGAAGACCCGTCCTGGGCGGGGTCTTGCCGCGTACGAGAAGCACCTCGGACTGGCCACTGACAGCGCGGGCCGTGCGGGCCGTCGTGCCTGGATGGCCTGCACAGCCCCAGCCTGGCTAGTCAGGTTCCGCGATCATTGCGGCCTGCCGGCGCACGCGCTGCGCCGCACGGGAGCGGCTGTGGCGGATCCAGATCGCCACGTCGAGGATCCGCAGCAGGCTGGCGCCGGCGGCCGGGGCTGGGCGCAGCGCCTCGACCTCGGCCCGCGCAGCCCGGTCCTGCAGGAGGCAGCGCAGCGCGTCCCAGGTCCGGCCGGGCACTCCCGCCGGCGCGATCACCACCTTGTCGGTGACCGGGCACAGCCGAGGGCCGCTTGCGGGCGAGCAGCTTCGCCGCCGTGGCGGTGCCGACACCCGGCATGTCCCGTAAGGCATCCCACAGCGGGCACACCGTCGCGAGGTCGCCATCGGAGGCGTCCCACAGATCGAGGTCACTGCTGATCGGCGCCAGCAATCCCGACACCTTCCCGGCGTGCTCGCCGAGGAGCATCCGCACCGCGCCCGGCCGCCAGGCGATGTCCAGCAGCGAGACGGCCAGCAGGTCCTCTGCCGTCACCTCGTCACAAGCGTTGTGGCCCAGGGACGTGAAGATCATCCCGGCGAAGCCCTCAGCCAGGTCGAAGTATGCCGCCAGCGCGCCAGGCAGGCCCGGCGCTGCCAGGCCTTCGCGGAGCCGCCTAGCACCCCGCCCGGCATCGCTCAAAGCTAACGAAACCATGCCCCAGTATGCGGCCTGACGGGTACTTCATGCGGCACGGGCCCCGGCCCGGCGGCGGGCGGCCAGTGCACAGCCAACGGAAGAAACCCGCAAGCCAAGGCGCTGCCCGAGCTTATCCGGGAAGCCGGGGAGTACTTAGCGGGCGAGGACCGGACGGGCGCCTCACGCCCCCCACGGTTCTTGCACTGCACAGCCCCGCGCAGTGCAGCGGTGGAACGTCCGGCCGGAGTCCGCAGACCCGTGCGGCGCCAGAGTCCAAGGAACTGCACGTGCCGGAGCAGAACGAGGCACGGTGGTCTTCAAAGCCGGCGCGGAGCCACTCAGCACCTGACAGCGCCTGCCTCAGCGGAGCTTGCAACGCAGACGGATCTGCCCCGGATCTGCGCGCTGCGGACGAGCATCCCGGTAGCTCGCCGGGGTTCAGGGATTCGTGCGCAGCCGCCTCCAAAGGTCATCACCGGCCCGCGGATTGCGAACGAGTGGACGCTGTGCCGCTCGAATACTCGATTGGGGTAGTTGACCCGCGCTATTGCCGACAGGCTGGACGCGGTGGTGCTTGGCTGGCCGGGTGTTGCTCAAGATCGCCTATGTGCTGACGTGCCGGGTACGCGGCCTGGTCGTCTTGCTGTGCCGTGGCGACCGGGCGAAGGATGCGGAGCTGCTGGTGCTCCGGCACGAGAACGCGGTGCTGCGCCGGCAGTCCCGGCCGGGTGTGGTACGAGCCGGCCGACCGGGTGTAGTTCGCCGCGCTGGCACGGCTCACACCGGGCAGGCGCTGGACCGAAGTCTTCCCCGTCTGCCCGGCGACGCTCCTGGCCTGGCCCCGCAGGCTCGCCGCGAAGAAATACGACACGAGCAAGCGGCGCAAGGCCGGCCGCGCCCGCCAACGGTCCCGGGCTTTGCACGCCTTGCCGTTCGCCTGGCGAAGGAGAATCCGCCAGGGGATACCGCCGGATCCACGGCGAGCTGGCGAAGCTCGGCGTGACGGTCGCGCCGTCCACCGTGTGGGAGATCCTCCACGCCGCGGGCATCGACCCGGTGCCGCGCCGCTCGGGCCCGACCTGGCGGCAGTCCATCCGCGCGGCCCGCCCCGGCGGCTACCGCATCTACGTAGTAATCATGGACAACCTGTCGGCGAACAAGACCCCCGCCATGCGGGCCTGGGCCGGGCGCAGCAATGTTGAGCTGCTTCACGCCTGCCAGCGCGTCGCGGGCCAACCCGAGGCCCAGTTCGGTCCCTTGCGGACCTTCGTCATGGGCGGCTCTGATCATCCCAGCCATACCGTCTTGGCCGGCCGCCTGCAGGACTACCTGCGCTGGCGGAACGCCAACGCCCGCCACCCCGACGTCCTGGCCGCCCAGCGCCGCGAACGCGCCCGCGTTCGCAGCGAACGCCAGCAACGCTGGGGGCCGCCCCAAGACGAAAGCCGCATGACCAACCCGGCAAATGTTCATGGACAGCGCACTAGATGTGCACCAGCGTGGGTTTCGGGCCACTTGCCGAGGCGAGAAAAAGCCGGTACAGCTTTCAGTGGCAGGGCACAGGGACGTTCAGCCGGCGGCGCCGCCCGTGCTGCCGGCGGGCGGCTCACCGGGCTCGACGGTGCTCCCTGGCACGACGCGGCTGCCCCCGGCCGCACGGGTGACCTCAACCCGGCGGGCCTGGGTCTTCGGTGACGCGGGGATAGTCACGTGCAGGACACCGTCGGCGTAGCCGGCAGTGAGGTTCTCGGAGTCCACGCCCTCGCCGAGGGAGAGCTGCCGGGCGAACGACCCCTGGGGCCGCTCGGCGGCAATGACCTGCTCGCTGTCGCCATAGTGAGGGGTGCGCTCGGCCTGGATCGTCAAGACGCCGTGTTCGACGGTCACCTCGACGCTGTCAGGGTCGGCGCCGGGCAGGTCGGCCTCGACGTGGTAACTGCCGTCCTCGCCGCGGTAGACGTCCATGGGCATGCCGAGTGGGGCACGTGTCCCGCTCGCGGCCGTGGAGATGAGCCGGTCGAACTCCCGGAAAGGGTCCCGGAAGGGCTCGAACCTGAGTACTGACATCGCTGCCTCCTCCTTGGTGTGGTGTCTGCCCGGGAACCATGTACAGCCTCCGCCGACGCGGTCTTCTCAGACGACAGGGTAGTTCTCTGGCTGCTCCCCATTCAGGCCTGCCTGCCACGCACGTCCTGGCTGGGAGCAGGTCCGCGGCCCGGGGCCGTCGGAGGTGAGGGGGTTCATCGTGTCGCCGCTTTCGGTCCGGCAGGCCCGGGGCCAGGGATCTGGCCCCGGGCCTGCTCACCGCCGACAGCTACAGCGTCCGCCCGATATGCGGCACGGCGCGGGCCATGAGCACGCCGGTGGTGATGACCAGGCTGATGGGGACCATGGGCGGCTCCCTCCGGTGACCCCGGGGCACCTTGGCCGCTGTCGGCGGCTGATCCCGGTGTCTGCCCTCAGCCTACATTCGCAATTAAAGACTAGCAATGGCTTTCTAGAAACTGTGGTAGTTTCTTCAGGGTGACGAGCTGGAGGTTCCTGACTAACCACTGTGCGTGCTGAGAATCGCATCCACGGCTCTGACCAGCAGGGTTGGTCGCCCGGCGCTCCGCCCGTGATGATCCGATCATGTGCTTGCGGTTCGTGTTTCTCCTGATCGCGCGGCTAGCCGCGTGGCTGCGGCTGTCCCGGCGTGAGGAGACGTGGAAGACCGCCGAGATCTTGATCCTGCGCCACCAGCTCGCGCTCCTGCAGCGGCGGCAGCCGCGCCGCCCGAAGCTGAACTGGGCGGACCGGGCCCTGCTCGCAGCGCTGCTCGGCGTGATTCCAAAAGCGCGCCGCCACGGGCTGCGGCTTCTGGTCACTCCGGAGACGATCGTGCGCTGGCACCGCGACATCGTCCGGCGCCGCTGGGCGGCGCGGTCCATGCACGGCAGGTCCGGCAGACCGGCCACCCGCCCGAACATCAGGGCCCTGATCCTCCGGCTGGCCCGGGCGAACCCCGAATGGGGCTACCGCAGGATCCACGGGGAACTGGCCGGGCTGGGAGTGCGAGTCTCGGCACCGACGGTATGGGAGATCTCGAAAAAAGCCAGAATCGGCCCCGCGCCGCGGCGGACCGCGCCAAGCTGGTCCCATTTCCAGCGCTCCCAGGCAGAGACGATCCTGGCCTGCGGCTTCTTCACAGCCGGCCTGCTCGACGGCACCCAGACCCACGTCCTGGCCGTGATCGAGCACGCGATCCGGCGCATCCGCATCCTCGGAGTCACCCAGCATCCAACCGGCGCGTGGACCGCCCAGCAGGCACGCAACCTCCTCATGAACCTCGGCGACCAAACGCATCAAGTCAAGTTCATGATCCGCGACCGCAGCTCGAACTTCACCGCCGCATTCGACGCCGTCCTTGCCGACGCCGGGATCCAGACCGTGCTCTGCAACGTCCGGACGCCCCGCATGAACGCGATCGCCGAACGCCGGATCGGGGGATACCGGCGCGAGCTCCTGGACCGCGCCCTCATCTGGAACCAGGCCCATCTGCGGCGGATCCTGCGCGAGTACGAGACCACAATCAGCACCGGCCTCACCGCTCCCTGCACGCAGCCGCGCCGCTGAAACCGCTACCCGAACCGGTCAATCTCGACGAGTACCGCGTCCGGAAACAGACTCGCATCGGCGGGCTGATCAACGAATATCGCCTGGTCGCATGAAGTGGACGAGGTTTTCGGCCGGGGTCTTCACGATGCGGCCGGGGACGCTGTGCCCGTAAAGCGCCCGGATCCGGCTCCCGTCGATTTCGTGACGCTGCTTCGGCGCACGTTCGATCATGGTCTCCAGCTGCGCGCGTGACAGGCCACGCCAGCGGCTCTCCTGCGAGAGGGCCTCCACAAGAGCGTCGACCGATGTCCAGCCTGCATCATCAAGCTCCAGCTCGTAGAGCCAGGGCTCATGCCGCAACGCGTGCGACACCGCCTTACTGAGGCCGGCCCAGCCGCCGCTCACTCGATGCGTTCCTCAGGCACCAGGGACCAGGCCTGCGCCACCACTTCAAAGCATCCCGCACTGTCGATGTAGATCATGAAGTGGCGCATCTCCCACGATCCCCGCGTCTCGGCCGGCTCGGCAGCAGCAAGCTCGCTGGCCCAATCCGACTCGGTCACCTCCGCAACGGTGTCGTAGGCACCCCCGGCATGCCACGCGGTGCAGTGACCCTCAGCGCGGAACCGGTATGCGCGCACCTTCTCGAAGCGGGCACCTCCCCGGTACTGCCCCGTGCCACGCCTCGGGCCAACGGCCGCACCGCACGCCGGCTGGCGGGCGGGATGCCCGAATGGCGGCTCGCCGGCCTGCCCGTCGCCACCGGCGGCGCCGCCCAGCCAGCACGTGACCACTGTCAGCGAGCACAGGCCCGGCGCCGCCGCCATGGGCCCGCCCGGTGCTGGGCGCGACGGCGGCAATCGAGCGGCGGCTGGCGAAGGCTCTTCAGGCGTGACCGTCCCCACATGGCTGACCGCCCGGCAGCGGCATGCGCTGGACCATGATGGCTAGCTCCTTCCCGACCGCGCCGCGCACGAGGCGCAGGTCATCCCGGTGATGGGCAGACCCTCACGGGTGGCACATCCCGCGGAGC
>Ga0307372_10002813_pt1 | contig 28407 bp, 23 predicted proteins | sample OX1MG_FD_202533 | JGI IMG/M metagenome (GOLD analysis project Ga0307372, IMG submission 202533) | Soil microbial communities from Risofladan, Vaasa, Finland - OX-1 | ecosystem: Environmental > Terrestrial > Soil > Coastal area > Acid sulfate soil | place: Finland: Risofladan, Vaasa | collected... | reverse complement strand
CTGGCTCGCCAAATTGCCCGCTACATTCGTCAGTACGCCAAACGCGCAAAGCCGATCCGGTGGCAATACACCGATCTGCGTCGGCGCTACACCGCATGATTTACATTTCACACGGACAGTCCACTAGCCCCAATCGCGGTGGCGCAGCCAATCCTGCCCTTCTGGCCGCGGTGGCACAGCCAATCCTGGCGGTGCCTTCTGGCCACGGTGGCACAGCCAATCCTGGCTGTGCGAACCCAGCCCTGCGGGCCACGGTGGCACAGCCAATCCTGGCTGTGCGCTCCCAGCGCCGTCACCCCGAACGCCGACCACCTCCCCGCTGCCCACCCCCCACCTGTGCGACCATGAAACCCTATGGCCAGTGACTTCTGCGATCGTTTCCGCCCCTTGGGGTTGACGCTCCTGCGCCTGGCGTTGGGAGTCGCCTTCCTCTTCCACGGCTCCATGAAGCTCTCCAACCTCGACCAGTGGCAGAAGAACTTCGTCCACATGGGCTTTCCCGGCTACGTCGCCTTCATCATCGGCCCGCTGGAGGCGGTGGGAGGGGCGCTGCTGGTGCTCGGCCTCTTCACCCGCGTCGTCGGTCTGCTGCTTGCCGGCGACCTGCTGGTGGCGCTGGTCAAGGTGGTCCTGCCCCGCACCTCCCTCGGGAACGTGCTGCACTACGAGGTCGAGATGCTGCTCTCCGCCGGAGCCTTTCTCTATTTCTGCTATGGCGCCGGTCCAGTCTCGCTCGACGCCCTCTTCTTCCGCCGCGGCGGCGGCCGCAGCCGTCCCCGCAAGTAGCCTCGCCCCGCGTGGCCGTCCCTAATGCGCGCTGGGCGGGAGCACCGTCCATCAAAGGAGGCGCAAGCCGCCCCGCAGCAGCCCCAGCGCCTCCACCCCGCCCACCCCCAGCGCCACCAGCGCCGAGATCGCGGTCACGATCAGGTTGTAGGTCCGCCGCGGCTGGGCCAGCGCCCCGCCATAGGCTCCTAGCATCAGCGCATTGTCGGCGCTGTCCACCAGCGCCATGCCCGCGGCGAACAGGGCAGGGAACACCAGAATGGTCCCCAGCCCCAGCCCCCGCGTCGCCTCGGCCGCCGAGATCCCCAACAACCCAATCTCGCTGGCGGTGTCGAACCCCAACCCAAACAACACCCCCACCGGATACATCTGCCAGCTCCGGCTCACCGCTCCGAACAGCGGCCGCGCCAGCCGCGCCAGCCACCCCCCTCCAGCCAGCGGGCCTTCGCCCGCCCGCGCCCCGCTCCAAAGCGCCATCAGGTTGATCACCCCAATGCCCAGCAGAAACACCGCCGACACCGCCGTGCCCACCTCCCCGCCGGCCAACCCCTCCCCCCTTCCCTGCGCCGCCCGGGCCGTGGCGGACAGCGCTGCCGCCCCCAGCAGCACCACCGTCGAGTGTCCCAGCGAAAACCACAGCCCCACCGTCGCGGCCGGTTGGCGGCTCCCCATCAGCTTGCGCGTCACGTTGTCAATCGCGGCGATGTGGTCGGCGTCCACCGCATGCCGCAGCCCCAAGCCATAGGCCACCAGCGCCGTCCCCAGCAGCAGCGGCGCCGCCCGCAACCCCACCGCCGCCCACACCCAGGCGCCCGCGTTCGCCGCCGCCAGCCCCGCCCACAGCCGCGCCCCCCTCACGCCGCTAGCCCTCGGCCATCCGCTGCAGCAGCGCCGCCATCCCCGCTCCCGTCCGCGACGAGACCTCGTAGACCGCCATGCCCGGCCGCACCGCCTCGATGTTGCTGCGCAGCAGCGCCAAGTCGCAGCCTGCCGCCGCGGCCAGGTCGAGTTTGGTGATCACCGCCGCATCGGCGGTGTTGAAAATGGTCGGATACTTGAGCGGCTTGTCCTCGCCCTCGGTCACCGACGCCAGCACCAGCCGCAGGTCTTCGCCCAGGTCGTAGGCCGCCGGGCACACCAGGTTGCCGACGTTCTCGATCAGCAACAGGTCGAGTTGTTGCAGGTCGCAGCCCTCCAGCGCCGACTCCACCATCCGCGCCTCCAAGTGGCACAGCGTGCCGGTGTTGATCTGCCGCACGAAGGCCCCCGGGCCCGCCCGCGCCAGCCGCGCCGCGTCGTGGTCGGTGGCCAGGTCGCCCACCAGCGCCGCCACCCGCCGCTCGCCGCACTGTGCCAGCACCGCCTCCAGCAGCGCCGTCTTGCCCGCCCCCGGGCTTGCCACCAGGCTGACGCAGCGCACCCCCGCTCCCCGCAGCCGCGCCCGCAGCCCCCGCGCCCGCACGTCGTTGTCCTTCAGCAGATGGCACCGCACCTCTACCAGGCGCGGCCCCACCTCCGCGAGGCGCAGCGCCGACTTGGGGCCATGGGGCCCCCGAGTCGGCGCGAGCATGCCGCCCCGCGCCGTTGCAGCGGGGCGGCCCACAAGCGGGACGCGCGCCGCAGGCGCGCTGGGCCCCGCGCCCACCACGCGCAGCGCCGACTTGGGGCCATGGGGCCCCCGAGTCGGCGCGAGCATGCCGCCCCGCGCTGTTACAGCGGGGCGGCCCACAAGCGGGACGCGCGCCGCAGGCGCGCTGGGGCCCGCGCCCACCAACGTTACCGCCGTCATCCCTCCACCTCCAGCCCCGTCACCTCGAGTTCCCGCCCCGGCGTCGCCTCTGCCACCAGCCGCGACCCCGCCAGCCCCGTCCCTTCGCAGGCCACCTCATAGGCGAACGCCAGCGCCTCCGTGCTCACCCCCGCCAGCGCCCCCACCCGCAGCCGCACTGCCCGCACCCGCAGCCCCCCACGCGCCGCCGCCTCCTGCTCCACCACCTCGATCAAGCTCAGTGCCAGCGACAGCTCATGCATGCCCACGGCTCACATCGAATAGATCTTCAGCTCGCGGCGCAGGTCCGGCACTAGGGCATAGGCCCCATACGCCACCACCCCCAGCGCGATCGTCCATAACAAAGCGGCTTTCATGCAGTGGTTGCCTCCATGCCTTGGGATGCAAGCAGTTCTTCAACGAGTGCCTCGACCATCGCCACTGCCCCCGGCAGCGCCGCCGCCACCGCCGGGCTCAGTCCCCCGGACTCCACCTCAAAGCTTTGCGGCTCGCAACCCACCAGCCACAGCCGGCGCAGCCGGTCCGGCGCCCCGCTCGCCATGCGCGCCGCCAACTCCAACACCTCCGCCACCCCCATGCCGTGCCCGTCCAGCGCCAGTGCCGCCGCCGCCGCGCTCGGCTCGCGGGGGTCGCGCCGCTTTGCCTGCGGGCTAAACCGGCGCGAAAGGCTGCGAACCGGGGCCCCCGCGACCCGCCGCGGGTCCCGGGGTGGTCGTAATTCCGCAGGCGCAGACGCGCCGGTGGCGCGTCTGCGCCCCCGGGAAGAGAATGCGGCGCGGCCCCAGCAGCCCATCAGCGAAGCCGCGCCGCGCCGGCTTGGGGCCGCGGGGCCCCCAAGCCGGCCTGCGCACAAGCGGGACGCGCGGCGCAGCCGGCCCGGCGCTGCTACAGCCGGGCCGGGCAGCCGCGCAGGGGCCCGCGCCAACAATTCGATGCGATACAACGTCCCCGCCGCCCCGCCCCGCCCCACCGCGTCCACCAGAATCGCTCCCTCCCAGCCTTCGCCCAGCGCGTAGGCCAGGTCCAGGCAGCGGACGCCATAGTCGCAAACCTCGACCCCGTCCGGCCACGCCCGCTCGGCCAGCCGCCGCGCCGCCTCCACCCCAAAGGCGTCGTCGCCCAAGAAGATGTTGCCGATCCCGGCGATCAGGATCCGCTTCATAGCGGTTCCACCTCGGCCACGCGGAAAAAGAACCGGTGTCCCGATTGCCGCTGCTCGCCCAAGTCCCGTCCCGGATCCTCCTCCACCACCACCGCCAACTGCACCCCCCCCTCCAGGTCTTGCTCGATCGCCTGGATCGAGGCCGCCTTGCCCTCCAGCACCTGGTCGAATACATCCCCGCCCCCGCCCCGCGGATGCAGCCGCACCCGGTCGCCCACCCGCAACTCCCGCCCCGCCCCCTCCACCGCCTCCGGCGGCGGGGCATAGGGGTTCCAGCTCACCCCGCCGTGCAGCCCCGCCAATCCCTTGGCATCGCACTGCTCCAGGATCTCCAGCGCCTTGCCCCCGCCCGCCCGGATCTCCGCCTTCTCCGCCTCGCTCAGCGTCAGCACCCGCAGCATCAGCAGCTCGTCCATCTCGCTGGCGTCGCAGAAATCGCCCCGGCTCTGCCCCGCCACCCGCGCGTAGTCCTCCAGGATGATCGGCGCCGCCAGCAGCAGTTCCCGCCCTCCCGGCTCGCCCACCAGCACCGGATACACCCCCTGGCAGTGGCAGCCTGCCGCCGCCGCCGCCCGCGCCCCCCCCGGATCCTGCGCCGAGACAAATACGCCCTTCTCCAAGCCGCAGCGCAGTTGCGCCGAGTCCATGCTCGGCCCGCCCGCCTCGCTGGTGTTGCTGGCCTCCACCGTCAACTTCCACAGCCCCGCCGCGGCCGCCGCCAGCTCCGCCCGCAACCCGCACTGCAGCCTGCCAAACCGGAAGGCAAACTCGCCCCGCAGCCCCCCCGCCTCCGCCACCCGCTCCTGCTCCCCTTGCAGAAAACAGAGCCGCATCGCGCCCTCCGGCTCGCCCGCGCACTCGATCAGCGCCTCCAGGTGCAAGCGCGCCGGCCACGCACCCGCACTCGCCCCCGCCGGCGCCAGCGTGCCCAGCGTCCCGCGCCACTGGTTCTTGAGCGCGCTCGCGCGGTAGGGATACAGCACATGCCCCTCGTAAAGCACCGTCGTGGCCAGCGGCTCGAACCCCTCCCAGTTCATGCCAACAATTCCTCCAGCGTCTGCTCGCACGAGGCGTGTCCGCCCTCCGCCCGCCGCCTCTCCAACCGCGTCCACACCTCGCGCCGCAGCCGCAGCCAGGCGCAGTCCGGATAGTGGGCGGCGACGCAGTCGCGCCACACCCCCGCCGCCAGCCGCCCCCGCGCCTCCAGCTCCCACGGAATCGGCGCCGCCTCCACCCCCGCCCCGCCCTGGTAGAACACCGTCCCGCTGAACAGCAGCCGCAGCGGGATCTCGCCCCCCTCCAGCGCCTCGAAGTACTTCGTCGCCGCCAGGCCAAAGTCGTAGCTGCACGGCAGCGGCACCTCGCTCACCGTGGTCCCGCTGAACCCCGCCACCATCGCCGTCACCTGCTGCCACTGCCACGGCCGCAGCGTCTCCCCCCACCGGCTCGGTATCGAAAACAGCTCCCCCAGCCGCGCCTGCTCCGCCGCGCTGTAGCCCCGCCGCCCCGGCTCGATCTGCACTTGGCAGCGCACCAGCAGCGCGTGCACCCTCTCCGCCGTCCCGTTCACCACCCGCAGCCGCAGCCCCAGCGTCGGCGTCAGCGTGTGCGCCAGCGGCGCGATCCCCTCGACGAAGAAGCCGATCTCAGGCATGCCCCGCCCCGCCCTCCTCCAACTCCGCCCAATACCGGCGCAGCGCCCGCCCCACCTCCGGCCCTCCGCCCCAGCCGCTCCACGCCGAGCGGATCAGGCCCACCAAACGGTACGCCTGGTCCAGCGGCACCACAAACGCCAATTGCCGCCCCTCCATGCGGTTCAGCAACAGCGCCTCCACCTCGTTGGCCATCGCTCCCAACTCCGGGTGCGCCGCCTCCAGCGCCGCCCATGCCTCCGGTGCGATCGTGGCCCGCACCGCCCCGCCCGGGCTGGGATAGGCGGCGCACCCCTCGCCCCCTCCCGCCCGCCAAAAAAACGCCAGCCCGATCGGAATCCCCAACCCCGCCCACTCCGCCGCGCTCAGCTCGAATCCCCCCAGCGCCCGGCTGTCGCGCGGCAGCCGCCGCCAGGCCCGCCCCTCGCCCTCGAACAGCAGCGCGCAGGCGGTGCAGGCGCACCCGATCCGCCCGCTCTCCCGCTCCAGCACGTGCTCGTGCCCCCCGCCCAGCGGCTGCGCGCACAGCTCGCACCGCGCCGCCGCCGCCGCCGCCGCCGCCGCCGGCCGCAGCCGCCGCAGTGCGGCCATGGCGCCTGGTGTCATGCTGGCTCCCCCGGCTTAGCTCGGCGGCAGGTGCGGCATGCGCACATCCACCGGCCCCCGCTGCTCCGGGTTGATCGAGGTGGCGCTGCGCGCCTCCCGCGCCATGCCCGCGTGCCCCTTCTCCGGCGCGCGCCGGATCACCTCTTCCCCCCGCTGCGTCCCCGCCGTGTGCGACGGCGTGTCCAGGTGCACCTGCGGCCGCCCCACCCGGATGCCATGCGCCACCGCCCGCGGCCCCGGCCGCCCCGGCCCCGGGTCAAATCTGCGCTTGTGTGGCTGTTGTACCGGCTCGATCCGCACCATCGTCCCTCCTCGCCCTGCTTCCCGCCAGCGCCGCCAGCGGCACAAAGCCCCCCCGGCCCGCCGCCGCCGCCGGCAGCTCCAGTCCGTGCAGCTCCGCCAGCCCCCGCACCCGCTCGTCCCTGCCCCACGCTGCCCGCAGCCCCTCCAGGTCCCCCGCCCCAGCCGCCGCCGCCATCATCCCCGCCAGCCCCGCCCGGTGCAGCTCCAAAACCAGCCCCAGCAACTCCAGCACCTCCGCCCGCACCGCCGCCTCGGCGATCGCCTCGCACCGCGACATCAAATATTCAATGCGCTCGTCCATCGCCGCCACACCCCCGCCTAGCCCGGCCCCATCGCTCCCGGCCCCATCGCCCCCAGCATGGGCGAGTGCCGCACCTCCACCGTCTTGCCCCCGCCCACGTACATGTGCACCCCGCACGGCAGGCAGGGGTCGAAGCTCCGCACCGCCCGCATGATGTCAATCCCCTTGAAGTTCTCCGGCCCGTTCTCCTCGAAAATCGGCGTGTTCTGCACCGCGTCCTCGTACGGCCCCGGCGTGCCGTAGCTGTCGCGCGGGCTGGCGTTCCACGGCGTCGGCGGATAGGGATGGTAGTTGGCGATCTTCCCCCCCCGGATCACCATGTGGTGGCTCAGCACGCCCCGCACCGCCTCGTGGAAGCCGCACCCGATCGCCTCCTCCGGCACCTGGAACGGCGTCCAGGTGCGCGCGTCCCCGCCCAGCAGCGTCGCCATCGCCTTCTCGCAGAAGTACAGCCCCATCGCCGCCGCGTACGCCTGGAAATAGGTCCGCGCCCGGTCCCGCTCGATCGCGTTCGACCACTGCGGGATCTTCCACTCGTAGCTCGCCTCCGGCAGGTCGCTCGTCGCCGGCAACTGGATGCGCACGCTCTGCCCCGTCGCCTTCACCGTCCCGATGTCCACCAGCCCCTGCAGCGCCGTGGACCACAGCCGCGCGATCGGGCCCCCGCCCGTGTCCAGCGCCAGGTGCTCGCCGCTCTGCTTGTCGTACCAGCGCGGCGACATCACCCAGGTGTAGCGCCCCTCGAAGTCCCGCTTCTGCGGCCGCGGCGTGGTCGTCTGGTTCCACGGATGCCGCTGGTCCACCGCGTTGCCCAGCGGATCGTGGCTCACATAGGTGGTCTGGTTGGCCCAGTCCTCGTAGAACGAGTGCCCCAGCAGGATGCGGATCCCCAGGTTGATCTCCACCAAATCGTTGGTCACCAGCTTGCCGTCCACGATCACCCCGGGGGTCACGAACATCTTCTTCCCCCACTCCGCCATGTGCTCGTAGCGGTAGTCGCAGTGCTCCGGGTCGTTGAACGAGCCCCAGCAGCCCAGCAGGACGCGCCGCTGCCCCACCTTCTCGTAGCCCGGCAGCGCCGCATAGATGAAGTCGAACAGGTCGTCGTGCAGCGGCACCACCCGCTTCATGAAGCTCACGTACTTCATCAGCCGCACCAGGTAGTCGGTGAACAACTGCGGCGTCGCCACCGTCCCCACCCCGCCCGGATACAGCGTCGAGGGGTGCACGTGCCGCCCCTCCATCAGGCAAAACATCTCCCGCGTCAGCCGGCTCTTCTCCAGCGACTCGCGGTAGAAGCTGCCGGTGAACGGGTTCAGCCCCCGCATGATGTCGGCGATGGTGCGGTAGCCGTGCACCCCCGCGTGCGGCGCCTCCGTCTTCTCCGCCTGCGCCCACACCCCCGGGTTGGTCGCCCGCACCATCTGCTCGCAAAAATCCACCCCCACCAGGTTGTCCTGGTACAGGCAGTGGTCGAACATGTACTCCGCCGCCTCCCCCAGGTTCAAAATCCACTCCCCCAGCGGCGGCGGCTTCACCCCAAACGCCATGTTCTGCGCGTAGTTGGCGCAGGTGGCGTGGTTGTCCCCGCAAATGCCGCAGATCCGGCTGGTGATGAAGTGCGCATCCCGCGGGTCCTTGCCCCGCATGAACACGCTGTAGCCCCGGAACAGCGAGCTGGTGGAGTGGCACTCGGCCACCTGCCGCTTGCCAAAATCAATCTTGGTGTAGATCCCCAGGTTGCCCACAATGCGCGTGATGGGATCGAAATTCACCTCCACCAAGCCCCCGCTCTCCGCCTTGCTCGCCATAATTGCTCCTGCTTGCTGCCTCGCCCCCCCGCCCCGCTCACCACCCCCGCGGCTCGGCCGCTTCTTGGTAGCCGGTGGTCAGCGCCGGCCCCGGATGTCGCCACTTCGGCTCCTGGTTCATCGCCGCGTTGGTCAATCCCCGCAGCGCCCGGATCGCCCGCCCGTACGCCGCCCCCAGCCCCACCGACACGCTCGACCCCGGCGGCTCGTCCATGAACGGCATGAACTTGTCCGGAAATCCCGGCATGGTGCACGCCATGCAGATCCCGCCCACGTTCGGGCACCCCCCGATCCCCCGCATCCATCCCCGCTTGCTCACGTTGCAGTTCACCACCGGCCCCCAGCACCCCAGCTTCACCAAACACTTGGGCGAGCCGTACTCGCTGGCAAAGTCCGACTGCTCGTAGTAGCCCGCCCGGTCGCAGCCCTCGTGGATGGTCTTGCCAAACAGCCACGTCGGCCGCAACTGCTCGTCCAGCGGCAGCATCGGCGCCATCCCCACCGCCTGGTAGAGCAAATACGTCACCGTCTCCATGAAGTTGTCCGGCTGCACCGGGCAGCCCGGCACGTTGATCACCGGCATCCCCCCCGCCGAGCGCCAGCCCCAGCCCAGGTAGTCCGCCAGCCCCATGCAGCCCGTCGGGTTGCCCGCCATGGCGTGGATGCCCCCGTAGGCGGCGCAGGTCCCGATCGCGATCACCGCCAGCGCCCCCGGCGCCAGCCAGTCAATCCACTGGCAGGTGGGGATGGGCTGGTGCGTCTCCGCGTCCTCCCCCCACGCCGCCCAGTAGCCCTCCTCCTTCACCCGCTCGTTCGGGATGGATCCCTCCACCACCAGCACGTACGGCGCCTCCAGCTCGCCCCGCGCCGCCCGCCGGAACGGCGCCAAAAATTCCTCCCCCACCTCGGTCGCCAGCACCGGGTTGTGCAGCTGGATCCGGGGCAGCCCCGGCAGCCCCTGCAGCAGCACGTCCTCCAGCGCCGGCTGCTCCGCCGCCGTGATCGAGACCGAATCGCCGTCGCAGCTCAGCCCGGCATTGATCCAGAGGATGTGCACCTCGCGCGGGGGCGTCGTTGCGGTCGCCATGATATCTCCCCCGATGGCGACCACCCCGTCCCAGGATGCCCGCCTCCGCGCCGTGCCGACCCGGCGCCGTCCCCACTTCCTCCGCCTACCCCCCCCAAGCTGCCGGCTGCAAGCTGCAAGCTGCCAGCCCTCTTCCCGCGGTGCGCCCTCTCCGACCGCCACCGGGCCCCGCCCGGCCCGGCTCAACAAATCCGCGGCAGCGGCTCGTGCCACGGCCGGTCCAACACCCGCGTCCCGCCCAGCCCCGTTCCCAGCGTCACCAGCCCCGCCCGTCCCTCCACCACCTCCCCGATCCGCCGCCCCTCCGCCCCCAACCGCTGCCGCCGCATCGCCGCCAACACCCGCTCCGCCGCCTCCGCCGCCACCACCGCCACCAGCTTGCCCTCGTTGGCCGCAAACAGCGGGTCTATCCCCAGCAACTCGCACGCCGACGCCACCGCCTCCCGCACCGGGATCGCCTCCTGCTCCACCCGCATCCCCACCCCCGCCCGCTCCGCCAGCTCGCACAGCGCCGTCGCCACCCCCCCCCGCGTCGGGTCGCGCAGGCACCGCACCCCGCCCCCGCCCGCCTCCAGCATCGCCTCCACCAGCGGCCCCAGCGCCGCGCTGTCGCTCACAATCGCCTCCTCGAACCCCAGCCCCTCCCGCTGCGACAGGATCGCCAGCCCGTGGTCGCCCACCGTCCCGCTCAGCAGGATCTGGTCGCCCGGCCGCACCCGCTCCGGCCCCAGCTCCACCCCCGCCGGCACCCACCCCACCCCCGCCGTGGTGATGAACACCCCATCCCCCTTGCCCCGATTCACCACCTTGGTGTCCCCGGTCACGATCTCCACCCCCGCCGCCCGCGCCGCCTCCGCCATCGAGCCCACCACCCGCCGCAGCTCCTCCTGCGCCAGCCCCTCCTCCAAAATGAACGCCGCCGTCAGCCACAGCGGCCGCGCCCCGCCCATCGCCAGGTCGTTCACCGTGCCGTGCACCGCCAGCGATCCGATGTCGCCCCCGGGAAAGAATATCGGCGTCACCACAAAGCTGTCCGTGCTCAGCGCCAGCCGCCCCCCCCCCGGCCAGCCCACCACCGCCTGGTCCCCCCGCTGCTCCAGCGCCGGGTTGCGGAACGCCGGCAAAAACAGCTCCTCCAGCAACTGCGCCGTCAGCTTCCCCCCCGCCCCGTGCCCCAGCACGATCCGCTCCCGCTCCGGCCGCGGCGCCGGACAACTCGCCTGCAACAAGCTCGTCAGCTCCTCCATCGCCCCCTCCCCCTACCTCGCGCCGACCGGGGGGCCCCAGGGCCCCTCGTCGGCGCTGCGACCCCCGCTCTCTGCCGGCCGCCCCGCCGCCGCCGGCAGGTGCCGCCCATAGGCGTAGTAGGCCGCGCACGCCCCCTCCGCCGACACCATCGTCGCCCCCAGCGGATGCAGCGGCGTGCACGCCCCGCCAAAGGCGGGGCAGTCCTGCGGCTTCTGGATCCCCGTCAGAATCTGCCCGCTGATGCACACCTCTGGCTCGCGCGTGGCAATCGCCGCCACCTCGAACTTGCGCTCCGCGTCGTGGGCCCGGTACTCCCCCCGCAGCCGGTAGCCGCTCTGCGCAATCTCCCCCACCCCGCGCCACTTCCGGTCGCAGGTCTCAAACACCCGCTGCACCAGCGCCCGCGCCGCCGGGTTGCCCTCCCGCCCCAGAATGCGCGCGTAGGCGTTGTCCACCTGGGCTTGTCCCGCCTCCAGTTGCCGCACCGCCCGCAGCGTCGCCTCCAACAGGTCCAGCGGTTCGAAGCCCGCGATCACGATCGGCACCCGGAAGCGCGCCGCAATCGGCTCGTACTCCCGGTACCCCATCACCGCGCACACGTGCCCCGGCCCCAGGAACGCCTGCACCCGGTTGGCCGGCGACTGCAAGATGTTGGCCATCGCCGGCGGCACCAACACGTGCGACACCAGCACCGAAACGTTGCCCAGCCCCTCCCGCTGCGCCCGCTCCACCAGCATCGCGTTCGCCGGCGCCGTGGTCTCGAACCCGATCGCGAAAAACACCACCTCCCGCTCCGGGTGCTGCCGCGCCAGCGCCAGGCAGTCCAGCGGGCTGTAGACGATGCGCACGTCCGCCCCCTGCGCCCGCAGCCCAAACAGATCCCCGCCCGAGCCCGGCACCCGCAGCATGTCCCCAAACGAGCAGAAGATCACCTCCGGCCGCCGCGCAATCGCATGCGCCTTGTCCATCATCTCCAGCGAGGTCACGCACACCGGGCAGCCCGGCCCGTGCACCAGCTCGATCCCCGCCGGCAACAACTGGTCCAGCCCGTGCTTCACGATCGAGTGCGTCTGCCCGCCGCACACCTCCATGATCACCCACGGCCGCGTCTGCGCCCGCCCGATCGCCTCCAGCAGCGTCGCCGCCAGCCGCGGGTCGCGGTACTCGTCCAGGTACTTCATCCCTCCCCTTCCCTCTCCCTCACCACCGGCGCCTCCAGCTCGCCCAACTGGTCCATCTCCTGCAGCAGCCGGTAGGTCCGCTCCGCCTCCGCCTCGTCCACCCGGCTGAGGGCAAAGCCCACGTGCACCAGCACGTAGTCGCCCACCCCCGCCTGCGGCACGTAGCTCAGGCAGGCCTCCCGCGTCAGCCCCCCAAACTGCACCCGCGCCATCGGCAGCCCGTGGCGCTCATACGCGCCCACGATCTTGCCCGGAATCGCCAAGCACATCCGTCCCCTCCCCCCGCGCCAGCCGCGCCGCCGCCACCGCCGCCTGCCCCAGCGCCAGCCCGCCGTCGTTCGCCGGCGCCCGCGCCGGCACGTGCACCGCCCACCCCTCCCGCTCCAGCCCCGCCACCGTCTCCCCCAGCAGCCGCCGGTTCTGAAACACCCCGCCCCCCAGGCACACCCGCCCCCCGCCATGGCGCTCCCGCAGCCACCCCAGCGTCGCCACCACCGCCCCCGCCAGCGTGGCGTGGAAGCGCGCCGCCAAGGCTTGGATGCCAACCCCCGCCAAGCGGTCTGCCAGCAGGGCGCCGATCATCGGCCGCATATCCAATTGCGCCGGCATCCCCTCCGCCAGCGCCCACCCGTAGGGCTCCGCCTCCTCCCCCGCCGCCTGCTCCAGCGCCTGCGCCGCCTGCCCCTCGTAGCTGAGCTCCTCCCCCTCCGGCGCCAGCCCCAGCAGCGCCGCCACCGCGTCAAACAACCGCCCCGCCGAGCTGCACCGCGGCGCCGACCCGCGCAGCACCGCCTGCACCTGCCGCACCCGCCCCGCCCCCAGCCCCGGCCACAGCGCCGCCGCCGCCCGCGCCCCCGCCGCTTCCCCCACCGCATCCTGCGCGTACGCCAGCCCCACCCGCCACGGCTGCCGCACCGCCCGCTCGCCCCCCGCCAGCCCCACCGGCCGCAGGTGCGCCGCCCGCACATACCCGCACCGGTCCGCCCACAGAAACTCCCCCCCCCACAACGTCCCGTCCGCCCCCTGCCCGCTCCCGTCCAGCGCCACCCCCCATCCCGCCCCCTGCAAGCCGTGCTCGGCCATGCAGGCCGCAATGTGCGCGTGGTGGTGCTGCACCGCCATCTCCCGTTTCACCCCCAGCCCCCGCGCCCACGCCCGCGCCCACGCCGTCACCTGGTAGCCCGGGTGGGCATCGCAGACCAGCACCTCCGGCTTCACCCCCAGCAGCTCCATAGCGTGCGCGCACGCCTGCTCGAAATACGCCCACGTCTCCAGGTTCTCCATCTCCCCCAGGTGCGGCCCCAGATACGCCTCCCCCCCCCGCGTCAGGCAAAAGCTCGACTTCATCTCCGCCCCCGCCGCCAGCAGCGGCGGCCCCTCCCCGCCTAGCCCGATCGGCTCCGGCACATACCCCCGCGCCCGCCGCACCTGCCGCTCCCGCCCCCCCCAGCAAAACACCACCGAGTCGTCTGCCCGCATGTGGATACCGCGGTCGTGCTCCAGATACGCCTCGGCGATGCCCTCCAGTCGCGCGTGCGCCTCCTCCGCCGTCCGCGCAATCGGCTCCGCCCCCCGGTTCCCGCTGGTCATCACCAGCAGCGGCGGCGCCGCCCCCTCTCCCTGCAGCAACAAATCGTGCAGCGGGCTGCTGGGCAGCATCACCCCCAAGTACCGCTGCCCCGGCGCCACCCCCGCCGCCAACCCCCACTCCGGCGACCGCCGCCGCTCCAGCAGCACGATCGGCCGCGCCCGGCTCTCCAAGCTGGCCCGCTCCGCCTCCCCCACCGCGCACACCCGCTCCACCACGGCCAGGTCGCGCGCCAACAGCGCCAGCGGCTTCGCCGGCCGCTGCTTGCGCTGCCGCAGCCGCGCCACCGCCTCCTCATTCGCGGCGTCGCAGGCCAGCTGGTAGCCGCCCACGTTCTTCACCGCCACGATCGCCCCCGCCCGCAACCGCCGCTGCGCCTCCGCCAGCGCCTCCGGGCCCCGCCACCCCCCCAGCCGCAATTCCGGCCCGCACCCCGCGCAGGCGTTGGGCTGGGCGTGGAAGCGCCGCTCCCCCGGCGCGTCGTACTCCTCCTGGCAGCGCCCGCACTGCCGGAACTCCGCCATCGTCGTCTGCGCCCGGTCGTACGGCAACGCCCGCGTGATGGTGTACCGCGGCCCGCAGTCGGTGCAGTTGGTGAACGCGTAGCCGTGGCGCCGGTTCCCCGGGTCGAGGTAGTCGGCGCGGCAGCGCCCGCACGGCGCCGTGTCCACCCCCACCCGCGCCCCACTCCCCCCCTCCCCCCGGCTCGGTCCAATCGCAAAACCCCGCTCCCCCCTCCCCGCCACCTCCCGCATCTCCGTCCGTTCGATCCGCGCCAGCGGCGGCGGCTGACTCCGCAGCCGCCACACAAACTCCGCCACCGCTCCCGCCTCCCCCTCCACCTCGATCGTCACCCCCGCGCTCGTGTTCCACACCTCCCCGCCCAGCCCGCACTCGCCCGCCAACCGATGCACCCAAGGGCGGAACCCCACCCCCTGCACCACCCCGCTCACCTCCACCCGCTGGCGCACGTCTACGCCGATGCGCCCCCGCCCCACCCGGGTTGCGCCTCCCCGCTCGCTGGGGTCGCGCCCCTTTGCCTGCTGGCAAAATCGGCGCGGCCCCAGCGAGGCGCGAGCACAAGCGGGACGCGCGCCGCAGGCGCGCTGGGGCCCGCGCCCACCAAATGCCTTATGTCACCCACCCGCCGCGCCGCCGCATCTAACCAGTGTTTGCGGCGGTTGCTGCTCAATCTACTCGTTTGCCTGCTGGCCCTCGCCTTGGACCTCGCCGCCCAGCAAGCTCCCCCCACCCTCGCCAACCTCCCCTCCTACGAGGGCCAGCCCGTCACCGCCGTCGAACTCGCCGGCTGGCCCGGCCTCGACCCCGCCCCCTTGCTGCAGCAGCTCCCCCAAAAGGCCGGCGCCCCCTTCTCCCGCGCCCTGGTGGATCAGTCCATCGGCGTGCTCAAGCGCCGACTCGCCTCCCGCCATCTGCAACAAGTCCAGCTCCAGGTCCGCCCCGAGCCCAGCGGCATCCGCGTGCTCTTCATCCTCGAGCCCGCGCAGTACTTCGGCGTCTACGAATTTCCCGGCGCGCTGCAGTTCTCCTACCCCCGCCTGCTGGAGGCCGCCCACTACGCCAGCCCCGAGCCCTACACCCCCGCCGATGTCGTCCGCGCCACCACCGGCCTCGCCGCCTTCTTCCAACAGCAGGGCTACTTCCTCGCCCGCCTCCGCCCCCAACTCCGCCCCGACCCCGCCCATGGCCTCGTCAACGTCAGCTTCCACGTCGCCCTCGGCCCCCGTGCCCGCTTCGGCAGCGTGCGCCTCGACGGCGCCTCTCCCGCCCAGGCCGCCGCCCTGCGCGGCGCGCTGCGCTCCTGGTGGGCCCGCCTGCGCCGCACCGCCATCCTCCCCGGCAAGCCCTACGACTACGCCACCCTGCTCAGCGCCGCCCTGGCGCTGCAGTCCAAGCTCAATGCCCGCCACCATCTCGGCGCCCAGGTCCGTCCCGCCGCCGCCCAATACCACCCCGACAGCAACCGCGCCGACCTTACCTTCCTCATCGTCCCCGGCCCCCTTGTCCACCTCCACGTCACCGGCGCCCACCTCTGGCCCTGGACCCGCCGCTCCCTCCTGCCCATCTACCAGGAGAGCCGTGTGGACCCCGAGCTCATCCTCGAGGGCCAGGACAACCTCGCCAACTACTTCGCCGCCCACGGCTACTTCAACGCCCAGATCTCCACCACCGTCACCTCCCAGCCCGCCCTCGGCCCCGCCACCACCCGCGTCACCCGCCAGTCCGCCGCCGCCTCCCCGCCCCCGCCCCAGCCCCTGCCCCCCGCCCCCGCCTCCCCGCCGGTCGAACAAACCATCGTCTACTCCATCGTCAAGGGCCCGCGCCGCGACGTCGAGTCCATCCAGTTCTCCGGCAACGACCTGCTCTCGCGCGACGACCTGGTGCCCCAAGTCGCCGTCCGCCCCGAACACTTCCTCTCCCACGGCGCCTTCAGCCAGCCCCTGCTGCGCACCAGCCTGGACCGCCTCACCGCCCTCTACCAGGCCTCCGGCTACAGCAGCGTGCGCGTCCTCCCCCGCATCACCCACCCCGGCGGCAACCTCGCCCTGCGCTTTGAGATCCACGAGGGCCCGCAGGACTTCGTCGCCTCGCTCCGCCTCGCCGACAACTCCGTCCCCGCCGACGTGCTCGCCCCCCAAGGCCTCCAACTCGGCCCCGGCACCCCCTTCGCCCAGTCCCTCCTCGCCCAGGACCGCGCCCAAATCCTCGCCTACTACCTCTCCCACGGCTACCTCAACGCCAGCTTCCGCGCCACCGCCCAGCAGGCCCCCGGCCATCCCCACCAGATCCAGGTGGTCTACAACATCGATCAGGGCCCCCAGGTGCGCACCGCCGCCGTCTTCACCGAGGGCCGCCACCTCACCCGCCAGCGCCTGGTGGACGACCGCATCGGCCCCCTCCTCCGCCCCGGGCGCTTCCTCACCGAAAACGACATGCTCGGCGCCGAGAGCCAACTCTACGCCCCCGGCATCTTCGACTGGGCCGAGGTCGGCCCCCGCCGCCCCATCGCCTCCCAGGCCCTCGAAGACGTCGTGGTCAAGCTCCACGAGTCCCCCCGCAACGCCCTCGTCTACGGCTTCGGCTTCGATCTCACCAACCGCGGCGGCAGCATCCCCGCCGGCACCGTCGCCGTCCCCGGCCTGCCCATCATCGGCCTCCCCTCCAGCTTCAAGACCAGCCAGGCCACCTTCTACGGCCCCACCGCCAATGTCGAGTACACCCGCCTCAACCTCCTCGGCAAGGCCGAGACCTTCTCCGCCGGCCTCTTCGCCGGCCGCCTCGACCAGCGCGGCTCGCTCACCTACTCCGACCCCAGCCTCTTCTGGTCCCCGTTCAGCGCCAACCTCCAACTCGCCGCCGAACACGACTCCCAAAACCCCATCTTCACCTCACAGAGCGCCCAGATCGGCTTCCAGCTCGAACGCCCCCTCAACCCCGACCAGACCACTAACCTCTTCCTGCGCTACTCCCTCAGCCAGGTCAGCCTCACCCGCTTGCTCATCCCCGACCTCGTCCCCGCCCGCGACCAGCACGTCCGCCTCTCCACCCTCTCCGCCACCTTCCTGCGCGACACCCGCGACAACCCGCTCGACGCCCACAAGGGCATCCTCCAAAGCTACCAGCTCGACTACTCCCCCAGCGCCCTCGGTTCCACCGCCAACTTCGCCAAGCTGCTCACCCAAACCGCCTACTACCGCTCCCTGCGCGACAACATCGTCTGGGCCAACAGCTTCCGCCTCGGCCTCGACAAGGCCTTCGGCCACTCCTTCGTCCCCCTCAGCCAGGCCTTCTTCTCCGGCGGCGGCAGCACCCTGCGCGGCTTCCCCCTCGACGGCGCCGGCCCGCAAAAAACCATCCCCGCCTGCGGCGATCCCGCCAACCCCGCCACCTGCTCGCTCATCAACGTCCCCCTCGGCGGCAACGAGCTGCTCCTCCTCAACTCCGAGTTCCGCATCCCCATTCCCCAAATCAAAAAGGGCCTCGGCATCGCCCTCTTCTACGACGGCGGCAACGTCTTCAGCCACATCGGCTTCCGCCACCTCGGCGCCGGCTACACCAACTCCATCGGCGCCGGCCTGCGCTACGACACCCCGGTCGGCCCCATCCGGCTCGATCTCGGCCACAACTTGAACGCCATCGCGGGAATCAAATCCACCCAGATCTTCATCACCTTGGGGCAAGCCTTTTGACCCCTGCCGCCCATCCCCCCCCGCCCCGCCGCTGGCTCCGCCTCCTGCTGGGCGTCGCCCTGGCCCTCGCCGCGCTCCTCCTCGTGCTCGCGCTCGGCGCCGCCCTGGCGCTGCGCAGCGCCGCCGTGCGCGGCTATTTAATCCGCCAAGCCGACGCCCGCGCCCGTGCCGCCCTCGGCGTTCCCGTCTCCATCGCCGACTTCACCCTTCGCCTCGACCGCCTCAGCCCCAGCTTCGCGCTGGACCTCGACCGCCTCCAAGTGGACGGCGCCGCGCCCTACGCCGCCCCGCCCCTGCTCCGCGCCGACCGCGTCCACGTCGCCGTCCGCCTCGTCTCGCTGCTGCATTTCCAGTGGCAGCTCGCCGACGTCGAGCTCGACCACCCCGTCATCCACCTCCAAGTGGACGCCCAGGGTCGCAGCAACCTCCCGCGCGGCCCCGGCGGCGGCGGAGCCCCGCTCAACCTCTTCCATCTCGGCGTGCGCCACCTCCTCCTCCGCCAAGGCGAGGTCGTCTTCAACGGCCGACCCCAGGCGCTCGCCGCCGACCTGCGCCAGTTCTCCTTCCAGGCGCAGTTCCTCCCCGCCCAGCGCCGCTACCGCGGCCGCCTGCGCTACCTTCAGGGCGTCCTCCAGTGGCGGCGCCTGCGCCCCCTTCCCCATGACCTCGACCTCGACTTCTCCGCCACCCCCGCCGGCCTGACCCTCGCCCCCCTGCGCCTCGCCAGCGCCGCTACCCGCCTGCAGGCCACCCTCCAGCTCACCGACTACGCCGCCCCCCGCCTCGCCCTCAACTACCAGCTCACCCTCGCGCTGCCGCTGCTGCAGCGCCTGCTGCGCCAGCCCGCCATCCCCACCGGCACCGTCACCATCGCCGGCAGTGCCCACTACGCCGCCTCCGCCTTCTCCGCCTCCGGACACTTCTCCAGTCCCCGCCTCCAGGCCGCCGCCGGCGGCCTCGCCGCCCCCCTCACCGCCCTGCGCGGCGACTTCCAACTCGCCCAGGGCGACCTCTCCGTCCCCAACCTCCGCGCCACCTCGCTCGGCGGCGCCGTCCGCGCCACCCTCGCCATCCACCAACTGTTCGGCCCCGCCACCGCCCGCCTCCAGGCCAGCCTGCGCGGCGCCGCCCTCGACTCCATCGCCCGCTTGCCCCAAGGCCGCCACCCCGTCGCCGCCACCTTGGGCCAGCTCGGCCTCCGCGGACGGCTCGACGCCACCAGCCAAATGCAGTGGCACGGCGGCTTCGACGATTTCTCCCTCCTCGCCTCCGCCCAACTCCAGGCCGCTCTGGCCTCGCCCGGCCAGCCCACCATTCCCCTCCATGCCAGCCTGCAAGCCCGCTACGCCGCCGGCCAGCTCACCCTGGCCTCCAGCTCGCTCGCCTCCCCGCACGCCTCCGTCACCGCCGCCGGCACCCTCGGCGTACGCTCCTCCCTTGCCCTCTCCGCGCGCTCGCGCGACCTGGCCGAACTCGAGGCCGTCGCCGACCGCGTCGCCATCGCCCTCGGCCACGCCCCGCTGCCGCCGCTCCGCCTCGCCGGCGCCGCCACCTTCACCGGCACCGTTCGCGGCGGCTGGTCCTCGCCCCACCTGCAAGGCCAGCTCGCGCTCGCTCCCTTCGCCCTCCGCGGCACCACCTGGCGCTCGCTCTCCCTCTCCCTCGCCGCCGCCCCCGACCGCCTCCAAATCGCCCACGCCGTCCTTCAGGGCTCACCCGCCTCCCGCCTCGACTTCGCCGCCAACCTCGCCCTCGACCACTGGGCCTTCCACCCCACCAGCCCGCTCCAACTCTCGCTCACCATCGCCCGCCTGCCGCTCGCGCCCCTCGCCACCCTGCTCGGACGCCCCCTCCCGCTCACCGGCACCCTCGCCGCCCAGCTCGACCTCCACGGCTCGCTGCGCGCCCCGGCGGGGCAGGGAAGCGCCTCCCTCGCCGCCGCCCACCTCGCCCTCGACGGCCTCCACGAAGCCCTCACCTCCGCCTCCCTCGCCTTCCAGGGCACCGGCCAAGCCGTCTCCGCCTCGCTCGCCGCCACCCTCCCCGCCGGCGCCCTCCACGCCTCCGGCACCTACTTCCCCGCGCGCCGCGCCTTCCAGGTCCAGTTCCAGGCCCCCCACCTCCAACTGGACCGCCTGCAATCGCTCGCCCTACGCCCCCTGCCCGTCCGCGGCGCCATCGCCGTCTCCGGCACCGGCAGCGGCACCCTCGACGACCCCAGCTTCCAACTCGCGCTTTCCTCCCCCAGCCTCCGCCTGGGCGATCAGTCCCTCTCCGCCCTCGACCTCCAGGCCCGGCTCGCCCTCCACGTCCTCCACGCCCAACTCGCCGCCACCGCCCTCGGTGCCCGCCTCCAGGCCACCGCCACCCTCGGCCTGCGGGGCCCGCTCCCCCTCACCGCCTCCCTCGACGCTCCCGCCCTGCCCCTCTCGCCCCTGCTCGCCGCCTACGCCCCCGCCCTCGCCCCCCACCTCTCCGGCCACGCCGCCCTCCACGCCACCGTGCGCGGACCCCTGCGCCAGCTCGACCAGCTCCAGGCCGACATCGCACTGCCCACCCTCGCCCTCCGCTCCGGCCAAAATCTCCAGCTCGCCGCCGCCGCCCCCCTGCAATTGCGCCTCGCCCAAGGCGTGCTGACGCTTCTGCCGGCCGACCTGCGCGGTCCCGACACCGACCTTCGCGTCTCCGGCTCGCTGCCGCTGCGCTCCCCCGGCCAACTGCGCGGCGACCTCCAGGGCACGCTCAACCTCAAGCTGCTGCAACTCTGGCAGCCCGACCTCGCCGCCGCCGGCCAAGCCCGCCTCCAACTCCACGCCGCCGGCCCGCTCTCCCATCCCGCCCTCGCCGGCGAGATCGCCCTCGCCGGCGTCAGCCTCGCCAACCCCGCCTGGCCCGTCGCCCTGCAAAACGGCCAGGGCCAGCTCCGCCTCACCAACGACCGCCTGCAGATCGTCCGCTTCGACGCCGCCCTCGGCGGCGGCACCCTCGTCGCCAGCGGCGGCCTGGCCCTCCAGCCCGCCCCCCGCTTCGACCTCGCCCTCGCCCTGCGCGACGTCCGCCTGCTCTATCCCGACACCGTGCGCGAAACCCTCGCCGCCGACCTCACCCTCGCCGGCTCCCCCGCCGCCGCCCAGCTCGGCGGCCGCGTCCGCCTCGAATCCGTCTCCGTCACCCCCCAGTTCGACTTCGCCCAGTTCATCGCCCAGGCCTCCTCCGCCACCCGCGTCGTCGCCGCCCCCGGCGGCTTCCTCCCCAACCTCGCCCTCAACCTCGCCCTCACCACCCCCAACCAAATCGCCATCGCCACCCGCGACTTCAGCCTCGAGGCCGGCGCCAGCCTCTCCCTGCGCGGCACCGCCGCCGACCCCGTCCTCCTCGGCCGCGTCAACCTCGCCTCCGGCGACCTCATCTTCCGCGGCAACCGCTACGTCCTCTCCAGCGGCAGCCTCGACTTCGTCAACCCCCGCCGCACCGAGCCCGTCGTCAACCTCACCGCCGACACCACCATCCAGCAGTACGACCTCCACCTCCGCTTCCAGGGCCCCGGCGAAAACCTCCACACCACCTACACCTCCGATCCCGCCCTCCCCCCCGCCGACATCATCAACCTGCTCGCCTTCGGCCAGACCACCGAGGCCGCCGCCGCCAACCCCGCCCCCGGCAACCTCGGCGCCGAGAGCCTCATCGCCGGCGAGGTCAGCAGCCAGATCACCGACCGCGTGCAAAAAATCATCGGCATCTCCCAGCTCTCCGTCGATCCCGTGCTCGGCGGCAACCAGCAGAACACCGGCGCCCGCGTCACCATCCAGCAGCGCGTCACCGGCAGCCTCTTCGTCACCGTCTCCACCGACGTCACCTCCACCCAGCGCAACGTCATCGAGATCCAGTACCGCCTCTCCCCCCGCGTCTCCCTCAGCGCCGTCCGCAACCAAAACGGCGGCTTCAACCTCTCCACCCGCTTCAAAAAGATCTGGTGATCCGCCCCCGCCGCCTCCCCCCGCGGCCGCTACGCCTCCACCTCGATCTCCACCCGCCCCCCGCCCGCCAGCGCCGCCGCCGGCACCACCACCTGCTGGCCCGCCACCCGCCCCAGCGATGCCCGCCGCAGCGCTTCGCCCCCCGGCGGGTGCACATGCACCACCACCTCCGCCCCCCACCCCGCCGCCGCCGTCACCGCCACCCGCCAGCGCCCCCCTCCCCGCGCCTCCGTCGTCCACCCCAACGCCCCAAACCGCGTCGGGCACCGCGCCACCGCGATGCGCTCGCCCGGCGCGAACCAGTGCTTCGGCGCCGCCTTCTGCAGATGCACCCGCGCCGCCTCCGCCTCCTCCCACAGCAGCAGCCAGCGCAGCCCCAGCGTCGGCTGCAAGGTGCTGTTGATCACCGCCGACCAGGCGTAGGGGCTGCCCTCGCCCGGAAAGTTCCCCGGCAGCAGCGCGTCCTCCGGCGCGTAGCGCGACCCCGAGTCCATGGCGTAGCAAACGTTGCCGTACAGCGCCATCAAATACGCACGGTAGTCCGCCTGCCGGATCCGCCCCGCCAGCGTCCCGTGCTCCATGAAGTTCGACGTCCGCGGATACTCCCCGTCCGTGTTCATCCCCAGCATCTGCTCCCCCGCCAGCGCCCGGTGCCGGAAGTGCCCCTCGTCCAGCTCCCCGTCCCCCCAGTCCGCCAGCCACCAATCCATCATGTAGCGATGGTTCTCGTAGCTGCTCAGCTCCCCCGGGTCGTGGTCCAGGTCGTCCGGGGTGAAGGGCGTGATCCCCGCCGCCCGCATCCGCGCGCTGCGCCCCGCCAGCGTCCGCGCCAGGCTCCGCTCCAGGTCCCCCCGCAGCTCCGCCGCCGCCGCCGCCGTCTCCGCCGCCGCCGCCGCCATCCCCGCCCGCCCCAGGCACCGCGCGTGCTCGCTCAGCCCCCGCCAGATCCAGGCCGTGTTCTGGAAGTAATAGGGGTGCGAGCTCGGCGTGTTGTCCTTGGGATCGCCCTTGTCCGCCTCCGGCGAGCCCCAGATCAGCCCGTGCCGCGGGTCCTCCACCGCATACTCCCGCCGCGTGGTGGCGTGCCGCTCCAGCACGAACCCGATCATCCGCCGCAGCGCCGGCAGCCGCCGCTCCAGCGCCCCCCGGTCGCCGGTGTGGTCGAACGCCCGCGCCGAGTTCGCCAGAAACACCCCCGCATTCAGCGGCGCCTCCACCTGGTCCTGGGTGTTGTAGACAAACTCCCCGTTCGGCAGGATGTAGTGCTCGAGATAGTGCTCGAAGTACGGCTCCACCTCCCTCGCCAGCCCCCACGCCTGCTGCGCCCACACGAACTCGTAGTGCGCCACCGGAAACAGCGCGTGGCTGCGCTCCGGTATCTTGGTGTACGCCCCCTCCCCGATCTGGTAGCTCGGCTCCAGCCCGCGGTAGCTGCAGCGCGCCAGCACGATCCCCGCCCGCGCCGCGTTCCCCAGCCAGCCGTCGGGAACCTCCGCCTCCATCCCCTGGGCGAAAAACCCGCTCCAGTGCCGCCAGATCGCCAGCAGCGCCGCGAAAAACCCGGCCGCGTCCCCCTGCCAGTAGCGGTCCACCCACCCCCCCGCCGGCACCGCCTCGCCGGCGCCGCTGTCCCCCGCCGGGATCAGCCTCCCGCCCGCCGCCGGCAGCATCGCCCGCACCCGCGCCATCGGCTCCGCCTCCGCCCCCGCCGGCAGCACCATCATCACCTCGTAGCCCAACCCAAAGTGCGGGTTCCACACCCCGATGTCCGCCGCCGGCAAATACCCCCCCAGCAGCGTCCGCTTGCTGTACCCAGCCACATACTCGTACAGATACTCCGACGGCAGCAGCCGCCGCGGGTCGAACCGCCGCCCGGTCATGTCCGGCGCCCACAGCGACTGCGGATTCTCCCCAAACTGCCGCGAGCGCCCGTCCGCCTCCAGCCACAGCGTCCGCTCCGGACCCGCCTCCTCGTTCGCCACCAGCGTCCAGCCCACCAGCTCCGCCCCCAGCGCCGCCACGTTCTCGTAGCAGGGATCCTCGTTCGACCCCAGAATGTACTCGCTCGCCGCGTCCGGCCCCGCCACGTAGCGCGCCGGCCGCTCGATCTTGATGTGCGGCGTCGCCGTCGGCCGCGGCCGTATCTTCCCCAAATCCCCAATCCCCTTGGGAATGCGCGCCACCTCGCCCCCGGCGTTGACGTAGACGATCACCCCCTGGTGGGTGGCGTGCTTCTCGTAAACCTGCGTCCCCTCCGCCAATTCCGCCACCAGCCGCCAGCCCCCGCGCTCCGTCCCCACCGCCCTCCCCGCCGCATAGGCCGGCGCTTGCGCCAGCGCCTCCCGCTCCCCCGCCAGCCACAGCGAATACTCGTTGGCTATCCGCCCCGGCGCATACCCGCCCCCCGCCTCGGCCGACGCCCTAGCCAGCTTGGCCAAGCCCCCCAGTTCGCCCGCCCTGCGCAGCCCCGGCAGGCTGGCCGCGCCCTTCAAAAATGACCGTCGTTGCATCCTGCCAGCCTACCCGCTTTTGCCTGCATCCGCTTGCGCACTTTCACCCAGCCGCGCTTCCTCCCGCAGTGCGCATCGGTTTGCGCATCCACCACCCTCGATTTCCATCATCTCCCTTGTTTTTCAATCAGTTAGCCGCCATCCCGATTGGCATCCCGATTGCACCATAGGGTTCGAGGGCTTGTCAGATCGCGGCCCGGCGACCGGTCCGAAGGCAAAGACGCACCATGAAGAGCACGACGAAGAGCACGACTTGGATGAAGGCATTGGGCATGGCTTGCGGCCTAGCGATGGTTCTCGCCTGCCCCCGCGCCGCGCGCGCCAATACCATTGGCCCGAATTGCAGCACCTGCGATGGCAACGCCTACACCTTGACCTATTACCAGACCGCCGCCCAGGCCTCCACCGACAACTACACCATCCAGCTCCTGATTGACACCTCCGGCTACAACGGCTACGCCGGCCAGGCCTACCTCATGGCCATCGCGCCCGGCATTCCCGGCTGGACCAGCTCCACCCTGACCAGCGCCCCTAATTTTTCCGTCTGGTCTCCGGTCACCCAGGCTTCCCCCAACGGCCTCAACTCCGGTGGCTGCGACAGCTCCGGCGCTCCCTTCTTCTGCAACAGCACCACCTCCCAGGGCAGCTTCAACGCCACCGGCCAAGCCTCCGATCTCTCGTTCACCTGGGTCATCACCGATCCCACCCTGCCCACCGGCACCAACGGCGTCTCGCTCAAGGCGCAGTATGAGAACAGCGCCGGCAGCAAGGTCGGCTCGCTGCTCTCGGAAGACTTGACCCTCACCCCCGGCTCCCCCGTCCCCGAGCCCGCCCCCTGGGCGCTGCTCGCCACCGGCCTGCTCGGCCTCGCCTGGCTGGGCCGCCGCCGCGCCTTCGGCTGGGTCTAACCTCCGCCTCTAGTCCCCGCCCACGGCCAGTTCCAGCGCCGTGTGGTTGGCCACGGTCCGCGCCAGCCTCCGCCCGCTCTGCGCCCACCGCCCCTCCACCTGCACCGCCCCGCCCGCCCCCACCGTATAGCGCAGGCTCAGCCGCTCCCCCTCGATCCCCAGGTTCTCCACGGTATAGCTCTTGCCCTCCACCGCCAGCGCCTCCGGCAGGTTCGGGCACAGCGACACCCTCCCCGCCTCCGCCGCCTCCCGAAACCCGATCACGCTGCGGATGATGTGCGCCGGCAGCGTCGCTCCCCAGCCGTACCCCTCCCCGCCCAGCGCCCCCTTCAGCGCCCACATCTCGCAGCTCACCCCCGGCCACCCCAGCCCCTCGCCCCCCACCTCCCGCCGGTCCATGCTGCCGTAAACCCGCTCGGCGATGTCGCGCACCACCTCGGCGGCGAACGCCCGCTCCCCCGCCATCCACAGCGACTCCAGGTAGGGCAGCACAAACGAGGGCCACTCCAAAAAGTAGTTCGGCCGCGCCCGGTACTGGCGCAGCAGCGGCGCCATCGCCCGCATCTGTTCCGCCGTCGCCACCCCCAGAAATATCGGCGCGCACTGCCCCACCTCGCGCTTCAGCGGCCCCGTGGCGGGATTCTTCAGCACGATCGCCTTGCCCGTGCGCGTGTCGAAGTCCTGAAACCAATCCCTCCCGTTCCACAGGCTCTGCGTCTTGGCTGTGTACTCGCCTTCCAACTTCCGCCACCCCGCCGCCTCCGCCGTCTTCCTCTGCTCCGCCGCCAGCCCCGCCAGCAGCCGCCCGGCGTGCGCCGTCGCCGCCTGCAGCTCCACCACCCGAATGAAGTCAATCAGCTCGCCCCCGGTCGGCTGCTGGATCAGGAACCGGCTGGAGGCGTCCATGCCCGTCTCCCAACTGCACTTGCCCACCACATACCCGCCCGCGTCGGTGCGGTGCTCCAGCGTCCAGCGCACGAACGCCGCCAGCCGCGCATACAGCCGCCCCCGCCACTCCCGCCTTCCGCTCCGCCGCCCCACCGACTCCATGCAGAACAGCGGATAGCACCAGGCGATCGAGGTCCCGCACGCCTCCCCGTCCGTCGCCACCATGTTCATCACCCCGCTCTCCCGCATGCAGGGCACGTTCCCCTCCACCGCGTCGGCGAACTGCCCGGTGAGCACCTCCTCCGCCGTCGCCGCGTCGGCGTAGCTCAGCGCCCACATGTCTATCGAAGTCTCCGCCAGCACATTGCGCGGCGCCTGGATCTGCATCCCGTCCCAGGCGTGCCGATACACCCCCTGCGGCCGCCGCACGTTCATGCGCAGCGTCTCGAAGTCGTAGACCATCCCCCGCCGCCAGTGCGCCGGCCAATCCCCGCCCAGCCGCGGCGCCCGCGCCCAGAAGCGCCCATCCTCTTCCCGCTTCGCCCCCACCGCCTCCGCCGTCGCCGCCCGCGCCCGCCGCTGCGCCGCCCGCGCCCCCGGCCGGTTGGCGCTGCGCGTCAGCCAAAACCCGATCTCCTTCTCCTCCCCCGGCTCCAGCTCCACCTCTCCCCGCAGCGCCGCATACAGCGCCGCCGGATAATAGCTCACCGCCTCCGCCGCCCCCTTCCCGCCCAATAAAAACTCCCGCGCCACCCCCGCCCCCGTCGCCACCAGCCCCTCCGCCTCCGCCTGGCTGCTCTGCAGCCGAAACACCGTCCCCGCCGCGAACCCGCGCGTCGTCAGCGCCCCTCCGCCCTTCTCCACCGCCCCCGTCAGCCCGTCCCGCCCCCACCACCGCTCCGCCCCCAGGTGGTACTCGTGCGCCGCCATCACCGTCGCCCGCTGCCGCCCCGCGCCCCGATTGCGCACCCGCACCTGCGCCGCCAGCGTATCCTCGCCCACCTGCACAAAGCTCGCCTCCACCCCCACCCCCCCCGCCTCAAACCCATAGGTGAACAGGTTGTGGCTGTGGTACGGCGCCGTCAGTTCTCCCGCGCCAAAGTCCCCTCGGTCGAAGTACGCCTTTCCCCCGATCGCCACCCCCACCCGTAGCAGCGCCTGGTAGATCGCCGTGTCCTGGTAGTCGAAGTACCCGCCCGGCCCCGCCGGAAAATAGAACCCAAACCCCATCGCCTCCACCGACCGGATCACCCCGCTGCGGTGCAGGTCCCAGCCATGAAAGGGGTTGTTCAGGTACCCGTAGGGCGTATAGGCGTCGGCCGGAAACTCCCCCGCCCCCCCCTCCCCCGCCTTCCTCTGTTGCCCCCGCCCCGGCTTCGCCCCCAGCATCGCCCCCGCCGCCCCCAGCCCCGCCACAAACTCCCGTCGGTTCATTTCCGTCATTCCTCCGCCTGCGAGGGTACCGGTTTTCCCTCCCGCCGTACAGCCCGATCAGAAATGTGCAAAGGTTTGCACAGTTCTTGCCCGCGTCAGCACGGCAAGCCCTTTGTTTTCTGTAGGCATGTCCAGCCTGGCAGAATGGCCGTCCGGTTGCCACTTCCCAGGCATGCTGTCCCGCACGATCATCCCGATCGCGGTGCTTCCCCCCAGGCTTCCCCCCGGCGAGCGCGCCGGCTTGCCGGCGCCGCCCCCCGACGCCTTCGCCCTCGCCGCCCGCCGCGAACTGCAGCGCCGCCAGCTCGCCATCGCCATGTATCAGGCCGTCGCCGAACTCGGCTGAGCGCTACTCTTCTTCGTCCTCCAGCCGGGGCTTCTCCGGAATGCGGTACACCCCGCTCGCCCAGTTGCCCAAGTCAACCGTCCGGCAGCGCTGGCTGCAAAAGGGATACTCCGGCGCCTCCGCCCCCACCGGCTTGCGGCAAATCGGGCAGGGCAGGGAACGGCCGCCTCCGGCGCTGGGCTCTTGCGGCTGGTCGCGGCTCATCCCTCCATCTTCCCACGGGAACATGGTTGCCCAAAATGCGCACGCGCCTGCGCAGCCTCGGCGGCCGCTCTGCGCAAACGCCCGCCGAACTCCATCAGTTCGCGGGGGTCGCGCCGCTTTGCCTGCCGGCACAATCGGCACGAAAGGCTGCGCCCCGGGAAGCGAATTCGGCGTGGCCCCAGCAGCCCACCAGCGAAGCCGCGCAGCGCCGACTGCGGGCCACGGGGCCCCCAAGTCGGCGCGAGTATGCCGCCCCGCGCTGTTACAGCGGGGCGGCTCACAAGCGATACGCGCGCCGCACCGGCCTGGCGCTGCTACAGCCGGGCCGGGCAGGCGCGCTTGATCTGATAACGACCCCGGCCTCCAATCCCGAGTAGAGTGGGTTTGCGTAAAAAAACCAGCCGCTCGGGACGAA
>Ga0307372_10002812_pt1 | contig 28408 bp, 26 predicted proteins | sample OX1MG_FD_202533 | JGI IMG/M metagenome (GOLD analysis project Ga0307372, IMG submission 202533) | Soil microbial communities from Risofladan, Vaasa, Finland - OX-1 | ecosystem: Environmental > Terrestrial > Soil > Coastal area > Acid sulfate soil | place: Finland: Risofladan, Vaasa | collected... | reverse complement strand
CGCACCACCCGCTATGGGAGGAAGTGTCGCACGCCATCGTCGCCTGTGGCGGCAGCATCGCCGGGCTCCAGCAGGACGCCGATACAAGGTGGTGTTCGAAGCGGTGGCTGGAGATCCCCGTCGCCCGCCCGGCCTCCATCCCGGCCTACCTATGGCCGAAATGGTGGCCGCAACCGGAACCACAAACAGCCGCAGCCAGCGCCACCGGCCCGCCCTGAGCAAGGACGGACCACGGCATGCAACCATATGCACGGGGCCGTTCCAGGGCGGTCCCGCCGTCGTGATTCGCCCGTTTTCGTTGCGCTACCGTCCTAACCGGCCGCCGGCGATGCCCGCCGGCCATGCTGCTGCTCCAGGTTGAACCGAAACAGCGCCGCAGGTCCTCGCGCCGGTCCGCGACAGCAACCCGCCGCGACCGCGACTGCCCCGGACTGTGCCACCGCCACCTTGACGCCGGCCCACCAGCCCTCCACAGCCCGCGTCACTCCCATGACCCAATCCACCCGCGCCGTCACCCCCGACGAAGCCGACATCCGCCTGGACCGCTGGTTCCGCCGCCACTTCCCCGGCCTGCCGCAAAGCGCCATCCAGAAACTGTGCCGCACCGGCCAGGTCCGCGTGGACGGCCACCGCGCCGACGCCGCCACCCGCCTCGCCCCCGGCCAGTCCGTGCGCATCCCGCCGCTGCCCGCCGCCCAGCCTCGCACCCCAAAACCGCCCACCGAGATCGACCCGTTGGTGCAGCAGGACCTGCAACGCCTGGTGCTCTACCGCGACGACCACATCATCGCGATCAACAAGCCGCACGGCCTGCCGGTGCAAGGCGGCCCCGGCATCACCCACCACCTCGACGCCTTGCTCGACGCGCTGCGCTTCGGCGCGCCGGACCGCCCGCGCCTGGTCCACCGCCTCGACCGCGACACCTCTGGCGTGCTGCTGCTCGCCCGCACCCCCGGCACCGCCGCCAAACTGGCCGCCCTGTTCCGCGGCCGGGACATCGAGAAAACCTATTGGGCCGTCACCGCCCGCCTCCCGATCCCGCTCCAGGGCCGTATCGACCTGCCCCTGGTCCGCATCGGCGGCGCCCGCGGCGAGCGCACCGCCATCGCCGAGCCGGGCGATCCGGACGCCGCCCGCGCCATCACCGACTACCGCACGCTCGACCACGCGGGGCAAAAACTCGCCTGGCTGGAATTACAGCCGCGCACCGGCCGCACCCACCAGTTGCGGGTGCACTGCGTCGCCATCGGCGCCCCCATCCTGGGCGACATAAAATACGCCCGGCCCGACCAGAACGGCGCCTTCGCCGGCACCATCGAGGGCCTGTCCGATGACCTGCATCTGCATGCCCGCGCCTTGGCTTTGCCGCATCCCGATGGCGGCATGCTGCTGGTGGAGGCCGACCTGCCGCCCCACATGGCGGACACGTTCCGCACGCTCGGGTTTCACGCGCCGTCGGCGCGCACCCCGCGGCGCGACACAGGGCGGTAATCCGAGGGCCGGGACCGGCGGCGGGCAAGGCAAGGCAAGGCGAGACAAGGTGTCCTCCCCCTCCCTTGAGGAAGGGGGCTCGAGGGAGGGGAGAAACCAAACCGACGGGAGCGAATCAGCATGGCGCGACGCGCCTGGCGTTATGGCTTGCTCGGGCTGGCGGCGGCGGTGGTGTTGGCGATAGGCGCCGGCGCGGTGTTCCTCGCCCGTTTCAACCCCAACAGCCTCAAGCCGCGCATCGAGGCCGCGGTGAAGCAGGCGACCGGACGCGACCTGGCGCTGAATGGCCCCATCGGCCTGAAATGGTCGCTCTGGCCGACGGTGGAGTTGCGCGACGTGGCCTTCGCCAATCCGCCCGGCTATTCCCGCCCGCAAATGGCGACGCTGGGCCGGCTGGACCTGCAACTCGCCGTGCTGCCGCTGCTGCGCGGCAGGTTCGAGATCGCCCGCCTGATCCTGCTGCGTCCCGACATCCTGCTGGAACAGGACGCGCAAGGGCGCCCGAACTGGCGGTTCACCCCAGCTCCCGCTCCAGGCGCCGCGCCGCCGGCCGGCGCCCCCCCGTCGGCCGGCAGCAAGTCCAGCACCCAGATCAGCTTCCACGACGTGCAGATCGAGGATGGCACGCTGGCCTGGCGCGACGACCGCACCGGCAAGACGGCAATCCTCGCGGTGAAGCAGCTGACCGCGCAATCCGCCTCGCCCGGCGCACCGCTGACCCTGGCGGCGGACGCCGCCTATAACGGCGTGGCGTTCAGGCTGGGCGGCCAGGTCGGTCCGCTGGCCCGCCTGCAACAGCCGGATGCCGGTACCCCATGGCCGGTGAAGCTGACCCTCGCCGCCGCCGGGGCGACGCTGTCGGTCGATGGCGCGCTGACCCACCCGCTGCAAGGCAGCGGCTACAATCTCACGCTGGACGGCACCATTCCCGACCTCACCGCGCTCGCCCCCCTGCTGCCCGGGGTCCGGCTGCCGCCGCTGCACGACGTGCATCTCGCCACCAAAATCTCCGACAGCGGCGGACCGGTGCCGCATGTCGCCCGCGCGACCCTGCATCTCGGCGCCGCCGATCTGGGCGCCTATGTCGGCGGGCTGCGCATCGTCTCGGTGGACATCGACGCGCCGAAACAGAACCAGCCGGTGCGGATCAACGCCCGGGTGACCATGGCCGATACGCCGGTGACCCTGACCGCGACGGTCGGCGCGCCCGCCGCTCTGCTGACCGGCCAGCCGGCCGCGCCGGTGCCGGTGGACCTCACCCTGCAAGCGGCCAATGCCAGCCTGACCGTGAAGGGCGCCGTGGCGCATCCGGAAACCCTGTCCGGCGCCGACCTCGCGCTCGACGCCTCCATCCCCGACCTCAGTCTGCTCTCGCCGCTGGCCCACCGCAGGCTGCCGGCGGTGACGCGGATCGCCTTCCAGGGGCAGCTTACCGACGCGCCCGGCGGTTTCCTCCACGGCGCCGCGCTGCACGACATGACCCTGACCACGGCGGATGGCGACCTGTCGGGCAATATCGCGGTGGCGTCCGGCCCACCCCCCGCGCTGACCGGCACGCTGCACGCCGCCCGCATCGACGCCGACGCCCTGCTGGCCGCCGCGGGCAGGCCGGTGACCGCCCCGCCGCCGCCCGCCGCCGGCAGCCCGGCTCGCCCCGCCGCGCCGCCGCCGCCCAGGGCGGCCAGTGCTGGGCGGCTGTTCCCGGACACCCCGATCCCGTTCGCCCTGCTGCGCCAGGCCAACGCGGACCTCGCCGTGTCGGTCGTCGACCTCAAGAGCGGCGGTGCCGACTACCGCTCGATCAACCTGCATGTCGTGTTGCAGGGCGGCAAGCTGCGCATCGACCCGCTTTCCGCCACGCTCCCGGAAGGCCCCCTCACTGCCAGCCTGAACGTGGACGCCACCGCGCCGGCCCCACCCGTCGCCGTAACGCTGCATGCGCCCGGGCTGGAGGTGGCGCCCCTGCTCGCCGCCGCCGGCCTGCCCGGCTATGCCAGCGGCAAGCTGGAGATCTATGCGAACCTGCATGGCGCCGGCAACACGCCGCACGCCATCGCGGCGGGGCTCGACGGCACCCTGGGCCTGGCGATGCAGAACGGCACCATCGACGCGCAATTGCTCAACCGCTTGCTCGGGCCGGTGCTGCAAAAGGCCAATCTGCTAGGGATGCTGTCGCATGGCGGCTCGACCAGCCTGCGCTGCTTCGCCCTGCGCGCCGACGCGCGACACGGCGTGGCCACGCTGCGCACCCTGCTGCTGGACTCGTCGCTGCTGACCATGGACGCCACCGGCAGCGTGAACCTGGGCGAGGAGACGCTCGCCTTGCAGTTGCGCCCGCAAGGCCGCATCGCGGGCACCGGCATTGTCGTGCCGTTGCGAGTCACCGGCCCCGTCCGGTCGCCCAACGTCGCGGTCAATGCGCTCGGCACCGCCGAGTCCAACGCGGGCACCGTGGCCGGCGCGGTGCTCGGCAGCGCGACCCCGCTGGGTTTGCTCGGTGGCTTGGTCGGCGCCGACAAGCTGCTGGGCGGCGGCTCCGGCGACCCCTGCGCCGGTCCGCTGGCCTTGGCCCGCGGCCAGGCGCCGCCGCCGGCGCGCGCGCCGAACGCGGGGGGAAAGCCGAAGCCGAGCAGCCCGGGGGCCTTGCTGCATGAGTTGTTCCATTGAGCCGAGCACGCTTCCTTCGCGCTGCGGCGGAAGCCGGCGGCAGGCGCCGGGTGAGGGGCGCAACGCACCAGCGCCACCCTTGGCGCCCTCGCAAGAATCAAACTCCCCCTCCCGTTGAGGGCTTGAGCCGCGAAGCGGATCAAGGTTGGGGGGAGGGGGAGCCTCGCACGCTCCCGCGACCTGCGCGGCTTGATTCAAGGTGGGTCGGCCACCGCCGACAGGTGGTCAACCCGCGCCTCGACCCGCGCGCAGCACAGGAGGGGTAGCGTGCCATGAAGCGCTTCTGGGTCACCGCGACCGTTACCCCCACCGACGAAGGCCACGCCGTACTGCTCGATGCCCGCCCCATGCGCCTGCCGGGCGGCACCGAGCTGCGGGTCCGGTCCCATCCACTCGCCGCGGCGATCGCCGCCGAGTGGCAGGCGGCGGGTGGCGCCAAGGGCGGCGAGATGTCGTTCGCCGACACCCCGTTGACCCGCCTCGCCGGCACCGCGCAGCAGCGCATCGCCCCCGATCCAACCGCCGCCATCGACGCCGTCGCGCGTTACGGCGAGCATGACCTGCTGTGCTACCGCGCCGAAACACCCGAGGCGCTGGTGCGGCGCCAGGCCCGCGCCTGGCAACCCTGGCTCGACTGGGCCGCACTGACCCATGACGCGCCGTTGCGCGTCGCCACCGGGGTCGCGCCGATCAGCCAGCATCGCGACAGCGTCGCGGCACTGCGCCGCGCGGTGGCGGCGCTGGACCTGGAGGTGCTGGCGGCGCTCGGCATCGCCGTGCCGGCGCTTGGCAGCTTGGTGCTGGGCCTCGCCTTGGCGGCGGGCGAGTTGGACGCGCCGGCGGCGCACGCGCTTGGCGCGCTCGACGAGTTGTTCCAGGCTGAGCAATGGGGCGAGGACGCGGCAGCCGCCGCCCGCCGCGGCGCGGTCGCCGCCGACATCGCCCTGGCCGGCCAGTTCATTGCGTTGTCAAAAGAGCAGCCGGGATGAACGCGAAGCGTCTGGTGATTGCGGGACGGGTGCAGGGCGTGGGGTTCCGCGCCTGGATGGTGGTCCAGGCCCGGACGCTGGGAGTGTCCGGTTGGGTGCGCAACCGGACAGACGGCGCGGTGGAGGCGCTGGTCGCCGGCGACGTGGCGGCGGTGGAGGAACTGCTGCGCCTGTGCCGCCGCGGTCCGCGCATGGCCGAGGTGGCCAGCATCGACGAGGAGCTGGCCGACCCGCCGGATGGCCCCGGCTTCCACCAGGCGCCTATGGCATAGGGCAGCCCGCGCCGGCGGCGCCGAACACGTCCTCCCACGCATCGCGCAAGGCGGCGTCCGCATCCGCCATGGTCGCGGCGACGCCCAGCGCGGCGAGGCTGGTGACCCCGTGCTCACGGATGCCGCAGGGCACGATGCCGGAGAAATGCGCCAGGTCGGGCGCGACATTCAGTGCCACGCCATGCCAGCTCACCCAGCGGCTGACCCGCACGCCGATCGCGCCGATCTTGGCCTCGGCGCCACGACGGCCCCCGGGCCCGACCCGTGAATCGGTCACCCAGATGCCGATCCGCCCCTGCCGGCGCTCGCCGCGCACCCCGAACCGATCCAGCGCGCGGATCAGCCACGCCTCCAACCCGTGCACATAGCAGCCGATGTCGCGCGCGGGCACGCTGCCGTGCGGGCGGGTGAGGTCGAGCATGACATACGCGGTGCGCTGGCCGGGGCCGTGATAGGTCCACTGCCCGCCCCGTCCGGCGGCGAAAATGGGGAAACGCGCCGGTTCGGTGAGGTCCTCCGGCCGTGCCGAGGTCCCGGCGGTGTAGAGCGGCGGGTGCTCCACCAGCCACACGTTCTCCCGTGCCGTACCGGCACGGATCGCCGCCACGCGCTGCCGCATGGCACCCAGTGCGTCGGGATAGGGCGTGAGGCCCTCGGACACCTGCCATTCCGGCGCTGCTGGCGGGCGGTCGTCATGGGGGCCGTCCCCGAACCCGGCCCGGGCATCGACCCGACCCTCCGCGCCGGCTGCGGCAGCAATTGAACCGGGTGCGGCAGCAATTGAACCGGGTGCGGCAGCAATTGAAGCGGTGTCGTTCATCGGCTATACCCCGCCGCCTTGCTTACCCCACGGGCGGTCGTGGCGGAATGGTAGACGCGCAAGCTTGAGGTGCTTGTGGGGGCAACCCCGTGGAAGTTCGAGTCTTCTCGACCGCACCAATTTATCCACCGAAGGGCTCGGTTCCGCCGTGCGGTCGCCGGACCCGGGCGCGTGATCGGTTTTCCCCCATTTCGCGACCGCGGCCTCCGGCGCTACAACGCCTCCGCGCCATGCCGCCGCCATCCCCCAACGCGCCCACACCGGTCCCCTCCTGGCTGCCCAGCTTGCTCGGCTACTTCATCGCTGTCGGCCCCGCCGCCACCGACATGTACCTGCCCGCCTTCCCGGCGGTGGAGCATACCTTCGGCACCGCCCCCGGCACCGCGCAGCTCACGCTGGCGACCTGGTTCGCCGGGCTGGCGGTGGGGCAGATCACGATGGGCACGCTGTCGGATCGCTTCGGCCGCCGCACGCCGCTGGTCATCGGCACCGCAAGCTTCACCCTGGCCGCGATCGGCTGCGCCCTGGCGCCGAGCCTCACCTGGCTGGCGATCTTCCGCGCGGTGGCGGCGATCGGCGCTTCGGCGGGGATGGTGGTGCCGCGCGCCATGGTGCGCGACCTGGCCGAGGGCCACCATGCCGCAATCCTGATGTCGCGCCTGACTCTGGTGATGGGCGTCGCGCCGATCCTGGCGCCCAGCATCGGCGGCGCGGTGCTGACCTTCGCGCAGTGGCGGGTCATCTTCTGGATCCTCGCGCTGTATGGCGCGGTCGGCTGCGCCATGGCGTGGCGCCTGTTGCCGGAGACGCTGCCGCCGGCCCGCCGCACCCACCTGGGCCTGGCGAAGCAGCTCGCCCGCTATGCCGGCATCCTGCGCGACCGAGGCTTCCTGACGCATGCCGCGATGGGCGCCGGCGGCAGCTTCTGCATGTTCGCGTATCTGGCGGGTTCTTCCCCGGTGTTCATCCTGGGCTTCGGCCTGGCGCCGTGGCAGTTCGCGCTGATCTTCGGCCTGTGCTCCTGCGGGCTGATCGCCGGCTCGCAGGTCAACGCGAGGCTGCTGCCGCGGGTCGGCCTGTCCTTCATGCTGCGGGTTATCGCGAGGGTCTCGCTCGCTGCCACCGCAACGTTGACGGTGCTGGCGTTCGCCGGCGTCCATGTGCTGCCGGTGATCGTCGCTCCGATCTTCGTCGCGTTGAGCTGCCAGGGGTTCAGCAACGGCAACACCACCGCCGGCGCGCTGCAGGGCCACGCGAGGCATGCCGGCAGCGCCTCGGCGCTGATGGGGATGGCGCAATACACGCTGGGCGCCACCAGCGGCCTGCTGGTCGGGCTGCTCACCGACGGCACCCCGCGTGGCATGGCGGCGCTGATGCTGTGCGGGGCGCTGGGCATGGTGATTGCGGACCTGCTGCGCCCGCGGGCATAGTATGTGCCCATGACCCCCATCGTCGGCATTCCGGCCTGCGCGCGGCTGGTGAACGGCCTGCTGCGCCACGACACCCCGGCCCGCTACGCCGCCGCTGTGCTGGGCGGCGCCGGATCGGTGCCGATCATGATCCCCCCGCTTGGCGAGCCGCAACTCGCGGTTCTGGACCGGCTCGACGGCCTGCTGCTGTCCGGCAGCCCCAGCAACGTGCATCCCGACCACTACGCCGGCGGCGAATCCCGCACGCCCGACCTGCACGACCTGGAGCGCGACGCCACCACCCTGCGCCTGATCCCCGAGGCGATCGCGCGCGGCATCCCAGTGCTGGCGATCTGCCGCGGCATCCAGGAGCTGAACGTCGCGCTGGGCGGCACGCTGTTCCAGGCGGTGCACACCGAACCCGGTCGCTTCGACCATCGCGGCGCCGGCGACACCATCGAGCAACGCTACACCCCGCGCCATCTGGTGGCGCTGTCCGGTGGCCTGTCCCGCGTGGTGGGGGCGTCCAACATCCTGGTGAACTCGCTGCACGCGCAGGCGGTGGACCAGGTCGCACCCGGGCTGGTGGTGGAGGCGGTGGCGCCGGACGGGACCATCGAAGCCGTCCGCGCGCCCGACACGCCCGGTTGGGTGCTGGGCGTGCAATGGCACCCGGAATGGGGTTACGCGGACGATACGGCGAGCCTGGCAATCTTCCGTGCGTTCGGGGATGCGTGCCGGGCCTGGCAGGCGGGAATGCGAAAGGCGGCATGAGATATGGACCTGGGATTGCAAGGCAAGACGGCGCTGGTCACCGGCGGCTCGAAGGGCATCGGCCGTGCGTCGGCGCAGGTGCTGGCCGACGAAGGCTGCAACGTCATCCTGGTGGCGCGAGAGCAAGGGCCGCTGGATGCGGCGGCGGAGGGGATACGGGAGCGGCGGCAGGTGAACGTGCGGACGATCGCCGCCGATTTGTCGAGCGACGCCTCGGTGCGGCGCGTGGCGGCCGAGGCGGGCGCGCTCGACATTCTGGTGAACAACGCCGGCGCCATCCCGCCCGGCGATCTGCTGTCGGTGGATGACGAGCGCTGGCGCCGCGCCTGGGACCTGAAGGTGTTCGGCTACATCTCGTTCTGCCGGGTGGTCTATGCGGCGATGAAGGCGCGGCGGGCAGGGGTGATCGTGAACGTCATCGGCTCGGCGGGCGAAAAATTCCCGAGCGGGTATATCGCCGGCGCGGCAGGCAATGCCTCGCTGATGGCGTTCACCCGCGCGCTGGGCAAGGGCGCTCCGGCCGACGGGCTGCGCGTGGTGGGGATCAACCCCGGTCCGGTGGAAACCGAGCGCCATGTCATGCTGCAGCGGGATCGTGCGGCGAAGGAGCTGGGCGATGCGGAACGCTGGCGCGAGCTGAGCAAGGGCATGCCGTTCGGGCGGCCGGCGACGCCGGCCGAGATCGGCAACTCGGTGGCGTTTTTGGCGAGCCCGATGTCGGGCTACACGTCGGGGACGATCCTGACGATCGATGGGGGTGGGTGAACAGCGGAGGGGACGCCGATCTCATGACGGGCGGCCTTGTGCTCGCCATCCACGACATTGCCGCGTCGCGCGCCTTGGAATACCGCGTTCAGCGCACCGCCGCCCTGCCCGGGATGATGACCGGCATGCCATTCCGTAACGCGGCCACCTTGGCATTCGCCGTCCGTTGTCACGACGGTGTACGGCCGCGTTACCGTGCTGTCAGGCCAGCGGCAGCCTACCTAAGAAACAATCTCGACCGCTAAGCGAGCCCAGGACAGGTTCGTCGCATGCCGCTATCTCTGAATGAAATCCGCACACGCGCCCTTGCCTTCGCCCAGGAGTTTCGTGACGCCACCAGCGAACGCGCGGATTCGCAGCTCTTCTGGCGAGACTTCTTCCACGTGTTCGGCATCAACGCCCGCCGCGTAGGTAGCTTCGAGAAGCCAGTGAGCAATCTGTTCACCACCGCTGGGCGTGGCCGCATAGATTACCTATGGAAAGGCATCGTGCTGGTCGAGCACAAGTCGCGCGGGGAAAACCTCGACCACGCGGCTGGCCAGGCGCGCGACTACTTCCCCGGCCTGAAGGACAGCGAGCTTCCGCGCTTCGTCATCGTTTCCGATTTTGCTCGGCTGCGGCTGTACGACCTGGAAACTGGCAGCGAGCCAACCGAATTCGCGCTGGCGGAATTGTCGGGACGGCTCGACCTGTTTGGTTTCATTAGCGGTTACACAACCCGCCGGTATGGCTCGCTAAAACCGGTGGACAGGGAAGCCTCCGAGACCCTGGGCGCGTTGCACGACCTTCTCGAAAAAGATGGTTTCACAGGACGTCACCTTGATGTGTGGATGGTCCGTACTCTGTTTTGCTTGTTCGCGGACCGTGCTGGTATCTTCCAGACAGGCATCTTCCGTGACCTGATCGAGAAGCGAACCGCCGAGGATGGTGGCGATCTGGGCGCGTGGATCACCCGGCTGCACCGTGTTCTGGCCACGCCGGAGGCGCAGCGCCAACACAGCCTTGATGAAAGCCTGGCACCCTTTCCCTACGTCAACGGGCGATTGTTTGACGACCCGGTAGAACAGCCCGACACAAGCGCGGAGATGCGTAACGCCTTGCTGGAATGCTGCAAGGTGGACTGGTCGCGCGTTTCCCCGGCGATCTTCGGCAGTTTGTTTCAAAGCATTAAGAATCGAACAGAGCGCCGGAGCGGCGGCGAACACTACACGACCGAGGCAAACATCCTGAAATGCCTGGACCCGTTGTTGCTGGACGCGTTGCGGGGGGAACTGGCCGCGACGGGGCAAGAGGAAAGGCGCCTGAACGCCTTCCTGCTGAGGCTGCGACGGATACGAGTCTTCGACCCTGCCTGCGGCTGCGGCAATTTCCTGGTGGTGGCATACCGTGAACTGCGTCGTCTTGAATTGCAGGCGTTGCGGCTGCGCTACGGTGGCGACGATGCGGGGCAACTCGTGGGCATGGTCCTCTCTCAGGTTAACGTGGACCAGATGTTCGGCATCGAGGTGGATGACTGGCCGGCACAGATCGCCCAGGTGGCGCTGTGGCTGACCGACCATCAGATGAACATGGAGCTTTCCCAGGAGTTCGGCCTGCTGCGGATGCGTCTTCCGTTGACCACGGCACCAAGCATTCTGGTAGGCAACGCGCTTCGTCAAGATTGGGCGGCTTTCCTGGCTCCCAGGCCAGACGTCTACTGCGTTGGGAACCCGCCTTTCGTCGGCAAGCATTACCGCTCTGCTGAACAGACGGCTGACATGAAACAGGCCATGCCTGGCTTCGCCAATGTCGGCGATGTCGATTACGTGGCCGCTTGGTTCTGGAAGGCGGCGGCGTGGCTCCAGGGACAGCGCGCATTGGCCGCCTTCGTCGCCACGAATTCCATCACTCAGGGCGAGCAGGCTGCTATCCTCTGGCCGGCGCTGTTTGGCCATTTTGGCATCAAGCTGCACTTCGGTTACCGAACATTCCCATGGCATAACGACGCCAGGGGCATGGCGGCGGTGCATTGTGTCATCATCGGCTTTGGCACGCGGGATACCGTGCCCAGGAGACTGTTTGACCGCGACCCGAGCACCGGTGCCGACATGGCGCGCGTGGTGGCAAATCTGAGTCCCTACCTGATTGACGGTCCGGATGCGGTTGTGGCCAAGCGCAGGAAACCGCTAGGCATGGTCCCTGAAATGCGCTGCGGCAGCAAGCCAAGCGACGGCGGCAACCTGATCCTGACCGAGAATGAGAAGCAGGCGCTGGTGGTAGCGGAACCAGCAGCCGAACGCTGGCTGCGCCCCTATATCGGCAGCGAGGAGTTCATCAATGGCGGTGCGCGTTGGTGCCTTTGGCTGAAGGGCATTCAACCGCAGGAGCTGCGGGCTATGCCACAGGTTATGGCTCGGGCGGAGCGGGTTCGGGCATTCCGCCTAGCCAGCACCGCCGCCCCGACACGCAAGGCGGCAGCCACGCCCACACTGTTCTTCTTTGACGGTCAGCCGCCCGGCGACTATCTCATGGTACCCGAAGTATCATCAGAACGTCGGCACTATGTCCCCCTCGGCCTAATCCCAAGCACCATCATCACCAGCAACAAGGGATATCTTATCCCGGCACACGACATGTACTTGTTTGGTGTGCTGTCCTCGATCATGCATATGGCCTGGATGAGGCTTGTCGCCGGGCGGCTGGAGTCCCGCATCTAGTATTCAGCCACGATTGTCTACAACACGTTTCCCTGGCCCGATCCCAGTCTCGCTCAGCGCAGCGCCATCGAAGGCGCAGCGCAGAAGGTAATCGATGCCCGCGCCGTCCATCCCGGCGCCACCCTTGCGGACCTCTACGACCCGTTGTCGATGCCGCCTGGCCTCACGGCCGCACACGTGGCGCTGGACCGCGCGGTGGATGCCGCCTATGGCCAGCGCGGCGGTTTTGCCACCGAAGCGCTGCGCCTCGCCTTCCTGTTCTCCCGCTATCAGGCGCTGGTGGCGCCACTGGACGCCACACCCACGCGCCGCACCCGGCGAGCTTAGGGCTGGGTTAGAGCCTTTATGATCGGGCTGACCACGATCGAACAACGCATCCAGCAGCCTCGCTGCCGCAGAACCGTCTGTCAGCGCCGCACGGACGATCGAACTGGCGTCAACAACGAAAATTCCCTCCCTGCCAGCCATGGACGACGGTCTCCGTCATCGTCGAGCTAATCTCATCCGCGCGGGGAGCGCTCGCGTTTCCACACGGCCAACTCCTGCTCAACATCCTCCGCTGTAAGACCAGCCTCTGCCGCGGCCATTCGAGAATCTGCGAACGCTGCCTTCAATCGTCGCTGTCGCATCTGGGGCGAACCAGCAAAAAGGGCGGCAGCCTCAGCGATATCGGCCTCGCTGGCGGCCCATGCCACAAGCCCAAGAAATGCCTCGTAGCGGGCACGCTCGGCCGGATCGCGTAGGCGCTCCGCAATCGGCCGGTCCAGGTGCAGCGTGACTTCAACGGTGTCCATTGGCTTTCTCCGGGGCCCACCATAGGACATTTGTCGATCTCCAGCCACCACGACGGCCGTTGCCGTGGACGGGCCACCGTGATTGCACCGCCCATCCATGGTAACGTCTGATCCTCAGGCGTTCGGCGAAACCCGAGGACATTGCCATGGCAGCCCTATCGGCGGATGAGCTTCTCGACCACGTCATCGGCGTGCTGCGCGCTCGGCAGGCCGCGCTGGCCCGGATGGGCGTACGCCATGCCGCGGTGTTCGGCTCGGTGGCACGCGGCGACAACCGTGACGACAGCGATGTGGACGTCATGGTTGACGTGGACCCGACCAAGGTCGCCACGATCTTCGACCTTGGCGACATTCAGCAGTCGCTGGAAGAATGGGTGGGGCGTTCCGTCGATGTGGCCCGCCGTGACCGGCTGCGTCCGAACGTCGCTGTAGAAGCCGAGCAGGAGGCCGTGCATGCCTTCTAGCCGTCCGATCGACCGCCTGCGTGATATCGTGGACAATTGCGAGCGCATCGAGCGTCACATCACAGACATGGACTTCGATGCGTACGCCCAGGACGAGAAAACCCGTGATGCGGTCGAACGCTGTCTGCAACGCATCAGTGAAGCAGCCTACAAGCTCGGCAGTTATCTGGATAAGCTGTATCCCGAGGCTCGCTGGAAGGCAACGCGAGGCGTCGGCAACCCACTGCGGCACCAATACGACAAGATCAGTGACGCCGAAATCTGGGACGGCGTGCTCCAGACCCTGCCCGCAATCCGCCAGTCGGCGCTTGCCGAAATCGGGCGCCTTGAGGTCGCGCAATTCACTGACGGCAAGCAGGAGGATTCATCACAGCCGCCGGCCGAGAAACCATAATGCGCCAAGGTTGCCGCATCTGCGGATACCCCGCGAACAGGGCGACAGCCTCGGCGATGTCGGCCTCGTCGGCGGCGCGTGCCGCGAGCCCACGAAACGCCTCGGAGCGCGCGCGCTCCGCCGGGTCGCGCAGGAGTTCGGCAATCGACGACGAGCGCTGGCGCCGCGCCTGGGACCTGAAGGTGTTCGGCTACATCTCGTTCTGCCGGGTGGTCTATGCGGCGATGAAGGCGCGGCGGGCAGGGGTGATCGTGAACGTCATCGGCTCGGCGGGCGAAAAATTCCCGAGCGGGTATATCGCCGGCGCGGCAGGCAATGCCTCGCTGATGGCGTTCACCCGCGCGCTGGGCAAGGGCGCTCCGGCCGACGGGCTGCGCGTGGTGGGGATCAACCCCGGTCCGGTGGAAACCGAGCGCCATGTCATGCTGCAGCGGGATCGTGCGGCGAAGGAGCTGGGCGATGCGGAACGCTGGCGCGAGCTGAGCAAGGGCATGCCGTTCGGGCGGCCGGCGACGCCGGCCGAGATCGGCAACTCGGTGGCGTTTTTGGCGAGCCCGATGTCGGGCTACACCTCGGGGACGATCCTGACGATCGATGGCGGGGGCTAGCGGCCTTATGTGGACGGCCCCGGAAGTGGCAAGCGCAATTTGCTCTGCCAGAGCGCGTCCTGTCGCGCGACCGATGAGCGCCGTCAGTCCCGTCCGAAGCCTTTTGGCAGCGCGACCGCCTGGAGCTCTTCGACATATCCGCGCAGTTCCAGCACGGCATCGAGCGCTTCTGCCGTTGCGCTGTTTGCGAGGCTGGCGGGCCGGTTGTCCCGCCACTCGTGAAACCGGTCCAGCAGGTCGCCCAGCGTCAGCACTGCGTCAGCCCACAGTTGCGGTCGGCTGCGTCGATCGGCAGACCGGCGGTATCGGACAACCACCGGCGGCTTCGTCGGCGCAGCTGCGACAATAGCCTTGCGCCGCGCCCTATGGGCTGCGGATCCCTCGGCGGGGGTCGCGGCGCGATCGCCGCGAGTGGTGGTCCTGGCATCCGAGCTTGATACCCAGTGACCCGTCACGAGTGCAATGGATAGGGATGCGCTACCAACTCGGCGTGCCGACCGCGGTCTGTCAGGCAGGGCAGAGATCGCCGAACCTTTGCTGTTACAGAAACACCTTGGCGCTCCGTTATGAACCGCTGATCGACGTCGGTGAAAGATCCGGTCAGTTGCGCCCTTATGTCCGGCCTGTCGCGCGGCACGTGCCGCTGTCCATCATGGGTGTGCGCATGTCGGCCGCCGCGTGGGCGGGCGGGCGGGAGACGGACCGGCTCGACGTGCTGGTCAACAACGCCGGTTGGGCTCCATCGGCCTGGCGTTCGATCCAGGACGCGAGTTCCATGCCATCAATCTGCTCGGCTACAACTCGTCCAAGGCGGCCTTGAATGCCGTCACGGTAGCCGTCGCCAAGGAACTTGCGCCGCTGGGCATCAAGGTCAACGCGGCCGATCCAGGCTATGCGGCCACGGACATGAACGGCCACAGGGGCTATCGCACCGTCGAACAGGCGGCCGAGAGCGCGGTTCGGCTCGCCACGCCGGATGCCGACGGTCCGACGGCGGGTTCTTCAACGACCAGGGACCAGCGCCCTGGTGACCGTTGCACCGAACGCGGTCCTTCCTTGCCCGAGACCCTCCGCGGTGCTTTACCCTGCGCCGCATCACCACCGAGGCCGCGCGCGCGACGCCATGCAAGGCACCGACACCAGCTTCCAGGCGCTGATCCGGCGGCTGCAGGATTACTGGGCCCGCCAGGGCTGCCTGCTGCTGCAGCCGTACGACATGGAGATGGGCGCCGGCACGTTCCATCCGGCCACCACGCTGCGTGCCCTCGGGGGGAAACCGTGGCGTGCCGCCTATGTGCAGCCCAGCCGCCGGCCCACCGATGGCCGCTATGGCGAGAACCCCAACCGGGTGCAGCACTACTACCAGTACCAGGTCATCATGAAGCCCAGCCCACCCGACGCGCAGGAACTGCTGCTGGGCAGCTATCGCGCGCTCGGCCTGGACCCGCTGCACCATGACTTCCGGTTCGTCGAGGACGACTGGGAAAGCCCGACCCTCGGCGCCTGGGGCCTGGGCTGGGAGGTCTGGTGCGACGGCATGGAGGTCGGGCAGTTCACCTATTTCCAGCAGGTCGGCGGCATCCCGGTGACGCTGCCGAGCTTCGAGATGACCTACGGGCTCGAGCGCCTGGCGATGTATGTGCAGGACAAGCAGAGCATCTTCGACCTCGACTTCGACGGCGCCGGCGTCACCTATGGCGACGTGTTCCTGCGCGCCGAACGAGAATACAGCAGGTTCAATTTCGAAAAGGCGGATACCGCACTGTTAACGCGGCATTTCTCCGATGCAGAGCAGGAGTGCGGCGCGCTGCTGGAGGAGAATCTGGCGCTGCCTGCGTACGACCAGTGCATCAAGGCGAGCCACCTGTTCAATCTGCTCGAGGCGCGCGGGGTGATCAGCGTGACCGAGCGGGCGAGCTATATCGGCCGTGTGCGCACACTGGCGAAGGGCTGCTGCGAGGCGTGGGTCGCCGGCGAAGCATCGTCTGCCTGATGCCAGGGCCGGACGCCAAGGCCAGCCGTGGGGCCCGGCGTATTTTCGCACCGCAGCACGCGCGCGGCACTCTAGCCACGGCCTCGAAGCTGGCCTAGAACGCCGCCAACGCCAACAAACCCCGAAGGAAACGGCCATGTCCGACGAACTGCGGATCGAGGGTGCGGACGCCTGCAGCCTGGCCACGGAGCTGGTCGCCTTGACCGGCGAAAGCCTGCAATGGGTGATCGTGACCGCCCTGCGTGAGCGGTTCGAGCGCGAGCGCGCGCGCCGCGACTGGCAGGACCGGGTCATGGCGATCACCCGCGAGATCGCCACCAGCCTGCGCGACCCCGCCGCCAACGACCGCGGGGAAATATCCGTCCGGCATGCCGTGGCGGGATAGAAGGTTACCGAAGGATGCGGCATGCCGGAGTTCTTTCTCGAGCTGTTCAGTGAGGAGATCCCGGCCCGCATGCAGGCTCGAGCAGCGGAGGACCTCGCCCGGCTGACCGCCGAGGCGCTGTCGCCGCTCGCGCCGTCCGCCGCGCGCGTTTTCTTTGGTCCGCGCCGCATCGCCCTGGCCGCCGAGGTTTCTGCCCAGGTCGCCGCCAGCCAGACCGCCGAACGCGGACCGCGGATCAACGCTCCGCCGCAGGCGCTGGAAGGTTTTCTGCGCAAGCATGGTGCCGCCAGGGAACAGCTCCGCCGGGAAGGTGAGTATTGGGTTGTGGACAAGGCGGCGGCGGCGGTTTCCGCGGCGGCGCTGATCGCCACCGCTATCCCGCCATTGCTGCGCGGTTTTCCCTGGCCCAGGTCGATGCGCTGGGGAGCCTCCAGTGGCTTCACCTGGGTACGGCCCCTGCGGCGGATCATCTGCCTGCTGGACGGCACGATCGTGGCGTTCGACCTGCGGGAGGGCGACGACGACGGGCACGGTCTCGCCGCCGGCAACCAGACCGAGGGCCATCGCTTCCACGCCCCCGGCGCTTTCGCCGTGCGATCCAGTGCCGACTGGGCGGCACAACTGCGCGCCCACCACGTCCTGGTCGATGCCGAGGAACGCAAGCGCCGCATCGCCGGCGGCATCAACGACCTCGCCGCCGCCCGCCAGCTCAGCGTGTCGGAGGACCCCGGTTTGCTCGACGAGGTCGCCGGCCTGGTGGAATGGCCGGTGCCCCTGCTCGGCCGCATCGCCGCCGAGCACATGGACCTGCCGCCGGAGGTCATGCAGGTGTCCATGCGCGTCAACCAGCGTTACTTCGCGCTGCGCACCGCGGACGGCCACACCGCACCCTGGTTCGCCTTCGTGGCCAACATCGAAGCGGCGGATGGCGGCAGCGCCATCATCGCCGGCAACGAACGCGTGCTGCGCGCGCGCTTTGCCGACGCGCGGCACTTCTGGGACCTCGACCGCAAGGCGCGGCTGGAAGCCCGCGTGCCGCTGCTGGAGCACGTCACCTTCCACGCCAAACTCGGCAGCCAGGGCGACCGGGTGCGGCGGCTGCGGCGCCTGGCCGCACTGATAGCCCCGCACGTCGATGCCGGCGCGGCACTGGCCGAACGCGCGGCCGAACTCGCCAAGGCCGACCTCGTCACCGGCATGGTCGGCGAGTTCCCCGAACTGCAAGGCATTATGGGGCGCTACTACGCGCTGCATGACGGCGAGGACCGCATGGTGGCGGACGCGATCCGCGAGCATTACGCGCCGAAAGGCCCCGGCGATGCAGTGCCGACCGACCCGGTCTCCATCGCCGTGGCACTCGCCGACAAGCTGGATCTGCTTGCGGGCTTCTTCGCCATCGGTGAGAGGCCGACCGGCGCCGGCGATCCTTACGCGTTGCGCCGCGCCGCGCTGGGCATTATCCGCATCATCCGCGAGAACAAGCTGCGCCTGCGCCTGCTGCCGCTGATCGAGGCGGCAGGGCACGCGCTGCATCACCATGGCGTGCATCCGGTGGCACCGCGGGAAGTCCTGGAGTTCCTTGCCGAGCGCCTGCGCATCCAGTTGCGAGCAGAAGGTGCCCGCCATGACGTGCTGGCCGCGGTGTTTGCCGCCTCGGGCGAGCACGGCGCCGATGACGACCTCACCCGCCTGCTGGCGCGCGCCGACGCGGTGGCCGCGCTGCTGAGCGGCGGAGCCGAGGTGCAGATTCCTCCCCCTCCACCCAACCCCCTCCCTCAAGTGGAGGGGGAGGAATCTGCCCCTGCCCATGTTGGGGCAAGCCTGCTCACCGCGTATCGCCGCGCTGCCAACATCCTGCGCATCGAGGAGCGCAAGGATGGTCCGCACCGCGCACCGCCCGATGCCTCGCTGTTCCGTGAGCCGGCCGAGGTTGATCTAGGTCATGCCATCGGGGCGACGGATGAGGTAATCGGGCTGCTGGAACAGGAGCAATATGGCGCGGCCATGGCGTCGCTGGCACGGCTGCGCGCCCCGCTGGACGCGTTCTTCGATCGCGTCACCGTCAACGCCCCGGAGCCGGATTTGCGCCGTAACCGCTTATGTCTTCTCAATCTTCTCAGGGCAACCATGGACCGGGTAGCCGATTTCTCCCGTATCGAAGGCTGAAAGAGGATTGCCATGAGCAAGTGGGTGTACAGTTTCGGCGCCGGCCATAACGAAGGCCGCGCGGACATGAAAAACCTGCTCGGCGGCAAGGGGGCGAACCTCGCCGAAATGGCGTCGATCGGCCTGCCCGTGCCGCCGGGGTTCACCATCACCACCGAAGTCTGTACCGCCTTCTACACCAACCGCCGGCAATATCCGGCCGGCCTGGAGGACGCGGTGCGCAGCGCGCTGGCGCAGGTGGAAAAAGCCGCGGGCCGCACGTTCGGCGACAAGAAGAACCCACTGCTGGTCTCGGTGCGCTCCGGCGCGCGGGTGTCCATGCCGGGGATGATGGACACGGTGCTGAACCTGGGCCTGAACGACGATACCGTGGAGGGGCTGGCCGCCGCCGCCCACGATGAACGTTTCGCCTGGGACTCCTATCGCCGGTTCGTGCAGATGTACGGCTCGGTGGTGCTCGGCGTGGACCACCACCGGTTCGAGGAGATCATCGAACACGCCAAGCTCGACGCCGGCGTCGCCGAAGATACCGCGCTGACCGCGCAGGACTGGCAGCGCGTGGTGGGTGGCTACAAGGAGATGATGGCGCGCGACATCGGCAAGCCGTTTCCGCGCGACCCGCAGGAGCAATTGTGGGGTGCCATCGGCGCGGTGTTCGGAAGCTGGATGAACCATCGGGCGATCACCTATCGGCGGCTGCACGAAATCCCCGCCGAATGGGGCACCGCGGTGAACGTGCAGGCCATGGTCTACGGCAACATGGGCGAAGACTGCGCCACCGGCGTGTGTTTCACCCGCGACCCGTCCACTGGCGAGAACGCGTTCTATGGCGAATATCTGGTCAACGCGCAGGGCGAGGACGTGGTGGCCGGCATCCGCACGCCGCAGCCGGTGTCCAGGACGCGCGCCAAGCCGGGCGAGACGCCGATGGAAGTCGTGATGCCGGAGGCCTATGCCGAGCTGATGCGCGTGCGCGAGACGCTCGAGCAGCACTATCGCGACATGCAGGACCTGGAATTCACCGTGCAGCGGAAGAAGCTCTATATGCTGCAGACCCGCAACGGCAAACGCACCACGGCGGCCAGTCTGCGCATGGCGGTGGACATGGCGCGCGAGGGGCTGATCGACCAGGACGAGGCGGTGCGGCGGGTCAATCCATCGGCGCTCGACCAGTTGCTGCACCCGACGCTTGACCCGAAGGCGCCACGGACGTTGCTCGCCAAGGGGCTGCCGGCCAGCCCGGGCGCCGCGTCCGGTGCGGTGGTATTCAACGCCGACGAGGCGGAAAGCCGCGCGCTGAAGGGCGAGGCGGTGATCCTGGTGCGCATCGAGACCAGCCCCGAGGACATCCACGGCATGAACGCCGCCCGCGGCATCCTGACCACCCGCGGCGGCATGACCAGCCATGCCGCGGTGGTGGCGCGCGGCATGGGCCGGCCCTGTGTGGCGGGCGCCGGCGGCATCGCCGTGGACTACAACGCGCAGACGCTGTCGGCCGCGGGCAAGACGGTGCGCGACGGCGAGATCATCACGCTGGACGGCGCCACCGGCGAGGTATTCGTCGGCGCGGTGGCGATGGTGGAACCGGCGATGTCCGAGGACTTCGCCACGCTGATGGTCTGGGCGGACAAGGCCCGCCGCATGGGCGTACGGGCCAACGCGGAGACGCCGCTGGACGCCGAGACCGCGCGCAAGTTCGGCGCCGAAGGCATCGGGCTGTCGCGCACGGAGCACATGTTCTTCGACCCGACGCGCATCGGTGCGGTGCGGCAGATGATCATGGCGAGCGACGAGGCCGGCCGCCGCGCCGCGCTCGCCCGCCTGCTGCCGTTCCAGCGCGAGGATTTTCGCGCCCTGTTCACCATCATGGCCGGGCTGCCGGTGACCATCCGCTTGCTCGATCCGCCACTGCACGAGTTCCTGCCGCACGCGGATGCCGAGATGGAGGAAGTAGCGCAAGGACTGGGCACGGATGTCGCGACGATTCGCCGCCGTGCGGCGGAACTGGCCGAGGCCAACCCGATGCTGGGCCATCGCGGCTGCCGGCTGGGCATCTCACACCCGGAAATCTACGAGATGCAGGCGCGCGCGATCTTCGAGGGCGCGCTGGCGGTGGCCAGGGAGACCGGCAATCCGCCGCACCCCGAGATCATGATTCCGCTGGTGGCCACGCGGCGCGAGCTGGAGATCACCCGCGCGCAGGTGGACAAGGTGGCCGAGGTGGTGTTCGCCGAAGCCGGCCAGAAGATCGACTACAGCGTCGGCACCATGATCGAGCTTCCGCGCGCCGTGCTGGTGGCCGACAAGATCGCCGAGATCGCGGACTTCTTCAGCTTCGGCACCAACGACCTGACCCAAACGGTGTTTGGCTTGTCGCGCGACGATGCGGGCAAGTTCCTGCCGAAATACCTCGAGGCGGGGGTTCTTCCGAAGGACCCGTTCGTGTCGATCGATCCGGAGGGCGTCGGCGAGATGATGCGGATCGGCGTGGCGAAGGGGCGGTCGGTGAAGCAGCACCTGAAGCTCGGCATCTGCGGCGAGCATGGCGGCGATCCGGCGTCGATCGCGCTGTGCGAGAAGCTCGGGCTGGATTACGTGTCGTGCAGCCCGTATCGCGTGCCGGTGGCGCGGCTGGCGGCGGCGCAGGCGGCGCTGGGCGTGGAGAGCGACCGGACGGCGTGACAGCGTCAGTTGCTCCCGTGGTGCCGGCCGGGTGTCCCACCTTCATTGGCACGGAGTTGGCCAGTGACCGGGGCCGCACCGCATGGCTGAAAATGGCCTCGGGCGGTCGCTGGGCCGGGGGCGCCGGCTATTTTCATGGTAGGGGAGCACCGCTGCCGGAGGCTTGGCTCCCCAGGCGGGAGATTGGTTCGTCGTCGCGCTTCTTGCAATGACAGAGCGGGGCGCCAGCGACAATCGGGAGAACACGCTGCATGCCGGAGATCGACGGCTACGAAGTGCTGGGACTGGGGCTGTGTTTCGAGGACTTGCCGCTCGGCCGGAAATTCCGCACCATCGGCCGCACGCTGACCGAAGCCGACCTCGTCGCCTTCATCGGCGTCACCGGCATGACCGAGGTGCTGTTCTCCAATCTCGAGTTCCTGCGCCAGGAAAGCGACATCAAGCAGCGCGTGGTGCCGGCGGCGATGGTGTATGCCTTCGCGGAGGGCCTGCTGGTGCATGCCACGATGCAGCACACCGGCTTTGCCTTTCTGCACATGGAGATGAACGTCGAGGCCCCGACCTTCGCGGGCGACACCATCCACGTGGAATGCGAGGTGGTTGAAAGCCGCCGCAGCGCCAGCCGCCCGACACGCGGCCTGGTGCGCACGCGCAACCGCGTGGTGCAGCAGGACGGGCGGCTGGTGCTGACCTACACGCCGCTGCGGATGGTCAAGGCGCGCGGCGAGGGCTAGAATTTCGCCCGAGGGGAATCGCCATGAAACTTGCAACCTATCAGACGGCGGATGGGCCGCGGCTTGGCATCGTGCTGCCGGAGCGCCGGCAGATCGTCAACGCGGCGGCGGCATGCACCCAATTGCTCGGGTCGCATCACCATGCGCTGTCCGGCATGCTGGCGCTGATCGAGAGCGGCGCGGCAGGTCTGGCGCTGCTGCGGCGCCTGCCGCTGGCGGAACTCGCGGCGATCGCGCCGTTCACCCACGACCTGGCGACGGTGCGCCTGCTGGCGCCGTTGCCGGTGCCGCCGCAGCTTCGCGATTGCTCGGTATTCGCGCAGCATGTCAGCCACGCACCGCTCGGCATGCAGCGGCTGAAGGCGGCGCTGGACGGCCATGGCGCGGGCGCCTTGCCGGAAGCGAGCGTGCCGGAGGTGTACCGCGCGCAGCCGATCTGGTATATCAGCAACCGGTTCAGCGTGGTCGGCCAGGACGCGGTGGTGCGTTGGCCGGCATACAGCCGGGTGATGGATTTCGAGCTGGAAGTCGCGATCGTCATCGGCAAGGGCGGTGCGGACATTGCTGTCGATGCGGCGCGACAGCACATTTTCGGCTACACGATCATGAATGATTTTTCCGCCCGCGATCAGCAGCGCCGCGAGATGGAAGGCGGGCTGGGTCCGACCAAAGGCAAAAGCTTCGACACCGGCAACGCGATCGGCCCTTGGATCGTGACCGCGGATGAGATCGCCGACCCCTATGCGCTGTCGGTGGCGGTGCGGGTCGATGGCGAGGAGTGGGTGCGCACCACCACGGCGGGGATGCTGCACAGCTACGAACAGATCATCGCATTCATTTCACGCAATGAGACGCTGCATCCGGGGGAGATCATTGCAGGCGGCACGGTCGGCGGCTGCTGCGGTTTGGAGATGGGCCGCTTCCTGGCGGACGGCAGCACGATCGAACTGGAAGTCGCCGGCATCGGCGTACTGCGCAACAAGGTGGTGGCGCGCAGGCACGTGGGGGAGTTGGTGACGCGGGTGTAAGGGCTCGCGGAACGGGTCATATGCGGGCGCCGCCGGCCATCCATTCGGCGCAGGCCTGCCAGTCCGTCCCGGCATGGACCATGTGCTGGTAGCGCAACATCTGACGACCGATCAGCACCTGCCGCGTGACGAAATCCGGCGGATCGCCCGGATCGAGCAATGGCGAATTATACGGGCTTGCATCGCGGCGTTGAAACTCGCAGGCGATGCTGATGCGCGGCTCAATCGCGCGGCTCGCGGCGTGGGAACCCCAGTGCAGCATTGCCTGGTCCCAGCCCAGAACCGCGCCCGACTGCGCCGGAAGGGCGCGTATATCGGCGAGACTGAAGCGGTGCTGGCTTTCCTCCGCGGTGCCGTAGGTGGGATCGCGATCCGCCGGGACGACGTACATGCAGCCGTTGAGTGGCGTGGCATCGGTCAGCGGCAGCCACAGCGTCACGACTTTGGGACGCCCGTCTTCCAGCAAGGACTCGCGCCCTTTGTCGCGATGGGGACGCCAGCCGGCTTCCTGTTTTCGCGGATCGACATGCCATGCCCAGAATTCCGGCAGCATGACCGGCCGATCCCCCAGCAGCGCGCACAGCAGCCGCTGCAGCCGGGCAAACATCAGCCAGAATTCGTCGAAATGCCAGGCCAGGGCAGGCGGCGCATCCTGCGACGCGAGCCGGTGCACGATGCCAGCCATCGCCGGCAACGGCAGATCCCAGTCCACCGGGGGCAATTGGAAATAGCCTTCGCTGAGCATCTGGTGCGCTGCGTATCCGAGCGCATCGTCCGCCAGGTGGAGCGGGCCGCGCGAGCGGATGAAAGGGAGGTCGCACACATGCAACGACGGGGCGAGTGCGGCCCAGGTTTCCCGCGCGCCCAGTATGGCCGGGTCGCGCAGGGATGGCGCCGGCGGGGCCAGTGCGGCAAACACGTCGTGGTTTGGCGGATCGGGCTGGATCATGCCGCGTCAGGTTGTCCACGGAGCGGTTAAGAAACTCCTAGCGGCCTGTCCGGACTTAGCCAATACTCGCGACTTCTTGGAATTGTCGGTCCGTGATGCGGTCGTCTATGGAACAAAACCATGGATTCCGACCCGTCTTTGCCGGAGCTCTATCCGCCCGTCACGCTCATGTGCCGCGCCACCGCCGGCCGCTCGTGCCGCCGGTCGATGATGAAATCATGGCCCTTCGGCTTGCGGCTGATCGCCTCGCGGATCGCGTCCTCCAGCGCGGCGTCTGAAGCGCCGGAGCGCAGCACCGCGCGCAGATCCGCCTGGTCGTCCTGCCCCAGGCACATGTAGAGCGTGCCGGTGCAGGTCAGCCGGACGCGGTTGCAGCTCTCGCAGAAATTATGCGTCATCGGCGTGATGAAGCCGATCCGCCGCCCGGTCTCCTTCACGTTGAAATAGCGTGCCGGACCGCCGGTGCGGTAGTTCGTCTCCTCCAGGGTCCAGCGCTTGCGCAGCCGGCCGCGCACGATCGACAGGGGCAGATACTGGTCCGTGCGGTCCTCGCTGATCTCGCCCATCGGCATGGTTTCGATGAGGCACAAATCGAAACCATGCTCGCCGCACCAGGCCAGCATGGCGTCGAATTCTTCCTCGTTCACGCCCTTCAGCGCGACCGCGTTGATCTTCACCGCCAGCCCGGCCGCCTTGGCGGCGAAGATGCCGTCCAGCGTTTGCTCGATCTTGCCCCAGCGGGTCACCTGCCCGAACCGCGCCGCATCGAGCGTGTCCAGTGACACGTTCACCCGCCGCACGCCGGCCGCGAACAGCGCCTCGGCGTGTTTGGTCAGTTGCGTGCCGTTGGTGGTGACGGTCAACTCGTTCAGCCCGTCGCCGATGCGGGCGCCGAGGCTGCGGAACAGCGTCAGCACGTCGCGCCGCACCAGCGGCTCGCCGCCGGTCAGGCGGATTTTCGTCGTGCCCATCCCGATGAAAGCGCCGCACAGCCGGTCCAGCTCCTCCAGCGTCAGCAGGTCGCGCTTCGGCAGGAAGTGCATGTCCTCGGCCATGCAATAGACGCACCGAAGATCACAGCGATCGGTGACCGAGACGCGCAGGTAGGTGATGGCACGGCCGAACGGGTCGATCATGGCAGCGGCGGTACTCCTTCCACCCAGTGAATTGCGCCATCGCGGGGCGGTATTCAAGCCCGGGTGCACCGGCGGACGGTCCCGGCGGCCGGAAATGGTCTCATCGACCCCCCAGGAATCGGGCTTGCCACGCAAGGCCAATTCCCAGCTACCGTGCATCCTGCCGCATCCCGACCAGGAGGACCGCCCATGGACATCGAGGAACGCCCCAGCGTCTGCACCTTCGACTGCCCCGACACCTGCAGCCTGAGCGTCACCGTCGAGGCGGAGCATATCGTCAAGGTGCGCGGTTCCGCGGCGATGCCGTTCACCGACGGGGTGATCTGCAACAAGGTGGCGCGGGACATGGCGGCCTTCGTGCACGGTCCGCTGCGGCTGCTGCATCCGCTGCGCCGCATCGGCCCGAAGGGCGCCGGAGAATTCGAGCGCGTCTCCTGGGCCGCCGCGCTGGACGCAATCCATGCGCGCACCAGTGCCGTGATCGACCGCTGGGGACCGCAGGCCGTGGCGCCGCTGAACTATGCCGGTCCGCACGGGTTGCTGTCCGGCGACAGCATGTCGCTGCGGTTCTTCCACAAGCTGGGCGCCAGCCTGGTGTATCGCCGGTCGTTGTGCGGCGGCGTGCGCAGCGAGGCCTGGGCCGGGACGTTCGGGCCGGTGCCCGGCTGCCCGCCAGAGCATGCCGAGCATGCGCAGCTCAACGTCGTGTGGGGCAACAACGCGACGGTTGCCAATCTGCACCTGGTGCGCGCCGTCCGCCGGGCGATGCGCAACGGCGGAAAACTGGTGGTGGTGGACCCGCTGCGCACCAGGATCGCCGAACAGGCGGATATGCACGTGGCCTTGCTGCCGGGCACCGACACGCTGCTGGCCTGGTCGCTGGCGGCGGAACTGGAGCAGGCCGGCGCGTTCGATGCGGCGTTCATCGCCGCGCACGTGCTGGGCGCCGAAGAATTCATGGCGCGGGCGCGCGAATGGCCGGCGCCGCGGGCGGCCGAGGCATGCGGTATCCCGGAAGCCCAGATCCTCACGCTGGCGCGCTGGCTGGCGGAGGCCGGCAAGCTGGTGCTGGCGCCGGGCAATGGGCTGGAACGCGGGCGCAACGGCGGCAGCGGCATTCGTGCCGCGATCGCGCTGCCGGCCTTGCTTGGGAAGCTGGGCAACGGCAGCGGCATCGTGCTTGGTGCCGGCAATGCGTTTCCGAAAACCATGGCCCGCCTGCAACGGCCGGATCTGGTGCCACCGGGAACCCGCACGCTGAACCTGATCGAGGTCGGCCGGCACCTTGACAGCGACGACGTCGATCCGCCGCTGCGCGCGGTGTTCATCTACAACCACAATCCGATCGTGGTGCATCCGGACCAGAACCGCATGCGCCGCGGCCTGGCGCGGGAGGATATATTCACCGTCGGCATCGACGTGACGATGACCGAAAGCATGGCGCATTGCGACATCGTGCTGCCTGCCGCGACCAGCTTCGAATGCGAAGACCTGTATGCGTCCTATGGCCACCACTGGCTGCAACGCGCCGAGCCGGTGATCCAGCCGCAAGGCGAATCACTGCCGAACACGGAGATCTTCCGCCGCCTGGCCGCGCGTTTCGGTTTCGGCGAGGCGTGCTTCAAAGCGAGCGATGCCGAGTTGATGGATGCAGCGGTCGATCCCGACGATCCGCGCCTCGGCGGCGTGCGGCCCAGCCGCATTTCCACCGCCCGGGCGCAGCGCATGTCGGGGGCGGACGGCGCGGAGCAAGTGCTGTTCGAGAACGTGTTCCCCGCCACGCCGTCCGGCAAGGTGGAGCTGGTGTCGGACGCGTTGGCGCAACGTTGGGGTGAAGCGGCGCGGATCGCCGGCTGGCGCGGGCAAGAGTCCGCGCTGCCGCTGATGCTGATTTCACCGGCTTCCGACAAGCGGATCTCCTCGACGCTGGGCGGCCTCGCAGGATCGTCGCGGTCGCCGACATTGCTGATGCACCCGGCGGATGCGGCGGCGCGCGGTCTGCGATCCGGCGCCGAGGTGCGGCTGTGGAACGATCGCGGCGAGGTGATTCTCCCGTTGGAGGTCACCGGCGCCGTGCGTCCCGGCGTCGTCGCCAGCGAGAAGGGCGCGTGGTTGTCCACCAGCCGCACCGGCCAGACGATTTCCGCGCTCGTATCGGCCGACACCCGGGCCGACCTGGCCGATGGCGCATGCTTTAACGATACGCGGGTTGAGGTGGCAGTCCTGGTCTGAGCGCAGGCGCGCGCTTCCCCTCGGGCGCGCGTGCTCCCTGTCATCGCCCCTTGTCGTTGCGCGTTGACCGCCGGCCGGCGGTGGCCGGCCCGCCCTGAATGAAACCGCGCCGGTCGCGGTGGACGCCGATCAGGGCGGGGTGATCGGGCTGCCCGGCGCCGTCGCGACCAACCGCACCGCAGGCAAGGCCGAGGATCACAAGACGCGGCCAGCGGACGAGTAAGGAGTCGCGGCGCTGGCGGGCAGGCACGAGACGGCCGGCGAGGTGCTGGCGGGTGCGGCCATGATCACCGGGGTGGAGGACCGCGAGGGCGACATATACGCCAATTCGCGCGCCGGCCGGTCAACGTGCACCTGCTGGTGCGTGCGGCGCGGAACCGTTCGGCTGGCGGCGAGACGCTGTTCGAACGCTGTCCGAAGTGGCCGAAAGCCGGGCGTTACGGCATCCAGGTGCCGGCGAAGCGGGGGCTGTACGAGCAGCGGACCGCCAAGGTGTCGGTGCGGTTTGGCGAGGTTGCGGTGCGCCGGCCAGCCGGTGCCGACAAAGCCCTTCCGGCGCAACTGACGCTGCGCGTGGTCGATGTGCGGGAGGAAAATCCGCAGCGGGACCTACGGTAGCGCATGCACTGGTGCCTGCTGACGACGCGGGCGGTGGGCAGCCCGGAGGCGGCGATACCGATTGCCGGCTGGCACAAAATGCGCTGGCTCATCGCGCAGGTGTTCCGCACGATGAAGACGGACGGCGCGGACGTGGAAACGTCGCAGATCACCACGCCGGCCGCGTCGCTGAAACTGGTCACGATTGTCGTGGTCGCGGCGGTTCGGGTAGTGCGGTTAGCCCATCTTATTCACCGCATAGCAGGGATTCGCTGACGGGCATGGTACAACCGTCTGGAATCGCGTAGCGATTGGGTGCTGACGCCAACCCCGGCACCCGGACAGAATCTGCCATGCCCGCCA
>Ga0307372_10002811_pt1 | contig 28409 bp, 24 predicted proteins | sample OX1MG_FD_202533 | JGI IMG/M metagenome (GOLD analysis project Ga0307372, IMG submission 202533) | Soil microbial communities from Risofladan, Vaasa, Finland - OX-1 | ecosystem: Environmental > Terrestrial > Soil > Coastal area > Acid sulfate soil | place: Finland: Risofladan, Vaasa | collected... | reverse complement strand
CCTGCGCCAGGCGCTGCGTGACCCCGACTTCACCGTCGCCCTGCTCGGCCAGCTCTTCTACGCCGCACCGTTCGCAGCGCTGATCGTGTTCGGAGCCCTCTTCGCCCGTCGCGACGACGGCCTCTCCCCCTCCGCCATCCAGGTCATGTTCGGGGTGTTCTTCGGGGTCTCCTTGCTGGTGCGCCTGCTGATCGCGTGGCGCTCGCCGGTGCGCCGCAAGCTCCGGTGGTTCCGCGTCAGCGCCGGGCTCACCTGCCTTGGCCTGCTGGTGCTCGCGACCGGCCGCGGCGAGGCGGCGCTGCTGGTCGCGATGGCCCTGCTCGGCGCCCCCCACGGGCTCACCTTCCCGCTGGCGATGGCGCTGGTCGCCGAGCGCCGGCCGCGGCTGGAATTGATCAGCCTGAACGCCCACCTCACCGCCAGCGTGCAGGCCGTGAACCTCATTCTTCCCCCGGTGATCGGCATCGGGATCGACCGCCTGGGATACCGGCCGATGTTGCTGACCCTCCTGATCCCCGTCGCCGCCGCGGCGCTCGCCCAAAATCGCGTGAGCGGACGCTTGGGGGCTGGGGACCCCCGGGGCCGCCCCGGGGACGAGACCTGACCGGGGCACTCCCGGCGGTCCCGCGTCACTTGGACAGAGGACCCAGCCGCGCCCCGTGCCCCCGATGCTCGCGACCCCGGGGGAGGCCCGGTCCGCCCCGGCTCATCCGCGTGAGTCACAGAGGACGCATCCCCGCTCACACGGCAGGCAATCCACGGTGACCGAGCGGGGCCAGATCACGATCCCGACGGTGCTGCGGGACCGTCTCGGCGTCCGTTGCGGCCCCAACTTCGAGTTCGCCCAGGAGGAGGGCCGGGGGGCGACCAGGTCGCGGCCGCAGGACCCGCTCGAGGCCGTGTTCGACATCCGTCAGCGTGACCGGCCGAGCGACGCTCGGATCGCAGAGGTCCGCGGCCGGGTCGACGGCGTGTGATCACCGCGCTCGACCCCAACCAGCGGCTCGACACCGGTGGCGCCGATCACGCGCTCGGCGAGCGGTCGCGGGTCGCGATGGCTGTCTGCCAGCGGGCCCTGTGATCGCCGGCGAGGTGGTCGCCGCCATCCCGTCGCCGGACCACGCGCCGCCGGCGATGTGGCGGCCGGGAGGGGGTGCGGAGCGATCGACCAGCTCGTGGCACGCGTCGCCGGCCTCGATGCGGGCGCGCGATCGGGGCGCCCGCGGCTGCCGGCAGTGGGGCGGTCTTCCTGATCGGCGCTAACGCCCGCACGTCCGCACACCGCCTGCGCTCGCGGGAGCGCGGCTTCTCCCGCGTGGACCTCGGCGACCGGGGCGTCCTCGATCCGGCTCGCGATCCCGGACCGCACCAGCGCCGCCGGTCCCGGGGGACGGATCAGGACACGGACGCCATCGCCAGGCTGAGGGCCACGGTCGCCAGCCGGTAGGCCGCGACCACGTCGATCCCGCTCATCTCCACCACCCGCCCGGAGCGGCGCTCGACCCCCGGGCACTGGCTGGCCGCGGCGGCCGCGCCCGGGGTGGAGAACTCGATCTCGAAGCCCACCGGCGAGGCCATCGGCCAGGGTGCCAGCCCGCCCACCCCCCGGAGGGAATCCCGCGTCCCCTCGCGGATCATCCGGATCGCCTCCACCCGGGGAACCGATCGGGCGGTGGTCTCGTCGGTGGCCCACTTCACCACCACGGTCCGCGTGGCGGGAAGCGTCGCGGCCACCTCCTCGGCGAGGCAGGCGTCCCCGCTGACCAGCGCCACCGGGACTCCGTGGTGGCCACAGAGGGCGGCGTTGATCTGGGTCTCGCCAACCGGCTCCCCGTTCATCCGCCAGCAGTGAACGATCCCGGACATGGTGTGCGCGAGCACCGCGGGAGCGCTCCCGGCCATCGCGTGGTAGCCGATGAAGACGGCGGCCTCAGCCCCCTGGGCTCCCTCCACCATGTCGAGCGGCTTCATCGTCCCCGACACCAGGGAGGCGCGCTCGTCCAGCTCCTCGTAGAGGACGTTGCGCATGCCGTCGTGGGAGTCGTTGACGGTGACGGCGGTGGCACCAGCGTCAAAAGCACCGGCCACCGCGGCGTTCGCCTCCTGGGTCATCTGGCGACGGAACCGCTCGTACGCCGCGGTCCCGGGCTGCACGTCCTGGTGCCCGGTGACACCCGCGATCCCCTCCATGTCCACTGAGATTAGGACCCGCACCATCGATCCTCCCGATTTCTGTCAGTCACCTTGGGGGTGCGGGCCCCAGCAAGGGGACGCCGCCCTCGGCCTCAGCCGCTGAGGCTCCAGAGCTGAGGATAGATGTTGAGATTGGGGTCCTGCGGCAGCGCGCCGTGGAGCCGGCGGCTGACCTCCGAGAGTTGCGCGGGAGCGGTCGGCAGCCAGAGCACCGGAAGGTGGGTGCTGATGTAGTCCTCATAGCGATAGAACTCGGAGCCGCCGGGGCTGAGGTGGGTGGCCTGGATCAGACGGTTGGCCACCGGGTCGCTGTAGCCGCCGGCGTTGAAGGCGGCCCCGGTGGCGAAATCCTCCCCGCCGGTCGGGTAGTAGTCGGGCGAGTAGGTGATGCTGTAGGTGCCCACGCTCCAGTCGAGCAGGTCCCAGCTGCAGCCGGACCCGGTCTGGCGGTCGCAGGGGGCGAAGTCCGCCCCCGCCGCGGTCGACGAGCGGAGCGCGAGCTGGACCCCAGCGCTGGAGAAGGACGACTTCAGCGTCTCCACCACAGCGCTCTCCACCGCCGAACCCGGAGCCCAGATCAAGGTGAAGCGCAGCGGTGCCCCCCGCGGGATCCGCGCCCCGCACCGACCCGCGCCGATTCCCGGACGGGCGCAGACCGACAGCCCGTTGGGGTGGACCGCCCAGCCGTGAGCGGCCAGCAGCCGACGCGCCGCGGCTGGGTCGAAGGGATAGGGATCGTGCCGCTCCCCCGGGCTGACGAAGGCGGTAGCGGGCTGCACCGGCACCGGCCCGTAGGTGGGCACCGCCTCCCCGTGGTAGAGGTCGCGGACGATCCGGGGTTCATCAATCAGATGCTGCAGCGCCTGCCGGACCGCCAACTGGGCGAAGATCGGTCCGGTGGTGGGATTGGTGAAGTTGAAGGGGATGAAGTGGATCCCCCACGCCGTCCAGGGGGAGAGCACGAAGCCGTGGGCTGCCAGATAGGCGCGCTGGGCGAGGTCAGCCACCGGCAGGTAGCCGTAGTCGAGCTGGCCCGCGCGCAGGGCATCGAACTCGGCCGCCTCGCTGGTGAAGGGCACCTCCTCGAAGCGACTCAGCCGCGGCCGCGGCCCCGAGGCGCGCGGATTCGGGACCAGCACGGTGAACCCTGTCGCGGCCGAGTAGCCATCCCCGCGCGCGAGCCGCCAGGGGCCGTCCACCACCTGCCAGAGCGGGTTGGTGTCGTAGCTGGCGAGATCTTTGGACTGGGCGGTGAGGAAGGCGAACACCCGGTGCGCTCCCGCCACGGTGCGGTCGAGATTGCCCACCGGTCCACCCAGGGAGGTGCGGTCCCAGGCCTGCTGGGGCAGCGGCACGATCTGGCTGAGCTCGTTGTACAGCAGCCAGGTGTGGTTATAGGCGTGGCGAAAGGTGAGGCTGAAGGTGGTGGGCGACGGGAACGCCATCGCCGACACGTTGTCGGGCCAGCCACCGGGGACGTAGACGCCCCACTGGCTCTTGTCGGCGATCAGCAGGTCGAGCCAGAATCGCACGTCGCGGGCGGTGACCCTGGTTCCATCCGACCAGAGCGCATGCTTCAGGTGAATCGTCACCGTGCGCCCGCCCCGGGAGTAGACGGGAAGGTCGGCCAGGCTCAGCGCGGGGTTGAAGGTGGGCGTCCCGCTCCCGCCGAACCAGTAGAGCGGCCGGTACATGAGGTACTGGAACTGGAGGGTGTTGACGTTGCTGAAGCTCGCCAGCGGGGTGATCGGAAAGATCCAGTTCGGCACCTCGCCGGGGGGCAACGCCCAGCGCACGGTTCCCCTACCAGCCACCGCGACGCGGGGGGGCGCGACGGTTCCGCAGGCGGCCAGCAGGGGCAAGAGCACCCCGAGCCAGAATCGGCGACGTGGCCGACCGCGCATCGCCACCCTCCACCCCCAGCCTCTCGGCGCATCGCGGCGAGCGCCCCGGCGCCCAGCATACGGTGGGAGGGCGCCGCCGTGCACCGGCCCGAGCCCTGTGGACCCGGTCCCCGTCCCCCCGAGCACCGGCAGCCGGACTGGGCCCCGTGCTCAGGCGCGCAGAGCCCAGTCCGGCGAGTAGAGGTTGCGGGGGGGGTCCTGGGGCAGGGCACCGCGCAGGCGGTGGCTGGTCTCGCAGATCTGGGACACGGTGGTCGGGAGCCAGATCTTAGGGAGCTGTCGGGCGGCGTTGTCCTGGCATCGGCCGAGCGGTCGTCGACCCCCGGCTGAGGCGGGTCGCTGCGATCAGCTGGTCCATGGTCGGATCGCAGGAGTCCCCCGGCAGTCGAGCTGGCGGGGCGGGCGAGGATCTGGCCCCCGGTGGGACGGGTGTCGGGGGTGTAGATCCACTCGGGCGGCCCCCTGTTGCCGAGCACCCCGGCGCACCCGGCGGTGCTGGCGGGCTGCTCGCCGGGAACCTCTGCGGCCGGCACGCCGGTGCCCGGGACGGCTAGCAGCGGCACCGTGACCCCACCCTCGGAGAACCCGGAGTGGGAAAGCTCGATCTCGGTGTCCAGCGACGGCGACCCGGTCGGGTAGAGCAGCCGCAGGCGCGACGCACCCCGTGTCCGCAGGCGATGGGTCCATCGCCCGGCTGGACGCAGGTGTCGGTCCCGCTCGTGGGGCGCCGACATCGATCGCCCGGGTGATCCGGTGGAGCGGGGCCGGTTCGTGCGGGCCCATGCCCACGCGCAGCACCCGATCGGCCGGCTCGAGGATTGGGGCCGGCAGCACCTCCCCTTCAGCGACGTCGACGCCAACTCGTCCGGGCCGGCCGCGGTGGGCTTCGCCGCCGACCTGGACAGGTGGCTCCAGCTCCTCTGCCTGCGCGACGAGCTGCGCCAGGCCGAGCCCAAGGCGATCCGCTGGAGCCGGTGGCACGCCCCGGGCTCCCCTGGCCCACTCCGGGCGGCGGACCATCGTGCGAGTACGCGACGGCTGGCCTGAGGCCGATGCCCTGCTCGGTGCCCACCGGCGGATGGCCCTCCGCTCCTGACCCGCCCGTCGCGGGCGACCCCAGCCTCTCCCTTCACCCCCCGTGGCCCCACCCCGCCCTCGGACCACCTGGCCAGGCTCTCCAGCCCCATGCCGCGTGCCCATGGCGTGCCCGCTCTCCCCACCTCCCGCCAGTCCCCCGGCCGGCGAGCGCTGCGCCAGCCCATCCCACCCCTCTGACCGCCCCCAAGCCTGTCCCCGCGAATGCTCGCCGCTGGACGACCTCGCCGGACAGAGCCGGGGGGATGGTCAGGGGGGCGCACCCCAGCCCCGGGCTGTCACCAACGCGGCGGTCGGGTGTGCCCGGCCGGGGCGACCTCGGAGGCCGCTTGAGCGCGAGCCGGATCACTCCCCTGTCGAGTCGCGGGGTGCCGGATCCAGCGCAATGGAACCCCCACCGGCAGGACCGGCGTCCTAGGGACATGCGCAAGTGCCCCACCTGGTCTCGCCTCCCCGGACTCGACCGCGGCGGCGCTCGCCTCGGCCCCCAGAAGGGCGGCCGCCGGCCCGCGGCGGCGGTGGTGACGGCGGCGCTGGCCGTCGCCTGCGGGCTGATCGTCGTCGGCTGCGCCTCCACCGCCATCCACACCACCCCGGGTCGCGTGTCGCATGAGCGCGCCGGTCCCGCGGTCGCGTTTGCGGGAGTTGCCCCGCCCGCGCCCGCGACGGGTTCCGCGGCACCCCCTCTGCTGACGGCGAACCGCGCGCTGATTCACACCGCGAACCTCACGGTCCGAGTCCGCGACGTCCGGGCTGCGGCCGAGCGCGCCGCGACCCTAGCCGCGACGGCCGGGGGCTACCTCGAATCCGAGCAGGTCGGAAGCCCCCCACCCATCCTTCCCGAGCCGATTCCATTCGTCCCCTCGACTCACAGGGGCGTGGGGCGGGCAGCGTGGGCCTCGGTCACGGTCAGGGTGCCCTCCCCTCGCTTCCAGCCCACGGTCACGACGCTGGCCGCACTTGGCACGCTCATCACCGAGAGCGTGCAGACCCAGGACGTCACCCAGCAGGTCGTCGACGTCACCAGCCGCGTCGCCTCGGCCACGGCGGCGGTGGCACGGCTGCGGACCCTGTTCGCGCGGGCAAAGACCGTGGGAGCGGTGCTGGCGGTTCAGAGCGCACTGGCCAGCGAGGAGGCAACGCTCGAGTCCCTGCAGGCGCAGGCCGCCGTGCTGTCCCGGCAGACGCAGCTCACCACCGTGACCGCCACCTTCCTGGCGGCGGCAGTGCTTGTCCACCGCGCCCCGGCTGCCGGTTTCGTGTCGGGGCTGAGGGCCGGCTGGCACACGCTCACCACCGCCGGACAGGCGCTCTTGGTGGCCGGCGGGTTCGCTCTGCCGTGGGTTCTCCTGCTGGGTGCAGTCGCCGGGCTGGCCAGCTGGGGGTGGCGTCAGCGCTCCGTGCGCCGGGGCGGATCGGATCCCCCCCCAACCCCGACGGCGTCCGGACCGTCGACGGCCGGCTGACCACAGACGGGGAGCCCGGCAGCAACAAAGGGCGTGAGCGGATGGGCTCACGGCGGGACGGTCAGGCAGAGATCATGCAGCCAAGGTCCGCAACTCGCGCGGGCAGCGGATCAGCGTGACGGCGCCCGAGGGGATCCCGGAGCGGGATAGAAGGGTCCCGGGTGGCCGCTGCGAGGGAGGGTCCGCGGGCGCGTGTCAGTCGCCTCCGTCCTCCACCGGGACATGGTCGAAGGCGTAGCCGAAGTAGCGGGGGCCAACCAGGGCGAGCCCGGCGGGAGAGCGCCAGCGGGGGTCGCAGGGGGCGGCGACCACGGTCACGCGCAGCCCGTAGCGGAGCTGCTCGGTGGTCACCGGTTCGGCGGTGTCGGTGTCGAGGACGATGATGAGGTCGGGGACCGATGCCACCACCTGGCCGTCGCGGATCGCGACCAGGTGCTCGTTCTGGAACTCGACGCGACACTCCTGATCTCGCCACCGGTCCGCGCCCGCGATCAGGGCGTGGCCGCGGGCGAAGCCGCTCTCGGTACGGCGGCCGACATCGGTCACGCGCCCCCCGAAGAGGCGCCGGCCGCCGAGGCGCTCGACCACGCGCTCGACCGGGTCGTCGTGCGCGGCCCGCGCCGTCACGATCAGCCGCCCCAGCTCCTGGCAGAGGCTGATGGTGCCGGGGACCAGGCTGCGGCGGGCGGTGGCACCGTCCATCACATAGGAGGAGAGGGCGGCGGTGCAGCCCATCTCGATGGTGACCGCGCGGGCGATCCGCTCGGTCCAGCGGTTGTCGATCGCGGTCAGGATGACGACGTTGCCCTGCTGGTCCGCCAGCGCCAGCGGGCAGGCGCTCACTCCGTAGATCGCGGGGATCGCCATCTGCAGCTCGGGAAAGGCTCGCCCCATGGCGTCGCCGTCCACCAGCGGCCGGCCGAGGTGCGCCGCCACCACGAACGGGAGGGTGGAATTGGACCCGCCCGCCTCCCCGCAGATGACGTGGGTCAGGGGACGGCCCAGCGCCGTCTCCAGCGCCAGGAAGGCGCGCACATGCTCGTCGCCGCTGGCCAGCTTCTCCACCCCCACGGTGGGGGCACCCATCCCGCCCGCATCGGCGCAGCAGGCGCTGTCGGGGACCTCATCCAGCTCAACCAGGGTCACCGGCCCGTGAGCGCGGATCGCTAGCTGAGCGAGCAGCATGCCGAGATAGGGGTCGCCGCCCCCGCCGGTGCCGAGCACCGCCGCGCCGCGGGCGATATCCGCCAGGTCGTCGGCCGCGATCAGGCGCGCCACGACGCCCCCCCCAGATGCGGCCCGCCGGCGGCGACGGGCACGAACTCGTGGTCGTAGCCGAACGCCCGCGGGCCCGCCACCGCGAGCCCGGCCTGGCTCCGCCAGCGCGGGTCGCAGGCAGCCCCCACCACCTCGACGCGCAGACCGTAGCGCAGCTCCTCGGTGGTGACCGGCTCGGCGGTCGCCTCCTGGAGGACGATGATGAGGTCGGGGACCGACGCCACCAGCTCGCCGTCCCGTCGCGCCACCAGGTGCTCGTTCTGGAACTCCAGCCGGAGTTCGGTGTCGGCCCACTCGCCGACCCCCCGCATCAGGGCATGGCCGCGGGCGAAGCCGAAGACCGTGCGCCGATCCACGTCCGTGACCCGGCCGTGGAAGAGCCGCCTGCCGCCAAGGCGCTCGATCACCGCCGCGACCGGATCCCGGTGGGCCGCCCGGGCACACCGGATCGCCTCGCCCAGCTCGAGGCAGAGGGTGAGGGTGCGCGGCACCAGCGCCTGGCGCGCCTGGGCACCGGTCATGAGGTACGAGGCGATGCTGGCATTGCAGCCGAGCTCGACCGTGATCGCGCGGGCGATCCGCTCGGTCCAGCGGTTGTCGACGGTGCGGAGCACGCCCGTGTTGCCGCGCTCATCGGTGATCGCCAGCGGTGCGGCGGTGATCCCGTACAGGGTCGGCATCATCATCTGAAGCTCGGGGAAGGCCCGCCCGATGCCGTCGGCGTCAACCATTGGCAGGCCCCGGCGGGCCGCGGCCACCACGGGGACCATCGAGTTGACCCCGCCGGCCTCACCGCAGACGATGTGGGTGACGGTGCGGCGGTGGGCTCGCTCGAGAGCCTCCAGCGCACGCAGGGGCTCCTCCCCGGAGGGCACCTTCTCCAGCAGGACGGTGGGCGCGCCCATCATCGCGACGTCGGCGCAGCAGGCGTCGTCGGCCAGCTCATCCAGGGAGACCAGGCTCACCGGGCCACACTCGTGGACCGCGCGCCGCGCCAGCAGCATGCCGAGGTACGGGGGACCGCCGCCGCCGGTGCCGAGCACCGCCGCGCCCTGGGCCAGGTCGGCGAGCTCCCCCTCCCCGATCAGGCGTCGCATGGAACAGCCGCAGTCAGCTCCAAGGTCCCCACCGCCTTGACCCGGATCCGCACCGCATTGCTGGGCAGGTAGGCGAGCGGAATCTCCTCGACCTCCACGATCGCGACGGTGGAGGCGCGGGCGCCCGCCGCCACCGCCCGCTCGACGGCGTCGTGCTTGGCGGCGGCGACCGCCCGCTCCCGCGACTGATCGGCGAGCGACACCACCGTGTCGGTCTCGCCCCCCACCTGGGCGATCGCGGCCCCGATCGCATTGGCGACGGCGAAGTGCGCAGGACGGATCACCCGCGCCGCCCCTGCCAGCTCGGACCCGAGCAGCACGCTGCCGCCTCCGACCAGCACGACCGGCACCGGGTCAGGGCCGGTCCGGACCCGGTCCACCAGCTCGGCGACCCGGGCCTGGATCAGCTCCAGTCCGCTCCTCACCAGCTCGCGGTCCAGTCCCGCCACCCGGGCGGGATCGCCGATCACGCAGCGACCTCCGGCCACCGCCAGGTCGGTGGCGGTGAGGGTCTCGCCCCCGAAGACCAGTGCCCGGGAGGTCAGCTCGTAGCCGACGCTGTCGGGTCCGATTCGGGGACCGCCATCCCGCCGGTGGACCCGGCTCCCGCCACCCAGGCCGAACGAGACCAGGTCGGGCATGCGAAAGTTGGTGCGCACCCCGCCGACCGCGATCGCCACCGCCGCCTCGCGGGGGAACCCGTGCACCAGCGCCCCGACATCGGTGGTGGTGCCACCGACATCCACCACGACGCAATCGGACTCCCCCGAGAGCAGCGCGGCGCCGCGCATGGAATTGGTGGGTCCCGACGCGAAGGTCGCGACCGGGTAGCGGCGGCAGGCCTCGACGCTCATGAGGGTGCCGTCGTTCTGGCTGATGTAGACCGGGGCCCTGATGCCGGCGCGGGACACCGCCTCGGTCAGAGCGCTCGTGATGTGGTCGGCGACGTCGCGCAGAGCGGCGTTCAGGATGGTGGCGTTCTCCCGCTCCAGCAGCCCCACCCGCCCGATCTCGTGCGAGCAGCTGATCGCCACCCCGGGCGCGGCGGCGGACACGATCGCGGCAGCGCGGCGCTCGTCGTCGGGATCGACTGGGGCGAAGACCGAGGTGATGGCGACCGTCCGGATGCCCCGGCTCACGATCTCCCGCGCCGCCGCCTCGACCTCAGCCGCGTCGAGCGGCGAGATCGAGCGGCCGTCGAACTCGCGGCCCCCGTGACAGAGGAAGACATGCCCGCCTAGGGCTGCTCGCAGCGGCTCGGGCCAGTCGGTGAACGGGGGCAGACCGCGGGTGGCCGGCAGGCACAGGCGGATGGCGGCGGTCTCGGCCAACCGTCGCCCCTCGACCACCGCGTTGGTGAAGTGGGTGGTCCCGATCATGACGGCCGCGATCGCGGCCGGGTCGAAGCGCCGCTGCTGCTGCAGTCCGTCGATGGCACAGCCGATGCCCCCGGTGACGTCCGGGGTGGTGGCGGTCTTGTGCACGGCCTGCACCGACTCCCCCGCCATCAGGACGGCGTCCGTGTTGGTGCCGCCGACGTCGATGCCGATCCGCAGCGCCGGGATCCGCGGGGAGGACGCTCCCCCGCCCGCCCCCCGCGGCTCAGCCGGCAACAGCGAGAGTCTCGGGGTAGACGTTGAGCGAGGGATCCTGCGGGAGCACCCCCCGCAGCGTGCGCGCGTAGACCGTCAGCTGGTAGGGCGGCGTCGGCAGATACAGCACCGGCAGGTCGCGCGCCAGGTAGTTCTGGTAGCGGTACAAGGGGGTCAGGCCCGGCGTCGTGAGCGTCTGCTGGATCAGCCGGTCGGCGGTGGGATTGCTGTAGCCACCGCTGTTGCCCGACCCACCGGTCTTGAACAGCTGCTCGCCGCTGGGGTAGGCGTAGTACTCCCAGCCGCCGGTGTCAGCGATCTGCCAACCGCAGCCGACGTGGGTGGCGGGATCGCAGCTGTAGATGGTGGTGGTGAGGGTGCTGTAGGGAGTCGCGGTCACGGTGAGATCGATGCCCGCCTCGGAGTCCGCCGATCGCAGCGCCTCCATCTCGGCCGCGGTCACGGTCGACCCGCTGGGGTAGAGCAATTGGAAGGCGAGCCGCGCCCCGGCCCTGATCCCGGCCCCGCAGCGGGACGACCCGCTCCCGGGACGCGAGCACGTGTCCACCCCGTTGGGGCGCACCGTCCAGCCATGGCTGCGCAGCAGCGCCCGGGCCGCCGTGACCGAGTACGGGTAGGGGTTGTGGGTCTCCTGCGGGGAGGCGTCGCGAGAGTGGGTGGCGGTGGGGATGGGTCCGTACGTGGGAACCGCCAAGCCCTTGTAGATGTGGTGGACATAGCTGGGCTGGTCGATCAGGGTCTGCATCGCCTGACGCAGGTAGAGCTGCGCGAACATCGGTCCGTCGGTGGGATTGCGGTAGTTGATGCTGATGTAGTTGAAGAGCCACTCCCACCAGGGTGCCGTCCGGTACCCGTGGCCGGCGAGGTACGAGGTCTGGCTGAGGTCCTGCTGGGGGAGGTAGCCGATGCTGAGGGCGCCCGACCGCAGGGCGTCGAACTCGGCGCTATCGCTGGTGAACGGCACCTCCACGAAGCGGGTCACACCAGGATGGCTGGGGCCGGGGTAGCGGAAGTTGCGGCTGAAGACCGTGTACCCGGTCGCGGGCGCGTAGGAGTGCAGCACCCAGGGCCCGTCGACGACCTTCCAGAGCGGGTTGCTGCCGTAGCTGCTGAGGTCGCGGGCCTGGCTGTTGAGGTACCGGTACACGGCCACAGAGCCGGCCGGGGTGAGGTCGTAGTTGCCGACCGGACGGCTCGCCCCGGTCCGGTCCCAGGTGCGCTGCGGCAAGGGGAAGATCTGGCTCAGCTCGTCGTAGAAGAGCCAGTTGGTGTTGTAGCGGCGGGTGAAGGTGATCTGGAAGCGGGTGGCGCTGAGGTAGCGGATCGAATGGATGATGTCGGGCCAGGCACCCGGCACGTAGACGCCCCAGTCCTGGCGGTTGGCGCGCAGGAGGTTCATCCAGAGCTCGACGTCGCGGGTGGTCACCGGGACGCCATCCGACCAGTGCCAGGATCGAAGCTGGATGGTGGCGACCGAGTCACCCTGGCGGTTGACCGAGAAGGCGGGGGCCTCGGCGAGGCTCTGCCCGGGGTTGAATGCGGTGGTCCCGTTCAGCCCGTACCAGTACAGCGGCCGGTACATGAGGTATTCGAACTGGTCCTCGTTCACGATCGTGAAGTACTGCGAGCTGACCAGGGGCAGGGCGTAGTTGGGGGTGTTGCCCGGCTGGAGGGCGAACGTGACGGTGTGCCCCGGGGACGCCGGGGCCCGGGTGGCGGCGGCGGGACCCGCTGTGGCCAAAAGAGCCGCCGCGCCCAGCAGGACCCCCACGATCGGTCGCAGGCGGCGCCGGACCGGTGCACGCCACAGTTGAGACCGCATTCGACTCCCTCCACCCTCGGGCGATCCGCCGCGGCGACTCCCGTCGGCGCGCACGCCCCACGCAGAGTAGCATCGCGGCAGGCCGTAGCCGACGCGCCGGAGCCGGGTCGGGCACGGGCGCTCCGTGATCACCCCAGGAGGTGCGGGCGCGGCCCGGGAGCCCGCGCCGGGCGCACCCGGCGACGCCCCGGGGCACCGCCCCGCGCCCGGGATCAGGGGGGCGATCGGACCCCACGGGTCGCGACCCCGAAGTCGCGGGGTGCCGGCGACCGACCGCCCACCTGGGCCGAGTGCGGGTGCCGCCATCCTGCGAGGTGACCCGCGGGGCCACCTCGCAGCGGCGCCCGGCTGGGCGCCGGAGGGGCGCCGCTCCGCACCCTGCAGGGGGCGCGGGTGTCGCCGACGATCGCCGGGTCCCCCTCCCGGAATCACCCGCGTCTGGGGCGTTCTCGGCCGCCACGAGCCCGCAGCCCTCCACGATGATGCCGGGCCGCCAGCGGCGGCGGCTGACCCTCAATCCCCGTGGCTCGGGCCGACCGGGTGCGCTCGAGCCCAGACCCTCACCGTCGGCCGTCGAGCACCCCCGGCCCGGTGGTGCCGACCGGCGGGGCCGTGGTCGACCTCGGCGGCGACGGCGTGGACGCCAGCGTCGGTCCCGTCGATGACGCGATCCGCCGCCGCGGCCGCGACCAGGCTCACCCGACTGCCACCCGCGGACGCCTGATCCCCTTGGGCATCCGCCGGGCGAGCCGCGTGACGAGCAGGGCCGACCGGGGGTGCCGGCCCCGCCGGCGGGCCAGCCGATGTCGTGGCGAGACGGAGGCGAGGCGCCCGCGCCACACTCGGGCCGCCGCTACCGGGTGGCGCGGCCCCGGCGGCGGATCGCTCGGGGAGCTGGCCGCCGCTGCTTCGTCGGAGGCACCCGCGGGCGGCCCCGCCGACCGCTCTCGCGGCACGGGCGCGGGCGCGCGGCGGGGGCGGACCGGTCCGCGGGCGCCGCGGTCGTCCTCGAGGCCGCTCCAGCATGCGAAAGTCGTGGCCGAGCGGCCGGCCGAATCAGGAGGGGCGCGTGGGAGCCGGACTGGCACTCGGGGCCGCGCTCTTCTTCGGAGCGGGAGACTTCCTGGGCGGTCTCGCGACCCGCCGCAGCAACGTCTTCGCGGCCGTCCTGATCTCGCAGACGTCCGGGACCGTGCTCCTGGCACTGATTGTGCCGATCCTTCCGCCCGCCCACCCCGCGGCGGTTGACTTCGGATGGGCCGCCGCCGCGGGACTGGTCGGCGGCATCGGGGTGGGCTTCCTCTACGTGGGGCTCGCGACCGGAGCAATGACGGTGGTGGCGCCGATCACGGGTGTCCTCGCGGCCGCGATTCCGGTCGGGTTTGGGACCGCCCTCGGGGAGCGGCCGGGCGCGACCGCTGACCTCGGCATCCTCCTGGCGGTGGGCGCGGTGGTGCTCCTCAGCCGGGGCGGGAGCGCCTCCCCTTCGCGCCACCGGACCAGCTCGGGTCGCCGCTCGGTCCTCTTCGCCGCCGCCGCGGGGACCGCCTTCGGCGTCTTCTACATCTTCCTGGCCCAGGTGGGTGCGCACGCCGGGCTGTCCCCGCTGCTCGCCCTCCGCGGGGCGGCAACCGCCCCGTTCCTCGCCGTCGCGCTCTGGCGGCGGCCCGCCCTCCGGCTCCCCATCCGCGTCCTGCGAATTCCGATCGCGGGCGGGATCTTCGACATCATCGGCAACGTCCTCTACTTGCTCGCGGTGCACCGTGGCCTGCTCAGCCTGGTGGCGGTCCTGGCCTCTCTCTACCCCGTCAGCACGGTGCTGCTCGCGTGGCTGCTGCTCCGGGAGCGGCTCCGCCACCTCCAGATCGCCGGTCTCGCCTGCGCCGCCGCCGCGATCGCTTTGATCACCGCACCTTGATCCGTGCCCCCGTGACCGGCACCGCAGGAATCCGTCCCGATGTCCGCTCTCACCCCGGGTCTCGATCGTGCCCGACGTCCGACCGTCCGGCGAGCAGGCCCGGTCCGTCCACGAGGCGCGCCCAGCCGGGCACGGCGCCGCCGGCATGCCGGGGCCCGAGCCGGCCGAGGCAAACCAGGGGTGGAGTGGGGCTCAGCCCCACTCGTGTCGGCGACCGCAGCCTGCTCCTGCCGGCCACGATGGCGGCGGATGTAGGCCGGATCATCTCGGGTCGGGGCACCCCCTCGCGGGACGCGGGGCGTCGAGGGCTGGGTGGGGGATGACGGAGTCGAGCGGTCGGTCGAGGCCGAAGGACCGCCCGGGCCGGGAACCCGGCGCCGCCTCCCCGAGCGGGTGGGGCGTGGTGAGCGCGCGGCCGCCGTCGCGCACCGCGCGCGCCCGCCGACGGCCCACCTGGTCGTGGCGGTGCGGGTGCGGGTCACCGGAGACCGAGGGTTCTGATGACGAGCACCGGTGCAGGGGCGAGGGTGGTCAGCCGCACTGGCGTGCGCATGGGAGGCGAGCGCGCCCGGACCTCCGGTCGCCGCCCCCTCGCCGAGGGGGTCTGGACTGCGGCCGCGCCACGGTCAGGCGCACCCATGGCGCCAGGCCCGGTGACACGGGAGGTGCAGGCGACCACCCCACGAGCGGGGACGGTCCCCGCCGCGCCCCGCGGCAGCCGGGCCCCAACGGCGCCAACCCCCAGGGGGGTCTGCGGCCGCTGCCCGTGGGCAACTCCGGCACGCGCCGCGGTGGTGGGATCGATCAGGCCTTCCCGGCCACACCACCGGAGCCCGGGTGGCGAGCGCGCAAGACTCCGCCCGATGCGGCCGAGCCGGTCGCGCGGCGGCGCGCCATCCGCGCGGCTCGGCCGCGGGCGAGCGGACTGCCCCCCCCCCCCCCCCCCCCCCCCCCGGGGGGCCCCCCCCGGGGGGGGCCGCCCAGAGGGTCTCCCCCGGGTGGGTGCCCGAGCTATCCCGGCAGGCTGCGCCCCCCGACCGCGGCGAGTTCTGCTGGCGAGGGGACCGGCGCCGGCAGCCTCACAACCGCAAGCGGCGTCACCCACCGCCGCAGCGACCTCACCTAGGCCTCAGCCCGGCTTGGCATACGACGCCATGCCGGCAAAGTCGAGCAGGACACAGGGCTGGTCGCCGACGGTCCAGGCATCGTGCCCCGGCGGAATCGAGACAACGTCACCGGGGCCGAGGTCGACCTCGGCGCCGTCGTCCATCACGACTCGCTGGTACCCGGAGATCACGTAGCCGAGATGCGCCGCCTGGCAGCTCTCGGTGCCGGCGATCGGCTTGACATGCTCGGACCACTTCCAACCCGGATGAAACGTCGCACGGCCGACCACGCCCCCCCCGATGTTGATGGCCTCCACCCGTCCCTTGTCCGTGAAGGGACGGATCTCATCGGCAGTCTCGAAGCGCTTGCATTCCACACGTGCCACAGAAGCTCTCCTTACCGACGTGACCACGGACTGTCATCGCGAGACGGTGGATCGGGACGACCTGGCCCGCGCAGCTCCCCGGCGGGAGGGGCGGATCCGCTCGCTCTAACACACCCCTGCGCCACTGACGCCGCCGGACTGCGACCGACAGCGAGCGGTGGCCAGCCTCTAGAGCAAGCTCTCGACGGGGTGGACCTCGCCGCAGGCGACTCCGAGGGCGGTGTGATGCTTGCGCACCGCCTCCGCGTCGGGGGCATCCACCAAGCAATAGACCTGCCCGTCCTGGTTGTGATACGCCTCGATCTGCCGCACGCCGAACTCATCCGTGGCCCCTGCGCGGGTGCTCTCCGCCAGGGACGCCCATGCCTGCGCCGGCAGCTTCAGGTCGTCGTGGCTGTCCATGAACTTGGGCATCCCGATCCTCCTCACGTGAGCGGCCACGCACGCGGCCCCGACCGACCCCGGCACCATACACCGATTTTCAGCGCAGGGGGTCGCCAGGGTCTGCTCGACCGCGGGGCCCTCTCCCCGTGGGCTGAGCGAGCCCTCCACGGTGGCCGTAGGAGGCGGCTGGCGGGATCGCCCGGGTGAGTCCGAGGTCCATCCTGCGCGAGCCCAGGTTGGCTCAGATCGCGCGCGGCCCGAACAGGCCCCGGCCGATCCTGACCCGGGTGCTGCCGGCGGCGATCGCGGCCGGGAAGTCATCCGTCATGCCCATGCTGAGCACAGGAAGGGGCGCCCCGTGCGTCTGTGCCAGCTCGTCGCGCAGCCGCCGGCACTGGGCGAAGGCCTCCGACTCCCCGGGGGCGGCCACCGTCATCAGCCCGGTCACCTCGATCCCCGCCAGCGCGACCAACTCGGGGAGGACCGCGCGCAGCCCCGCGGGGGTGAACCCGCTCCGTCCCGGCAGGCCGGTGAGCTCCACCTCACAGCACACCGCCAGCGGGACCGTGTCCGGTCGCGCGGCTCCCAGCCGGCGCGCGAGCTCGAGGCTGTCCACGGTCTCGACCTCGGCGAACAGCCCGGCCGCGAGCCGGGCCTTGTTGCGCTGACAGTGGCCGAGCAGGTGCCACTGCGGCCGGGAGGCCCCCTGCGCCTCCAGGACCTCCTGCTTGCCACGGCACTCTTGGACGTAGTTCTCACCCAAGGCCGTGAGGCCCAGCTGGAGCGCGGCCCGCACCGCCGCCAGGCTCTGTCCCTTGGTGACCGCCAGCAGCTCCACCTCAGCGGGCGAGCGCCCCGCCCGCTCGGCCGCCCGGGCGATGGACTCCCGCACCGCGGCCAGCCGCTCCGCCACCCGGGCGGGGTCAGCCCCGGGGGCGAGGGCTGCGTTGGCGGGCATCGGCGGAGAGAAGCTGGTCGATCTCATGCTTCACCTCGGAGAGGTCACGGAACGAGCGGTACACCGAAGCGAAGCGGACGTAGGCGACATCGTCGAGCTCGCGCAGCCGCTGCATCACCAGCTCCCCCACCTCGACGCTGGGAAGCTCGGACCGTCCCCGTCCCCGCAGCTCGGCCTCGATCCCCTCCACCAGGCTGCTGATCCGGTCGGGTGAGATGTCGCGCTTCTTGCAGGCGGTCATGAGTCCGCTAAAGAGCTTGTGACGGTCGAAGTCCTCGCGCCGCCCGTCCTTCTTCACGATGTAGAAGGGGACCGTCTCCACCCGCTCGTAGGTGGTGAAGCGCTTCTGGCAGGCGTTGCAGGCACGCCGCCGGCGGATCGCCTCGCCGGTCTCGGAGTCGCGCGAGTCCACCACCCGCAGGTCGTGGCTCTGGCAGTAGGGACAGCGCATGGCGCAGGCTCCGTGGCGAGATCCCGGTCGGTCTCGGTCGCCCGGACGCGGTAGCACCGGCCACGGCGACCAGGCCACCCCAACATGTGGGGGTCCTCGCCACAGTCTATCCGATATCTTGTGCCCTCGGGGCGAGCAGATCCCTGGGGTCAGCGGCTGGGAGACGGACCAGAGAGAGAACGTAGGCGAGGAGGGCGAGGGCGAAGAGCCAGGCCATCACCAATGAACTCTGGTTGTAGTCAAAGATGAGGAAGCTGGCCCCGTTGAACCCGGCGCCGACCACGGTGAGGGCCCCGATCCCGGTCAGCCAGGCCAGCCCACGCCGTCGCAGGGCGAGCGTGCGGCCGAAGACCACCACGCTGCTGAGGGCCAGCACGATCCCGAAGGACGCGTGGATCGCCAGCGCCCCGCCCTCGCGGATCGCCCAGGTGACCACGGCGACGGCCCCGGTGAGGAAGCTGCCGCTGTCGTGGCCCGGGTGGTGGAGCGGAATCGTGACGAAGAGGTTCACCACCATCCCCACCGCGTACTCAAGCAGCAGGCCCATCAGCATCCCCACCACCGCGCCCCGCAGCCACCGGTCACTGCTCGCCCGGGCGCGGGGGGCGGCGGCGACCGGCGCCGTGCGACTCATCCCTCCGCTACCGTGCAACCGTCGACATGTCGCTGTAGCGGTCGCCGGCGACGGACCCCGGCGGAAGCGCATCGGACAGCTGCTCCAGCTCGGCCGGGGTCAGCCGGAGCGCGCCGGCGGCGACGTTCTCCTCCAGGTAGGTGCGGCGCTTGGTCCCCGGGATGGGCACGATGTCGGCGCCCTGCTGCAGCAGCCACGCGATCGCGACCTGACCCACGGTGGCCTGGTGCGCCGCCGCCACCGTCTGCACCCGGTCGACCAGGGAGATGTTGCGGGCCAGGTTGGCCGCCTCGAAGCGGGGGAAGCGCAGCCGTCGGCTGTCGCCCTCGGGCAGGTCGGCCTGAGACCGGATCCGGCCGGTGAGCAGGCCGCGGCCGAGCGGGCTGTAGGCCACCAGGCCGATCCCCAACTCCCGCAGGGTGGGCACGAGCTCCGGCTCGGGACCCCGCTCGACGAGTGAGTACTCCACCTGGAGGGCGGCGATCGGGTGGACGCGGTGCCCCCGCCGCACCGTCGCAGGGGCCGCCTCCGAGAGGCCAAGGTGGCCGACCTTGCCAGCCGCCACCAGCTCCGCCATCGCCCCCACGGTCTCCTCGATCGGGACGGCGAGGTCGACGCGGTGCTGGTAGTAGAGGTCGATGTGGTCGACGCCGAGCCGGTCGAGCGAGGCGTCGCAGGCCCGGTGGACGTAGTCGGGGCGTCCGTTGATGCCGACCCAGCTGCCATCGGCGCGGCGCTCGTTGCCGAACTTGGTGGCGAGCACGACTCCATCGCGGCGGCCCCGGATCGCCTCCCCCACCAGCCGCTCGTTGGTGAACGGCCCGTACATGTCGGCGGTGTCGAGCAGCGTGACCCCGAGGTCGAGGGCCCGCCGGATGGTGGCGATCGACTCCTGGTCGTCCTGGGTGCCGTAGAACTCGGACATGCCCATGCAGCCGAGCCCGATCGCGGAGACGGTGAGACCGCCGGTGCCGAGTCGTCGCTTTTCCATCACGTCCCCTTGGAGAGTCCGCCGACTCTGGTGATGGTACGGGGCGCAGCGGCCGAGGGCACGCCGCCGCGAACGGCGTGGCGACCTCCATGGCGGCGGAGCGACCTTAGGCCCGCGCTCTAGCGACCGCCGCTCGGCCAGCGGCCGGGCGCTCGGCCCCGCTCACGCTGGGGGTAGGGACCTCGACCTGGGGATGCATCTCTCCCGGCCGGCCTCCGCCGCGGTCAGCCCTGCGCCCGCGCGACGGTCGGGATGGCCGGCAGCAGCGCCCGGCACGGCGGGCCCCTGGGAATGGCTTGTGGCCCGCCCTCCCGGGCGCGCCGGCTCCCGCGTGCCGGTCGAGCAGGTGCGCGGTGACGGCCCGGTGCCCGCGGGACCGCGGGGCGGGGGGGGTCGCCCGCCAGGGACCGGTGGATCCCGGTGCCAGGCAGGATTCCGATCCGAGGGCGAGTGAATTGGGGCTGCCAGCCGCGTCGTGCCGGTCCCCCGCGCCCCTCCGGGCCCGGGCCAGGACACCGAATCCCCGATCGCGGCGGGCCGGCGCCGCGAGGCCGCCCGGCCGATCGGATCCCGCCGGGGGACGCGGACCCCCCTCGGGCGCCCGAGCACATGGGACGCCACGTTCGGCGGTCCCCGCGACAGCACGGGGGCCACGGTCGTCGTGCTCCCGCCGGCCGGGCGGAGCGGCGGCAGCGGGCGATCCGCGGGGCCACCCCCGCACCCAGGGCGTGACCGGCCACCTGGGGCCAGCCGCCGGCAGCTCTCAGGGTCGGCGCGCCGCGGCCGCCTTGTCCTCCTGGAGGATGTTGCCCCCGTCGACCACCAGCTCCGCCCCCGTGATGTACGCGGCGTCGCGGGTGGCCAAGAACTCCACCGCCGCCGCCACCTCGTCGGCGGTGCCGGGACGGCCCACCGGGGTGTGAGCGCCGGCCCGCAGCTCCTGCGCCGATGAGCTGTCGGTCGCGATCCACCCGGGCAGGATGCAGTTCGCCGTGATCCCGCATGCCGCGGTCTCCACCGCCACCGTGCGCACCAGCCCGGTGAGCGCGGCCTTGGCGGTGGCGTACGCGCTGTCGCCGACGTTGGTCACCAGCGGCCCCGTCACCGAGGAGACCACCACGATCCGCCCGTAGCCCTGGGCCAGCATCACCGGCAGCACCGCCCGCAGCGAGTGCACAGCGGTGCCGAGATTGACCCGCAGGCCGCGCTCGAAGTCGACCAGGGGCTGCTGCGCGAAGGAGCTGGCGGCGAGCGTCTCGCCCTCGGCGGCGATCCCGGCGTTGGCCACCAGGATGTCGAGCCGTCCGAAGCGCTCCACCACGGCCGCGATCAGCTCGTCGGTGGCGGCGGGGTCGGTGAGGTCACAGGTGAGCGCTTGGATCTGCGCCCCCCGCCCCTCCAGCTCGGCTGCCCGCAGGCGGATCCGGGCGCCGGTGGCGGTGACCGCGACCGCGCGGCACCAGCCGGCGAGCCGCACCGCCGCGGCGAAGCCGATCCCGCGCGGGCTGCCCGCCCCCGTCACCAGGGCCACGCGCTCCCGGACGGCCGCCGCCCGGAGGAGCTCGCCCATGCCCGGGCTGCCCCCCTCGCCCTCCCCTACTCCCATCGGAACCACCTCACCGCCAGGGCTGCCAGCACCACGCCCCAGGCGATCAGGAGCGCCCCGTCGCTCAGGGCCACATGGCCGGAGGCGGAGAGAGCGCCTCTCAGGCTCTGGCTGAGCGCGGTCACCGGCAGCACGCGCGCCAGCGGCTGGACGACAGCGGGCAGGTGGGAGACGGGTACCACCACCCCCCCCAGGATCAGGAACATGAGGTAGAGGCCGTTGGCGACGCCGAGGGTGACCTCCGCGCGCAGGCCGCCCGCGAGCAGCATCCCGCAGGCGGCGAAGGTCGCCGCCCCGCCCAGCAAGAGGGCGGACGCCAGCACCAGGTCGCCGGCGGGACGCCACCCGTAGGCGAGCGCCGCGACGGCGCACACCAGGGTCACCTGGAGCAGCTCCAGCCCCAGCACCGCCAGCGCCTTGGCGCCGAGCAGGCCGGCCCGCGTGAGCGGGGAGCCGCCCAGGCGCTTCAGCACGCCGTAGGCGCGCTGGTAGCCGGTGGCGATGCCGAGCGTCACCATCCCCGACGACATCACCGCGAGGGTGAGGACGCCGGGGACGAGGAAGTCGACGGCGGGACGGCCGCGGGCCCGGTCCAGCCGCACGCTGGCGAAGAAGACCAGCAGGATGAGCGGCAGCACCAGGGTGACCAGGACGTTCTCGCCCTGGCGCACGGTCAGGAGGAACTCGACGCGGGCCTGGGCGAGAAGGCAGCGCAGCCCCGACGCCGGGCCGGGCGATCGGGGGCGGTCCAGCAGCGCCGCCAGCCGTCCGCCGTCGCCGAGCGTCTCCGGACCCGCACCGGATGTCGTGGAGGCCGGCCGCACGGTCACGGGGCGGTTCCCAGGCGAGCGGCCCCGGCCCCAGCCGGGCGCAGGACCGCCCCCTGCTCCCGGTCCAACCGGGTCTCCCCCGTCAGGGATAAGAAGACCGCCTCCAGGGAGCGCGCCCCCGCCGTGAGCGAGCGGCACGGGACCCCCGCGTCCCGCATCCACGCGGTCAGCGACGCCATCGCCTGGGCGGGATCGGAGGTGACCGCGGCGAAGGTTGTCGGCCCGAGGGCGGTGACCGGGCCCAGCCCGGCCAGGGCGGGGAGGCGCGCGGGATCGAAGGGAGAAGCCGTCTCGACCTCGAGTCGCCGCTCCACCCCCTCGCCGCGCAGGGCCGAGGGGCTGTCCGCCGCCAGCAGGCGCCCATGGTGGACGATCGCGATCCGGTCGGCGAGCCGCTCCGCCTCCTCGAGGTCGTGGGTGGTGAGGACCACGGTGGTGCCGCGCCGGCGCAGCCCCTGGACCAGGCCCCAGGTGGCGCGGCGCGCGATCGGGTCCATCCCCGACGTGGGCTCGTCAAGGAAGCAGAGCTCGGGCCGGCCGACCAGGGCGAGCGCCAGGCTGAGGCGCTGGCGCTCGCCTCCGGAGAGCTGCTTCACACGGGCGCGCCGCCGGCGCCCCAGCCCGACCGCGTCCACCAGCGCGCGGGGGTCGGCCGGGGCCGCATAGAAACGGCTGAAGAGCTGCAGGACCTCCTCCACCCGGAGGGCGGGATACAGGCCCCCACTCTGAAGCATGATCCCGAGCCGCCACCGCAGCCGGCCCCCGTCCGCCACCGGGTCGAGGCCCAGCACCCGCACCCGGCCCTGGTCGGGCCGGGCATAGCCCTCGCAAAGCTCGACCAGGGTGGTCTTGCCCGCGCCGTTGGGACCGAGCAGGGCGCAGCATTCGCCCACCGCGACCTCAAGGCTGAGGCCGTCCAGCGCCACCGTCGGTCCGTAGCGGCGCACCACCCGGTCCAGCTGGATCGCGGGGGAGAGGTGCTGCGCCGACGTCATCGGCTCGGTCGGGACGGCACACGGGAGCTCACGCTGGCATTCTGCGACCGCCGGGGGCGGGGGCGAGCGGCCGAGGTGGACCGCAGGCCCGGTGTGCGATGCCGGCCGTGAGCGCCCGGGGTGACCCGCCGCCGGTCACGTCTGGAGTCGTGGCTGGGACGGCGCCTCGCGGCGCCGTCCCAGCGTGGGCGTTCGCCGTCAGTGGATGGTGATCGATCCCCGGCTCAAGGAGGTGAGCGCGAGGGTGTACAGGGGGGTGGAGTTCCCCGTGGGCGGGGTGATCGTGATCGCGAAGGCGTCCTTGGTCGCGCTGCAGCCGCTCACCTTGGCGTCGGTCGCGGTCACCTGGAAGGTGAAGCCGCGGGTCCGGCCCTCGCGGCCAATCCCGGAGTAGGTCGCGGTGCACCCGGTCACGACCAGGGAGGTCTCCGACGTCGAGCTGAAGCCCAGGTGGCGGCGCCCGGTGTGGAGCTGGAATTCGGTGTGCCCGCGGACCGGGCCGGAGCCCACCTCCCGCGCCACCAGCCCGAAGCTGGCCCGCGAGGTCGCAGCGGTCGTGGTGCCCGGGGTGGGAGCGAGCAGCCAGCCCCCCCCGGTCACCATCACGGCCGGCGTGTGGGCATTGCCGCGGCTGTGGGCCGCCGCCGGCACCGACGCCAGCAGCAGCGCCAGGGCGCCGAGTCCCGCGATCGTCAGGGTTCGAAGTCGAATCATGGCCGGGTCTCCTCGATGGCTCGCAGATCGAGCTGGGTGAGACCGCACGCCCTGCATCTGGCGGTCGTGTCTGCTGTGAGCGTAGGCGGAGTCGGCGCCGTCCACCTGAGATGCCGCTGAGAGGGCGGTGACAGAACCCTCCGACCCCGGCTCGGTGCGGTCACGCGTTGTCGCGACCGGCTGGAGCCCCGGCCCACGCCGGTGCCCGGGCCGCCTGGGGGTCGATCGGCGACCGCGTAAGGGGCGGCAGCGCCCAGCGGTCGGTTGGGACCCCCACGGTCTCCACCTCGAGCCGCGCGGCCAGCTGACCTCCCGGGACCGGATCGGAGGCCTCGCACCGGGGGCACGCACACAGATGGGTGGAACAGATCGCCAGCAGGGCGGTGGGACGGCGGGACATGGGGGGTCCTCCTCGGGGGGTCCGGGCTGGGCCGCGCGCCGCGATTGCCTCTGCATGCTCGGCTGCCTGCCGGGCCGGTGCCTGAGCCACAGCTGAGAATCGCCCCGGCACTCCCGGCCACATCATCCGGTGGGCGCAGCCGGCGCCCCGGCCGGCGGAATCCCGAGCCCATAGACTCAGAGGTGCCCGGTGGACACCCCGCTCCTCCCCGACCTGGCCGCGTGCCTGCGGGCGCTCCCGCGAGACGACCTGCGCGTCCTGCTGTGCCGGCGGCCCGAAGCCGCAGAGCTGGCGGGAGCGCCGCGGCCGACCTTCTCCCAGCTGGCCGCGGTGCTGACGAGCCCGATGGGCGCGGCCCGCGCCGTGAGCCGGCTCGACCGCTTCCACCGTCAGCTGCTGGAGCTCGCGTGCCTGGCGGGCGGGCGCCTCTCCGAGCAGCAGGCGGGCGCCGAGGGCCTGGCACCCGACGGGTTCGGGGCCGCCGCCCGGGAGCTGGGACGCTGGGGAGTGGGATTCCTCCAGGACGGCGACCTGGTGGTCGCGCCCGCGAGCTGCCGCGCGGCGCCCCGGCTCAGCCGGCTCGGGCCCGGCGCGGAGGCCCTCATCACCGGCATGACCGTTGACACCCTGCGGGTGGTGCTGGCCGGACTCCAACAAGGTGGCGGCGACCCCCCGGCGTCCCCCCGCAGGGCCGACGTGGTGGCCGCGGTGCTGGGGGCGCTCCGCCGACCCGAGCTGGTCCGGCGCGTGGTCGCCAGCGCCCCCCCGCGCGCGGCCGCGGCACTGGGCGCGGTCCGTCGGGAAACCTCGCGGCTCGGGTCCGGGCAGGCCACGGTCGAGCAGCTCGCCCAGCAGGTCCCGGGCGGGGTCGGGTCGTGGTGGACCTGGCAGCACCACCCGGGAGACCGGTCGGACGGATTGGCCTGGCTGCTCAGCCGGATGCTGGTGGTCGAGATGTTCGACCGGGTGAGGACGCTGACGGTCCCGGCCGAGGTTGAGTGGGCGCTGCGGGGGCGCGTCTTCGCCAGCTGGGAGAGCGCTCCCCCGGAGCTTGAGCTGACCCCGCTCACCGGCGAACGGCACCCGGCCGAGCTGCTGGCGGAACTGGACGGGCTGCTCGACCGATGGGAGGGCGTCCCCCCCAGCCTGACCCAGGGGGGGACGGTCGCCCGCCAGGAGGTGCGGCGGGCCGCGGTGGCGCTGCATCTCGACCCGGTCGACACCGACATGCTGGTGGGACTCGCGCTGGTCGTCGGGCTTCTCGCCGAGCGGGAGGTCGAGCCGGAGCGTCGGTCGCGTGCCCGGGGCCGCCGGGTCCTGCAGCCGCGGCGCGCGGTGCTGGCGGTGACGCCGTTGGCGACGAGCTGGCGCCACGAGGCGCCGTCACGGCGCTGGCTGTGGTTGGTTCGCCGCTGGGTCGCGGCGGAGACACACAACCCCTGGACGGACCAGCCCGCGGCCCTGCTGGCGGTGCTCGAGGGACTGGCCGAGCTGCCGGCGGGCCAGGCGGCGAGCCCGGCCAGCCTGGCGCGCCGGCTCGCGTGGCGCCGCCCCGACACCGTCCCCGACGCGGGCGCGGCGGCGGTGCTGGTCGGCGCCGTCGGGCACCTGCTGGCTCGCCTGGGCGCGGCCGCGAGCGACGGGTCGATGGGGCTCACGCCCCTCGGGCGGCTGGTGCTCGGCGACGACGAGCCCGACCCTGCCGCCGTCGAGGCCGCGTTCCCGCGCGGGCTCGACCGCTTCGTCGTCGGCGCCGACGCGCGGATCATCGTCGCCGGCGCCCCCACCCCCGAGCTGGCGGTCACGCTGGCGCGTTTCAGCGACCCCCAGGCGGCCACCCCGGCTCGGGTGTACCGGCTGACCGAGGAATCCCTCCGACGGGGCCTGGATGCGGGGATGGCGGCCGATGACGTGCTCGCATGCCTCGAGACCGGCAGCGGGGGGGCACTGCCCCAGAACATCCGCGCCCTGGTCGAGGACGTGCGCCGCCGTCACGGGGCGATCCGGGTGGGCCGGGCCGGCTTCTACCTGCGAGGCGACGACCCGGCCGTGATCGCGCAGGCGGTGGCGAGCCGACGGCTGCAGCCGCTGCACCCGCGTCTGGTGGCCCCCACGGTCGCGATCCTCGACGCTCCCGACCTGGAGCGGGTGCTCGAGGCTCTGCGCAAGGACGGGCTGATGCCCGCCGCCGATCAGCGTCCTGATCCGGAGGCGGCCCCGGCGCCCTCCCGATCGGGCCGGCTGCCTGCGGCCACCCCGGGGCGGCGCCCGCAGGCCCGGGGCGCGGGCACGGGGCTGGACGAGGCCGCCGCCGCCGCCCTCGGGGAGCGTCTGGCGGCGAGCCCGCGCGGCAGCGACACGACGCCGACGCCGCTTCGCGTGCAGGGGGCGGCGATCCGGCCGCTCCTAGCCCGCGCGGCCGGCGACGGGTTGGTGCTGACCCTCGGCTACCGGCGCGGGACCGGCGCGCCGGTCGACGCGCTCGAGGTGGAGCCGATCGAGGTGGGGGGTGACGTGCTTCGCTGCTGGAGCCGGGGCGACCGCGAACTTCGCTCCCTGGCCACCGGCCGGATCGCCTGGGCCGAGGCCACCGGGCAGACGGCCGAGCACCGCTGGCCGACGCTGTTCGCTGCCGATCCCCCGCCGGACCTCGACTGGGACGATGGCGAGAGCGGGATCCGGGCGCTGGATCCACAGAACCGCCCGTGAGCGTCCCCGATGCGCCGCTGATCGTCCAGTCCGACCGCACGCTCCTGCTGGAGGTGGCCCACCCCAAAGCGGACGACTGCCGCCGGGAGCTGGCTCGGTTCGCCGAGCTCGAGCGCAGCCCCGAGCACATCCACACCTACCGGATCACGCCGCTCTCGCTCTGGAACGCGTGCGCCGCCGGCCTCGGCGCGCACGAGGTGCTCCAGGTGCTGGAGCGCTACTCCCGGTTCCCGGTTCCGGCCGCGATCAGTTCCGAGGTGCGCGACCAGGCGGGCCGCTACGGGCGGCTCCGGATCGAGCTGGTCGAGGGCGAGCTGATGCTCACGGCGACCGATCCCGCGGTGATGGAGGAGGTGGGGCGGCTGGGAGCGGTGGCCGCCCTGCTGGGGGAGCGGCCCAGCCCCGGCCGGGCGCGCCTGCGCCCGCTCGTCCGCGGCCGTCTCAAGCAGGCCCTGATCAAGGCCGGATGGCCGGCCGAGGATGTCGCGGGCTACACGCCCGGCGCCCCGCTGGTGGTCGAGTTGCGCTCGACCACCCCCGACGGCCAGCCGTCGCGCCTGCGCGACTACCAGATCGCCGCCGCCGAGGCGTTCTGGGCCGCGGGCGGCCCCCACGGCGGCAGCGGGGTGCTGGTGCTGCCGTGCGGCGCGGGCAAGACCATGATCGGGATCGGGGTGATGGCGCGCGCCCGCACCCGCACCCTGGTCCTGACCACCAGCGTGGTCGCGGTTCGGCAGTGGCGCGAGGAGCTGCTCCGCCGCACCACCCTCGACGCCGACACCATCGGCGAGTACTCCGGCCTCCACAAGATGATCCGGCCGGTGACGATCGCCACCTATCAGGTGCTGACCCACGCCCTCCCCCGCCGCCCCGGCGCCGCCGCCGGCGACCCGGATGACGTCGGGCGCTTCCCCCACCTCGCCCTGCTGGAGCAGCAGGACTGGGGACTGGTGATCTACGACGAGGTGCACCTGCTGCCCGCGCCGGTGATCCGGATGACGGCCGAGATCCAGTCCAAGCGCCGCCTCGGGCTGACCGCGACCCTGGTGCGGGAGGACCACCGAGAGGATGACGTCTTCAGCCTGGTCGGCCCCAAGCGGTACGCCGCGCCCTGGCGGGAGCTGGAGGCCCAGGGGTGGATCGCGCCCGCGGTCTGCTGCGAGGTTCGGGTGGCGTTCAACCCGGAGCAGCGGATGGCGTACGCGACCGCGGAGCTCGCCGACCGCTACCGGATCGCCGCCAGCAATCCCGCCAAGCTGGCGCTGGTCGACGCCCTCTGCGCCCGCCACCGCGACGATCGCGTGCTCGTGATCGGCCAGTATCTCGACCAGCTCCAGCTGCTGGCGGAGCGGCTGCAGGCGCCGTTGCTCACGGGCCGGACCTCGGCGGGCGCGCGCCAGCGTCTCTACGCCGCCTTCCGCACCGGGGCGCTGCGCCGGCTGGTGGTCTCCAAGGTCGCCAACTTCGCGGTCGACCTGCCCGAGGCCAACGTCGCGATCCAGGTCTCGGGAACGTTCGGCTCCCGCCAGGAAGAGGCCCAGCGGCTGGGCCGGCTGCTGCGTCCCAAAGCGGATGGCGGGCAGGCCCACTTCTACACCCTGGTCACCCGGGAGACCCTCGACCAGGAGTTCAGCCTCCACCGCCAGCTCTTCCTCACCGAGCAGGGCTACCGCTACCAAATCCTCGATTCCGCCGCGATCACCGCCCCCTCGCCAGCGGCGGCGCCGGCCCCTCGCCGGGGGGCCCGCGCCTAGTGGACCCCGGCGTTAGTTCGTGACCCAGGCGGAGGGGTCGCCGAGGTAGAGGCCGCAGGCGCAGTCGAGGGCCTCCTCCGGGGTCGCGTCGAAGGCACCGGAGGG
>Ga0307372_10002807_pt1 | contig 28416 bp, 23 predicted proteins | sample OX1MG_FD_202533 | JGI IMG/M metagenome (GOLD analysis project Ga0307372, IMG submission 202533) | Soil microbial communities from Risofladan, Vaasa, Finland - OX-1 | ecosystem: Environmental > Terrestrial > Soil > Coastal area > Acid sulfate soil | place: Finland: Risofladan, Vaasa | collected... | reverse complement strand
CCAGCAGGGTGGCCGCGTCATCGGCCTGCTCACGGCGAACCGCATCGTTGCGACCGGCTCCCTGTGCCGGATTCCCAGTCAGAACCGGCTCGGCGGATGCGGCGGCGGTGCCTGGGGGCAGCATGCCGTATCGTGATTACGGCTCAGCAGGTGACGTTGGCTCGCCGCATCCGGATCCAGGCGACGGCGCCGAAGATCACCGTGTAGACACCGAATGACGTGATCCCGTGCAGCACTTGCGACCAGGCGACCGGTATCCGCAGCAGCGCGTCGAACGAGAGCCAGAAATGCGTCGGCAAGTACGGGTGGATGACGGCCACCTGTGAAACGGCGTCCAGGATCTCGCTGATCATGACGATGACCAGGACGGCGGCCATCACCGCGATCGCGTGCTGGGTAAAAGTCGACAGCGCGATACCGAGCGCTCCCAGAGCCGCCAGTGCGATGGCGACGTAGCCGACGATCAGCGCCAGCCTGCCCAGGCCGTCGGCCAGCGACACGGTATCCCCGGACAGGAGCGTGACCGGGCCGATCGGGAACAGCATGGCGCCCATGAGCAGGCCCAGGCCGGCGACGAGTACGCAGGCGACAACGCTGAACACCACGATCATGAGGTACTTGGTCACCAGTAGCCTGATCCGCCCGGCCGGAACGGTGAGCAGCGTGCGCAGCGTGCCGAGCCCGGCCTCGCCGGCGATGCTGTCGCCGGACACCACGGCGATGGAGAGCGGCAGCACCAGCGTCATGAGCACGAAGATCGCCAGCAGCGAGAGGAACACGCCGTTATCGGCGACCTGGCCGATGAACTCGCCGGCGCCGGAGGGGCCGCCAGCCCCCGGCGGTGGCGTGTTGATCCGGAGCACGACGCCCAGGAATACCGGCGCGACGGACAGCACCCCGAGCAACGCGAGATTACGCGGCCGCAGGAAGACAATCCGCAATTCTGACCGGAACAGCCGCAGCCAGTGCCGTACCGGCGAAGCCGGTGCCTGCCTCACTATGGTCTGAGCGCCCGCTGGCGCGCTAGCCGTTGACATCGAAGCCCTCACCCGTCAGCTCGACGAACAGGTCCTCCAGGCTGGGCCGCACGGTCTCCAGCCCGGCTACCGGAACGCCGGCCTGGACGAGATCGGCGTTGATCTGCTCCGGCGCATGCGCGCCGAGCGGTGCGCTCACCGACGCGTCCGCCAGTTCGACCGGCCCGAGCCCGAGCCCGCTGAGCACGCCAGCGGCTTTGGCGGGTGCCGCGGTGCGAATCAGGATCCGCGGCTCACCCCGGCTGCGCAGCTGCGCCATCGTCCCCTGGAAGACCAGCCGCCCGGTGCTCATCACCCCGGCATGGGAGCAGATCTGCTCCACCTCGGCGAGCAGATGCGAGGACACGAACACCGTTGTGCCGTCGGCCGCGATCTGCTTGATCAGCGACCTGATTTCCCTGGTCCCCTGCGGATCGAGGCCGTTGGTCGGCTCGTCCAAGATCATCAGGTCGCGCGGCCGGAGCAGCCCGGCCGCGATGCCGAGGCGCTGCTTCATGCCGAGCGAGTACGCGCGGTACCGCTTGTCGGCGGCGGCAAGCAGCCCCACCTGGTCGAGCGCGTGGTCGATCCGGGTCCGTGCGGTAGCGAGGTCGGCCGTGCGATCGGCGGCGTCGCACCTGGCCAGGTTCTGCCTGCCGGACAGGAACGGGTAGAACGCCGGGCCCTCGACCAGAGCGCCCACTCTCGGCAGGACCGGCTCGAGCCCGGCGCGCAGGTCGGTGCCGAGCAGCCGGAAAGTCCCGCCGGTCGGGTGCACCAGCCCGAGCAGCATCCGGATAGTCGTCGTCTTACCAGAACCGTTCGGGCCGAGGAACCCGTAGACGCTTCCAGGCGGCACCGCCAGGTCGATGTCGTCCACCGCCAGCTGGCCGCCGCGGAACCGCTTCGACAGCCCGCTGGTCGCGATGGCCAGCCCGGTCTCGCCGACCGTCTCGCCCGCCGGGATGTCCGCCCTCACCGGACCGGTCAGTGTCACTTCACCTTCGCCGCGTCGGCGTACAAGACGACCGGGTTCACCGCGCCGATCAGGACCTTGCCCTTGCTGGTGATCAGCACGGAGAACAGGCTAGTGCTCAGCAGCCGGCCCCTGCCCCAGGCGCCGTGCACCGGAGCCGCCGCGTTCAGCAGCACGCGCAGCAGCGCGATCGCCTGGCCGCCGACCCCGGGCTGGCCAGCCAGCGCCCGCCCGGCCGGGATGACCGCGACGGTAAGCCAGCCAGAGCCGAGAATCTGAACACCACCGGCCGGGCCAGCCGGCCCGGGGACCCGGCCGTGCGGTCCGGCGACCGGGCTCAGCGGCCCGGATCGTGGACTGTGCGCTCCGGCTGTGGCCGGCCCGCGAGCGGACCGCGCGAACCGCTGCCCGCCAGCCAGATCGACCGGGTTCATGGCCGGCCCGCCAGCCAGACTTGCCGGGTTAAGCCCCGGCCCGCCAGCCAGGCCGCCGCCTGACCCCGGACCGCCAGCCGGGCCGCGGGCTCCGGCCGCCAGGCCATGCCGGGGCGCGCCTGGCCGGATCGTCTTGACGTGCGCGCCAGGCGGCGGGGTGAAGCTGAAGTTCGACATCGCCGGCGTGCCGAACGTAAGCGAAGTGAATCCGACCTGGAAGGCCGCGCTCGACGAACCGCGCGGGAAGACCTGCACCTGGAGCGGCAGGTAGCTCTTGGCGTCGACAGCGATCAGGATCTGGCCGATCAGCGACTGGCCGGAACGCGGCGCGATCGAAAGCTGGTAAGCCGCCCGGCCTGCCACCGTGACCGGGCCGGCCACGGTCACCTTCGTCGTCGGCCCGATCAGGTCAAGCACCCGCCGTGCCGCCTGCGGCGGTGTCAGTCCGGCCAGTCCGGACCTGCCGCTCCCCGGAACGGCGCCGACGCGAGGGACGGCGGGCAGGACGAGGTGCGTAGCTGTCTGGCCGTGGCTGTTCCACAGCCAGACCTGATCGCCGTTGACCCGCAGGTCGGTCTCCCCGAATGGAACCGGCATCGCGATCCGGACATGCCGGGGCCCGTCGTACCAGATCTGGACGGTATGCGTGCCAGAGACCAGGGACGCCGCCGACAGCAGGGATGAGGACACGCCGCCGATATCAGGCAGCGCGGGGAACCCGAGGTTGGCGCTCTGCGACACCACGGCCGCGAAGGCACCCGGCAAGACCGCGTGCCGCATGCCGACGAGGAGCTGGGCCGCGCTGCGCCGCGGCAGCACCGGGCTGGCGGCACTCGCGAGCACGGTCCCGGCGAGGACCGCGCCGACTACGACCACTGCGCCGGCCGACGTCCACCTGAGCTTGCCGCGGAATCTGCCGCCGAGGTCAGGTCGCCTGGTCATACCGCTGCCTCCCGCCGTGCTAGGACACTCTGGTCCGCCAGAAGATACCTAGCCAAGCTCAATAATAGGACCAACGCGGCTGACCGGATGGCAACCGCGATAGCCCGTCGTACTTCATAGAACGATGGGCGGCCACAAATTGTGCCCGGCCGCGATCGGATCGCCAGGCCAGGCATGCATGGCCGCCACATTGTCCTTGGCCGGGTATTTCTCTGCCGCCGGGCCCTCGGCAAAGGCGCGCAGCACGTTCGCGGTCACCCGGCTGGTGAATCGCCCGCACTCCTTGGTGATGCCCCAGTGATAGAACGGCGGGGCGAACGACTCGACCCAGCGCATCGTGCCCGCGTTGAATACCCCCGCACCGCCCCGGTGCGTGTAGTACGCGGAGTCGGAGTAACTGTTCACGCCGTGGCAGGTCAGCGGCGAATGGGACAGGATCTGGATGGGGCGTTCCAGCGGGGCCCCCGGGTTGACCCGGTCGTACTCGATACCCACCAGCGCACGGAACCTGGTCCCCTTGCGCGCGCCGGTGCCCAGGAACATCCAGGCGTGCGGGGTAGCGACGACGTAGTCGGCCACGGTCGGGTAACCCTCGTAGAAGGTCCCGATCACCGACGACTCCGGATCGGGGTGCGGCGGCTCCCGCCAGTCATTGGTCACCAGTGCGTTGTGCTTGCCGTACATCGGGTCCTGCCGGTAGCTGGTCCGGTAGCAGATGACCCGCCGGTCCTCGCCCAGCCGGCTCGGCTCCAGCCTGGTGCGCCGGAACATCGCGTTCGCGCCGAGGAAGGCCAGGTTCACCCCGGCGTCGCGGGCAGCGGTGACATGCGCGCGCTCTGGCGGCGACCAGTACTCGTCGTGCCCGGGCGAGACCAGCGCGCTTGCCCCGTCCAGCGCATGCCCGTCCCTCGCGATGTCCATGCTGGTCAGGTAGGCCAGTGGCAGGCCCATCCGCTCGGCCAGGTTGATCAGCTTGCGCTCGTAGACCATGAACAGGAAAGCGCCGGACCTGTCGTAGGGACGGTCCAGGCTGACGACCCTGGACCGGTTGTCATATCCGCCGCCCGGACCCTGGTACAGGTCGTAGCCGCCCCAGGTGTTGTAAGCCTGCCAGGTCGCCACCGCGCTCTTGAGCACCACCTTGCCCGCGGTCCGGTCCGACCGCACGGTCACCGGCACGTACCGCTGCGAGCCCGACTCCGCGTCCAGTCGCAACAGGTAGGACCCGGCTGGCCAGCCGTCCGTCGGCACCGCCAGTGACAGTCCCCAGTCGGTGTAGACCATGTTGGTCCGCCGGTCCAGCGCCGCGCGCCGCTGCCGGTGGCCGCGCACCGGCCCCGACTCCCACACCTTCCGCGCCAGGTCACCGGCGTACCAGCCCATCCGGAAGGCCTTGACGCTGAACTCACGTGACGTCGTGGACACATACAGGTGCAGCGGCTCACCGGGCAGCACGCTCGACTGGCCGGCATACCCCATGATCGAGTCGGGGGTTCCCAGGTGCCTGATCCACCAGTTGCCGTCGCCGGGCAGCGAGTTCTCGGCGACGGCGAGGCGCTGCCGTGCGGGTCTGGCCGCGGGGCCGGGTTTGCCTCGCGGTGCTGACTGGCAACCTGCCAGGGACGCCGCGGCCGCGGTCGCGGCCGGCAGCGCCGCAGCGGCGGCTGCCGTTCCGAGGAAGTCCCTCCGGCTGGGTGACGACGGCTCGGTCATGGATAAGAGGATGCCGCAGCCTGATGTGCGGTGGCACAGCCGGCTCGGCTTAGAGCCACCATGTCGTCCGGCCGACCATGCGCCAGTACGCCCGGTCAGAGGCGGCCGAACGGCAGCAGCGCGGTCACGGCCACGACCGCGAACAGCAGCGTCAGGTAGCCGATCGAGTGGTGGAACAGCCGCATCGGCGTAATCGCCTGGCCGGTGACCACTCGCCCGCGCAGCCGGTGCGCCGCAACAGGAACCAGCCGCCGAGCACGAGCGCGCACGCCCCGTAGAGCCATCCCGCCCACCAGGTCAGGCCGAGTGACGTGGCCACCATGAGCCAGCTGTAGGCCACGATCTTGCTCGCGACTTGCCGCGCGGTCGCGACGACCGGCAGCATCGGCACTCCCGCCGCCGCGTAGTCGTCCTTGAACTTCATCGCCAGCGCCCAGAAATGCGGCGGCGTCCAGAAGAACACCACGCCGAAGAGCACCAGCGCAGGCCAGCCGACCCGGCCGGTGACCGCTGCCCATCCGACCAGGACAGGGAAGCACCCGGCCGCACCGCCGATCACGACGTTGGAAGCACTCCGGCGTTTCAGTCCGAGCGTGTACACGAGCACGTAGAAGGCGATCGCAGCATCGGCCAGCCCGGCTGCCAGCCAGTTCGCCCCGAAACCGAGCAGCAGCGTCGCCGCGGCTCCGAGCACCGCAGCCGACGAGATCGCTTCGGCAGGACGCACCGACGCGACCCCGGAACGGCTCGCCGCCAACGGCCGCCGCGAGGTCCGCCGCATCACCGCGTCGATATCCCTGTCGATCACGCAATTCAGCGTGTTGGCGCTGCCGGCCGCCAGCGCTCCGCCGGCCAGCGTCACCAGGACCAGTCCTGCGGACGGCACGCCGCGCTGGGCAAGCAGCATCACGGGCAAGGTCGTCACCAGCAGCAGCTCGATAATCCGCGGCTTCGTCAGCGCGAACAGCGATCGCGCGACCAGCGCGGCCGGTCGCCGCCTGCGGTCAGCGCTGGCGACGGCGGATGGGTCCTGGCCGGCCGCGGCTTCGTCAGCACCCGGTTGCTCAGGCACGCGCGGCCGCCCAGGCAGCGCCGATGTCACCTGGGTCACTCGGGGCCTCCGTACTTCACCGATTGCGCGCTGGGGTCCTGATCAGGCCGGTCAGGCCGTGGCCTGCCTCAGACACGTTACCGGCAGCTCTGACCGGAAGATTCTGCGGCCCTATGCCGCTTACATCACGATTGTCGCGAGCGCCAGGCGGAACCGCTCCTCCCAGTCCGCCAGCGACCTGGCCGGACCCGAAGGAACCGGCCTGATCCGTGCCAGGCAGGCGAGCGCCGACCTGACCACGTCGGCCGGGCGCTTGGACGTCACTGCCGCGTCCCCGAGCTCGAGCTCATGCTGGAGGTTGTCCCTGCCGTGGCCCTGGACGTGGTCGAGCAGGAGCAGCGGCCGGCCCACCGTCCTCGCCTCCATACAGGTGCCGCCGGGACTCGTGATGACCAGATCCGACGCGGCCATGAGCTCGGGCATCCGGTCGGTGAACCCGAAGGCCTGAATTCCCGGACGGCTCTCGGCCAGCACGGCCAGCTTGCGTTCCGCCCGGCCGCTGTAGCCCGTGACTGCCAGCACGCGCAGGCCGGCACCGGCCAGAGCGTCGGCGATATCCGCGAGCGGCCCGAGCCCGTGGCTGCCCGCTACGAGCAGCACGCACCGGTCCTGGTCGGTCAGGCCAAGCCCGATGCGGGCCGAGTGCTTAGTCGGCGACCGGTAGAACTCCGGCCGGACCGCTGGCGGGATGACCAGGACGTGCGCTTCCGTCTGGAACCGCTGGACGGCGGGCTCGGCAGCCGCCGAGGTGACCAGGTACAGGTCCACATGCGGATGGACCCAGAGCCGGTGCGGCACGGCATCTGTGCAGAACACGACATGCCTCATCGACGGATACCTGGCGGCGACCGTGCTGACCGCCGACGCCCCGGTCGGGCTGATCGAAATGACGAGTTCCACCGGATGCCGGTCCAGGTAGTCACGCAGTCTCGGGACCAGCCTGGCCCGGGCCGCGGCGTCGGCGTGCAGAGCGACACGGTTTCCCGTCCGCAAGGCCGCGTAATGGAAGGCGTCGTACAGTCCCGGAATCGCCAGAGCCGCGCGGAAAGCAGCCTCGGCCGCCGCTCCCCAGCCCTGACCGCGCAGCCACATGGCGTCCAGCGTGTGCGTCGCCCAGCCCAGATCCTCGAGCGTGGTTGCGCAGGCGGCCGCGGCGGCCTGATGGCCCGTAGTGATCGAGCCGGGCACGAGGAGCGCCCGGCGTCCTGGCAGGCCCAACCAGCATCCCTTCTCTTGCTGCGCCATTTCAGGCAGCACCTGCGGTCGCGTGACCGCACATCATCGCGCAATTGTGCAAATGCACATTAGCGGATCGCGGCTGGCCATCCGCGGCTACACCGGCGGTACGTCGTAGCAGATCCGCGTACTTCGGCGAATCGGCAGATTGGCCAGACCACCCCGGGGTGTAACCCGGCAAGCCTGGGCAGATACACCACGTGATGTGCACTGCCATGCTCGCGCCCGCCGCTGCGAGAGGTACGCCGCGTCCCGCCCCGCGAGCGACTGCCAGGTGGCGATGCACCTGTCCCGTCCTTGCAACGGAGCCGATCCTCAGCGAGCATTCAGCTAGCCTCCAGGCTGGTGGTGCTTACTTAGCTGGTAACGGGTCCGGGCGGAATCGGACCCGGGAAGTTACACAGCCCGCGCTGGCCGGCTAAGCCGCAAGCCGGCCAGCGCGGGCTTTCCGCGACGTTGACTGATCGGAAGCAGCGGCGGTCGCACAGTACGCTGGCATCGGGGTGAAGGTGGTGGAGATGCAGGACGATCAGGCCAACAGCGAGGATCGGCAACCCGGTCAGGAACCTCGTGCCGCCGACCAGGCGGAACCCGGTAGCACCGTGCCTGGACAGGCCGAGTCTGGGCAGTCCGGCGGGCCTGAATTCACTCAGCCAGGGAACCACCAGCCCGATCGCCCCGGAGCGGGCACTCCGGGGCCGGACCAGCCTGACCCCGGTCACGGCAGCCAGGCAGCCGGTCAGCCCGAGCCGGTACGGCCGGTCTTCGGCCCGCCCGGTGGCGCACAGCCCGGGTATCCACCGCCCAGCTACGGCCGGCCGGGATACGGACACCCGGGATACGGGCAGCCGGGCTACGAGCAGCCGGGCTACGAGCAGACCGCTGCCTTCGGCTATCCGGGCGGCTACGGTCAGCCGGGCGGCTATCTGCCGCCGCCCAGCGATCCGGCCCGCCGCCGCCGGACGTTGCTCACCTATCTCACGGTCGCGGTGGTCGCGGCGGCGGCCGGAGCCGGCGTGACCGCGTACCTGGTGCAGGGCAGCAATTCCGTCAATCCGTCGGTCAGCGGTCCGCAAGCCGGCGGTAACGGCGGATCTCAAGGCGGAAACTTCCCGTTCCCTGGCGGCAACTCGGGCGGCACGTCCGGCGGTGTGCGGAACTCGACCGAGCGGGCAGTAGTGAACGCCGTCCGGCCAGGGCTCGTCGACATCTCAAGCAACCTGGAGTACCAAGGCAGCCAGGCAGCGGCTACTGGCATGGTCATCAGCAGTGACGGCCTGGTTCTGACCAACAACCACGTCATCGCCGACACCACCCAGCTCTACGCCACCGTCGTGTCGACCGGCCAGCACTTCACCGCCAAGTGGCTCGGCTACGACTCGGCCGACGACGTGGCGGTCATCAAACTGATCGGCGCACACAACCTGCGTACCGTCCCGCTGGGCGATTCCGGCACCGTCAAGCTCGGGGATGCCGTCGTGGCCATGGGCAACGCCGACGGCGCGGGTGGCGCGCCGCCGTTCACCGGTTCGATCACCGGGCTCAACCGTACTATCACCGCCAGCGACAGCGGCGCCGGCAGCAGCGAGACGCTGCACGGCATGCTGCAAACCGACGCCGGCATCGTCCAGGGTGATTCCGGCGGCGCGCTCGCGAACACCGCGGGCAAGGTCATCGGGATGAACACGGCAGCGGCCACCGGCGGCTTCGGCTCCCAGAACATGGGCTTCGCCATCCCGATCGACAAGGCGCTGCGGATCGCCAGGCAGATCATCAGCGGGCAGTCGAGTTCGGCCATCCGGATCGGCTCCACCGGGTTCATCGGCGTGCTCGTGCCCGCCGGATCTGCCCGCCTGGTCACCAGCCCGCAACTGCAGCGACAGCGGCAGTACCAGGAAGACCAAGGGGCGGCCGGGTTCCCCGTGCAGCCGTCGTCGCCGGTGTGCCTGGCCAACGACCTGAACGCCGGCGTTCCGGCAAGGGTCGCGCCGGTCGCATCGGGTGCGCTCGTCATCGGCGAGTTGTGCGGAACACCCGCTGACAAGGCAGGTGTCGTCGCCGGGGACGTGATCACAGCCATCGGCGGCCAGCCGGTCACCTCCCCCCTGCAACTCACCACCGTCATGCAGAAATTCAGCCCGGGGATGAGCGTCCAGATCACTTGGGTGGACGTGCACGGCCAGACGCACCGGAGCGCTGTGACCCTGATCATGGCACCGCCGAAGTAAGCAGCGACCGGCCTAGGCGTCAGCCATGCAGCCAGGCGCGCAGCTTGACCTCATGGTCGGCGATGGCGGCCAGCGCTACGTGCTCGCCCCTGGTGTGCGCGAGTAGCGGGTCGCCGGGCCCGAAATTGACCGCGGGAATCCCGAGGGCGTCGAACCTGGCGACGTCGGTCCAGCCGAGTTTGGCCTGCGGCCTGCCGCCGACGGCCGCCACGAAGGACGCCGCGGCCGGATGCCGCAAGCCCGGCCTGGCGCCGCCGGCCACGTCGACGACCGTGACATCCCAGGCGTCGAAGGTCTGGCGGACATGCTCAGCCGCTTCCCGGGCCGAGCGATCGGGCGCGAACCGGTAGTTGACGGTGACGACACATTCGTCCGGTATGACATTTCCGGCCACGCCGCCCCTGATGCCCACGGCGTTGAGGCCTTCCCGGTAGGTCAGCCCGTCGACGTCAGGCTGGCGGGGCTGGTAGTCGCGCAGCACGTCCAGAATCGGGCCAGCCTCGTGAATCGCGTTCTGGCCCATCCAGGATCTCGCGCTGTGGGCACGCTCGCCAGTGGCCCGTACTTCGGCCCGCAGCGTGCCCTGGCAGCCGCCCTCCACCACCCCCGAGGTCGGCTCGAGCAGCACAGCGAAGTCGGCCGCCAGCAGGTCCGGGCTTGTCCTGCTCAGCCGGAGCAGGCCGTTGCGCTCGGCTTCGACTTCCTCGCAGTCGTAGAAGATATAAGTCACGTCCATGGCCGGGGCTGTGACCGCTGCCGCCAGCCGGAGCTGGACAGCGACCCCTGACTTCATGTCCGAACTGCCGCACCCGTACAGCACCCCGTCCCGCACCACGGACGGCACGTTGCCGGCGATCGGGACCGTGTCGATATGGCCGGCCAGCGCAACCCGCTGCGGCCGGCCCAGGTCAGTCCTGGCCACTACGACGTTGCCATCCCGGTGCACGGTCAGGTGCGGGATCGCACCGAGCGCCGCGGCGATCGCGTCGGCTAGCGGTTCCTCGGCACCGCTCACCGATTCGAGGTCGACCAGCCGCGCGGTCAGCTCTCCAGCATCGGCATGCAGGTCCAGATCCACAGCCGAAGCTTATCCCCGTGCTGCCCGTCCCTGGCCACGCGCGCGACCTCACACCGGGACGGGCGGCGCAGTACTGGGTGCCGCGGACGCGCCCCACGCGACCAAGGCCGGCTCCTCGCCTGCCTCCGCGCCGGACCCGGCCGCTACCTGCGTCAGCACCGGGCGCTTGGCCGACCTCCCGTCCCCGCTCGACACGCCGTGCAGCCGCCTGCTCAGGTAGGGCGCGACGTGCTCGCTGATCCACTCCAGGTCGTTCCACCTGGCGCCAAGCCAGGTGGCGGTCGCACCGACCGGACCTGGCCGGACCTGCGGCGAGGTTAGCGGCGCCCGCCAGTCCGCGGCGACCGGGACTCCTGCCGCCTCGCAGGCGAGCAGCGCCACCCGGCGATGCCCGTCCGGCGTCAGGTGCAGCCGGTCCGGCGTCCACAGCCTGCGGTCGGTCAGTATCCGCATCGTCCACAGATCGGCGATCAGGCAGTGGTACCTGCTGGCGATGGCCCGGATGTACATGGTGAGGACGGCGGACTTGCCCCGCATCAGGCGCAGCACCGGAAACGCTTTCGGGTCGAACCCGGTGAACGCCAGCACCGTGCAGCCCGCGGCGGTCAGCCGGGAGACCGCCAGCTCGAACTCGGCGGCCAGGTCGTCGGGGTCGGTGCGCGGGCGCAGCAGGTCGTTGCCGCCGGCCGCGAGGCTCACCAGATCGGGCGCCATCGCGATCGCTGCGGGCACCTGCTCGTCGAGCATCTCGGCAAGCAGCTTGCCGCGGACGGCGAGGTTCGCGTACCGCAGGCCAGGCCGGTGCCTGGCGAGTTGCCCGGCGAACCTGTCCGCCCAGCCGCGGCAACCGGTACCGTCGGCGCCGCACGGATCGCCGACGCCCTCGGTGAAGCTGTCGCCCAAGGCAGCGAATGACCTGAATTCCCGCATCGATCGACCCCCGTTCTCGTGCGCTGACCGCCACCCGTCGCGCCGGGCTGACCGATGAGTTATTCCCAGCTTGGTGCCCTCGTCACAACCTGCGGCTCGGCCTGGCCGATGCTTCCCGTCAGACGGGACGGGGATAACCCGGCTGGCCGCAAGGACCAAAGCCTCTCCCGGCCCGAGCGGCCAGATCTTTGCATGGACCTTGTTAGGGATTGCACCTGACTCGCATGAGTGGTGCCAGGCGACGATATTTCGCCCGTTCGAGGCTGTTAGCTGAGCCGGATGTGAAGACGCGGCTGAAGGGTGCGTTATGCAGGATCTTGCGTATATCGGGCTGACCGTCCTCGTCTTCGCCCTGCTCTTCCTGCTGGTGAAGGCGGTCGAGCGCGTTGAGCGCTAGCAACTGGCTCGGGCTGATCGTCACGATCGGCCTGACCGTCTACCTGTTCCTGGCACTCGTCTTCCCCGAGCGGTTCTGATGTCTGCCGCACTCGCGGGCTGGCTCCAGGTCGGCCTGCTGGTAGCCGCGCTCACGGCCTGCTACGTGCCGCTGGGCAATTACCTGGCGCATATCTTCGGGGGGTGCCGGGAATCGTCCGCCGGGACCGGCGCCGGCGCCACCAGCAGGCACTGGCGGGTAGAACGCGGAATCTACCAGCTGATCGGCGTCGACGCGGACGCTGACCAGGCCTGGTCGAGCTACCTGCGCAGCCTACTCGCCTTCTCGCTGGTGAGCGTGCTCTTCCTGTACGGACTTGAGCGGCTGCAGCACTACCTGGTGCTCTCACTCGGCCTGCCGAACGTGCCCCCGCCGATTGCCTTTAACACGGCGGCGTCCTTCGTCACCAACACCAACTGGCAGAACTACTCCGGCGAGACCACCATGGGCTACGTCGTGCAGATGAGCGGCCTCGCGGTGCAGAACTTCCTGTCAGCGGCCGCCGGCCTGGCCGTAGCGATGGCGCTGATCCGTGGCTTCGTCCGGTCCAGGACAGACAGCGTCGGCAACTTCTGGGCCGACGTGACCCGCGCTACCGTCAGGCTGCTGATCCCGCTGTCCATCGTCGGCGGGCTCATCCTGGTCGCCGCCGGGGTGATCGACAACTTCCACGCCAACCAGGTCCTGACGACGCTCGCGCCCGGGCACCAGACCATCACCGGCGGGCCGGTTGCCTCCCAGGAGGTCATCAAGGAACTGGGAAACAACGGCGGTGGCTTCTACAACGCCAACTCCGCCCATCCCTTCGAGAACCCCAACCCGTTCACCGACTGGTTCGAGATCTTCCTGCTCCTGCTGATCCCGTTCGCGACACCACGCGCGTTCGGCAAGCTGGTCGGCGACAACCGGCAGGGTTACGCTCTCGTCGCCGTCATGGTGATCCTCTGGCTCGGGGCCGTCGGCGGGATCAGCTTCTTTGAGGCGCAGCACGCCGGGCTGGCGCCCCAGCTCGCGCACGCCGCGATGGAAGGCAAGAACGTCACCAACGGAACGCCTGCTTCCTCGCTGTTCGCGGCGTCGACCACCGTCACCTCCACCGGAGCGGTGAATTCGTTCCACGATTCCTTCACGGCGTTCGGCGGCGGTGTCGCTCTGTTCGACATGGCGGTCGGCGAGGTCGTGCCCGGCGGCATCGGTGCGGGCATGTACGGCTTGCTCGTGCTGGCCATCGTGACGGTGTTCGTCGGCGGTCTGATGGTCGGCCGGACGCCGGAGTACCTCGGCAAGAAGATCCGGCCGGCCGAGATGAAGTACGCCGCCCTGTACTTCCTGACGACACCGTTGCTCGTCCTCACGGCGGCCGGGCTGTCGATCGGGACGAAGACGCCCCAGGCATCGATTCTCAACCCGGGGCCGCACGGCCTGACCGAGGTCATGTACGCGTTCACCTCGATGGCGAACAACAACGGCTCGGCGTTCGCTGGCCTGACCACGAACACCGACTGGTACAACGCCGTCGGCGGCGTGGTAATGCTGCTCAGCAGGTTCGCGCCGCAGATCTTCGTGCTCGGCCTGGCCGGCTCGCTGGCCAGGCAGCAGCCGGTGCCGGCCAGTTCCGGCACGTTGGAGACGCACAAGCCGCTCTTCGTGGGCATGCTCGTCGCGGTCATCCTCGTCCTGGTCGGCCTGACTTACTTCCCCGCGCTCGCGCTCGGCCCGTTCGCAGAGGGACTGCACTGACATGAAGGACCGCACTGACATGCCGGTGGCAACCACACCGCAAGTTCCTGGCGCGGCGGGAAAGAAGCCCGCTCCCCAGCAGAACCGGATCGGCGGCGGGCTGCTCGACCCCAAGCTGCTCTGGAAGTCGACGCCCGGCGCTCTGGCGAAGCTCGACCCCCGAATTCAGCTCAAGAACCCCGTCATGTTCGTGGTAGAGGTCGGCGCAACCCTGACCACCTATACCGCCATCACCACGCCGTCGGTCTTCGACTGGACGATCGTCGTCTGGCTCTGGCTGACGGTCGTCTTCGCCAACCTGGCGGAGGCGGTCGCGGAAGGCCGGGGCAAGGCGCAGGCGGAGACCCTGCGCAAGACCAAGCGCGAGACCATGGCACGCCGCCTGATCGGCTGGACGGCGGGTCAGCATCAGCTTCGGGTGGAGGACGTGCCTGGCACCCGGCTCACCCTCGGCGACTACGTAGTGGTCGAGGCCGGCGAGATCATCCCCGGCGACGGTGACGTCGTCGAAGGCGTCGCTTCGGTCGACGAGTCGGCGATCACCGGCGAGTCCGCTCCGGTGATCCGCGAGTCCGGCGGCGACCGGTCGGCGGTCACCGGCGGCACTAAGGTACTGTCCGACCGGATCGTCGTGCAGATCACGTCCAAGCCGGGCGAGACCTTCATCGACCGGATGATCGCCCTGGTGGAGGGCGCCAGGCGGCAGAAGACGCCGAACGAGATCGCGCTGAACATCCTGCTCGCCTCGCTGACGATCATCTTCATGCTGGCGGTGGCAACCCTGCAGCCGATGGCGTATTACTCCAAGGCACCACAGACCCTGGTGATCCTGGTGGCGCTGCTTGTCGCGCTGATCCCGACCACGATCGGCGCGCTATTGTCAGCGATCGGCATCGCCGGCATGGACCGGCTCGTCCAGCGCAACGTGCTGGCGATGTCCGGCCGTGCCGTCGAGGCGGCAGGGGACGTGAACACGCTGCTACTCGACAAGACCGGCACGATCACGATCGGCAACCGGCAGGCCAGCGAGTTCCTGCCGGTCGGCACCGTGACCGCGGCGGAACTCGCCGACGCGGCGCAGCTATCCTCCCTGGCCGACTACACCCCGGAAGGCCGCTCGATCGTGGTACTCGCCAAGGATCAGTACGGCCTGCGCGAGCGGCACGAAGGTGAGCTGCGGGGAGCGGAGTTCGTGGAGTTCACCGCGCAGACCCGGATGAGCGGCATCGACCTCGCTGGCGGGCGCCAGGTCCGCAAGGGCGCGTCGAGCGCTGTCAGGGAATGGATCAGGCAGTCGGGCGGCACTCCACCCGACGATCTCGGCCAGATGGTCGACGCCATCTCGGCCGCGGGCGGCACTCCGCTCGTCGTCGCCGAGCACGTCGGGGGAACCGCCCGCGCCCTTGGGGTGATCCACCTCAAGGACATCGTCAAGGCAGGGATCGCCGAGCGGTTCGCGCAGATGCGCGCGATGGGCATCAGGACCATCATGATCACCGGCGACAACCCGCTCACGGCCAAGGCGATCGCGGACGAGTCAGGCGTGGACGGCTTCCTCGCCGAGGCGACGCCTGAAGACAAGATGGCGCTGATCCGCAAGGAGCAAGAGGGCGGCAGGCTGGTCGCGATGACCGGTGACGGCACCAACGACGCTCCCGCTCTCGCTCAGGCCGACGTCGGGGTGGCCATGAACACGGGAACCTCCGCCGCCAAGGAGGCGGGGAACATGGTGGACCTGGACTCCAACCCGACCAAGCTCATCGAGATCGTGGAGATCGGCAAGCAGCTCCTGATCACTCGCGGCGCCCTCACCACCTTCTCCATCGCTAACGACGTGGCGAAGTACTTCGCGATCATCCCCGCGATGTTCGCCAGCGTCTTCCCCGGCCTGGAGAAGCTGAACATCATGCGCCTGCACAGCCCGGAATCGGCGATCGCGTCGGCGATCATCTTCAACGCACTGATCATCATCGCGCTGATCCCGCTGGCGCTGCGCGGCGTACGTTACCGGCCCTCGTCGGCGGCGGCGATGCTGCGGCGGAACCTGTGGATCTACGGCGTTGGCGGACTGATCATCCCCTTCATCGGGATCAAAGCCATCGACCTCATCATCGCGTTCATCCCAGGATTCGGCGGTTGACTACTGTGTCGCCAAGATCGGTGTCGCGTCTTCCCGGATGGCTTCGTCAGCTGCTAGCGGCAGTCCGGGGCCTGCTCGTCTTCACCGTGATCTGCGGCATCGGGTACCCGCTGGTCCTGTTCAGGCTCGCCCAGGTGGCCTTCCACAAGCAAGCCAACGGCTCGATGCTCACCTTCCACGGCAGGGTGATGGGCTCCAGCCTGCTCTGCCAGGAGTTCACCGACGCCAAGGGCAATCCGCTGCCCCAGTACTTCCAGCCGCGGCCGTCAGCGTCGGCCTCCTCGGCGACGAACCAGACGGGCGGCTGCAACCCGCTGGCCAGCGGCGCGTCCAACCTCGGCCCGAACAACCCGGTGCTGGTGCAGGACATCAAGGCACGCCAGCAGCAGGTCGCCGCGTTCGACCACGTCGCCATCTCGCAGATCCCGGCAGACGCGGTGACGGCGTCGGCGTCGGGCCTGGATCCCTACATCTCGCCGCAGAACGCGGCGATCCAGGTGGACAGGGTGGCTGCGACCAGGCACCTCAGTCCGGCGGCTGTCAGGGCTCTCGTCACCAAGTACACCTTCGGCAGGCCGCTCGGCTTCCTCGGCGAGCCAGGAGTCAACGTGCTGCTGCTCGACGTCGCCCTGGACCAGCGCTACCCCGTACCGTGAGAGAGGCGATGACAGAACCAGGCAGCACGCCGAACCAGGGCACTGCCGTCCCCGCACGCCGCGGCCAGCTCAGGATCTACCTGGGCGCGGCGGCGGGGGTGGGCAAGACCTTCGCCATGCTCGGCGAAGGCCACCGGCGCTTGTCACGCGGCGCCGACGTCGCGGCGGCGTTCGTCGAGACGCACGGCCGGCGGCGCACGGCGGAGCAGATGCTCGGCCTTGAGGTGCTGCCGCGGGCCAGGATCAGCTACCGGGGCACCCACTTCGACGAGATGGACCTCGACGCGGTCCTGGCCAGGCACCCCCAGATCGCCCTGGTCGACGAGCTCGCCCACACCAACGTGCCGGGTTCGCGCAACGAGAAGCGCTGGCAGGACGTCGGTGAATTGCTCGGCGCCGGGATCGACGTCATTACGACGGTCAACATCCAGCACCTTGAGTCGCTGAACGACGTGGTCATGAAGATCACGGGCGTGCCGCAACGGGAGACCCTGCCCGACGCCATCGTCCGCGCAGCCGATCAGGTCGAGCTTGTCGATATGACTCCGGAGGCACTGCGCCGCCGGATGGCACACGGCAACGTCTACCCGGCCGGGAAGGTCGACGCGGCGCTCAACCACTACTTCCGCACAGGCAACCTGACGGCGCTGCGTGAACTCGCACTGCTCTGGCTCGCCGACAAGGTCGACGAGGGGCTTCAGGAGTACCGCGAGGCACATGGCATCCGCGACACCTGGGAGGCCAGGGAACGGGTCGTGGTCGCCCTGTCCGGCGGCCCCGAGGGCGACACGCTGATCCGCCGTGCCGCGCGGATCGCGGCGCGCTCGGCGGGCGGCGACCTGCTGGCCGTCTACGTGACCAGATCGGATGGCCTCACCGGCGCGGATCCTGGCGCACTGGCGGCCCAGCGCCAGCTGACCGAGTCTCTGGGCGGCAGTTACCACCAGGTAGTCGGCGACGACGTGCCCGAGGCGCTGCTCACCTTCGCCCGCGCCGAGAACGCGACTCAGCTCGTGCTCGGGGCCAGCCGCAGAAGCTGGCCGCTGACGCTGCTCACGGGTCCCGGCGTCAGCCTGCGCACGATCCGCGAATCCGGCGACATCGACGTGCACATCGTCACGCACGCGCACATGGCCAGGGGGCTCGGGCTGCCCGCTCGCCGGGGCGGCCTGCCGACGTCCAGGAGGGCGGCGGGCTTCGCGCTGGCGCTGCTGCTCGCACCGCTGCTCACCTTGGTGCTCGCGAACCTGCGGCACCATCTGAACCTGACCAGCGACATGCTCGTCTTCCTGGTCGGCGTCATCGCGGTGGCCTTGGTCGGCGGCCTCATTCCGGCCGTGATCGCCGCCGTGGCCGGCTCCCTCCTGCTCAACTACTACTTCACGCCGCCCTTCTATACCTTCACCATTTCCGCGACCAACAACGCGCTCGCACTGGTGGTCTTCATCGTCGTGGCACTCGTCGTCAGCCTGGTCGTCGACAATGCCGCCAGACGGGCGAAACAGGCGGCGAGGGCCGGAGCGGAATCGGACCTTCTGGTCACGACCGCCGGCAGCATCCTGCGCGGTGAGCGATCGCTGCAAGCCGTCATGGACCGGGTGCGCGAGGCGTTCGGCATGGACACGGTGACCCTGCTGGAGCGCGAGACCGGGCCGGGCGGCGGACCCAGGCCGGGCGGCGGCTGGCAGGTGGTCGCCCGCGCGGGTGACGCCGGGCTCGGCAGGCCGGAGGATGCCGACGTCGCGATGCCCGTCAACGAGGACCTTTGCCTGGCAACGTCCGGCCGTCCGCTTCCCGCCGCGGACCGCCGGGTTCTTGGCGCATTCGCCGCCTACGCCGCCGCCGCGCTCGATCAACAGCGGCTGGCCGCCGAGGCCGAGGCGGCCAGGCCGATCGCCGAAGCCGACCGGGTGCGGGCCGCGCTGCTCGCCGCGGTCAGCCATGACCTGCGCACCCCGATCGCCTCGGCCAAGGCCGCCGTGACCAGCCTGCGGTCCGACGACGTGCGGTGGGGACCGCAGGACCAGGCGGAGTTGCTTGCCACCGCAGATGAGTCGCTCGACAAGCTCACCCGGCTGGTCGAGAACCTGCTCGACCTGAGCAGGCTGCAGGCAGGCGCGATGTCAGTCTTCCCCAGAGCGGCCGACCTCGGTGACATCGTCGCGCGCGCACTGGACGATCTCGGACCCGGCGGTAAAGCGGTGCTCGTCGAGATCCCGCCGGAGCTGCCCGAGGTTCTGGCGGACCCCGGGATCTGCGAGCGCGTGATCGCCAACCTTGTCTCCAACGCGCTGCACTATTCCCCGCCTGGTCATCCGCCGTTGCTGACCGCGAGTTCACTGGGCGACCGGGTGGAGCTTCGGGTCATCGATCGCGGTCCAGGGATTCCAGCCGCACAGGCCAGCCGGATGTTCGTGCCGTTCCAGCGGTTCGGCGACACCGACAACACCACTGGCATCGGCCTCGGGCTGGCACTCTCCCGTGGTTTTACCGACGCGATGGACGGGACGCTCGAACCGGAAGAAACCCCGGGCGGAGGACTCACGATGGCGCTGTCCTTGCCTGCGGTTCCTGGAGTGGCGCACACGCTCGCCGGCGAGCACACCCAGCCAGACGGCGCCGGCCAGGAGCCGACATGACCCGTGTGCTTGTCGTCGACGACGAGCCGCAGATCGTGCGGGCGCTGCGGATCAACCTGCGCGCCAGGCAGTACGACGTCTACACCGCGCAAACCGGAACCCAAGCCCTGCAGGAGGCCGCGCACCACCCGCCTGATCTGGTCATCCTCGACCTCGGACTCCCTGACATGGACGGCGTCGAGGTGATCGCCGGGCTGCGCGGCTGGACCGACGCGCCGATCATCGTGCTCTCCGGCCGGGCCGACAGCACCGACAAGGTCGAGGCGCTCGATGCCGGAGCCGACGACTACGTCACCAAGCCGTTCGGCATGGACGAACTGCTTGCCAGGATGCGGGCGGCCGTGCGACGCACCGGTTCCGAGCCGAGCGAGCCACAGCTCAGGCTCGGGGATCTCGTCGTCGACCTTGCCGCCAAGCGAGTGACGCGGGATCTGGCTGCCGGGCCGGGATCGGGGCTGGCGGAAGCCCCCGAGCCGGGACCGGGGACGGCGGAGACCCCCGGGCAGCCGGCCGACATCAGGCTGACGCCGACCGAGTGGCACCTGCTCGAAGTGCTGCTCCGCCACCCGGGCAAGCTGATGACCCAGCGGCAGTTGCTGCACGAGGCCTGGGGACCGGGATATACCGACGCGACCGGCAACCTGCGGCTGTACATGGCACAACTGCGCCGAAAGCTTGAGCCCGACCCGGCCAGGCCGCGCTGGCTGATCACCGAGCCAGGGATGGGCTACCGATTCCAGCCCGACGCGCACTAAGTCAGGCGATAACTGCCGGTATCGTCGACGATCCGGTCGGCACCCGACCAGTCCTGCGCGGCGGACGTGACCGCTCCGGGCGAGCCGTTTGCCTCATCAAAGCTTTGTTATCGACTACGTACGGTAATCGGAAATGGCGCGCTGTTTCGCATCGTCGTGGCGCAAGCATTGGCGCATGAGCTTCCGGCGTTACCTCTCTCCCCTGATCGGGCTGGCCATCCTGCTGGCCGTCGGCTGGCCGGCCCCGGCTCCGGCGGCACCGGTCCGGCAGTGGCGCACCGTCAGCTTCGGCGGGGTCAGCCTGCGAGTACCGGCGAGCTGGCCGGTGATCAATTTCGGAACCGACCCGTCGGCCTGCCCGAGGCTGGACATCCACGCCGTCTACCTCGGCGCCCCAGGTCCCGCCCCGCACTGCCCGCCCGGACTGGTCGGCCGGACCGACGCGGTACTGATCGGACCCGCTGGCCGGGCCGGCCTCGGTACCGGCCCGGCCAGCGAGCCGCGGCGGGTCGCGGGCCGGACCGGCGCCCAGGTCATGCTCGCGAACCGGGACTGGGCGCTCACCCGGCTGCTGACCGAGGTACTGCCGGGAGCCGGGGTCGAGGTCGCCATCTCTTACCGCACCGATCCCGCACTCGCCCTGACAATCCGGTCGTCGATCAAGGTCACGGCCGGGGTCAGGGCCGCCGCACGGCACGCCGGGCCGGTCACGCCTGACGCCGGACCGGTCACCCGGCGGGCCGGATCGGCCGGCCGGGCCAGGCTGACCGGGCCGGGGCGCGGGCCGGCCAGGCTCGCGCGGCCGCTGGGCATCTACGCGGGCGCCGGCTTCGATACCTGCGCCGCACCGGGCGCGACCGCGATGACCAGGTGGCTCGGGTCACCGTACCGGGCGGTCGGTGTCTACATCGGCGGAGCCAACCGTGCCTGCGCCCAGGCGAACCTGACGCCGGCCTGGCTGACGGGCATCGCGCGCCAGGGGTGGCGGTACTTCCCGATCTACCCCGGACTCCAGTCGAGCTGCGTGCTCGCGGCCGGGGACGCCACCATCACGACCAGCCAGGCCAGGGCGCAGGGCACGGCGGCGGCCGACGACGCAGCGGCGCAGGCCGCCAGCCTGCGCATCGGTACCGGCACTCCGCTCAGCTACGACATGGAGGCCTACCGCCCGGCTTGTGACTGGCAGGTGACCACGTTCCTGTCGGCCTGGGACAGCGAACTGCGGGCCCGTGGCTATGCCTCCGGGGTGTACGAGTCGTTCACCAACATCGGGGCACTGGTCCGCGCCGCCGGAAGGATCACCGAACCGGATGTCATCTATTACGCGGACTGGGACGGCCAGGCGATCACGCGCAGCGGCTACCTGCCGCATTCGCTGTGGACCGCGCACCAGCGGCTGCATCAGTACCGGGGCGGCCACCTGGAGACCTACGGCGGTCTCACGCTGGATATCGACAGCGACCAGCTAGACGTGAACCTCGGCGGCAGGCCGGCTCCGGCCAGCTACGGCGCCTTCCGCATCACGGTCGGCGTGAACGCCAACGGGACGGCCGAGTGGTTCGCCAGGGCCGCAGCCGACACCCTGACGCACTCCTGGCAGCGCCCGGTCGGGAGCCTGACGTGGTCAGCGGTGCACGCGGTCGGTGACTCGCCGGCCAGCATCGCGAGCAACCCGTCGGCGACGCGCCAAGCGGACGGCACGCTGGCGCTCTTCGCCAGGGACAGCACTGGCGCGATCGTGCACGGGTGGCAGCAAGCCGGCTTCCCGAACGACTGGGAGTGGGGCAACCGGCTGCCGGTACCGCGCAGCCAGGCGCGACCCGGCACCGACCCGGCGTCAGCGCTGCTGCCCGGCGGTGACGTCGAGGTCTACCAGACAGCCGTGACCGGCAGCGTCTTCACGATCCGCCAGCGCGGCCCCGGCGGCAAGGCCGCCTGGACTAGGTGGGGAAGCATCAAGGGCCACTGCGCCAGTTCGCCAGTGCCGGTCGCCGACTCCGGCCACGGCATCGACATCTTCTGCGTCACCACATCGGGAACCGCGGCAGCCGACCGCTGGGACGGGCATGCCTGGAGCCGCTGGCACCTGCTGACCGGCAGCCCTGCCGACCTGGCCGGGGTACCCAGCGTCGTGGTCGACGGTGCCGGGCGGACCGAGTTCTTCGCCGCGACGAGGGGCGGCGGGCTGGTCCACGCCTGGCAGCAAGGTGCTGGCGGGGGCTGGACCTGGGGCGTCCCGCTGGCCGGAGTCGGCCCGGCCGCCCCGCTTGGCGGCGGAATCAGGATCTCGGGCTCACCCGCTGCCGCGACCTGGCCCGCCGGGCAGGTCGTCGTCTTTGCCACGCTCGCTGGCGGCAGAGTCGGTTACATCCGCCAAGCCGACCCGGCCGTGCCGGGTTCCTGGACAAGCTGGGCATCGATCGGCGGGATCCCCGGCGGCAAGGTCCTGGGCAGCCCGGCCGGCTGGCTCAATACCTCGGGAGCAGCCGGAATCGCGGTGCTCGACGGCAATCTCAGGCTCGCGACCGCAAGCCATCCCGCGTCCGGTGACCCGAACAGCGACTGGTCCGCCTGGTCGGAAGTCGGCGGCGGCTTCTAGCCGGACGCCGGCCGGGACGCACGGCGACGGAAGCGGGAGCCGACTGGAACGTAACGCGACCAGGACGCAAGGCCGCGACCGAGATCAGCCGACGAAGAACAGGACCGCCACGGCGATGGCGACTACCACCACGCCAGCCACGATCAGAGCGACGGGCCGCCCGGAACCTCCGCTCGGCGCCTCCCCGGCCCAGGGCTGCTCGGGCCAGGATCCGGTATCCTGCCGTGGCTGGTCGTAGCCGGTGTCGCGGGCCGAGGCAAAGGCCCTGAACTGAGCGGTGCTCGCCGAGATATCGGGAGTAGCACGGAATTCGGCCGTGCTGTTCGGCAGGTTGTTGCGGGCATACCGGTCATCACGCTCGGACATGCCACGAACTCTAGCCGAACTGAGCCGCCGAAACCCGCTGATCAGCGCAGATTCTCGCCCGCCGGCTCACGTCGGCCGAGCCGCCCCGTCCCTGTGCACCTCGAGCTCTGGCAGGGAATCAGGCCGGTCGACCAGCCTGGAGAGCACGATAGAACTTCTGGTACGCACCACGAACGGCTCGGCACTGATCCGCTCGACGACCTGCTCGAAGTGCCGGATGTTCTCGGCCCGGATATGCAGCAGGGCGTCCGCCTCACCGGTCACCGTGCACGCGCTGACTACTTCCGGGTGCTTGGCCGCCACGATGGCGATGTCAGACGGTGACGTCTTGCCGCGGCAGAACAATTCGACGTATGCCTCGGTGGTCCAGCCGAGCCGGGCAGCGCTCAGCCGGGCGGAGAAACCGGTGATCGCACCAGCCGCGCGCAGCCGGTCCACGCGCCGCTTGACGGCTGGTGCCGAGAGTCCGACCAGCGCGCCGATCTCCGCATAGCTGGCCCTGGCATCCTCGACCAGCGCGTGCAGGATCTGCCGGTCAAGGTCGTCATGGAACATGCGTCACCAGAGCCGCTCGGAGCGCGCTCAGTTCGGCCTCGCTGACTCCGTGCCGTCCCAGGTAGCCCGCGATGCTTCCGGCCCGCTGCCTGGCCCGGTCAAGCCCGCGGCGGATCAGGTCAGGAGGGCTGGCGAGCAGCGCGGCGGTCAGCCGGTCACCCAGGCCGGAACTGGCACGGACATGGCCGATCGTCGGCGTGCTCTCCGGATCCAGGTACATGCTGCTGAGCGCGTAATCCGCGGCGATGAGGTGGTCGGGGACGCCAGCCACCGCGAGCATGAACGCCACCACAACGCCCGTTCTGTCCTTGCCTGCCGTGCAGTGCACCAGGCCAGGCAGCGCGCCCGGCCTCGCCAGTGACCTGATGGCGGCGCCGATCGCGGCGCCGCGCTCGTCGATCATAAAGGAATAGATGTCCCCGAGCTCGGCGGGCAGCGCACTGAAATCCTCGCCGATCAGCGAGATGTGCATGGTCAGCGTGCCCCGTTCGGCGAAGTCGTCGAGCGGACTCGGCGCGAGCTGCGTCTCCGCATTCGTCCGCAGGTCAAGTACCGTCCGCAGACCTAGTCCGGCGAGCAGGCCGGTACCAGACAGATCGAGGCGGTGCAGTGCGTCGGAGCGGAACAGCCTGCGCCAGCCGATGATCCCGCCGCCAGTGACCGGGTATCCGCCGACGTCGCGGAAATTCAGCGTGCCGGGCACCGCGAGGTGCCGTCCGCTGGCACCGGCGATGTCGCGCATCAGATCGGTCATATCGTGCGCGAGATAGTGTCCCGCCATTCCCATCCTCCTGCCGGACCCGCACCCGGCGACGCGGCAAGGCTGGCGGCCTCGCCAGGCGCGCGCATCGCTCGACGGCGCTGCCCAAGCAGGCTATCTGGCCGGGCCGATCGAACGTCGCAGGGGAACCGCGGGGAGCCACGGGGAACCGCAGGACCAGGCGCTAAAGTCTGCTTCAGAAGGAGTGCGATGACCCGGATCGGCAACCTGTACGGCCCCGATGCCACCTTCCTCGGCGTGCCAGCCGCGGACCTGTCCGACCCGGCCCGCTGGGCTGGCACCGACATCATGATCGTCGGCGCGCCGTTCGACGGCGGAACCTCGCACCGGCCAGGTGCCAGGTTCGGCCCGCAGTCGATCCGGTTTGCCGATTACCTGCCGCACGACGGCACCCGGCCGCACCTGGCACTGGGGGTCGATCCGCTGACGGAGCTGAAGATCGCCGACGCCGGAGATATCGAGATGCCGTCCGGGCAGACCGAGTTGTCGCTGCGCCGGCTGGAAGAAGCCGTGCATGCGGTCGCCGCGGCCGGCGCGATCCCGCTGATTCTCGGCGGCGATCACACGATTGCCCTGCCTGACGCGACCGGAGTGGCCCGCCAGCTGGGCTGGGGCCGGCTGTCGATGATTCACTTCGATGCGCACGCAGACACCGGCAACACCCAGTTCGGGTCGCTCTCCGGGCACGGCACCCCGATGCGGCGGCTGATCGAGTCGGGCGCGGTACGCGGCGACCGGTTCCTGCAGATCGGACTGCGCGGCTACTGGCCGGAGCCGGAGACCCTGGACTGGATGGCCGACCAGCGGATGCGCAGCTACGAGATGACCGAGATCGTCGCCCGCGGCCTGGACGAGTGCCTGACCGAGGCGTTCGCCATCGCGCTCGACGACTGCGACGGGGTCTTCCTGTCGGTGGACATCGACGTCGTCGACCCTGGCCTGGCGCCCGGCACCGGCACGCCCGAGCCAGGCGGCCTGTCCAGCAGGCAACTACTCGACGCGGTCCGCAGGATCGCGATGGAACTGCCGGTAACCGGGATGGACATCGTGGAAGTCGCGCCGCCGTATGACCACGCCGAGGTCACGGCCTACCTCGCCAACCGGGTCGCGCTCGAGGTCATGTCAGGCATCGCCTGGCGCCGTCGCGGCGCCGCGGGCCAGCCCCGGCGCACGCCGTCCTGGCCCCTGCTGGCCGGCCGGGGCGAGGCGGACATGCCAGGCAACTCGCAACAAGGTTGATGAGTGCCCAGCTAAAGACAGGCGCGATCTATAGTTGAGGCATGCTGGATCCGACCAGGCTCCAGGTGCTTGTCGCGGTCGCCAAGTACGGCTCAGTCACGGCCGCGGCGCAAGCACTCAACTACGCCCAGCCGTCGATCAGCCACCACATGGCCAGGCTGGAGGCCGAGACCGGTGCGAAGCTGATGGAACGGGCTGGCCGCGGGATCAAGCTCACCGAGGCCGGCCTGTTGCTCGCCGCGCGAGCGCAGGAGATACTCGGCAGGCTCGACGCGGCCGAGGCCGAACTCGCCGCGCACGTCGGGCTCCGGCAAGAGCAGGTCAGAGTGGCCGCCTTCGGTTCCGCACTGAGTACGCTGCTGCCCGCGGCGGCCGCGGCGCTGCGCGCGGACCGGGATGACACCGCCATCTGCCTGACGCAGGCCTGTCCGGGCGAGGCATTGCGGCTGCTCCGGGCAGGCGCGGCTGAGGTCGCGCTGATCTTCACCTACAGCGACGAGGCCGATTCCAGTCCGCCCGGACCCGCCCGCCCGCCCGGCGACCCGCCCGGCGACGACGACCTGCGGCGCCGCCTCGTGCTCGACGAACCGGTCTACCTGATCACCCCTGCCCGGCCCGCCCGCGAGTCGGGGCGCGGACGCACCGGGCAGGATGGCGACAGCGATCCCGCGCCGCAACGAGTCAGCACGCAACGAGTCAGCACGCAACGAGTCAGCACGCAACGGGTCAGCACGCAACGGGTCAGCACGGACCTGGCTGATTACGCGCGGCACCGCTGGATCGCGGGGTGCGGGCAATGCGAGGACTTCCTGGTCCGGCACTGCCGTGCCGCCGGGTTCGCCCCGGACATCGCTGCCCGCACCGACGACTACGTCGCAGTCCAGGCGCTGGTGGCGGCCGGAATCGGCGTGGCCGTCCTGCCCGGTCTCGCGCTGCGCGGCCGCGAGGATCCGGCAATCACGGCGACCGAACTGCCCCGCATACGCCGGCAGGTGCTCGCCGTCACCTACGGCACCCCGCCAGACCCGCCGGCCACCGCCAGGCTCGTCGAAGCCGCGATCGCGGCGGCAGCCGCCTGCTAGATGGCCGCGCTGCGCCCGGCCCAGTACGGGTCGCGGAGCCGCCGCTTCAGCAGCTTGCCGCTGGGGTCACGCGGCAGTTCGGCCACGAAGTCGATCGACTTCGGCCACTTCATCCTCGCCAGACGGCCGTCGAGCGACGCGAGGATCTCGGCGGCGAGCTCGTCTGACGGCTCGATCCCGTCGGCCGGCTGCACGACCGCCTTGACCTGCTCGCCCCACTCCTCGTCCGGGATGCCGAACACCGCAACGTCGGCGACCTTGCGGTGGGTGATGATCTCTGCCTCGATCTCGGCCGGGTAGATGTTCGCTCCGCCCGAGATGATCATGTCCGATTTCCGGTCGCACAGGAAAAGGAAGCCGTCGGAGTCGAGGAAGCCGATGTCGCCGACGGTGAAGAAGTCACGGAGCCGGCTGGCGGCGGTCTTGTCCGGATCGCCTTTGTACTCGAACTCCACGCCCATCTTCAGGTAGACGGTCCCCGGCACGCCGGCCGGGCAGAGCTCGCCGTCGTCGTCCACGACGAGGATCTCGCTGACCGGCCACGCCTTGCCGACAGTGCCCGGCCGTTCCAGCCATTCCTGCGGCGTGACCATCGTGCCGCCGCCCTCGGTGGCCGCGTAGTACTCGTAGATGCACGGCCCCCACCAGTCGAGCATCGCGTGCTTGATCGGCACCGGGCAGGGCGCCGCCGCGTGGATCAGCCACCGCATCGACGACACGTCGTACTTGGCCCTGACCTCTTCGGGCAGCGTGAGCATCCGCTTGAACTGGGTGGGCACCATGTGCGTGTTGGTGACCCCGTACCGCTGCACCAGCTCAAGCGCTCGCTCCGCGTCCCAGCCGTCCATGCAGACCAGGGTGTGCCCGAACTGCAGGGCACTGCCGCCGAACATGGTGACCGCGGTGTGGTAGTTCGGCGAGGTCACCAGATGCACCTGCGGCTTCCCGCCGGTGATGCCGAAGAACTGCAGCAGGCCGGTCAGCAGGTCCGCGGAGACGTCGGGATCGAGCCCGGCCAGTGCCCGGCGGACACCCTTGGGCCGACCCGTGGTGCCCGACGTATAGTGCATCGCCGCGCCCGCCGTCCGGTCCGCGGGCAACTCGGCCGGCTGGCCGGCCCGCAGCGCCGTCACCTCGGTGAATCCCGGCACGGAGCCGTAGCTGAACCGCGCCTGCTCCGGCACCGCGGCCTCGTCCGCGGCCGCGGTGCCGGCAGCCGCGAACCGCTCGTGCGTGAAGAACGCCCTGGCCCCGGTGTCCCGCACGATGTAGGCGATCTCCGGAGCCGTGAAGTGCCAGTTCACCGGGGTGTAGTACCAGCCTGCTTGCAGCGCGGCCAGGTACAGCTCCACCGGCGCGACGCCGTTCGGCACCAGCGCGGCGATGCCGTCACCGGCCCGCAGGCCACGAGCCCGCAGCGCGTGCACGATCTGGTTAACCCGGCCCAGCAGGTCGCCCGCCTTGTGCTCGGTCCCGTCCGGCTCCACCACCGCGGTCCAGCCGGGGTCAGCGTGCGCACGTTCCCAGAACCCCACGAGCCGTCCCTCCGATCGGAGCCGAGCTGGTCAGTCCGTTACGCGGACGCTCCGACTGGCTCGGTGTCGTCCTCGTACTCCTCATCCTCAGGCTTGGGCCGACTGAGCAGCAGGCCCACCACAAGCAAGATGATCCCGAGCAGCCCGGCCGTGATCGGGGCGATGCTCGTTAGCGCCTCGATCACCGACTTGGCGGAATTATCGGTCTTCACTCCGGCCGCGAGACTCG
>Ga0307372_10002806_pt1 | contig 28418 bp, 23 predicted proteins | sample OX1MG_FD_202533 | JGI IMG/M metagenome (GOLD analysis project Ga0307372, IMG submission 202533) | Soil microbial communities from Risofladan, Vaasa, Finland - OX-1 | ecosystem: Environmental > Terrestrial > Soil > Coastal area > Acid sulfate soil | place: Finland: Risofladan, Vaasa | collected... | reverse complement strand
AGTTCCGTGTCCCCGTCGCGAGCGTCCTCTTCGGCAAGATCGGGAACACGATCATCCTGACGGCCGGCAGCCTCGTCTTCGCGCTCACCATCGGCCTGCTGCTGGGGCTCACGACCGCCGTCCGGCGTGGCTCCCGGTATGACCGGTTCGCGATGTTCGCCTCGCTGGTTGCCGCGAGCGCCCCGGTCTTCTGGATCGGGATCCTGCTCAGCTATCTCTTCTCGATCGAGCTCGGCCTGTTGCCGGCGATGGGGATGTCCTCGGCCACCGAGACGACGACGCCCCTGACGCTCCTCAGCCACCTCATCCTGCCGGCCTTCACGAACTCGGTGATCTCCCTCGCGGTGATCGCTCGGATCGTCCGTTCGACGATGCTCGACGCGCTGGCCCAGCCGTTCATCCTCGCCGCCCGATCGCGGGGTTTCTCCGAACGACGGATCGTGGTCGCCCACGCGTTCCGCAACGTCCTGCCCGACGCGGTCAACATCACCGGGCTCCAAGTCGGTTTCCTGTTCGGCGGCGCCCTGTTCACCGAGGTGGTGTTCGATTGGCCAGGGGTCGGATCGCTCATCTATAACTCGATCCAGGCCCGCGACTACGTCATGCTCCAGGGCGCGGTGCTCTGCGTGTCGCTCGTGTTCATCGTGGTGAACCTCGCCTCCGACGTCGTGCGTGTTGCGCTCGACCCGAAGGCGACCCGATGAGCACGGTTCTCAGGCTCGGGGACACGGCCCGACGGAACCCACAGTCCGGGTATCGCCAGGCGGTCACCGCATTCGCGCGCGACCGCGGTGCGGTCGCGGCCGTGGTCCTGCTGATCGTCGTCGTGCTGATCGCGATCTTCGCCCCGATCATCGCTCCCTTCGACCCGAACGTCGGCGATCCGACTCAGCTGCTGAGCCCGCCACTCGTTGGCGGGCACCTCCTGGGCACCGACACTCAGGGCCGCGACCTGGCCATGATCGAAGCGACCGTTCCGGTCGTCGCTGCCGCGATCGCTGGCACCACCCTGGGCCTGCTCGCCGGCTTCTATCAGGGGCTTCTGGGTGGGCTCATCATGCGCGTCCTCGATGTCTTCTTCGCCATCCCGCTCGTCCTGCTCGGGATCGCGATCGCCGCAGCCCTCGGCAGTGGACCGCCTACTGTCATCCTGTCGATGGCGATCGTCATCACGCCGTACATCGCCCGCGTCGTCTATACCGCGACCGCTCAGCTGAAGCATTCGCTGTTCGTCCAGACCGCGCGCAGCTCCGGGTCGAGCGAGCTCGAGATCCTCCGGGAGGAGATCCTCCCGCACGTGATTCCGTCGGTCATCGTCTACGGCACGACGAACATGGGCGCGATGATCGTCTTCGCGGCGGGTTTCGGATTCCTCGGTCTTGGTGCTCAGCCGCCGACCGCCGACTGGGGCGCCATGATTGCCGCCGGGGTGACGACGCTGGCGAGTGCGCCATGGGTGTCGACGTTCCCCGGGCTCGTGATCGTGGCCGTCGCACTTGCCTTCAACTACGTCGGGGATGGTCTGCGGATCGCGCTCGATCCACGCCTGAGGACCCGAGCATGACGGCTGGTGGTAGCGCGCCGCCGCCGGTAGACGAGTCTGCCGCGCCGCTCCTCGAAGTCGAGGGACTGACCGTCCGGTTCGGATCGCCCGACGGCGAGGTGCGGGCGGTGGAGGATGTGAGCTTCAGCGTCGGCCGCGGCGAGAGCATCGGGATCGTCGGCGAATCGGGCTCCGGCAAGACCGTCACCTGCATGTCGCTTACCTGGCTCTTGCCGTCCCCGCCCGCACGCTATGTCGCCGGTCGGATCACGTATGACTCGCACGAACTCCGGCGCGACGACCCAGCCGCACTGCGGTCGGTCCGCGGCTCGCAGATCGCCATGGTGTTCCAGAACGCGCGGGCGGCGCTCGACCCGTCCTACCGGATCGGGCGTCAACTGTTCGAAGTCCTGAAGGCCCATGGCCGACGAGAGGATGCAGCGACGCGGGACTTCGTGATCGAGACGCTGCGCAGCTGCAACATCGTCGATCCGGCGACGGTCCTTGAGCGGTATCCGCACGAGGTGAGCGGTGGGATCGCGCAACGGGTCACGATCGCCCTCGCCCTCATCACCCGACCGAGCGTCATCATCGCGGACGAGCCAACGACCGCGCTCGATCTGCTGAGTCAGCTCGAGGTGCTGCGCCTCCTCGAGCGGATCCGGGCCGAACTCCAGTGCTCGATCATCCTGGTGAGCCACGACCTCGCGGTCGTTCGGCGGATCGCGGACCGAGTACTCATCATGTACGCCGGCAGGATCGTCGAGCGCGGACCGACCGAATCGATCTTTCGCGATCCGCGCCACCCGTACACCAGGGCACTGCTGGCATCCAGTCAGCAGCGGATGACTGGCGGACGGCTCTACGAGCTCGACGGGCAGCCGCCAGACCTTGCCAACCTGCCGGCCGGATGCAGCTTCAGCCCGCGCTGTCCGAGCGCGTTCGAACGCTGCCATGTCGAGGCCCCAGGTCCGGTTCCGTTCGCCGATGGTCGTGATGCCCGCTGCTTCCTCGTGGAGGTCGGGCGTGAGTGAGCCGCTCATCGCGCTGCGAGGTGTCCGGAAGGTCTTCGAGAGGTCCGGCAGGGGAGTCCGAGGCGGTTTCACCGTGGCGGTCGACGACGTGACGCTGGAGGTCGCGACCGGCGAGTCGGTTGGCATCGTCGGAGACTCCGGAGCTGGAAAATCCACCCTCGCCTGGATGGCCGCCGGTTTGCTCGTTCCGACCGCAGGCTCGCTCGTGGTCGACGGCGTTGACCTTGCTCATGCCTCACCGAGCCAGCTGCGCGCCGCGCGGCGCTCGGTCGGGCTTGTCTTCCAGGACGCCCTCGGTTCGTTCAACGCGATGCGGACGGTCGAACACACCCTGAGCGTCCCGCTCGCCCATTACGTGGGCGAGACGGGTGCCGCTGCCCGACGGACCATCGGGCAGATGATGGAACGCGTGGGCCTCAGGGCGTCACAGATGACGCGCTATCCGCACGAGTTCTCGGGTGGTCAGATGCAGCGGCTCGCGATCGCCCGGGCCCTTGTCGCACGTCCTCCCGTCATCATCCTCGACGAACCGGTTTCGGCGCTCGACGTATCGATTCGCGCCCAGATCCTCAACCTGCTCCAGGACCTAGCCGCGGAGTTCCGCTTGACGTACCTGCTCATCGCCACCGATCCAAGCGTCGTTGAGCAGATGACGGATCGGATCGTGGTCATGTACGCCGGCCGGATCCTCGAGAGTGCTCCGCGGGTTGAGATCTTCGTCGAACCCCGCCATCCGTATACCGTCTCACTCCTCTCGCTCGGCGACGTGGACGGTCGGATCCGATCCACCGGCGGGTTGATCGCCGACACCGTCGGCGTGGCGGCGGACCGGGCGCTGACGGCGCCATCGACGGGTTGCCCATTCGCCGGCACGTGTCCGCTCGAACTCCCGATGTGCCGAACCGTGCGACCCGAGTTGGTCCCAGCCGCGCCGCGCCACCTTGTCACGTGCCACGCTTATGCAAGCTCGGGAGGAGCCGCATGACCGCCCCGGCCTGGCGGCCGACCGTCATTCGAGTCGGCGCCACCTACCCCGACATGTCGGGCCTCGTCGACGGTTTGTCGCCCGGTTGCGAACAGGAGGCGCCGATCCTGTGCCTGGCGCTCGAGCAGGGCTCGATGCGCGTCCTCGTCGACACGGGGCTGCCCGAGATCGACTGGGTGAGGACGCAGTTCGGCAAGGTCACCCAAACAGCGGAGGAGGTCCTCGCCGACGCGTTGCGACAGTTCGCGGGCTGGGAGCCGGCGGACGTCGGCTACGTGATCAACACGCACCTCCACTTCGACCACTGCGGCGGGAACCGGGAGTTCCCGAACGCCCGATTTGTCGTGCAGCGACGGGAGTATGACTTCGCGATGGCTCCTTCACTCGGCCAGGAAGCGATCTACCCGGCTCACCTCTTCGATCGCTCGGCCGTCGACTATTTCGATTGGCTGTTCGTCGACGGGGATCACGAGCTCTTCCGGGGCCTCCGACTGCTCCTCACGCCGGGACACTCGCCAGGCCACCAATCGGTCGTCTTTGAAGCGACCGAGGGCGTCACCGTCTACACAGGCGATGCGGTGTGCCGCATGGAGAGCCTCGAACAGCGGCGTGCCCCCGGCCTTCACACGGACTTCGCCGCCGGATTGGCGAGCATCGAACGGATCCGCTCCGTGGCTGAGCGGGTCATCCCGAGCCACGACACGCGCATCCTGCCGGGCCAGCGCGATGGGTTCTTCCCGGTGCCGGCATGAATACCACCCTCGACTCGGCCGAGATGACATACGCCCAGGCGATCGCCGAGACTCTGGCTGCCGAGATGGAGGCCAACCCGGGCGTCTTCGTCATGGGAGAGGACGTGGGGCGCCATGGCGGTGTCTTCCGGGCGACGGCCGGTCTGTACGAGCGGTTCGGTCCCGCACGCGTCCGCGACACGCCGATTTCCGAGTCCGCCCTCATCGGGGCGGGACTCGGCGCCGCCCTGACCGGGATGCGGCCCGTCGTCGAGATCCAGTACTCCGATTTCCTGACCGAGTGCATGGATCAGCTGGTCAACCAGCTGGCCAAGGTCCGCTACATGTCGGGTGGCCAGGTTTCGGCTCCCCTTGTAGTGCGGACGCCGGGAGGACGCGCCAAGTCGTCGGCATCGCAGCACTCGCAGAGTCTCGAGAGTTGGTTCGTGTCCGTGCCAGGGTTGTGCATCGTCATGCCGTCAACCCCGGCCGATGCGAAGGGCCTGCTCACACACGCTCTCCGGGGCGATGATCCGGTGCTGTTCATCGAGCACAAACTCCTGTACCGGGTGAAGGGCGCGGTCAGCTCGACGGACCACGATCTCCCGTTCGGCCAGGCCGTCGTGCGGCGCCCCGGTCGGGACGTGACCATCGTGTCGATCTCGTGGCTCGCGACCGAGGCCCTTCTCGCCGCCGAGACGCTGTCGGCCGACGGGATCGAGGCCGAGGTCATCGATCTCCGCACGCTCACGCCGCTCGATCTGGCGACGGTGGCCGAGTCCGCATCTCGGACCGGTCGGCTGATCGTGGCCCACGAAGCCCCGCTCCGCGGGGGTTGGGGAGCCGACCTCGCAAGCCAGGTCGTCGAGGCTGGGGTGCGTCTCAAGCATCCACCGGTCCGGATCGGCGCGCGGTTCGCGCCGATCCCGATGGCACCTGAGATGGAGTCGTACGTCGTTCCGTCCGCTTCGTGGATCGTCGACGCTGGCCGATCGCTCATGTCGACGCCGTGAACGGTAGCATCGCGGCGGTCCAGTTCGCCCCACGATTCATGAACGTCGAGGCGAACGTCGGACGCGTCACCGAACTCCTCACGAGTGTCGCGCGAAGCGGCGCCGCGCTTGCCGTGTTCCCGGAGTGCAGCCTGTCCGGGTATCTGCTCGACCGCGATGAGGCGATCGCCTGCGCCGTCGAAGTTCCTGGGCCGGTGACCGATCGCCTCGCTGGCTTGGCCGACTCGCTCGAGATCACGCTCGTCATCGGCCTCCTCGAGCAGACGGCATACGGACTGCACAACACGGCGATCACCTTCATCCCACACGGTGTTCCTGCCATCTATCGGAAGACCCATCTGCCGCGGATGGGGGTCGACCGTTTCTGCACGCCGGGCACGGCGCCATATCTGCCGATCGAGACACCAATCGGACCACTCGGTGTCCTGGTGTGCTACGACCTGCGCTTTCCGGAACCGGCCCGCATCCTTACCCTCGCCGGCGCCCGTACGCTTGTCGTCCCCACGAACTGGCCGGCCACGGCGACCGATTACCCGGACTTCCTGCTCCGAGCCCGGGCCAGCGAGAACCGCGTTCCGATCGTCGCTGCGAACCGATCGGGGATGGAACGCGGTGGCCAGTTCATCGGGCGCAGCCAGATCGTTGCGTTCGATGGCACGGTCCTGGCCGAGGCTGGCGTCGACGAGGAGATACTCATCGCGCACGTCGAGTCCGACCCGGGTCCTGTCGGGGGTCGGGTGGCGGGTCTTCCCGACGGCCCGGGCGGATTGCTCGCGGACCGGCGGCCTGACCTCTATCAATTGACGAACGCGCCTGCCATCGCAAGGAGCACACCCCGATGATCGTGACGATCGCCATGCCCCGGCTCGCGGACACCATGGAGGAGGGCACCGTCCTCGCCTGGACCAAGGCGGTCGGAGATCATGTCGCCCGCGGCGAGACGATCTGCGAGATCGAGATGGAGAAAGCGGCGATGACCTACGAGTCGCACATCGCCGGCCAGCTCGTTCGGATCATCGTGGCTGCGGGTGACACAGCGCCGGTGGGCGCCCCGATCGCCGAACTCGATGTCGATGGATAAGTCCGCAGCCGCCGGGGCGGATTCCGGAGCCGCGCCCGGACCCGCGGTGATCGAGGGCCAGCTTCGTCCACTGTCCGCCACCCGTCGTGTCGTCGCTCGACGAATGGCTGAATCGTCCCGCAGCCTCCCAGCGGTCACACTCCATCGGTCACTGTCGATGGCGACCCTCCTCGAGCGCCGGCGCATCCTGGCGCGCCAACTCGACCGTCCTCCGATCATCGACGCGATGCTGGCCCACGCAGTCGGAACGGCACTGGCGGAGTTCGAACTCCTCAACGGGTCATTCGACGACGATGCGCTGGCGGTTCGGGTCTGGCCAGATCGGAACATCGCAGTGGCGGCCGACACGGAACATGGCCTGACCGCGGTGGTGCTTCGAGCGGCCGATCGGCGCGATGAGATAGACCTGAGCGATGCACTCGTCGAGCTTGTCGAACGGGCCCGCGCTCGTCGGTCCCGCCCCGACGACCTCACTGGAGCGACCTTCACGATCACGAACCTCGGGTCGCTCGGGGTGGACTCCTTCACGCCGATCGTCACGCCCCCGCAGGCGGGAGTCCTCGGGGTCGGTCGAATCCGACTGAGCGATGTTGGGTCTCCTGCAACGCTGTCGCTCACCTTCGACCATCGGGTCGTGGACGGAGCCTATGGCGCCCGCTTCCTCGGTCGTCTCGAAGAGTTGCTGACAGCCAACTCGGCTCCGGACTGACCACCCGGCGGTCCAGTAGGTGATCGCGGGTCTCCTCGATCCGCCCGGACAACGCGCCCCGCCGGCAGAGTAATCCGACTCCACGAAAGGCGGCGCCCACTACTCAGTGCGGTTTGTGGGTGAGCACGAAAGGTGCCGAGAGATCGCCACGAAAAGTGCAGAGGCGATCGAGGTCAGCCGAGCATAGCAGCGCCCTCCCTGCCTGAGCCTGGCGACGGTACGTGGGCCCGCATCCGGTAGCTCTGGCCGCGGATGTTGACGACGGTGGCGTGGTGCAGGAGCCGGTCGAGGATGGCGGTGGCGACGACCCCGTCGGCGAAGACGGCGCCCCAGTCAGCGAAGCCGCGGTTGGAGGTCAGGACGATCGAGCCGCGCTCGTAGCGCCGGCTCACGACCTGGAAGATCCAGTGGGCCGACGTGGCGTCCATCGGGAGATAGCCGAGCTCGTCGATGACGAGGACGGACGGCCCCGTGTACGTCCGCATCTTCGCGCTCCAGCTGCCCTCGAGGTGGGCCGTCTGGAGGTGGGCCACGAGATCGACCGCGGTCGTGAAGTAGGTCCGATAGCCGGCCTCGGTGGCGGCGATCCCGAGGGCGATCGCGAGGTGGGATTTGCCGACCCCCGGCGGCCCGAGGAAGAGGGCGTTCCTCCGCTCCTCGACGAAGCGGAGTGTCGAGAGCTCGGCGATGACCGCCCGGTCGATCGAGGGCTGGAAGTCGAACTCGAACTGAGCGAGGCGCTTGTCGAGCGGGTAGTGGGCGAAGCGGAGGCGTCCCGACAGCCGGCGGGCGGCGGTTGCCTCGACCTCGGCCGCGAGGAGTCGCTCGAGGACCTCGACCGGGGCCGCCGTCTCGGAGCTCGCCCGCTCGAGCTCGGCGGCGAGTCGCTCGGACGCCGTGGACAGGCCGAGGTAGGCGAGGTGCTCGCGCACCCGCGCGTAGGCGGTCGCGGCCCGCGACTCCGCACCCCGGCTCATCGGGCGAGCTCCGCATAGGCCGCGAGGGGCCGGACCTCGACGGTCTCCCCGAGCGCAGCGGGCATCCTGGCGGCGCTCAGGGATCCGGGGAGGGGCACGAGGGTGTCCTGACCCTCCATCCTCCCGATCAGACGACCGCTGACGGGCAGCAGGAGCGGCCGCTCCTCGGCCCAGGCTTCGCCGATGACCCGCCCGGTCGTCCGGTGGAGCCTCGCCGCATGGACCTCGGTGGCCCAGCGCCGGGCGGCCTCGTCGTACCAGGCGAGCGTCGGGCGCTCCGGGAGCACCTGCCCGGTGAGCCAGGCGAGGAAGTCCTCCTTCACCTCCCGGATGACCCGCTCGACCTTGCCTTTGGTCTTGGCCCGGTACGGCCGGCAGGCCCTCGGCCTCGTCCCGAGCAGGGCGGCGACGTCGAGCCACTCGGGGGCATAGATCGGGGCGCCGTCGGCCCGCGACCCCGCCATGAGTGCCGTATCCCGGTCGGTCAGGAACTCCGCGGTCGCCCCACCGAGGTCATCGACGCAGCGGACGATCGAACGGAGGGTCGTCGGGCGCGTCTTGTCGGTTGCGAAGCGGAAGGCGACCATCCGCGAGCAGCCGAGGATGGCCACCAGGGCGAAGAGGTCGACCGTCCCCTCGCCAAGCGGCCAGGCCCCCACATCGGCCCAGTCGCCCTGGGTCTGGATACCGGGCCCGGTCTCGAAGCGCAGGACGGGCTCCGCGGTGGTCGCCGGCCGGAGCAGGGCGACCCGCCGGCGCAGACTGGCATACGAGCCCGCGTACCCGTACTCGTCGACCAGCTCGCGCAGGAGCACGGTCGCCCGCAGGTCCGGGCATGCGGCGAGGCGCCGCTCGACGTGGGCGACCTGGGCTGCCGAGAGCTCGGCCGGCCTTGCCCGGGGCCGGTATCGGGGCGCCTCATCGATGGTCGCGTACCGCCGAGCGGTCCGCCAGTTGAGCCCGAACTCCCGGGCGAGGGCGGCGATCGACCAGCCGTGGTGTCGCAGCACGTGCAGTTCCATCCAGGTTTCCTCAGACTGCAAGTCGTCCCTCCTGTCCGTGGTTCGAAGCTGAGCAGCCCGAGCCTGACAGGGGGGACGTCCGGTTTCCCGTCCCAATGGAAAGGCCCCCGGGTCACCCCGAGGGCCTCTGCACTTTTCGTGCTCAACTCTCTGCAGTTTTCATGTCCACCCACACGGTTCAGGTCGACCCAACGTGATGAGGTAGGTTTGGTCGGGGCGAGAGGAGTCACACCGCCAGAACCGACCTCAATGTCCCGGCCCCGCTCCCGCTAGAGATCGCGCTGACAGGCGTGGAGCGCTGGATCGGCCATGCGACTAAGGGCCTGTGGCCGAATTCCATGAGCACCAGGGCTGCGTGCCGGATTGTGCGACCGAGGATGGCCAGCCACCTCGGTCCCTATGCTCACGCTCAAACATTCAGCCACAGGCCCTAAGCCCGGATCCACCGAACATCCCCGTCTGACCGCCTGAGACGGGCCGGCTGAGGGGTTCGACCTTGTCGGTGAGGTTCGTGGGAGCGACCGGCGAAGGTTGTGGAGCGACGGACGCTGGCCGAGGATCTCGGATCCGGGGCCCGGATGGCCCACGAGCCGGTCGCCGGGCAGGCTGACGCCAGTCCCCGGAATGGCCGCGAGAGGCGGGACGCTCAGGCGAGCAGCGGGAGCGCCCGAAGCCGCGCCAAGGCGGCGGTCCAGCCGATCGCCCAGGGCCAGCGCGTCGGCAGATGCAGCGTCACCCGACGGGCCGACCGGGTCAGCCGCCCGACGAGACTGAACAGTCGCCGGCGCAACGTCTTGGTCGTGACGATCCCCGCACCGAGGCCGATCCGGGCGGTCCACCGAGCGAGGTTGTGGGCGATGACCTGGACCGCCAGCCAGGCCCCGTTCGCGCCGAACTTCCCCGATGGCAGGTGGTTGAGCGCCATGCCGTACTTGAGGTCCCGGATCGCGTTCTCGATCTCGGCGTGACGCCGATGGTCGGACTCGAGGACGAGGGTCGCGCCGTCGCGGTCGGTGATGAACGCGTGGAAGTCGTACAGGACGAACGCCGCGAGCTGGGAGCCCGGGGTCGGCCGGACCCGCCGGACGATGAGCCGGACCGGGACCGCGTCCTTCTCCTGTGCGAACGGGGTGTACGTCGTCTCGGCCACGTCGGCGCCGCCATCGATCCAGTACGGGATCGGTGTCCAGGCCGCCTCGGGGATCGCCTCGATCAGGCGACGCACGCTCCGATGCTGGCGGATCGTGATCGAGAAGCGGACCTTCATCGTCCGGCAGACCTTGACCACCGCGTGGGCATAGAAGCCACTGTCGGCGCGCATCGTGAGCTGTCCGCTGGCGCCGGCGTGGCGGACCCGGCCGATCGTCTCGCGCAGGAAGTGCCCGGCGCTGCGGCCCGAGTTCGCGTTGCCGCCGCGCAGCCTGGCCATGAGCACGTCGCCGGTCCCGGCGGCCACGGCCAGGAGCGGGTGATAGCCCCGCACGCCGGTGTGGGTGAAGCGGCTGCCACCGTCCTTGGCGAGGCCGTATGTCTCGCAGATCGTCGAGTCGAGATCGATCGTGAGGGGCTCGCTGCCCGGACCGGCCCCGGCTGCCCAGGCTCGAGCGAGGAGATGCCGGCTGACCGCGTCGAGTTGGCGGACGTGGCCCCAGCGGAAGCTGCGCAGGAAGGTGCCCAGGGTGGAGGCGGCCTTCACGCTGAAGCCCAGCACTCGCTCGGTGCCGCCGGCCCGCAGCGCGTTCGCATCGTCGATGCAGTCGCCGCCGGCAAGTGCCGACATGATCAGGGTCAGGAGCTTGTCGCCGCCGTGCGCCGCGCCGGGCCGATCACCGAGGTCGAGGTGCTCGTCGACGAGGTCCTTGAGGCCAAGATGGGCGGCCAGGGTGGCTGGCAGGAGGAGTCCCGCGTCGGCCACCAGGCGGTCATCATCGAACGCCGTGTCGAGCCGGTCGAGGCTGTGCGAAGATCGCATCAATCAGGTGCTCCTCTGTGTGGGTCGATGGGTCGTCTTCAACGCCATCTTCCCAGTTCAGATGGGCACCTGATTCGTCGTTTCCGCGCCTCTCAGGCGAGGCGGACCGGTGGATCCGGGCTAAGGCCGCCAACGACGATGGCCGGGCAGAGAACGCGAAGGCGCGGACGATCCCCGGCGGACCGGGAGAGCCGCGGATGACCCTCAACTCTTGACGCGGAGGCGGTCCGGATCGTAGAGCGGGCGAACCGAGGCTCGCGCCGGGTATCGGATCCCGGCGATGTCGACCTCGAACCGGCCGCTCTGGATCACCTCCACGGGGATGCCCGCGTCGTCCTCGACCATGCCGAGACCGACGGCTCCGCCCAGCGTGTGGCCGTACGCGCCCGCCCGGATGTGTCCGAACCAGCGGCCGTCGCGGAGGATCGGCTCACCACCGTGGAGCAGCGGCCCCGGGTCCTCGAGGAGGAACTGAGCGAGCCGTCGGCTCTGGGGGCCGGCGTGTCGCCGGGCGAGCAGCGCCTCGCGCCCGATGAAGCCCCCCGGCTTGTCCCAGGCGAGCGCGAAGCCGAGACCCACGTCGAGCGGCGTGTCGGTGTTGTCGATGTCCAGGCCATAGTCGCGATAGGCCTTCTCCAGGCGGAGGCTGTTCATCGCGCCGAGGCCGACGTTGCGGTACCCGAGATCCGTTCCTGCCTCCAGTAGCGCGTCGTACACGGTGAGCGAGCACTCGGCCGGGATGTGCAGCTCCCAGCCCAGCTCCCCGACGTACGTAACCCGCATCGCGAGCACCCGGGCGTAGTGGACGTCGATCTCGCTGGCGCTCAGATACGGGAACGCGTCGTTCGAGAGGTCGGCGCTCGTGAGGCGCTGGAGCAGCTCGCGGGACCGCGGGCCCTGGACGGTGAGGAGGGTCGTCCCGGAGGTCACGTCGGTGACCGTCACGTGGGCGCCGTCCGGTGCATGCCGCTCGATCCACGGTGCGATCCGGCGGTGGATGAGGTCCGTCACGACGACGAGGAACCGCTCTTCGGCGAGGCGGGTGACGGTGAGGTCGGCCTCGATGCCGCCACGCTCGTTGAGCCACTGGGTGTAGACGATCCGGCCGACCGGCACGGCCACATCGTTGGCGCAGATCCGGTTCAGGACGGCCTCGGCGTCCCGGCCCTGGACGAGGAACTTCGCCATCAGCGACATGTCGATCATGCCGACCGCCTCGCGCACGGCGCGATGCTCGGCCGCCTGGAGCGCGAAGGAGCCGTCGCGCCCCCAACCGAGTGCGATATCCGGTGGCGCACCATCGGCCGCGAACCACTCCGGGTACTCCCAGCCCGAGGAGACGGCGAAGTGGGCACCCGCCGCGGCCAGCCGGTCGTGGACCACCGACCGGCGGACGTTGCGCGCGGTCCGCGGGTGCCAGTTCGGCCACGCTGCGTTGGCGAAGAGCACCCCGAGCTGCTCGACCGTCCGGTCCGCGCGGAAGCGGCGGCTCGTCTCGAACGGCTGGGTCCGGTCGATGGCCAGACCGGTCGTGTCGACTGGCGGGACCCCATCGACGATCCACTGGGCGATCAGGCTCCCGGCGCCGCCGCTCAGGATGATACCGAGCGAGTTCATTCCGGCCGCGACGAAGAAGCCGCCGAGCTCGGGTGCTTTGCCGAGCAGCGGGCCGATGTCCGACGTGAAGCTCTCCGGCCCGCAGAACAGCGTCCGGACGCCGGCCTCGTGCAGCGCCGGAACGCGATCCATCGCCCGGGCCAGGTACGGCCCGACGCGCTCCCAGTCCGGCGGCAGGCTGGCGAATGCGACATCACCCGGGACACCGTCGAGCGCCCAGGGCCCGGCAATCGGCTCGAACAGGCCGACCAGGATCCCGCCGCCCTCCTCGCGGTAGTAGCCATGGCGATCTGGTTCCTCGATGACCGGCAGATCAGGGTTCGCCCACGCGACGGTGTCGGTGATCAGGTAGTAGTGCTCCGCCGCCTGGAGCGGCACCGACACCCCGGCCAGCGCGCCGACCTGCCTTGCCCACATCCCGGCGGCGTTGACCACGTACTCGGTCCAGATCGTGCCCCGGTCCGTGACCACGCCCGTGACCCGGCCGCGGGCGCTCGTGAAGCCGGTGACGGTTGCGCCCTCGACGATCCGCGCGCCGCCCAGCCGGGCGCCCTTCGCGTAGGCCATCGTGAGGTCGGCGGGGTTGACCCGCCCCTCGTCGGCGACGTAGAAGGCGGCAAGGACGTCGTCGGTCCTCGCCTGCGGCCACAGCTTGCCGAACTCGCGGGCCGAGAGTTCCTGGTTATCGACGCCGTATCCGCGAGTGAACGCTGCTTCGCGCCGGAGCGCCTCGAGCCGTCCGGGCGTGGTTGCCAGAGACAGGTGGCCGATGGGGCGGAAGCCGGTCGCCTGACCGGTCTCGGCCTCGAGCGAGGTGCACAGGTCGCGGGTGTAGCGGGCCATCCAGAGGAGCGCCTCGGTGGCGCAGCCCGCCGACGTCATCAGCCCCGCCGCGTGCCAGGTCGTCCCGGCGGTCAGCTGCTTGCGTTCCAGCAGCACGACATCGCGCCAGCCGAGCTTCGTGAGGTGGTAGGCGACACTGGCGCCGATCACCCCGCCGCCGACGATGACCACCTGGGCGTGCTCAGGCAGCGTGCCGGCAACGTGTCCCGGGCTGGCCCCCTGCGTCACGTTTGTGTCTGTGCTCATGTCGACATCACCTCGCGTTCGTCGGTGGTTCGGTTCGACGACGATCCGCGCATCCGTTCCCCGCTCGGGTCGTAGAGCGGGGCCTCGACAACCACGGCGGCGCGCCGTTCGCCGAGGATCTCGACCTCCAGCCGAGTGCCGACGACGGCGAGGGCGATCGGCAGATACGCCAACCCGATCGTGGCCCCGACCGCATGCCCCGGGTGGGCGGCGCGCAGGTAGCCGACCGGTTCGCCGGCCGACATCAGCGGTTCGCCACCCCGCGGGAAGAGCGTGTCCGCAGGGTCGAGGTCGATGGTCAGGCACGCGAGCGTCTGGGTGAGCCCCTCGTCGCGCTGCCGGAGGAGCGCGTCCCGACCGATGAAGTCGCCCTTGTCGAAGCGGACGAATCGCTCCAGGCCGGCCTCGAGCGGGGTGTACTGGGACGTGATGTCGACGCCCCACAGCCGGTACCCCTTCTCGAGGCGGAGCGAGTCGAGGGCCCGGTAGCCGACATCGGCGAGCCCGACGGCCGCGCCCGCCTCCGTGAGCAGGTCGTAGAGCGTCCGCGAGTACTCGATCGAGTGGTGGAGCTCCCAGCCCAGTTCGCCCGTGTACGTGACCCGGAGCGCCCGGACCGGGACGGACCCGATCACGATGTCGCGCATGGCCATGAACGGAAACGCGTCGTCCGAAAGGTCGGCCTCGGCCAGGGGAGCGAGCAGGTCGCGCGATCGCGGACCGGCCACCATCAGCACGCCCCAGCGGGCGGTCACGTTCTCCACGGCGACGGTCCCATCGGTCGGCGCGTGGCGCTCGATCCAGTCGAGGTCGTGCGTTTCCGTGCCGGCCGCCGTGATGAGGTAGAACCGATCCTCTGCCACTCGGGTGACGGTCATGTCGCACTCGATTCCGCCCCGCGGCGTCAGCATCTGGGTGACCGCGGCACGCCCGACCCGCGGCAGCCGGTTGGCCGAGAGCCGGTCGAGGAGTCCTGCCGCCCCAGGACCGCGCACCTCGTACTTGGCGAAGCTCGACATGTCCAGGAGGCCCGCGCGCTCGCGGATCGCCCGGCACTCGGCGATCTCGTGGGGCAACCAGCCAGGCCGGCGGTAGGTCGGCTCGTCACCGCGCGGCTGGCCGGCCGGGACGAACCACATCGGGCGCTCCCAGCCGTTCCGGGCGCCGAAGACCGCACCCCTCGCCGCGAGGCGGTCGTACAGCGGATCGGTCTTGAGGGGCCGGCCGGCCGGCAGCTCCTCGAACGGGTACGGGATCGCGTACTCGCGCTCGTACACCTCGCTGGCCCGGGCGACGACGAACGGGAGGGCGGCGGCGTGCGGGCCGAACCGGCGGACATCGAGCTCCCACATGTTGTCGGCAGGCTCGCCATCCACGATCCACTCGGCCGCGTTGCGGCCCGCGCCGCCCGCCTGGACGATCCCGTAGCTGAAGCCGGCGAGAACGAAGAAGTTCCGGAGGCCCGGGACCCAGCCCATGAGGGCGTTGCCGTCGGGCGTGTAGCTCGTCGGCCCGCAGAGGAGCTGCTTGAGGCCGGCCGAGGCGAGGTCAGGGAGGCGGGCCTGGGCGAGCGCGACGACGGACTCGACCTGGGGCAGGTCCGGAGCGAGGAGCTGCTGACCGAATCCGGGCGGGACGCCCCGGGCCGACCAGGGCTTCGGCTTCCGTTCGTAGGGCCCGACGATGAGCCCGTTCGCCTCTTCGCGAACGTAGAACGAGGCCTCGACATCACGGACAACCGGCATCTCCCGGTGCGGCGGCACGAGGGCCGGGATCGCGTCGGTGACGAGGTACTGGTGCTCCATCGGCACGATCGGGAGGTCCACCCCGGCCAGCTTCCCGATCTCGCGGCCCCAGATCCCCGCGGCGTTGACGACGATCTCCGCCCTTACGGTCCCGGCGTCCGTGACCACATCCCACTCGCCGTTCGGCAGCTGGTGGAGCGCCCGGACCGGCGTGTGCCGCTGGATCTCGGCGCCGAGGTCGCGGGCACCCCTCGCCATCGCCTCGGTGACGCTCGATGGGTCGACGTAGCCGTCGGTCGGGGTCCAGGCTCCGGCGAGGACGCCGTCGAGCGAGAGGATCGGGCAGAGCCGGCCGATCTCCTCCGGACCGATGATCTCGAACGGGAGACCCGCGACCCGGGCGAGGCCGCGCTGGTCGCGGTAGTGGTCGAGTCGCTCCGGGACGGTGGCGAGGCGGATGCTGCCGACCTCGCGGAAGTCGACGGCGTGGCCGGTCTCGGCCTCGAGCTGCTTGCAGAGCTCGACGCCGTACATGAGCAGCCGGGTGATGTTGAGGCTGGCGCTGAACTGGGTGCACAGGCCAGCGGCGTGCCAGGTCGAACCGGCGGTCAGCTCGTTCTTCTCAAGCAGGAGCGTGTCGCGCCAACCGAGCTTGGCGAGGTGATACAGCAGGCTGCACCCGACGACCCCGCCGCCGATGACGACCACCCGTGCCTGGGTCCGCATCGCGTACAGACTCCTCATGCCATTGGATCGACTGGTCGTGCTGGCAGGCCAGCGACACGGTCGGCGGGGAATTCTGGATGGCCGCGGGAACCACGAATAATAATCGAGTGTTATGATGATCCCGTCATACGGGCACCGTCAATGCCTCGTCCGCGCAGCACGGACAGCGGATCCTCGGCCGGGGAGGAGATCGAAGTGCGGCCCGCCGATCCGTGCACGACTGGAGGTAGGGGTGGCGATCTCGAGGACTGAGCCGAGCCGCGCCGAAGCGCGACGGGGTCAGCAGCGGGAACGGATCCTCGCGGCCGCCGAGCGGCTGCTCGTCACACACGGCGTGGAGCGAAGCCGCCTCCGCGACGTCGCCGAGGCGGCCGGCGTTTCGATCGGCACGGTCCAGCATTACTTCGACACGCGCGACCGCCTCGTCGCCGAGCTCTTCGAGTGGTCCGCGGCGCGACGGCTCGACGCCTGGCTCTCGGCCGCTTCGGCCGGCGGTGACCCCTGGCGCCGCCTGAGGTCTCTCCTCGATGCCTCGCTCGCCGAGCCGCTCCTGTGGCACAGCCGGATCTGGGTGGAGTTCTGTGCGATGGCGCGTGACGAGGAGCTGCGGGCGAAGCTCGGGCGTTTCTATGCCGCGTGGCGCCCCCCGTTCGAGGACGCGATCGAACAGGGTATCGCCGCCGGGATCTTCCAGCCCTCCTGGCCGACGGCGGACATTGTCGACAAGCTCATCATGCAGGTCGATGGCGCAGAGCTGGCGATCGTGCTCGGCGTACCCGGGGCGACGCCGGAGCGGCTCCGCCGGCTGCTCCTCGAGACGGCACGTGCAGCGCTCGGGCTTGATGGGCACGTGATCGCTGCGAGCGCGGACGCGTGAGCCAGGGTCGGTCGCAAGGGGCACCGACGCCGTCAGGTCGACGTACCAACGCTGGGATGGGAGACATGACTCCAATGCCGAGGGGACGCTCCGACAACCTCGCCACGGGAGGCAACCTTGCCGCGGGAGTCAACCCCGCAGCCGGTGGCTTCCCGAGCCAGGCTCGGGTCGTCGTCATTGGTGGTGGAATCGTCGGTTGCAGCGTCGCCTACCACCTGACCGAACGCGGCTGGGGCGACGTCGTCCTCCTCGAGCGCAAGCGGCTCACATCCGGCACGACGTGGCATGCGGCCGGGCTCGTCGGCCAGCTGCGGGCCACATACAACATGAGCATGCTCGCGAAGTACGCCGCGGAGCTGTTCGAGGAGCTCGAGCGCCGGACCGGCCTCGGGACCGGGTTCCGGGGGACCGGGTCGATCCTCCTCGCCACGACCGAGGATCGCTGGGCCGAGGTGCAGCGCAACGCCTCGATGGCCCGCGTGTGCGGGTTCGACGTCGAGCTCATGGGCGCCGGGCGGGCCGGCGAGATGTGGCCGCTCATGGACCCGAGCGAGGTCATCGGGGCCGCGTATCTGCCCGGCGACGGGGTCGCCAATCCGACCGATGTCACGCAGGCGCTCGCGAAGGGGGCTCGGCTCGGCGGCGCGCGCATCTTCGAGCACACGAAGGTGACCGAGATCCACGAGCGGGACGGCCGCGTCAGCGGCGTCTCGACCGAGCGCGGCGACATCGCCTGCGAGTACGTCGTCAATTGCACGGGGATGTGGGCCCGCGAGCTGGGCGCCCGGAACGATGTCGCGATCCCGCTCCACGCCGCCGAGCACTTCTACCTCATCACCGAGCCGATCCCCGGCCTCGATCCGGATCTGCCGCCGCTGCGCTGCCCGGACGACACCGCCTACGTCCGCGTCGACACCGGCAAGCTCCTGGTCGGCTTCTTCGAGCCCGGCGCGAAGCCGTGGGCGACCCGCGGGATCCCCGAGGACGCCGAGTTCACGACTCTGCCCGAGGACTGGGACCACATCACGCCCTACCTCGAGCGGATCGCGCGCCGGGTTCCGATCCTCGGCGAGATCGGCTACCAACTCCACTTCAACGGCCCGGAGAGCTTCACGCCCGACGACCGCTACGTCCTCGGCGAAGCGCCCGGTCTCGGCGGCTACTTCGTGGCGGCGGGGTTCAACTCGGTCGGCTTCGCGTCCGCAGGAGGGGCCGGGCGGGCGGTCGCCGACTGGCTCGTCGACGGCCACGCCCCGATGGACCTCTGGGAGGTCGACATCCGGCGGTTCATGCCCTTCCAGCGCAACCGCCGCTACCTCTACCAGCGGACGACCGAGACGCTCGGCCTCCTCTACGACATGCACTGGCCGTTCCGCCAGTTCGAGACGTCACGCGGCGTCCGCCACTCGCCGCTCCACGACCGGCTCGCGGCCCGGAACGCGTGCTTCGGCGAGGTTGCTGGCTGGGAGCGGGCGAACTGGTACGCCCCGGCCGGCGTCGAGCCGCGCTACGAGTACAGCTACGGGCGCCAGAACTGGTTCCCGTACAGCGTCGAGGAGCATCGCGCCGTCCGCGAGGCGGTGGGCCTGTTCGACCAGACCTCGTTCGGCAAGATCCTCGTCCAGGGCCGCGACGCGGAACGGGTCCTCGGGCGGATCTGCACCGCCGACGTCGCCGTCGAGCCGGGCCGGATCGTCTACACCCAGTGGCTCAACGAGCGAGGCACGATCGAATCGGACGTGACCGTCACGCGCCTCGACGGCGACCGGTTCATGGCGATCACGACCGGGACCTCCACAATCAGGGATCTCGACTGGCTCCACCGGCGGATTCCGCCCGAGGGGCGCGTGGCGGTGACCGACGTCACCTCGGCCGAGGCCGTGATCAGCATCATGGGTCCGCGCTCGCGCGAGCTGCTCGCCTCCCTTAGCGACGCCGACCTCTCGAACGCCGCGTTCCCGTTCGGGACGGCGCGCGAAATCGATCTCGGGATGGGCTTCGTCCGGGCGGCGCGCGTCACCTACGTCGGCGAGCTCGGCTGGGAGCTCTATGTCCCGACCGAGTTCACGACCCACGTCTACGACACGATCATCGCCGCCGGCGAGGCGTTCGGGCTCCGCCACGCGGGCTATCACGCCCTCAACTCGCTGCGGATCGAGAAGGCGTACCGCCACTGGGGCGACGACATCAGCGACGAGGACACCGTCCTCGAGGCAGGGCTCGGATTCACCGTCGCCTGGGACAAGCCGGGTGGGTTCATCGGGCGGGACGCGCTCCTCCGGCAGCGCGAGGTCGGGCTGCCCCGGCGCCTCGCGGTGTTCACCCTCGACGACCCCGAGCCGCTCATGTACCACAATGAGCCTGTCTGGCGCGACGGCGTCCTCGTCGGGCGGATCACCTCGGCGATGTTCGGGCACACGATCGGCCGCTCCATCGGGCTCGGCTACGTCCGGCGCGCCGACGGACCGGTCACCACGGACTGGCTCGCGGCCGGGACTTACGAGGTCGAGATCGCGACGGAGCGGTTCCCGGCGAGCGTGTCGTTCCGGGCGCCGTACGACCCCACGAACGCGCGCATTCGGGCCTGAGCCGGGCTGCCAGGGATGGTGGGGCGGTCGACGGCCGATCCGGGGAGCGCAATCTCGAGCAGAACGGCGCCGCGTTGGCGCAACGCGTTGAAGGTCAGTTCACACGGCACGCCGAGCCCGCGGCACACCGTGGGTATCTTGACCTTGTTCCGCTGGCCCTCCACATGCACCTCGTGGCTCACGACGGTATGACCATCAGCGAGGGCCTGCGCGATGAGGAACGGGTCCGCACCGCCAAAGAACGTCCGCTTCGCCTCATCGGTGAAGTTGCCCGCCTGGACCCATTGGCTCACTTGCTCCATCGAGGTCGCGGTAGCGGCGGTCTCGCCGATGAAGAACGCGTCGCCCTGGGTTCGCGCCCAGGCCGCCAACTCGTCGTTTCCCGCCTCGAGCTCGAGGCGGACGCGGTGGATGCTCAACATCGCACCGGCTGCTCGCTCCCGCTCGAGGAAGGCCCAGAATCCGGGGCAGAGGTCGAACGCGTAATAGGTGTTCTTCGCCTGGATGAGGGTGTCCGCGTCGAGGAGGAAACCCATCAGGCCGGCAGCCCCAGGTTCCGCGCCATCTCCTTGAACGTTGCGATCTTCTTGATGCCAAGGAGCTTGAGGGCATCCCGCCACGACGTGCGCCCTTCGAGGGTGTCTTCGATCAACGCCGTCGCGAAGCGCGTGCTCGATCGAGTCCGCTGCGTGCGATAGAAGTCGCCCCCACCGGGCTGCGCATCGGCGAGCGCCGCAAACCGTGCTTCCTCAGCCGGATACCGCGTGCGGAAGGTCGCCCAATCGAGGGCCCCGATGTCATGCAGGCGACGGAGGATCACGAGGCTGCTCACCTTGAACTGACGGGTGAGTGCCGCGGCCGCCGTGTCGAGGTCGTGCTCGATCATCTGCCAGCGATCACGGAGCATCGCCTCCGGTACCAGCACTTCAGCGGCGACGGCGTTGCTATACCGCTCGGTGTGGTGGTCAGACGGCATCGTCTGGGTCAGATTCGAGACGCCCGACTGGCCGAGCCACACATGCACGAGCTCATGGATGAGGGTGAACATCTGGGCGGCTCGTCCGTCGCGACCGTTGAGGAAGATGAGCGGAGCGTACGGATCGGCCATTGCGAACCCGCGGAACTCGCGGACGTCGAGCGGCCGATGGGTGTTGTTGCCGACGATGCCGCTCCGCAGGACGAGTAAGCCCGACTGCTCGATCCGATCGATCTCGAGTCGCAGGGCGTCATCCCAGGTCGGGGCCTCGGCGCGCAGGTCCGTCGTCAAGCCATGGCGCTCGCGGAGTCGAGCGGCCGCTGCCACCACGGGCTCCCGCTCGGTCAGGCTTCCGACAAAGTCGAGCGGCTGCCCGCCCTTTGCCGCCAGGTAGTCGCGGTACCAACGCTGGCGCCGTTCGGCGTCATCGAGGACATCGAGCAGCGCTGGGCTCGGCCGATCATGCGTCTCGTCTCCGATCGACCGAAAAGTCGGTCAACGGCAGCCGCTCAATCGGTGGTTCAGGCAAGAACAGATAGCCGAGCGGCGTGTACGTTGCCCGAGCCAGCTTCTCGGCGTCGGAGATCCGCAGTCGGCCGGTGCGCTCCCACTCGACGATCCGACCGCGTCCAACCCGATCTTCCGGGCCAGGCGTGCGTCATCGAGCCGAGCGCGTTCGCGCACCCAGCGGAGGACGGCCGGATGGAGGACGACCTCCGGACTGGCAGCAGGCATGAGGCGATCATAGCGTCGGCCGGGGCCTGCACCCACCCCATCGGCCGCGTACCACCCGAAGGTCCGGCGGCGGTGTCACTCGCCGGAGATCCTCATGTCTGTCCGTTCAGCCCTTGGTGCTCGGCGTCCGTCAGCGCTCGCCCCGTTCGGGCCGGTGCGGTCCGGGCCGCGTCGCAGGGTCGCCATCACGGAGCGAAAGCCGAGTGCGCGAGCGCACCGGCGTCGAGCAAGCCCGCCGCTCCTCGACGAACAAGGTCGTTCGCGACTTTCGGAGCCGTCCCGGTGGGGGCTCAGCCGAGCTTCGTGAACGTGATCGTGAGCTGGCCCTTCGAGCGGCTCGCCCCGAACAGGAGTGAGAGGCCACCGGTCATCAGCGCCGGGGCAAGCGTCCGGCCGACGTTGAGGTGGCCGCCGCTGCCACTTTGAGCGGCGATCCCTGGCGCTCATTGCGGCGGTCGGTCTCGTGTCGCTTGGATTGCGGCACCGCAGGACCGTCTGGCAGGCAAACATGTGCGCCCGCAACCTGCCGCTCTGCTCAGGTTCTCCGTCGGTCCAAGGCGAAGGTGCTCAGACAGACCGCATTGAATTGCCAGATGATCCAACGACTGCGTGGCGACGCCGACCGCTCGGCATGCGCGACCAATGGCATGCTGGCGGGTCGGCACGCTAGTCCGCTCACCCCGCCACGAGCCCCGCTCGCTCGAGCGCCGCGGCGACCCGCACCCCGAGTGCGCCCGGGGTCTGCTGGGCATAGCGGCGGGTGACATCGGTCGAAGAATGGCCGAGGTAGCGGGAGACTTCTTCGAGCGGCATCCCGTTGTTGACGAGGAGGGTCGCGGTGCCATGGCGGATCCGATGCGAGCCGAACGTCCGGAGGGTCCCACCGCCGCCGTGATAGCGGCGGTTCACCATGAGCGAGAGGGCGTTCATCGTGAGCGGTCGTGGCGCACCCACCCCCGCCGAGAGGAATAGCCAGCCCGGATCGGTAGCAGCGCCGAGGAGCACCGGTCGGCCAGCCTCGAGATACGCCATGAGGGCCGCGCGGGTCTCGGCATGGAGGGCGACCTCGAGGGTCTTGCCGCCCTTCGCTCGGACGAACCGGATGACCGAGCGGGCAAGATCGATGTCATCGAGCCGGAGCAGCCGGACCGAGCTGTTGCGGGCGGCGGTCGTGATGAGGACCGAGACGATCGCCCGGTCGCGGAGGTCGATCGGTCGATTACCCGCACAACCCGCCTCGAGCGCCCGGAGGTCAGCGAGCGTCGCGCTCTTCGGCGGGGTCTCTTCGGATGGGAGCAGTGGATTGAGGGCCGCCCGCCGACGGGAGCGGCGGAACGGGTTGAGGCCGAGGATCCCCTCATCGACGAGCCAGATCGCCAATGAGCGCAAGGGGCGGATGTACGCGTTGACGCTGTTCGCGGAGAGGGTCGCGACCGACCCTGCTCGAAGCGAGCGTCCGAGCGCATCGGGAGTCCCCCGCCAGACACCGGCGACCTTCGGCCGAGCACGGAGATCGGTGACGTACTCGACGAGGGTCGCGAAGTCGAGCGAGGCGCTCGTCAGTGGCCGCTCATGGGCCTCGAGCCAGGCCACGAAGCGGGTGAAGTCGTCGTCGTGCTTGCGCCGGGTGACCGGGCCCCAGGTTGAGCCGAACGTCATCGTGTATTCGGCGATGAGCGGCCGGAGGGGGAGGCCGGGAAGGTGCTCCGGTGCCGACGAGCGGCGGACCACCGTTGCCGTCCGGTCGGGCACCGCACCGATCATCGCTGCCGCCGGAACCGTCGGCCGCTTGCGGTGGAGCGGCCGCCGTCCGCGTGGGTGGCTCACCTCGGGACGAGGCTCCACCACTCCGGCCCGCTCATCATCCCGTCCTTGCATCGTGACGTTATAGTACGTCAGAATGACGCACAAGCCAAGCACGAAGATGATCGACGGAGGACGACGATGGACGGCGTTGACGAAGAGTTCCGGATCCGCCTCCGCGCGGTCCTCGAGCGCTGCGGGCGCTCGATGCGGGGCTTGAGCGCGGCGATGGGCCGCGATCCCGGATACATCGCGGCGCTCCTCGATCCGACTCGGCCGTCACGGGCCCGGCCGACCCCGGCTGACCTCCTCCGCGCCTCCGATGTCACGGGCATCCCGCTCGTCGAGCTCCTTGATCGGCTGTGGGGGATCGAGCCGGTGCGGTTGGTCGACGAGCTCACGGCGCTCGGCGTCGGCGGCTCGCGCGATCGCCGGCTCGCGCGGTTGAGCGCGGTCGAGCGGGCTGCGGTGTCGGACTTCATCGACTTCCTCGGGTCCCGCCACATCGGGCGGTCAGGCAGTCGACCGGTCCCACGGCGCGGCATGCCGACGATCAGTGCCGGTGCCGCGAAGCGCCCCGCTGACCAGAATCCGCAGCTCGCCGCGCTGTCGCCGCCCGTTGCCGAGTCGGAGGCGGCGACCGCCACCACGGATACATCGGGGCGGGTCTTCCTCGGCGCGTACCGGCCCCCGAGCTCGCTCCAGACGATGAGCGACGCGGACCTTGACGCCTGGGCCGCCTCGGTCGCGGACGCGATGGCCGCCCGGCTCCGGGCGCGGGCCAGTGATGCGTCCGGGCACGCCCCTTCGAGCGCGGATCGCCGGTCGCGTCGTCGACGACCGGACCCCGGATGACACCGCAACGTCCCCGGCTCGCTTGACCACGGCGTTGACAGGTCGGTCGATCATCGCGGCGGGTCAGCGGGTGATCATGATCGAACCGAGGTCGTCGGGCGCCTTCGTCGAAGGTCGGGCGCGCGAGACCTGGCTGGCGCACGTACCTGGGGGACGGCAGCATGTCGATCCCAGGGACCACCCGTTCCGGATCGACGTCGGTTTGCCGCGGCGCCACGCCGAGCGTGTAGCCGGGTTCGTCCGCCGGTAACGTTCTGCATCGGTCGGTCCGCTGATGTGGTTCGACGACCGCGGGAGGGCGACGGCGCTCCCGATCGGCGGTCACGTGCCAGCCCCGTCCCGCCGATCGAAGCTCGCGATCGGTCGGTCATAGCGCTCCGCCGCCGGCCTGCCGCAGAACGGACAGCGGCGCCGCGACTCCCAGCCGAAACCGCGGCCGCACTCGCAGTACCAGATCTTGTACTGCCACGGGATCACGCCGGGCTCATCGATACTCGAGCCGGCGATCTCGAGCTCGGTGAACGCCCAGACGAGCGCGTCGAGCCGGTCGTCGGGACCGGTTCCACCGTCGGGCAGGGCGCTGCAGAGCTGATCCTCGAGCGGACCGAAGGCGCCGACGTGATGGATCCGGCCCTGCTCGTAGAGGGCGGCGATCGGCTCGGCCCGGACCCGCTTGCCGCGGCTCGCGTGGATGGCGGCGTAGGGGACCGCCGGATCGACCGTCCGGATCGTCGCCTCGACCATCTCGCCGCCGTTGTTCACCTCGGCCACGATCCGGTCGGCCTCGAAGGTCCGGTACGCCCCGACCGCGGCGCGGGCCCAGCCATCGGGCGTATACCGGCCGGACAGGTCGGCGAGGAGGTAGCCATCGCTGTCGATCCCCTTGCCGGCGACGACGATCCCGGTCTCGTCGGCGTCCTCGCTGCTCGAGACCGCCGGATCGATGGCGACGACGATCCGGACGAGCGCGGGCGCCGCGGCGACGCGGAGGGCATCGATCCGATCGCGGCTCCACAGCGCACCCTCGATGTCATCGAGGACCTCGGCCTCGAGCTCCTGGCGGCCGAGCCGTGAACCCTCGTAGCGGGCGCGGTAGTAGCGGAGGGTGGCCGGGTCGAGGTTCGCCGCGTTGTCGAGGGTCCGACCGCGGGTGACGACCGTCGTCGGGTCCGCAATCAGGTCACGGATGACCCGCACCGGCCGCGGCGTCGTCGTCACGATCTGTCGGGCGCCCGGCGCCCGCAGCCCGAACTGGAGCTGGTCCCAGGCGTCGGAATAGGTCCACGCCGCGGTCTCGTCCGACCAGGCGGTGTCGACCTCGTAGCCGCGGAGGCTGTCGGGTTCCTCGGCGCTGAAGCCGAGCGCCTCGGCACCGTTGGGCCAGGCGAGGCGGTGATGCTTGCTCTCGGTGTACTCGACCCCCGGACCGGCCGCCTTGCGGAGGGCCCGCACCATGAGATCGCGGACATCGGCGTTCGTCTGGCCGACGAGCGCGATCCGCCGGGAGCGGCCGTCGCGGACCCACCCCGCGATCGTCTCGGCGCCGGTGCGGGTCTTGCCCCAGCCACGGCCGGCGAGGATGAGCCACGTCCGCCAGACGCCCGATGGCGGCAGCTGGGCGGGCCGGGCGATCGTCGGCCAGCTGTCGGGCGCCGAGCGGCCCCGCCGGCGGGCGAGCTCGACCTCGGCGAGGGCGAGGATCCGGCGGCGCTCCGCCGCCGACAGTCGATCGAGTGGGTTCACCGCCGGACCCGGCCCGCGGCCAGTCGGTTCGCCGCCTCGAGGACCTCCTCGACCGGGACCCCGAGCCGCTCAGCGACCAGCGCCGCCTCACGGCGAACATCGACCCGCACGTCGAGCGACTCGCGGAAGCGCTGCGGTCGGTGGGCCCGGAGGAGGAACATCAACAACGCGTCGCTGCCGGCGAGCGCCCGCCGCCGGGCCTCGCCCTCAAGGGTGTCGATCGCGTCGTCGCTCGCCTCGGCCCAGGCCGCGGCGAATGCCGGGTCGCGCTCGGCGCGCCGGTACGGCGTCGAGCGATCCACCCCCGCGGCCGAGGCGGCGAGGCGGACGTTGGCGGTCGCGCGGATCGTGGCGAGGAAGATCGGCCGCCAGTCGGGCCGGCGGGTCCGGCGCGGGCGAGGAATGAGCTCACTCATCGCGGACCGCCGTCCCGCCGGTGTAGCGCTGCCAGCGCTCGAGCGCGAGCTGGGCGACCCGCGGATCGAGCTCCATCGCGAAGCACGGCCGGCCGATCCGCTCGGCGGCGATGAGGGTCGTGCCGCTGCCGACGAACGGGTCGTACACCGCCTCGCCAATACGGAGGTGGTTGGCGATCGGCGTCTCGAACAGGACGACCGGCTTCTGGGTCGGCGCATCGACCGATTCGTTGGCGGCCGAGCCGGCGGTCACCTTCGGCGAGGGTGCCCGCCAGATCGTCGACTCCGTCCGCGGGCCGAGGAACGGCACGCTGACCCCGGACCGCCGGACGACCCAGGCGGGCTCGTGGGCCCAGTGGTACCAGCCGCGGCTCAAGGCGAAGCGACCCTTGTCCCAGATGACCTGGGACACGATCTCGAAGCCGATCGCGGTGAGCCCGGCGGCGACCTCGGTAGCGTGGATCGCGGCGTGCCAGACGTAGCCGACCGCCAGGCTCGGGACGAGCGCATACGCCGCCGACCAGTCGCTCCGGCTGTCGCCGGCGAGGCTCGTCGTGCGGTGGTCCTCGCCGCGGCTCGTCCGCCGGCCGCGATGGGGCGCGGCGAGTTCGTCGCGCCAGGCGAGCTCGAGCGCGACGCCGTACGGCGGGTCGGTGGCGAGGAGGACGGGCTCCGCGCCGCCGAGGAGGGCCGCGACATCGGCGGGATCGGTCGCGTCGCCGCAGCGGAGGCGGTGGAGGCCGAGGTGGTATGTCTCGCCGCGCTTGACGTACACGTCGGCCGGGTCGGGTTCGGGCGGGAGGTCGTCGGGATCGGCGAGCCCAGCGCGAACGATCCCGGCCTTGACGGCGAGCTCATTGAGCATCGAGCGGAGGGCCGCATCGGACGGCGTCACCGCCGCGAGGAGCACCTCGAGCGCCGCCGCGTCGGTCGTCGCCATCGCCCCGAGCGGATCGAGCGTCGCGAGGACGAGGCGCTCCTCGTCCTCGCCGAGATCGACATAGCTGACCGGGATCGTCGGCTCGCCCCGGGCGATCGCGAGCTCGCGCCGGAGGTGGCCGTCGAGGAGGTGACCGGACTGCCGGTTGACGATGACCTCGGCGACCCAACCGACCTCGCCGAGCGCTCCTTCGAGCGCCCGTGCCTGGGTCTTCGGATGGAGCCGCCAGTTCGTCGGGTGGGGGTCGAGCGTCGCGGGAGCCACGTCCCGGTGGGCGACGATCCGGTTCCGCCAGGGGGAGCCCGGCGCCGTGGAGGACTGCGTCCGCCCGACGCGTGGCGCCGCCGGGGGCTCGCCGCTCGGGAGGGTCGGGACGTGCTCATCCGCGGATGGCTGAGAAGAACGGGGGAGGGAAGTCTCGTCGTCCGCCGAGCGGTCGGCGGTGGGGCCCGCCGTGGGCGGGCGGTGGAGTGGTACGGGCTGCTGGTCGGCGGTGTCAGGGAGGAGGGATGGCTGGATCGAGTGACGGTGGCGGGTAGTCAGTAAGGCCTCATAGCGGAGCCGGTGATCGAAACGAAGGATATCACCATGGCCGTAGTCGTCGAAGGATCCGGGAGTCGGCCCTGGCCGCTGTCGGGCCCTGCGGCGCTCGTGGCCATCCGCAGGACACCCCTCACGCGTCTCCCGGCCAGCCCGTCAAGTGGACGTCTCCTCCGTCATGAGAGATCGACCCCGCGACCGTCACAACCGTCACCTCGCGTTTGATCGCCGATGACGATTCGGCGCCCGGCCGGTCCGGCCTCGTCGACGTCGGGCTGTATCGTCAGGCCGGTCGCAGGAGATCCGGCCGGGCCGGCGGCGGACCGCTCGTCGCCAAGGCCGATCCGATCCACGGAGATGGGGAGGGGTGAGCTGCCCCGGATCGGCTGGTCTAGGCCCGTCGGTCGCTCGCCGTTCGGCTGCGGGTGGAACGCAGGGCGTAAGAGAACAGATGTGCTAATCACCGAGGCAGGGTGGCAGGGGGCGGACGAGTGTTGAAAGTGTTGACAACCGTGCTCGGGGACGTCGGCGCTCGGGACGAGCCGACGCGCGGTCGGGTCAGTCAGGGGTGGCCGGCGAGGGCGACGAGGGTGGCCACCCGATGCTTGGGAAGCAGACACTCTGCCAACTGAGTTACTCCCGCTCGGGAGGCCGTCATCGTAGCAAACGGCCGGCTGAGAATGTCATTCGACCGCGTGAAC
>Ga0307372_10002804_pt1 | contig 28424 bp, 47 predicted proteins | sample OX1MG_FD_202533 | JGI IMG/M metagenome (GOLD analysis project Ga0307372, IMG submission 202533) | Soil microbial communities from Risofladan, Vaasa, Finland - OX-1 | ecosystem: Environmental > Terrestrial > Soil > Coastal area > Acid sulfate soil | place: Finland: Risofladan, Vaasa | collected... | reverse complement strand
GCTCGGATAGGTTGCAGCCGCGCCGCCCGGCGAAATGCCGAACGGGTTGTTGTCCCCTACGTGCTCCCCCCACCCCGTTTCCTGCGCCATCTGCCCGAGCACGACGGAGGCATGAAGCCCCGTTGCCTGGGCGACATCATGCGCGAGGGGCGAGTACGTTTGCAGGAATGTTTGCTGCTGGGGCGACAGGCTGCTGGGCATTGGGTGCGTTCCCGGTCGCTACGGCAGGCTGTGGGACGGCAGGGGCCTTCCCGGTCAGATCGTATTGCCCCGCAAGATCGATGCTCGCCTTCAGGGCCATCTTCTGGCCCCGCGTCATATTGGCGATGATCTTCTGCCGCTCGGCGTACGGCACCTCATTCCACACAAACCCCCGCGGATCGTGCGTGGTGGCAAAGGTGCGCTGGTACTGGTCGTACTGCCCGGCGTTCTGCGCGCCGCCCGGGAAGGCGAGCGTCGCGGCCTGCTGCATACGTTCGAGTCCGAGCGCGTTTCGCACCACGTCGCGGGCGGCGAGGTTGCTGATCTTCGTCGAGGCATTCGCGACCTGGGACAACTCGGTCCGCATGTCCGATCCGGCCGCGCCGGGCTGCCGAGATGCCCACGACGCAAGGTATTTCACAGCCTCGTCATAGGAGGCGACCTGATTGGGACCGCCAGGCCACATTCCCTGCCCGACCAGGAACGACTTGATGTGCTCGACGGTTCCGGTCCCGGGCCCCGTGTTGGCGGTCTGGAGAGCCGTCGCAGCCGCTTCCAGCGGGAACACACGCTGCTGGTAGCCGTTGGCGGCTTCGCTGGCCGCAGCGTAGTGGGCGGCCGAGGCTTGCAGCGCCGGCCCCGTGCCGACCGGCATTCCCGCGAACGGCGCGCCCCCTGCGCCCGGGAGCGCTGGTGGCGGCACATCCCCGGCCAGCCGGGGCTGATTGGTTGGGCTCGGCGGGGGCGCCAGAGGGGCGGAGGCAACCGGGGACGCTCCGGGCTCCGGAGGCGCGCCCGCGCCAGGACCGCCAAGCTGCACCACGCCGCCGCCAGCGCCCCCAGCCTGCGGAGGAACGACGCCCGGCGGCATGTAGGTTCCGGCGGGCGCCGTGATCGGTTGCCCGTTCGGTCCGACGCGGGTTTCCGGCGCCGCGGCCTGGGAGGGCGCGACGGTGCTCGGCAGCATCGTGGCCGGCTGGAAAGCACCCGGAGCGCCCGTCAGCGGGCCAGCGGTGCCCCCGGTGTAAGTGCCGGCCGGCGTGTTGATGCTGCTCGGCGTCTGCCCAAGCGTCGCCAGCGCCTGCCCGATCTGTCCGGACGCCGCCTGGTTCGCTCCATAGTGCTGGATCAGCCACTGCCGGTTCGCCGCCGGATCGGCGCCCCCGTTCGGAAGGCTGCTGAGCAAACTCACAGCATCCTTGGGCGGCATCATTCCATCGGAAACAGCCGTCGAGAGCCCCTTCGCGATGTCCTTCGCAGCGACGCCTGTGGTGGGCTTGCCGTCCGGGCCAAGAAGCTCGTTCACCATCAGGCCGCCAAAGTAATTCAGCCGCTGCTGATGGAGGTGCAACTGCGCTCCCTGGTTCGCCAACTGCCCCTGTTGGATCGCGATCTGCTGCTGCTCCAGGCGCCCCGGGAACATCTGGAGCTGATTGAGCGCGTTCTTCGCCTGCGCGAATTGCCCGATCGTCGCGAGGGGGTTCGGCTGCGCGGGCGGCTTCGCATCCAGCGCGATAGCTGGATCGATGCCGGTGCCGGGGACGGTTCCGCTCATCAGGGCACCCAACTGTTGCCGGCGGCATAAGAAGACTGCGGCGACGCGGCGCCGTTAAATCCTGGGTTCGTCTGACTTCCTAGCAGATTGCTATACAACAGGTAGTTCAACGGCGCGTTCCCCACCGCCTGAAGTCCGCTGTTCAAGGCTTTCGCCGATCCCATGGTCCCCGCCGCTGTGGCGGCCGACCCCGCAGTCGCATACTGGTTTGCATTCGCCGTCGCCTGCATACCGTAGTTGCCCTGCCCCGCAGCGGCGTTCTCGCCCATGTTGGCATTGAACTGCAACGGGTTGAGCACGTTGTTCAAGTTCTGCTGAAAAATGCCTTGCTGCGTCGTCAACGTGTTGTTCGCCAGCCCCGTTGCATAGCTGGCCGCCCCCTTCAACGCCGCGCCCGACACCCCGAGCCCCTGCGCTGCGTTCGCGTTCTGCGTTGACTGCAAGCCTTGATTGAGATCGAACTGATACCCCGGCGTGGCCGCAAGTTGCGCCTGCGTCGGCTGAAACGTGAGGCCGGACAGCCCATAGGGCGCGAGACCCGCAGCCGGGTTGCTGGTGATCTGCGAAAGTGTGGCCGCCGCCGGCTGTCCCACCGCCGCATATGGCGCAAGGTCTGCCTGCGCCTGCTTACCGGCCGCCAGTGCATTGTTTGATGCTTGCGTAGCCGCATTGGCTTGCGTCTTCGCGGCGGACTGCGCGGCATTGGACGAGATGATCGCGCCACCGATCCCAGCAGCCGCAACCCCTCCGGCGATAGCGGCCCCGATTCCCATCTACGCGGCCTTCCCATCAAGAATAAAAAGCTGTCCGTGATCGACCGCTCCCAGACGCCGATAAAGAGCCCCCATCTTCGGCCCTGACCCTCGCGGCCCGGCGCGCAGCACGATCTCGTCCACCCCACGCGCCCGGAGGGCCGCGATCGATGCCCGCTGCAACTTCATGCCGAGACCAGGAAAGGCGCGATCGGCAAAAAACAACGTGTGCACACCTGTTGTCACTCCGGGCGATTCCAGAGAGGGGCTGATGATCGCCATTAGGTACCCAAACATCCTGCCGTTGCTTCGCGCCGTCGTGATCTGCATCGCGCCGATTTCCTCCAGCACGCGCATCAGCGGGATATTCTTGCTGAGGTAGGAGTCGGGCGCCTCCCCGACCTGGAGAGAATGTTCGGCGAATAGCGCACGGCCGTCCTGGAACAGTGCCTCGAACGGCTCTTGCTGGATCGTAACCCCGTCGGGTTCGCGCGGCGGCGGTGTCATCTGCGCCAACGTGCGCTGCTTCGCCATCGCGGCCAGCTTCGCAAGGGGAGCCTGATAGGCGTGCATGTACCGCATCAGCGCCAGCAGGTTGGTCTGCAAGTTCACCGGCGACAGCGTTGTCCACCAGACATGATCGTGCGGATATGGCAGGCAGTGCTCGAACACCCGCGCGCACGTCTCTTCGGAGGCAAGATCGGCGAACTGCACCGACAGCGCGCCTGGCGCCCGGTGCTCGATCTGATCGAGCTTTCGGTCGAGCCGGACCATCTCCTTCGTGAGCCGGTCGCGGTCGCACTGGAGCCCCGCGCCGAACAGGCTGTCGACCACCTCGGCGACCGGGCGCCGCACCACGACCGTGCGCACCTCTGGCGGCACAAGGCGCCACCACGGGGCCGCGGCGGTCTCCACCGTGCCGGTGCACGGCTGCCCGAACCATGCCGGTATGTCGTCCAGGCTGCGGGCGTGGCGAAGCTCGTCGTGGCCGCAGGTCCAATCGGCGTAGGTCAAGAATCTGGAAAGCCACCAGGTTCTGCTGCGGGGCAGCGCGTAGATGATGAACCCGCCGCTCATCCCGGGATGAACACCGCCGCCGGAGCGCGCACATAGCGGATCGTCATCGTATCCCCTTGAGCCATCGGAAACGCCCCGTAGAAGGAGCCCGTCGGGAACCCCACCCCGCCGCGCGCGATCGTCAGCGCCGAGATGCCGCCCCCGGACAGGAACAATGCGCCGCCCGAAGGCGCAGTGAAGACGAACGGCGACGATGTGAGCGACACGCTGGCCGGCGCACCGAAGTCATTCCCGGAGGCGCCCCCGGCGCGTGTCAGCACCTGCTGGAAGAAGTACCGCCATGTATGGGTGACGACACCCCCGGGACCGATCATCGGCGCTGCGGGGACCGGCAGTGCGGCCGGGACCGTCATGTCGCGAAGCCCTGCACCTCGATAAACGCCCCATTGAGCGCGAACGGCCCCGGGATCGTGCCGTACAGTTCGAACACACGGTCACGCGCCAACCCGAGACGGTTCCACTTCGGCTGCGCCAGGTACTGCCCGGTCGCGCCCATGGACTGCTGCACCGGATTGCCGTAGGTGCGGCCGCGATCATCGCTCCACCGCAGCCCGACAGTGCCGCCGGGCGCTTCGCCGCATTGCATATCGGCCGAGAATGACGTGTAGCCGACACGCTTGCCGTCATTCATCAGATGCGGCCAGCCACGGCGCCATTGCATCGGCGCTCCGTTGTCGGTGTAGGCGCCGGGATCGAGGGCGTAGAGCGCGCCCGTCTGCCAATCCCCGACGATGTTCAGCCCGTAGGCGAAGATGGCGCACTGCGCGAGATGCCGATGCTCCACGCCGTTGGCATCGACGTAGACGGCCTCGTGCCATTCCTGCGTCGATTCATCGTAGCGCCAGCTTCGGTCCGCAGTCGGGAAATTGATCTGGTAGAACGGGTGGCCGTTCTGCTGGAAACAGAAGCCCACCGCATCGGCCGTGGTAGAGTACGTGCTCCATTCGGTCTCAATCGCGTGCGTGGACACGCGCGCAGCCTCATATCCCTCGGCCCGGACCATGATGTTCTGCCCGGCCTGATCCTGCGAAAGCCAATAGACAGCGCCATTGATCTGCGCGACCGAGTATTTCGCCGAACATCCGTGCTGGATGAACGGCCCCGGCACGATCTGAAACGGGAAATTCGCCGCGCCAGCATCAAACCATATCTCGGTCGTCCGCTGCCCGATCAGCCATATCTCGCGCCGGGTGGCGAGCACTGACACCAGCGGGTCCGAATAACCGTTCTTCGCGGCGAAGTAGAGCGCGTCGAACACCATCTCGTTGTTGTAGGTGCAGTAGAAGTTCTGCGTGCCCGGCTGGTTGAACAGCATGAAGCCGTCCAGCATGTCGACCCGGTCGGCACCGTAGAAGGCGTAGACGGCGCCGCTGCCGGCGGGGGGCGAGTTGTTGGTGGCGCTGATCGGGGCGAAGGCGCCAGTGGCGAGCGTCACCTGGTAGCCGTTCGAGGTGCCGTCCATGAGGCCGAGCAGCGTGCCGTTGTCCGCCATGCTGACCGGCGCGCTGCCGACATCGATCGTGCCAACCGTGGTGAAGGCCCACGAGGGAGACACGGTGTAGAGGGTGTTGCCACAGACGTAATAGAGCGCCCCAGAGTTGGCCCAGTAGAGCCCCCGCGCCGGTCCCGCGATAGGCGGCGTGCCGAGCAGTCGCAGCCCTGGCGCCGGATAATAGGTCCGCGGTGCCGGCACCTCGGCCGATTGTCCGGTGCCCCACGGCGACGGTTGGCCGGCGCTTTGTAGTTCGAGGATCGTGCCGGAGGGGTTGTTCTCGGCGTAGAGGTTGACGCAGCGCTGCGCCGAGGCGATGACCGACCGCGCTGAATATGCGCCTTGCGCGAGCGGGATGCGCACCGGCGGTCAGACTCTGGTAACGGGGAAGGCGGCCATGTCTTGTCATCCTTTCGATTCTAGTCTTTCCGCCGCCGCCGCGGCAGGAATAGATCGGGGGCCGACCAGCCCGCTCGCACGCGCTGAATGAACAGACCGTAAGGAAGGTCTGCCTTTTCCGCCGCCGCCGCCGCCGACATACGGCCCCAAGGAGTGTCGATTATTTTGCTGTTGCGCCTATTGCGCTGCTGGCGTTCCCATGTAGCCCACACGCAATTGGCAGCCTCATAATCGCCGCCATTATTAACGCGCTCGATTGTAAGGCCCAGCGCCCAGGATGCGCCCATGTCGGCCCAAAACCCGTCAAACGTGCGCCACGCGGCACATACGCGGATTCCCCTGCCGCCATAGTGCTGAAAATCAGATGCGTTCGGATTATTGCATCGGTTATTGAGAGCAGTCCACGTGTTGTAGGCGGGATGATCCGACATTCCGTGTCGTAGCCGCGCGGCGCTTGCTCGTTCTTTTTGGAGACACCCGCACGACTTTGTCCTGCCGCTCACAACATTGCAGACGCCGCACACTTTCTCTTTGCCGCAATCGCATCGAAACAGCCAATGCGGAATGTGCCACCGCTCGCTGTAATGAGAGAAACAGACCGCAGTGAGCCGTTCGAAACGGTAGCCTTTGTTGATTTCCATCGCAAGCCCCTCCTAACAGGCGGACCTGCATAGCGCGTTATAGCATGGCTTTCAAGGATATTTTAGTATATAGAATCGCTCAGTATATTATAGAGACTCCCGCGCGTCAGCGGCGTCGGCATCCCCAGACGCGGAATCTCCGTATTCGCTACCCGGATCGTTTCCAGGGACGCAGCGGCGAGCTTGCGGGTATCATCGGTGACAGAGGCGCCGGGATAGATCGCAGAGAGGCGAAGCGCGAGGTTCGTCCACAGCGCTTCGGTGTATTCCTCCGGCAAATCGATCTGCTGCGTGTAAGTGGCAAACTGCGGCAGCGTCTGCTTCAGCGTGATATGCAGCTCATAGAGCGACGCTGCCGGCACCGGCCACGGATACACGTTCCCGAGCGGGTTGCCGCTGTCGAGGAAGATGAATGCCGGCCAGCTTACCAGCCCTTTCAGCACGATCCGATTGTAATCTTCGCGGGATTGCAGGATCGTGAGGGGGTAATCGACCGCAGCCGGTGCGGACGTGATGAACTGCCGAAAGAACGCCGATTCCAGTCGCGTCGCGCGTCCCGGCGTGTTGATCTGGCCGCCGACGCCGACCGTGTAGGAGACGGCGCCGGTCGAGACGATTGAGTAATCGACAAGCTGGTAGATCAGCCACCGCTTGGCGTTCCACTGCCCCACCATGCCGTTGAGGGCCGAGAAACTGTCGGTGTTGTCCTCAGCCAGCGCACTCTGCCCCACGCCCAGGACGCCCGTCGCCTTGAGGGCGAACGTTACGAGGTCCTGGGCGGTTACGAGGGGCATCGTTACGCGGCGCCCCGATCGGGTGCCGTCGCCTTGTCAAGCTCGCCCCGAAGCCGGGGCTCGCCCCACCGCAGATCGGGCTTGATCCCGAGCGCCCGAAGCTGCACCCGCAGATCCTCGATCTCATCGGACACCACCTCGGGCGCCGGCGCTTCGGCAATCTCCGCCTGGAGCGCCGCGATCTCGGCCCGCATCTCGCGCATGCGGCGCAGCTTCGCCAGCTCGGCCTGCAACTGCGCCTCTTCGTCGCCCGGCGGTGCGTCCATCGCATCGCCAAGCTCGCGCCGAAGCCGCACGGACGACCACGTGGGGTCTACCCGCAGCCCGGCATTCCGGCAGCGCCCGATCAGGTCAAGCCGCTCCTGTTCGATCTGCGCCGATGTCCGACCGCCGGACAGGACGCGCTCTTCCTCTTCCTCGGTCGCGACGATGATCTCATCGAACAGCTCGCGCTGCTCGGTCCACTCCAGCGTCTTGCCCTTCACGTTCTCCGTCGTGCACTCAATGCTGTGCACGCCCTTGCTGATCCGGAGCATTTTCGGATACTCGCGGAACGTGTAGGTCTGGGACATTTCGCCCGTCTCCATCTTCTTCGCGATGGCGCGCGAGAGAACACCGCCACGTTGCAGAAATTGGGTTTGGGCGAGATCAGTTTCGATCGACAAAGTTCTCTCCTGTTATGTTCGGAACGCGACGGGCGCAGCAGCGTTGCCGCCACCGCGCCCGTGTTCGTTACAGCGTGTCTGCGACGATGCAGGCCCATTCGGGCCTCACCCAGAGGTAGCCGTAGACAATATCGAGACGCGTCCCGGTCTGGTCGGTGCCGACGACGTACTGGCGAACCATCCGCATCGAAACCCCGTCGAACTGATCGCGCCCCGACTGGACATCCGGCGGGATTTCGAGGTCCGCGGTCGCCATCGTGACCGCTTCCGGCACGAACGCGATGTTCTTCCGGTAGGTGGCGGACGCCGGCCCGACCAGGCTGATCGTCGCACCATTGGCGGGAGAGGCGGTGACGGTCTGATACTGGACCTGCGCGCCACCGGGCCCGGGCGGGATCAGCGGCGGATAGATGCCGATCGAGGTACCGGCACTCGCCACCGCGCCCGTCACGACGAACTGCCGAAGCTGCCCGTAATCGGCCTTGGTGATGCGGTTAACGCCATTCACCCCGGCGAAGGTGATGATGTCGCCCTTCGCCAGCGTGCCGGTGATGGCACCCGTGGTGACGCTGCTGCCGCTCTGGCCCGCGCCCGACACGGTGCCGGCGGAGAAGCTGCCGGACGTGTGCTGGATGACGGTCTGGTCCTTCATCCAGTCGAACCCGAGCGCGTTCTTCATCGCGCCGCTGCGATACTGCTCGCTGATCTCCGTCGCGGGATTGAACAGACCCGAGAGGGCGCCCGCAATCCGCGCGTCGGTGTAGGGGTTCGTCACGATGCGGTGGTTGAGGACCGGGGCCGACTGCGTGTCCAGGATCGCATTCGCGGTCAAGAACGTCGAGACCGTCGGCGTGATGATCGCGCCCGCCGCCTCGTTATCAATGTAGTTGCAGACACCGCCCTCGGCGCCCGACATGATCGCAACCGCGACCTGGCCGGCGAGCACGTTCACCGCCGGGGCGATGTAGCGTTCCGCGAAGTCGTCCACCGACAGGGTGAGGTCGATCGAGGGGAAGCTCATGTCCACGCCCTGCTGCGTCGCGAGCGTCAGGGTGGTGAACTGCTCGCTCACGTCCTGGAAGGACGCAGCGGCGCCGGTGCGGACCGTGAAGTCTACCGGCAGGCGGATACGCAGGGACGAACCGATTTTCGCGCCTTCGCGAGCGTACTGATCGTCGTAGGTAGTATCCATGTTGCGCATGAAAGCATTTGTATTCTTCCAGAGGCGAACGGCTTCGCGAGTCACCATAGAAATGGTAAGCAAGCTATTCCCGGCCATGACAGGCACTCCGACTTTGCGCGATCCTCGAAAGGATCAAGCGCGGGACAACACATAATCCCGTCTCACCCGAAGGTTCTTGACAGGACTGCGGATTGCCACTGAGTCGGATAAGGAAAGTCGCTCGACTTCGTGGTAGGCTTAGTCGCTCGGGTTACGGGTCCCGGTGCCCGGCGCGGAATGTCCGCGCTATCTCGTCAGGCGTTACGCCGCCTCTCGCCACCCAGCGCCACCGGCGCCGTCTTCCGCCGCAGCTTCACGTACTCGGCCATGGACAGCTTGTCGTCGTAGACATCCGGCTCGGCCGTCACACGCCCGGTCACCGGCGCCACCGGCTTCGGAGCCGCCGAGAGCGACCGCTGGACCGGTGTGCTGATCGCTGCGGCGATACGCCCCATCTCGGCCGCCATCGCCACTGGTGACCGCCCTAGCAGCCCGGAGAGGGTGTCGAGATCGTCGGCCAGGTGCGCGACCAGCTTGTGCGCGTCGGGCAGCTCGGCGAGCGCCTGCATGAACGCCTGATTGCCGGTGGCGCCCATCTCGGCGAGGATGCCGGTTTTTTCGTTCCAGGTGTCGGCGCCGAGTTCCTTGGCGCCTTTCGAGATCAGGTCGCGGGTGCGTTCCTGGAAGCGCTCGGCGGCGTTCAGCTCGGCTGCGCGGGCGCGGATCACCTCGTCGGTAAGAGGCGCCGCGGGTGCTGTGGGTGCAGTCTCTTCACCGGCCGGCTGCTGCGCGCCGATCAGCGCCTGGGCGGCGGCAAGCTGGGCCCGGAGCGCGTCCCGTTCACGCTCGGCCTCGGCGCCGCGTCGTGTGAGGGCGTTGATGCGCTTGCGGACATCGTCGGCTTTCTTGATTTCCTTCGCCGCTGCGGCTTTCTCCGCCTCGGTCGGCTCCGGCGCTGGTTCAGGCGCGGCAACGGGGAGGTCGGCAGCAACCGGGGCGGCCGGCGTCTCGACAACCGGCGCAGTCTCTTCCGGGTCGGCCTGTAGGGTCTGGGTGCCGCTCATGACCGCACCGAAAAGTCAGCGGGAAGGCGAATACGGAGAGGCGCGCCCCCTTTGTCTCCCCAAGAGGCAAAAATCGCGTCGGTCCGCTTCCAGTCTGCCAGCATGCTGCTGATCGCAGAGACCGCGGCCTGGTGGGTCATATGATCTAGAAGCGTGGGAGGACCGAAGGGCTTTGCCGGCCAAACGACGGGATCGGGATCAATCCCGTTGTCGTCCAGCAGTTCCCGCAGCCTCGCTATTTCGGCGCGGAGTTCGATGGGGTCGTCGCTCATGGTGCTTCCTTGGTCTCAGTCGCTCGGCTCGCCCCGCCGGAGGGTAGATACGCGGGGTAGCTTCACGCCCCCAGCCCGGTTTCCGCTTTCGCGTAGCCGAAGGCCCCGAGGATACTCGGCGCGAATCAGTGGAGGGCCGTTGGGATCGCCGCCTGATCTTCCGCGACGAACCGATTGGCCCGCAGATCGGAATCGAGGCACAGCGCCTCATAAATCTGCTCCTTCGTGTACTCGCAAGTCGGCGCATCCGCGGCGAGCATGGACGCCAACTGCGCCCGCGCGTCCTCTAGGAACCGGGGCGCTACCCGTTCGACGAACAGCGCCCGCGCGGCGCGCTCCGTCACCTGACCGTCGGCGCGGAGCTTGCGATATACGGCATTGTCACGCGCGTAGACCTCAAACCACTCCTGCGCCATCTCGATTGCGACGCTCGCCACGAGGCGGTGCGCGTTCAGGCCGGCGTAGTTGCGGGGAATGCGTTTCATGCCGCCATATCTCCCATGGGCGGCGTCACCTGCCGCATCGGCGCCTGTCCCGTCGCCCCAGCCGGCCCATCCGCGGAGGTCTGCGCCCCCACCCCGGCCGAGAGGTGCGCCACGATCGGCCCCAGATTGTCCTGCAACGCCTGCCGCACCGTTTCGTGGATCATCGCCTGCATGTCGGCCGGATCGAGAGGCAGCATGTCCTTCACGACCGCCAGACGCCGCGTATCGGCATCAAACGCCCGGACGGCCTGCTCGGCATCCTCGCCTTTGACCTTCAGCCGCTCTTCGGCCAACGCCTGCATGGCCTCGCCGAGCAGCTTGTTCTGGCCCTGGAGCTGCTTCTGTAGCTCGCCGATCGCGTGCTGTGCCGCCGGCGGGAAGCCGGGCTTCAACCGCTCCGCGATCTCATCCGCCAGCGGGAAGTCGGCCACTTTGAACAGCAGATCGCCGATCCGATCAATCAGCGCCGGCGCCTGGGTCAGAATCTGCACGATCGCATTGAAGGCTTCCTGCCGCTGCGTCGCAAAGTCGGGCCCGGCATCGGAGACCACCTCATAGCGGCCGAGGTTGGGGTTGAACGTCACCGTGCCATCCGGAGCAACTGAGTGCGCTTCCTTCGCCATCGGGTCGACCTGGACGTGCGATTCAAGCCCGCTTTCGTCCACGATCCGGATCAGCCGCTTGGTGTCATACACCTTCGGCACGATCTCCAGCAGGATCTGCCCGTGCCGGCGGATCGCCATCGCCTGGTTGTCGACGAAGTGGTACGTCGCGCGATCGCTCTGGCGCTGCCGCTGGTTGATCGCGGTGCCGGACCGCTCATTGCCTGGCGCCCCCATCTCAGCGTCGTATTGGCCCGAGGCGAGCTGCATATCCTGTTCGGCGGCCTGGGACCCCTCCAGGAACGCGGGAGCTGCCTGGGGGGCATCCTGGCGCTCTGGCGACGGGATGAGGGCGCCGTTGTCGTCGACGTGCTTCCACGGCAGGAACGCATGGTTGACGGTGTTCGCCGTTTCCCAATACGTCATGTAGTCGCCGATCGCGGCAGCGGGAGCGATGTACGGGGACTTGCTCTGAAGCGCCCCGTATTCCACTGCTGCCGATCGGTTGTAGTTCAGCATCTGCTGCGGGCCGAGCAGCGCACGGGTATGGCCGCGGCGGTCCATGCGCTTGTCGATGACGGTCTCTTCGCCGATCCAGGGGACAAGCGGGATCGTAACGCCGGGCCAATCGCCTTCTTCAACGATCATGTCGCCGACGATCTTGTACCAGCGCACCTTCTTCCGGACCACGTCGCGCCGGTGCAGTTTTTCACCGCGATCCTTCGCATCCTGCTCCCACTTGTGCACCAGATCGCCCGTCACCTCACTCCGCAGGATCGTCACGCCGCTCGTGCGGTCCCCGATCAGCTCGTCCTTCTCTTCCTCGATCTCGTAATACAGCGCCTCGCGGATGTGATCGTCGCGCAGCCAGTCACTGTCCTCGCCGTCCACCGCGTTGCTGGGCGACGCATGACCCTTCAACTCCGGATATTTCTCCTCCATCTCGTCGCGCGGCTTGTCGGCGATGATGAAGCCCCCGCGCGCGTCGGCGCCGTCCTTCTCCGTACACTCGAACAGATACGTGCCGAGCACATCGCCGACGCCGCGGAAGTAAATCTCCTGGTCGAAGCTGTCGTCGCTCACGTAGTCAGTGACGACCTGCGTAAAGCCAAGACCCGCCTGCACCTGAAACTCGATCGCCGGTCCGTAAGCGTTCGACTGCGCGCGGCTGATGTTCTCGACGTGGCGCGCAATGCCTTCCCAGATCGTGGCCGCCGCAGCGGTGGCGCCGTCTCCGACCGGACGGAACTTGATCCCGCTCTTGTGCTGCTTGGCGTCGTTGATGATGTGCCGGTTGTGGACCTGCGTCTTGTTGATCGTCAGCGTCGGGCGCTGGGCGCCGTTCCGGGCGTTGTATATCTCGCTCGGCCACTGGTAGTTGTTGTAGGCGTCCCCGTTCGCGAACTTGTAGTCGTCGACCCAATGATTGCGGGCATCGCTCTCGTAGGTGCGGACGCGCTTGAACCGACGGTGCGCACGGGAGACGATGCGGCGGTGGCGATCGTCCTTATGGTTGGGAACATCGCGCGGGTCGGTGTCGACGTCTTCCATGGATCAGCGGGCAGCCCTGGCGTGCAGATCGGCTTTGTCGCGGAGCATCTGGGCTCGCGCGGGGTCGGTATCCTGGCAGGCGTCGGCTTGGGCACGGAGCGCGGCGGCTACGGCGGCGGGGTCGGTGGCGGTCATGGGCCGTCCTGGGCTTGTTGGATAAGCCGAGCGTTCAAAATCGCGACCGACCCCAACAACTCGGCAAGCGTGGCCTCCTCCATGACCCAAGCGCTCGCAGTGCACAGGTCGGGATGCGTTGTCGCGATGGCGATGCCGCTGATCTCTCCGCGCTCGGCGCGGTCAAGCATCGAGCGGCAGATATCGACCACCGTCATTCCGTTGGCGCCTCGGGCGCTCACCGCGCCTTCATGCCCGTCTGCACCTTCCCCTTCGGCGGCAACGCCGACAGCGGCGACTTCGCCATCTGCTCGCCGGCCGGCTTGCCGGGGCTCATGCGGCGTTCGGGTGCCAGCGCCTTTGCGGACATGGTGGGCTGGCGTAGCGGCCGATCGCGATCGAGGATCGACATCACCGCTCCCGCTTCTTCGCCGCACCCATCGGCGCCAGCTTCGACGGCTTGCCGCCCTGGGGGCGCATCGCGGCCTTGATGCCGTCGCCCTTTCCCTTCTCCGGGTCGCGCGGGCGCGCCGGGGCGCCTTTCTTGGATTCCATGCGGGCCATCTCGAACTCCTGTCAGCCCATCCACTGGCCGGGACGGGACGGTGTCGTATGTAGCTTCGTGGCGACATAGGGGGCGATCGCGACTGGTGCCGCATCGGGGTCCTGAGACCCCTGGACACCAGTGCCAATCGCATCCGCGCAATGAGAAGACCCGTCGTGTAGTGGCTCGGCCTTCCAGACGCCCATGTGCTCATTCCACTGGCGCCGATAGGCCCGCAGTTTCTTCAGTCCCTCGGCGCAGCCCGTCACGTCGAACCAAGCCCGCGGGAGGATGTTGCGCGTTGCCGCCACACGATCCGCCGGGTTCGCCGCTGGCACGACATGGATCGGCTTAATGCCGAGGCCCGCGAGATACAGGCGCCGCGACTGGCCCCCGAACGTTAACTCGCGGACCTGGACGTCATGCGGCAGGAAATGGCGGCCATAGATGTACGGCTTCTGAAGCAGTAGCTTGGCGTAAGTGTCGAGGCCCGGGCCGCTATCCTCGTAGTATTCGAGGAACCGCCATTCGCCGCCTGGCGAGCGTTGGAACCACCAGATCGCCGTGCTGTCGTCCATCCCAAGGTCCCACGCCGTGAAAACGGGCAGCTTGGGGTCGTAGAGCACGCGGCAGACGCGGTCTTCGGCGATCGCGGCGTCGAGCCATTTGCCGAAGTAGGACCCGCTATTCGGTGCGGTAAACGAACATTCCAATTCCTGGGAGAATTCCTCTTCGTCGAGGGTGCCGCGCAGGGACGCGATCTGAGCATCGTCCAGGGCGCCCGTCGCCTGCCACGGCAGCAGAAACCGCGAGGCTGGATCGCACTTATGGTAAGCCGCCGCGAGCCGCCCGTTGCCCTTCGGCGTGCCGATCTTCACCCGGCACCCGGCGTAGTCGGCCAGCATCGGCTCGACCACCATGTCGAGCCCGGAGGCAATCACATCGTCGGCCTCGTCTTCGATTACCTCATCCGCCAAGCCGCCGCGCCAGGAGTCAGGCTTGTCCATCCCGCCGCATTGGTAGACTCCGCCATTCGGGAGGATGACGCGCATTTCCGACTTCATCACCACCGCGCCGGGGATTTCCGCAGCGGCCCGCGCAACTTTGTCCCAGAGGCCGGTGCGCTTCCAAGAAACCTGCGCCGGCAGCACATGGATGACGCGGGGAGGGTCAGCCTTCAGGTTGCGACGATGGGCGGGGATATGGCTCCGGGTGTGCGTCAGGGCCTTGCGGAGACCGCGCCATACAAACGCGGTGGATTTTCCCGCTCGGCGATGCACCACGGCAACGATAGACTGCGCCCGGCACTCGATCAGTGGCACCTGCCAGGGCCGCGGGCAGAACGGCAGCGTGACAATCTGCGCGGTCATTCGGGCTTCGGCGGTTCGTCCTTGGTCTCGTCCGCCCAGCGATAGCGGACCTCGCTCACGATCGGACCGCCCTTGTCACCGGTGTGCTCGACCCGATCCCGCCATTCAGCCGGCCGGCGATTGCGCAGCCACAACGACTGCGCCGGCACATCCGGAGGAAAGCGCTCAGTGTACGGGGCATAGACCGGCGCCTTGGCGCCCGCGGGCATGAAGATCTTGACGGCCTCATGCTCGTATCCCACGGCGCGGACATAGAGCCGTTCCGCCACGTTCGCATCCGCCGCCATCTTGCCCTGCTCGACCGCCGCGCCGAAATCCTCGCGCGCGTGCCGCCAGCGGACGATCGTCTTTTCGTCCACCTCGAAAAACTTGGCGAGGTCCTTGTCGGTTGCGCCGAGCAGGAGGCACAGCTTGCGCGCCTGCTCGGCGTATTCCGGCTTGTAGACGGAAGGGCGACCGGCTTTCGGGGCGGGATCGTCAGACACGGGTCAGAGCGACCAGCCGATGACCATCGTCCCATTCAGCGCCGCGGCGCCCTGGTTCGTGAACACGAACACGGACGAGCCGGAGCCGTTCGTCACGCTGGTGAGCGTCATGCCGGGCGTGGTGTTGGAGCCCGAACGGATGTCCACGAGCAGTGGCGCACCGGCGGCGGTGACCAGGGTATTGGTCAGCGTCATCGTGTAAGTCGCGCCTGCCGCCGTGGTCAGCGCCTCCGTGATGATCGAGCCGCTGGTCGTGCTCGACGTGGCGGCGCCCGCGGTCGAGGTCTGCTGATTGTGCGCCATCGCGACGGCCAACATGGCGATCTGCGCTACAGTGGCCGCCACACTCTGCGGCGCCTGGCCGGCGGCGGCTTCGGTGTCCGCCGCGACGAAGGCCCGCGGCGAGAGCATCGGATACTGCCCAGCCGGCGCCGTCTGCACGACGCCGTTCTGGGAAGCGGGGCCGACTTGCGGCAACCCGGCGGTGATCCATCCGGCCATATCAGCGCTTCCCTTCGTTGCCGCGTTCGTGGTTGTGGCCGCGTTCCAGTTCGCGGCGCTCTTCCTTGTGGTGCTCGGCCAGATGCTCGACGCCGCGCTTCATCTGCGCGCCGGCGTCCTCCATGTGGTCGCGAGGCTTGGCGGCCTTGGGGGGTTCGCTCTTCTTCATTTCACTTGCCTTTCTTGAGTTCGCGGTTGGCGCGCGCGTCGATCCCGCGCTCGGTCGATTTCGACATACGGCCCGCGTCCACCGCCTTGGTTGCATATCCCTTCGCGGCGACGGCCCGACCGGGCGAATTTGTGGGATAGGCCCCACGCGGCGCGCCACGCTCCGACCGCTCCTCGGCCTTCCCGACCTTCGCCAGGCGTGCGCGTTCGGCCTTGCGGGGTGCGGGCATCAGCCGACCCTCAACCGGCCATATGGCGCCAGCGGCAGCTTGCAGCCCGTGCAGCGGAGCGGCGCCTTATGCTCCCAGTCCGGCACGGCGCCGCCGGAGCAGCGCGGGCAGTTGTAGGACTGCCTCGCGTCATCCCAGGAGGCCTGTCCCAGCATCGCGTCGTCCGCATCGGCCATCAGAACTTCTCCACATCAGCCCGGCCCATCTCGACCGGAAACGTGCGCCCGAACATGCTCATCAGCAGGCCGACCCGATCCGCCGTCGACCATTCGCAGATCGCTGGCACTGCGGCGAAGGGGCCACCCATCACCCGGAGCTGCTGGCCCCGCTCGAACGGAGGCGCGGCATCATCGAACACGCCGTCGCTCTCGCGCCCCATCGCCATCAGGCGCTCCACCTCGCCCTCACGGAGCGCCGCAGGGGCGCCCTGGGGACCGAGGAAGCGCTTGGCGTCCCGGAGACGCAGCAAAGCCCCCCACGGGGCTGTAGCGGCGTTAAACGCCACCAGGAGGTATGTCGGGAACAGAGCGCAGATCACTTCCTCGACCCGGCCGTAACGGCGGCGACGGACGAGGCGCTGCGGGAAGTAGGCACGGAACCCAGCGCTGAGAACGCCATCGAGCACGCGAGGTTCAACGTTGGGATTGGTTTGCAGCACGTGCCAGGGATCGGCGGCAAAGCTAGCGCAGGCCATCTCGTCGCGAATCGCGGCGGGAGCCTGGCAGTGCATGCCGATGCCGTTAGCGAGTCGGAGCGGATAGGTCAAGATTTTTCTCCGCGTGCGGTGGGTGGGGCAAAATGGGCGCCCACGGATTCGGTCATGGGTCACTCCGGCTGATCATGGCCCACCCCCGCAGCGTCGGCGAGCGGAGGGGGGGGCAATACGGCACCCCTGCTGTCCCAAAATGTCCCCTCCCGCTTCTCGGGGGACACCCCGGTGCCGCAGGCAAAGCTGGCGCTGTTTTCAGAATCTGAGGGGTGCGTTGAAACCGGTCTGGACATGCGCCGCGCCGGGGCTCGCCGTCCGAACAATGGGTAAACGCCATAGAGCGTTTAACCCCAAAATGTCCGGGCGTCAAGCGTATGTCGTGATGTCCCGATGTCCCGCTACCCGGACATTTATGTCCCGCTCCAAGACTTGCGTAATGCATTGATATTCCTCGCATCACCGTTCCGGATACGAACACAGGGACATTCATGTCCCGGCGATGTCCCGCTCGATGTCCCTCTATTCGGTTCCGGAACGGGACAGGGCGGGACATTTGGGAATGTCCCTCTGTTCGGCCTCGGAACGAACCGCATTTAAGGCTGAAGTCCGCCAGTTTCGCGGGCCGTTTCCTGTTGGGATTAGGGCAGCATTGCTGTCCATGGGACATTCGTGTCCCGCTCGATGTCCCGGTGTCCCGCTCCGATGTCCCGCTATCCCGCATCGGCCGCTTCCTCGATAGGCGCATCGGCCGGGCGTGCCTTTGGCAACCAAACCCGGCCGGCTGTCATGGCGACCAGGTGCTTGTTCAGAAGGTCATCGGCAGCGCGGCGGAATGCCTTACGCTTGGCGTCGGCCTCCGCCCCCGGCATCGCGCGTTCATAGAAACCGTCCCGCCACCATTTTTCAGGGATCGAGACGACACCTTCCGGAGCGCCGTATCCCGGCTGGCCGCGTCTGGCGACGGCGTCGGCCAGTAGCTCGAATGCGCGCTTGGGATGGCCCGTCAGGCCCGAACCGGGACGCTGCGGGATGGCGCCGGGTTCTGCGGCTTCAACAACGCACGTCGTGACCACCTCGCCGTGGCGATTTTCGCCTAGCTCGACGACCTGTAGCGCGAAGGGGAACACCTGCCCCTTCCGCATTTCACGCTGCTTGACGACGGTCGCCGTGCGGCCTTCGCCGACCTCATCGACCGTGACCTCGATCTCGGTGTCGATGGCTGCTTGCAGGGAGGAATGTCCCCGCGCGCCCTTGGCCTGGTCCTTGCCGCTGTGGTGGACGAACAAGACCATGGCGTGCGTCTCTGCCCGGATGCGGTCCATGTTCGCCACAAGGGCGCCCATGTCGTCGGGGGCATTTTCATTGCCGCCGCCGAGGGCGCGCGCCAGCGTGTCGACCACGATCAGCTTGACCGGGACGGTCATTGCCGCGGCTGCGAGCTTTACCGTCGCGATGAGCTTGTCGGTATCGGCCGCCGGGTTCAGCAGGTTGATTGCCGCCGGGATAGCGGCGAAGGGGAGTTGATAGGAGCCGAAGCCCATCTTCTCGCGCCATGCCGCCACGCGGTTGCGGAAGCCCATCCCGCCCTCCAGCGCGCAGTAGACGACGCCCCCCTGTTCGACGCGCAGGCCATGCCATTCCAGGCCGGCGGCGACGTGCAGCGCGAGGGTGGTGGTCCAGAACGTCTTGCCGCTGTTGCTCTGGCCGTAGACGACCGCGGACCCTTCTTCCATGAGCGTGCCCTGTACGAAATCGCGGGCATCTAGACTGACCTCGATCTGGCCGAACCAGAGGAGGGGGAGGATGTCAGCGGGGTCGGGCTCTCCGGTGGACCCCGGGGTTGCCTGCTCGTCTCCCTGGTGGCCCGGGTCCTCGGATTCAGGCGGCGGTGGTTCGGGTGCGGCGTGGTGACGGGCGCCATTCGACCGCGCCGGCACATCCCGCGGATGCGCGATCCCGAAATCCAGGCCGGACTTGATCGTTGCCGCGATCTCTCTCGCGTCGAGCCCGGCGGTTTGCGCGGCCCGCGTCAGATCCGCCTCGACGGTCGAGCGAGCGAGCAATCCAGCCCCCACCAGGCTGCCGAGCTTGACCGCGGCGACGTTGAGGCGATCGTTGCGGGTGCCTTCCCCGGCTCGCATCACGTCAGCAACTTCACCGTCGAGCGCCACCATGGCGTAACGCGGGGTGGTGCTGTCGCGCGGTGCGGCTGGACCCGGTGCTGGCGCGGGCGCCGGGAGGCAGGCGTGGATCAGCCATCCCGGCATCTCGGCCGGCTCAGAGGGGTCGGCGAGGGCATACCCAGGCGAGGGAGGAAGGATCACGTAGCCGCCGTTGCCGCGCACATCCACCCCAGGCGCCACCCGGGACGCGCTGTTCCTGATTTCCACCCCGGCGGGCGCGGCGAACACCAGATGCAGGCCGCCGGAACGAGTCTTGTGGGTCCGCGTCGGCGGGAGGGCTTCGCGGTTTTCGTCCAGCCACGCCATGCCGGCTGCGCCGTTTTTGATATCGACGTCGATCACGACGAGGCCGGAAGGATTACCGGTCGGCATCCCGATCATAGCTGCGCCAGGCGCGTTGAACGCGCGGAGAATCGAGTCCGGGTCGGTTGTGGCCGCCTTGAATCCGGTCGCGACAATGGGATGCTTATCGGCCGAGCAAGGGAACACCGGCAGGCCGAGCTTCGCGGCGACATCCCCGAGCGCCATCTGCATCACACCCGTTCCGCGATGGTCGCGCTGTAGAGCCGGAACGCAATCCGGCAGTCCGCCCATCCGAGCGCCGCCGGCCCGACGTGCTGCATCTCCTCGATCAGAACGCGATCGACCAGCGCAAGGCGGTCCGCGAACCCGTCGCCCAACACGACGCAACACTCCCAGGCGCGGCGCTGCACGTCGTCAGGGGGGAGGAAGCAGGCGAAGGCGCTCATGCTATCGACCCCGGTTCACACGCCGCGCCCTCGCACGCGAAATCGAACGGCCCGACCTCCCCGCACAGCGTGCAGACCCCCTGGCCATCGGGTTCATGGCCGAAGCGGTCGGGTAGGATCGGGTCCGAAGAAAAATCGCGTCCCTCCGAATTTTCCTGTTGACGCCACCCCCAACTGTCGCCATTGTGGAGACACCGGACGCGATGAGGCGGACGGAGGGACGGAGAGAGACGATGGCGCTCACACAGGCGATCTCGACCGCAGAGGCAATCATGGCACACGGCGCGCACGACGACGGCCATTGGGCGGTGCGCGCCGGCGCCGCCGCACAGGTGCTCGACTACGCGATGACGGCGCACATGCGGCGCAATGGTCGTCTGGATTCGCCGCTGTATCTGCGGGCCAGCGCCTACCGCGATGATCTGCGCCGCATCGCGCACGTGACGGGTCCGCTGCATGACGATTTCGCAGCCGGCCGCATCACGAGCGGCGCCTGGCGCGATGGGCTGACCGCAGTCCGCGCCGCCTAACCCACCCCCGCCGCGCGGGAATCGGTCCCGCGCGGGAGAAGGAGAGAGATGATGGAAAGATTTTGGATTAAGACCAGACCGGACGATTCCGGTTGCATCCTCTGGACTGCGGCGAAAGACGAATGGGGCTATGGCAGGTTTCTTTTCAAGGGCAAAAATAGACACGCCCACCGGGTCGCGTATGAGATTACTCACGGTGAAATTCCCGGCGCCCTTGTCGTCATGCACAAATGCGACAATCCTGCATGCGTTAACCCCGAGCATCTTATGTTGGGAACGCATGCGGACAATGTTGCTGACATGGACCGTAAGGGAAGGGCGAACCGAACCCCAACTCGCCACCAGAAGATGACGCGCGATCAGGCCCAAGAGGCTCGCAGCAGCCCACTGTCGGCGCAGTGTTTGGCCGCCCGCTTCGGAGTTTCTGTAAGCGCGATCTACCAGATTAGGGCCGGGACCACGTGGAAATGACTGGCGCAGAGTTGAAATCCGCCCGCATCTCCCTCGGCTGGACCGAGCGCCACGCCGCGCGCCTGCTCGGCCTGGACCGCAAGCAATTGCAGCGGGCGGAGTCGTATCCGCGGCCGATCCCGGAGCACGTGGCGCGGTATCTCGCGCGGGTGCTCCGGGCAGCAGCGGACGCGCCGGCGTGGCGGGAGGCGGGGGAGTGATCACCGCAGCACCTCACGGCCCGGCCGGCGCCCGCGGTTCAGGCGGTCGATCGGCAGTCCCATTTCGGCACACCAACGCCGGACTGTGGGGGGCGAGTAGCCGGTCACAGCGGCGATTTCGAGAAATGACCCCCCATCGCTGCGCATCGTCCGGATTTGTTCTTGGATACAATCCAGCAGCGCAAGCCGCGCGCGCCCTAGCCCCAACTGCGCCCGCTTCTTCGCGACCGCCTGGTAATCACGGTCCATCTTCGTGGCGATCTCGCGCACCGACGTGCCGCCGATACTGAGATCGATGAGCCGCGCGGTTTCGTCGGGGGCAAAGCGGCCGGTCTTCATGGCGCCCGCTCCCGCAGCCGGGCAAGCAAGCCCTCCAGCCGCTCGATCTCGGCCAGCGCGTCGGCAGCATCCCGCTTGTAGTATCCGACGTGGATATCCGGGCCTGTCGCGTCGCCGTGCAGGCGCAGCTTGAGGTCGGCGCTCGTGGGGTCGGCCGGCGGCGTGTTCGGGAGCGACGGCGCGGGGCGCTTGCGGAGCCAGGTCATGCCCCCACCCCGGCGCCTTCGCGCCCGGTCCCCGTATCCCCGCGGGACTCGGCCAGGACCGGGCGCGCACCGCCGGCTGCTCGCCCCACCCGGGAACGCGGCAGTACTTCCGGCGGCGATCTGGTGGCGCGGCGCGGCAGTGAGCGGCGCCTACGAAAACATATTGACATTACTCGGCGCACGGCCCATACTTGCCTTACCGACCAAATCCCGGTCGCGACAAAGAAAGGGACCATCAAAGTGACAAACCCGAATGTGACGATCCGCCATGCGCGGCAGGCGGTGCGATTGGTGATTGCCGGCGCGGTCAACGAGATCGCCCAGAGCGACGGGGCCGCAGATGATGCGATCACGAAGCTGTTGGAGGACGTGGATGAGGAAATTAACGACGGCTGGCCTGAGCACTCCACGTTCGCAAACCGCGCCGATGCGTTGGTGGCGGACATGCAGGAGCGCATCGGGGACGCGAGTTGCCCGACGATCATCCGCGAGATGCTGGCCGCGCACGGGCTGCTGCCGTGATTAAGATCGAGAAGAACATCCCGATCCACACTGCCGCCCGCTACCCCTGGCGGGAGATGAAAGTCGGTGACTCGTTCGCCGTTCCGATCGGGGACGGCGAAGGCCCCCAGGTCGCTTCGGGCCGCCGCGCTACCGGCTTCCGGTTCACGAAGACGCGGGTTGTCGAGGGCAAGCCCCCGCGCGAAATGTGGCGCGTCTGGCGGGTCGAGTAGGACCAACGGCCGGGCGCTCGCGTAGGGGGCGCCCGGCCGCCGGCTTGCTAAAACTACGTCCAGGCTCGCCCGCTCTAGGGCACAGAGGATGCACCAGGTCTCGTGCTCCGGCGGCAGGCGCACGAAGAAGGGGGCCTCGCCTTCGCGGGCGGCGCAGGACCAGCATTCGGGGGCGCTCACCGGAACACCCTCGGCCCACGCCGGCCCCGCACCCGCTCGGCCTCGTCGTAGCGCAGGATCGTCGCGCCAGCGCGGACGTGCGAGCTGTCAGGGTCGAACCGGGCGATTTCCTCCCGCTCAGCGCGAGGGAGCATCAGCAAAACTTCCGGCAAGGTGTGCTGGCGCAAATGTTTCCACACCGATCTAGCGGAAAAGTTGACGTGCGCTTCTCGCAAGGCCGCGCGCAGGGATGACGGGAGCCTTTCGTATTGCGACCACGGCTCGGGCGTCATGCGGCGGTTGCCGGACTTAATGTTCGAGGGGGCGCTCATCGCGCGCGCACCTCAGCGCCCTGCGGCACTTCCCGCACCCTCTCCCGCAGCTCCACCGCCAGCACCGCAACCCGGATCGGCAGATCGTCGGTGCGGGGGAGCACGTCGTAGAGGCGGTCCAGGGCGGCGATGGCGGTGCGGAGGGCGATGCCGTGGGCTACGTCGGGCGGGTTGCTCAATCTCCCCTCCCCTGTCGGGCCTTCGCGTCGAGCGCGTCTCTCATTACGGCCCGGAGCGATGACGCCAAGGTCCCGGCGTCATCGTCGCAATGGAACCCTTCGTCGAATTCGCGGATCAAGAGCAGGTCGCAATCCGGCCCACTTCGGTCCGGGCCGCAACTGGCATCGCGGGTCAGGCTGCAAACGCCCACGGACCACCACCATCCAGGTAGCGCATCCTCGAATTCTCGGATCGCGGATGCTAAGTCGTCGATATCGGTCCGGTCCTGTTGCGGCACCTTATTCCACCCCCTCAAAAAGCCGCCGCCCGGTCGCGCATCGGGGGATGCAGCGGTCCGGACGGGGAAGTTGAGGGAGGGAACGAGCCGGTAGGGCAGCCGGCCGCTGCTCGGGGGGAGACCCCGAGGTCGTGGGCACCGTCGCGAGACGGGGCCGAACTGAGCCACCCGATAGTAGGAGGGCCGATGTGGACGCGGTCCCAAACGAACCATGCAAAGTCGATCGTGCTGGTCGTGGTGGGGCCGACGTAACCATGTCGGTGCATGCGGGGAATGCGCGCGCTGAAAACCCAAACCCTGGCGAGATGCGTCGATTCGAACATGCGCCGGCGCCGCTGGCCTGCCAGCCAGACGAGCCGCATCAGGAACGCGACCTTGCTGGTAGCAAGACTGACCGCGTGTGCTGCAAACTGGTCCGCGATCTTGTAGGGCGGATTGGTCACAATGTTCGGCGCCATCGTCGTGTATTCCATCAAGAAATCAATATGCCCGCGCCCGAACCCTCTCTCGACCAGGTCGGTCGAAACTACGTCGTTTCCGTGCTCGGACAGGACCCTACTGATCGCGCCGTCGCCGCATGCCGGCTCCCAAATCGGGCCGTCGAACCGCTCGACTCGGCAGAGAGCATGCACGGCGGACGGTGGCGACGCATAGAAATCGTCGCCCTTGACGCTGCCTTCGTCCCGCGCGCCGACCATCATCAGGTGCGCGGCTTTGCTCACGCCGCCACCGCCATCGCCCGCGAGAACACCCGCGCGAGATGCCCAGCGCACCAGGGGCGCCGCACCGGAGTCCCGTCCCGCATTTCGACCGCGCCCGGTTCCGCGCAGAACGCCCATGGTTTGGCGCCGGAGACGATGTATTGGCACCCGTTCGGCTCCGGCAGTTCCCCCGGCGCGAGGCACGAAAACCGCGTGACGGCGGGCATGGAGGGCGCCGTCGGCGCGGTGGAGACGAACGAGATGGTGCGTTGGCGTGGCGCCCGCACCGCCGGCGTCGTTGGGGGCCGTCGCGCGACAGAGAGACCGGCTCCCTTGAGTATCTTGCCGATCGTATCGCGCCGCATGTGGACTTCCTGCGCGATGTCGTGGTTGCTCAGGCCTCGACGCTTCAGCCGGACGACCTCGGCGCGGCGTTCTTCCGCCCGAGCCGTTGCGGTCTCGCGGCCTCGTTGCTGAGCCGCCGGCGTAGGCCGGTGCAACTGGAACTTGATGCCGCGGTACGTCGCGACGCCGCAGACGACGTTGTAGCCGACGCCGAGCTTCCGTGCTGCCTCGGCTTTCGTCCAGCCGGCGTCGGCAAGTTCCTGCACAGCCTCAGTCGAGACGGTCGCTTGCTGGATCGGGCTCGGCCGTGCCTTGAGTCCGACGCGCCGGGCTTTGCCGATCACGGCATTCTTCGACATGCCGACGACGGTCCCGATCACGCTAGCCGAATCGCCGGCAAGCCACCGTGCGCGCAGGCGGTCGATCTTCTTCGGGGTCCAGGAGTCATTCGGCATCTGCGGTCTCCTTCTTCTTCCCCGGGCATCCATCCAAGGCATCATCCGACATGGTCGTGGTGCCACATGCGAGGCAGCGCCACTCGGCTTTGTCCCAGATATGCCACGACAAGCCGGGCTCGGGAGCGCGAGGGGGTGCGGCGTCGGGCATTAGAACATCACCCGGCTGCGCAACGCATTCGTCCGCGCCACCTGCCGCAACGTCGGTTTGGCCGTGCGGGGCTTGTAGGAGCGCGGAGCTTTCGCGGTGCTGGTCTTCTTGACAGCGGCAGCGCGATCCGCCGCTGCGTGCCGAGCTTCGACTTCCGCTAGGATGCCGGCGCTATTCCCATGCAGGACAAATCCGGTGGCGCGCAGGAAATCGTAAACCTCGCGCAGCGTGTAGAAGCACCCGGTCGGGATGTGGCGCTCGCCCAGCAGGCGCATCGTCGTGCATTGCCCATCGGTCGGCTTGTTGCTGCCGACTTTCAACTCGAACTGCGTGAAAATCCCTGTCTCGCGCTGGTAAGCATACCAATCCAGGTGCGAGGACTTGATGCCCTGGTAGGCCTGCCGCCGGTGCCACGCATCGCGCTCGGCTTGCGAGCGCCCGGTCTCGGCGCCGGAATGGTCGATCGCGGTGTACCAGCAATCTCCAGTCAGGATGCGGTCAAGCAGCGTATTCAGCCAGTGAGACAAGCGGTGCTCAGGCTTGTCGTGCTTCCGCTTCACCTTGGCGTCGTCGGCAGGATCGTCGAATAGGGCGCTCACTGCTGCACCATCTCAAATACCCGTGTCGGTTCGTACCAATCGCAAGAGAACAGCACGTCCCCGCGCTTCCATCTCCCCGTCGCCATCTCCCGCGCGAGGCGTGCCAGCGCGCGCTCCTTCGACCGAAACTGGCCGGCGAGCGTGTAGGTGCGGCACCCCGGCGCACGCACGCGGACGGTGTAGCGGCGGTTGATGCCGCGGGAGACGTAGAGGGGGGCTTCGGTCATGCCACCGGCCCGCAAGCCTGAAGATACAATAACACAACCGCGTCCATCGCCGCCCGAGACAGCCGCAAACACGTCACTCGCTCGCCGCTGACGAACTCCAGGTGGAACTCGGCTCCGTCCGGGAACAGCTTGACCTTGCGGTCGTTGGGGAGAGCGATAGCCCAGCCGATGGGGGCTTCGTCGGTCATCGCCCCGCGCGCTCTACTGCGGCAGCGCCCAACGGCAGGTCGGCCAACATTCCGAGAGCGCGCTTATACAAATCCATCAGGTGCTCGCGTTGGTCGCGCTCCTCTTCGTCCATCTTGCGCTCGCGGAGGATGGCGCGGATGACAGCGACATCGAAGCCCGAGGATTTCGCCTCAGTCATCACGTCTTTCTGGTCCAACGCGAGCGCCCCGATCGGCAGCACCAGCACGAGCAGCGCGGACGGCTCCGGGACCGGCACGGGATGCAGCCCCGGAGCGCCGGCATACGGGACGCCGCCGACCAGGCGCGACCAGGCGGACCCGATCGTGCCCGCGGTCCAGCGCCAGGCGGTCGGGGCGGTGTATCCGGCTGCGGCGGCGGCTGCCAGGTGGCAGGGGGCCGTGATGGGAGCGCGCCATCCGGGGTGACGGGCGATCCAGCGATGCCACGCGGCGTTGGGCATGAAGGTGGTGGGGCACGGGCGCATCAGACGGCTTCCGGAGTGCGCGCTTCGGACGGCACGTGCCGTTCGAGAACCTCGATTGTGATGGATTCCGTGGCGATGCCTTCCGCCGCGCGGCGGCTCAGTTCCGGCCAGTATTTCGGCGGGATGCCAATCCGCAGCCATTGGCTGACCACGTTGCGGGGGCGCCCTAGCAAGTCGCCAAGCGCGCGGGTGCCCCCGAAGGCATCGATAATTTCGCGCGCGGTCTTTGGTGCCATGGCGGCACTATGACAAACAATTTGTCGCCTGACAAGCCCTTTGTCGGACCCGCGAGCGCCAAATCAGTTTGCGTGCCGGTTCAATGGCTTAGGGCCACAATACAGCCCATGAGCGACAAGGACCCATGGAATGTAGAGATCGGCGCCAGGTTGCGGGCAGCAATGACCGAGGGCGAGATCGAGACCGCCGAGGCGTTGGCGGCGATGATCGGGGAGACCGGCAGTCGGGTCCGGAATTGGGCCAACGGCACCAGCCGCCCCATGGTGCCGGAGGCGCGGCGGTTGAAGGCCACGCTCGGCGTCACCTTGGATTGGCTATATGAAGGGGACCCCGCCGGCCTTCCTGGCCCTAAGGCTATCCGCTTGGCCCTAGCCCTCCAGGGGGAGCGGGCGCTCCTGCGGGGACTGCCGGAGCCGGCGACGTCCCCGGCGTTGCCTCGGCCGGAGAAGCGGGCTCGGGCTCCCCGCGCACGCGCGAAGGCGGGGGCACCCTAGCCCAGATTGTCGGCGCCCAACCGATAGACAGGCTCCCCGCAAGCGACGATAGCGCAAAAATATTTGTCGCTGCTGTCCGATCTGCGTTGACGCCCGACAAAAGATTTGTTAGACAGCTTCCACCGACGCCCTGGAGGCTCCGATGTCCAACCCCGACTTCTTCCAACGTCCCGACCCTTCGCCCGTAGCCGCGCCCGCTCGCATCCCCGTGAGCCCCGCCGGCAGCATGGCGCCGCCACCGGCGGCCGCACAACTGCAATCTGGGCGTTCATTCCGTGCTGCGGCGCAACCGGCGGTAGAAGCCGCGGCGGAGCGGGAGAACGACGACGGATTAGGTCGATCGGCTGACAGCGCGCCCTCTCTGCCCACGCCGCGCCTGATCCAGCAAGCGTCTTACTGGACCTACAAGGCGCCCCCTACGCCAGCAGAAGCGCCCCCTGGAATGACTGGCGATTGGAGGTCCCTCACACCCGGGATGCGTCGCGAGATTTGGCGCAGTTACGACCGGTCACAGACTGCGGCCCCCGATGCCGCTCCTGAGCGCGACCACCGCCGCGAATATCTCGACCGAAAGACAGCAGTGCAGATCGCCGCTCGTGAGCGGCTGTGAGAGGAAACCAATTCATGTACAACAACGCAGTTTGTCTCTCGCCAGCGCCACTTTCGATTTCGACAACGCCCTTCGACGGCGATGCTCTGTTGCTGCTTGAGGCTCAGGGCTACCCGCTGGACGACGCCGAGCACGCCATCGCCTACCCGGCAGCCGTTGCCGCGCGCCCCAACCGGTTCCTCCGCGCGGTGGACGGCTTCATCGGGCACCCGCTGCGGAGCATGCCTGGCATTCCGACGCAAACCTGGGCCGGCGCCTGCTGCTCGTTGGCGGCACTCGTGCTGCTGGCGTTGCTGATCGGGTGGTTATCGTGAGCGGCCCGGTCCACGAACTCCGCCGCACCGCGCTGGTGTAGTGGCCGGCATGACCAATCCCAACAGGAAAACGAAAATGCAATATGTCATAGTAGACGGCAAACGTTTCACGCTCGCCCAATTCGTGGCGATGGATAAATCTGCCGCGACCAAGGTCGATGCCAGCGGCTGCACGGGCCTGACGACGCTCGATCTCCCGGCCGCGACCTGGGTGTATGCCAGCGGCTGCACGGGCCTGACGACGCTCGATCTCCCGGCCGCGACCACGGTCTATGCCAGCGGCTGCACGGGCCTGACGACGCTCGATCTCCCGGCCGCGACCTGGGTGTATGCCAGCGGCTGCACGGGCCTGACGACGCTCGATC
>Ga0307372_10002802_pt1 | contig 28437 bp, 27 predicted proteins | sample OX1MG_FD_202533 | JGI IMG/M metagenome (GOLD analysis project Ga0307372, IMG submission 202533) | Soil microbial communities from Risofladan, Vaasa, Finland - OX-1 | ecosystem: Environmental > Terrestrial > Soil > Coastal area > Acid sulfate soil | place: Finland: Risofladan, Vaasa | collected... | reverse complement strand
CGAAACCACGCCGGATGACACGCTTCCATCGCGGCGTTCCGTGCCGGGCGCACCGCGGCACGGAACAAGAACGAAGCGGACAGATCACGAGCTACAAAAACCGGACACATTGACTAGCTAGCAACACCGTGTGAAGGAAGCCGTGTGAAGGAAGCCGTGCCCCGGACGGTCCCATCTCGACTTTCCGCACTATCGCTGCTGCAGCTTTTATCGCGCGAGCTTTTATCGCGCGGAACCAGGGAAGCCCGGGATGTCCGCAACATGCGGTAGCCATTGCAGCCACACCGGAAAGTCGCGCTCCAACTCACAAGCGAGGTCCTTGGCCAGATAGGCTCGCGGACTCTTGCGGTCAGCATGGACCGCGATGCCGCGCGGGCCGGACACACCGCCGGCATGCACTGCTGAAGCGCGCACGAACGGCCGGCCTTCCAAGCCGCTCAGATCAATCGCGGCCGATCGCCCTCGGCGATGATCCGCCACAGCACGCGGCTCTGGCTGCGGTCGTAATCGCCGTGCGCCCGATGCATCGTCGCGCGATCGTCGATCGCCAGCACGTCGCCCTTGCGCCAGAGATGGTGATACACGATTTCCGGCCGGATCATGCGCTCCAGCAGGTCGTTCATGTAGCTCTTGCTGGCCTCCGGCGTCATGCCGTCGATGCACATCGCCTTGGTGACGTGGAAATACACCGCGCGCGATCCGTGCACGGGGTGGGTGCGCACCATCGGATGCACGATCGGCTTGCCAAACTTCTCGCGGTCTTCCATGCGCGTGTCGGTGTGGTTTTCATCGAGGCTGTTGACCGTGCAGAGCATGTCGAGGCGGCGGCGCTCGTCGTCCGCCAGCGCGGCATAGGCGGCGCGCATGTTGGCAACGCTGGTGCCGCCGCCAGCCGACGGAACCTCCACGCCATACAGCAGCGTTGCCGCCGGCGGGCACTCGCGGTTGGTGTGGTCGGTGTGCCAGCGCTCGGCGGGGCGCTGGCCGTTGCGGTGCCACACCAGGCCGATATCCGGAAAGTCCGGCATGTTGTGCTGCGAATAATGCTGCCGCATCGGCGGCCCGAAGGCCGCCGCGGCCGCCAGGTACTGCGGCGGCGTCAGGCATTGTTCGTGAAACACCAGGGCCAGGTGCTCGGCCAGTGCTTGCGAAAGCGCTTGCTGCGTCGCGGCATCGATCGGCTGGCTGAGATCGACGCCGGCGATCTCCGCGCCGAGCGAGGGATGCAGCTTCGTCACCGTCAGTGCGGCCATGATGTCTTCCTCCCACCGGGCACGCCGCATCATAGCGCCGGCGCCGCCCGGCGCGAAATGGCACCGGCCGCCGTTCCACTCGCCCGCCGCGTCAGGGCTCCATCGCCAGTGGCGAAACGCCCCTGCGCATGCGATGAAGCGGTGCATGCAGCAGGTCAGCGCCGCGGGACAGGCCGGTTCGGTCGATGCCGAGCTGATCGCGGTGATCGTCGCGGTCACCGGCGACGAACCGCGCGTGCTGACGATCGACGGCGGCAGCGGCTTGCCGTCCGGTCCGTTCGAGACCAGCCACCGCTCCCTGCAGGCGGCCCTGCGTTCCTGGGTGGAGCAACAGACCCACCATCCGATGGGATACGTCGAGCAACTCTATACCTTCGCCGACCGCGATCGGGCGGCGGCGGGGCGGCAGGTGGTGTCGGTGTCGTATCTCGGGCTGACGCGCGAGGCGCCGCGGGAACGGCGAGCCGCCGGTGGGCGCGACGTCGGCTGGCAGGACTGGTACCGCTATTTCCCGTGGGAGGATCGCCGCGAGCCGGATGCGGCGCTGGCCGAGCGCGTGACCGCGCCGTTGCTGGCCTGGGCCGAGGCGGCGCCCGACGCCATGCTGCGCTGGCAACGGCGCAGCCGGGTCGCGATCAACTTCGGTATCGACGGGAACACCTGGAACGAGGATCTGGTGCTGCAGCGCTACGAGACGCTGTGGGAGGCGGGGCTGGTGCCCGAGTCGGGCGGCAGCGCGGTGCCGGGCCAGGCAATGGCGCACGATCATCGCCGCATCCTGGCCACCGGCATCGCCCGGCTGCGCGGCAAAATCAAATACCGCCCGCTGGTGTTCGAGCTGATGCCGCCCGCCTTCACCCTGGGCCAGTTGCAGCGCACGGTGGAGTCGCTGGCCGGGCGCCGCATGCACAAGCAGAATTTCCGCCGGTTGATCGAGCAACAGGAATTGGTCGAGGAGACCGGGCAGATGGCGACCGAGACAGGCGGCCGGCCGGCGAAGCTGTTCCGGTTCCGGCGGGTGCTGCTGGCCGAACGCGCCGTGGCGGGGACGAAACTGCCGCTGGCGCGGTAGGCGCGCGCAGGGCGGCCAGCCGCTCCAGGTGTTCCGCAGAGCGCGAAGCATTGCCGCTATTGCGATCGGAGCGACGCAATCTCCCGCGAATATTGCACGCGTGCTCGTTGGGGATTGCTTCGCTTCGCGCAAGGACGACCTTGGCCGATTGACCCGGGCTTTCATGATCACAACGTGACATCGTACAAGGCGCTATCGACCATAGTCCGCATGCTTCGTAGTGAAGCTTTCTGCCCAGATGCTCCGATCTACGCAGGCAGGCGCTTCGCCGTCTCCTCGATCCCCAGCAGACGCGCCGCATTGCCGCCCAGAATGGCGGCGCGCTCCGCGCCGCTGAGCCCGGCAGCGCCTTCGATGAAGCCGATCGGATCGACCTCGCCCATGTCGGCCGGGTAGTCGGTGCCCATCAGCACGTGATCGGCACCGTACTGCCGCACCAGATACTCCAATTGCGGATGCGTATAAACCAGCGTGTCGAAATACAGCCGCTTCAAATACGTCGTCGGCATCTCGCGGAGCTGTTCGCAGCAATCGGGACGCGCCGACGCGGCGTGGTCGATCCGGCCGGAATACGCCGCCAGGTAACCGCCGCCATGCGACAGCACCAGCTTGAGCTTCGGGCATTGTTCGAGCACGCCGCCGAAGATCAGGTGATGCACCGCCACGGTGGTGTCGAGCGGATTGCCGATCACGTTGGTGAAGTAATGATCGCCGAAGCGCCGCGCCTCGGTGAAGCCGGTCGGATGCATGAAGATCGTCAGGCCGAGCTCCTCCGCCTTGGCGAAGATCGGGCGGAAGCGGTCCTCGGCCAGGTCGGCGCCGGCGACATTCGTGGCGATCTCGATGCCGCGCAGGCCGAGCGATCTGTGCAGCCGATCCAGTTCGGCAACGGCAAGCTCGGGCGCCTGGAACGGCACGGTGCCGAGGCCCACGAACCGGTCCGGATGCCGCGCCACGACATCGGCGATGTTGTCGTTGATCACGCGCGCCGTTTCGATCCCGAGATCGGGCGGTGTGTCGTAATAGGTCTGGTTCGGCGCCGGCGTAATCGCCTGGATGTCGATGCCCATCAGATCCATGTCGGCCAGCCGCTGTTCCACCGAGGTGAATTGGATGCGCGTGCGTCGCGCCTGTTCCTTGTTCACCTCGCGCATATGCGCGTTGGCGAACACGTCGCGCGGCCGGCGCTCGACCAGGCCGGCGTCGCGGAACATCGTTTCTGCCCGTTCGGTCAGCAGGTGGCAGTGGATATCGACGGTGAAGTGCTTGCCGCGCGGATGCGGCGGGCCGGGAAAGCGGCCGGGGATGGGCGCGCCCGGCGCCAGGCAACTGAACAGCATTCTGGTGTTCCTCCCGTCCTTTGCATCCGCTGTCATTGCTGGGAGCCGAGCGTCGAAGCAATGACAGCGGTGCGTATCTCTACCCGAACCCCTGCTCCATGACACGCCTGATCCCCGCCGCGTCCAGGCCGACGAGACCCGTGCGTTGCAGAGTGCGTGCCTCGGCGGCGAAGTCATTGCCAGTCAGGCCATGCACCAGTTCGATTACCGCATCGATCATCGGCGTGGGCACGCCGCACGCGGCGCCGAGCGCACGCATCGGCATCAGGCCAACGGGCACGTCCTCAGTGACGTATTTGTGGTCGAAGGATTTCGGCGTGCCGGTCGCCTGATATGGGCCGTCGCCGTTGGTGGTGAGAAGCCGGCAGGTCTCTGGCAACGTGGCGCCGCGCACGCCATAGGCGCGTTCGAACCAGTCGGCGAGGTTCGGCACATGCGCACCCAGCGCGGCGGCGACCGCGATGCGTTCGGCATTGATCGCCTCGTACAGCCGGGCAACCGACGGTGTGACGCCCTCGGCGTAGAACTTGTACGACCCGCCACGATCGATCAGGCCGGCGTTGGCGACGCAGTTCGCCACGTGCAGCATGGCGTTCGCATTGGTGAAGCCGGTGTATGCGACGGTCGGCGCGGGTACGGCATGCGGGAACAGCGGCGCCAGGCGCGGAAACGCCGCATCGATGCGACGGCCGGGAAACGCCGCGATCTGCAGCCAGCGCTTGGCGATGATGGGGCGGATGCGCGTCGCCGACAGCCGCCGGCAGGAATACGGGTAGTTGTCCATCTCGGCGAAATCGACCGCCGCGCCGCAACCAGCCGCATCCAACGCGCGGCGCACGGCGAGCGAGCCCCCGGTGTTGCCCTGGATCAGCAGGATAAGTTCTCCCCCGCGCAGCAGCGGCGCCAGCGCACGGGCAACGGTCTCCTGGTAGGTACCGCCGGTCGTTACGATGATGATGTCCGCGTCATCGACGGCAGCGGCGAGGTCGGTGGTGACGCGTTCGATCGCGGCGAAGCGGTCGGGCTCGCCCTCCACCTCGATGCCGCCGCGCGCACGGACATCGGCGAGGCGCGCATCGTCGATGTCGTGCAGTCGCAGCTTGCAGCCGGCGGTGCCCAACGTGGCGGCGAGATAGATGCCGCCGATGCCGGCGCCGATGATGGCAACGCGGGCCATCGTCCTGGTCAGGCGCGCGAGCCCAGCCTGACCCGCCGCTTCCTGCGCGCGACGCGTGGCTTCGGCGCGCTGGTAGCAGTCGTGTGCGGCAGCGGCGGCGCGGTCGTGTTGTTGGTCGCGTGCGGGAAATATTGCAGCGCCATCGAGTGCATCAGCCCGGCTTCCTCGAACCACGTGGTTTGACCCCCCGAAAGGGTGCCCAGGAACGGATCGGGGTTGTTCGCGGCGATTTGCGCGTAATCCGAATCGAAAGCACTCGCAGCCTCGATCACCAGCCAGAGCAGATATTCCTGCGTGTAGAGGCTTGGATATGGTGAGGGGTAGGTGTTGGCGACGGTACTGAGATTGGCCCAGGCCATCGGCACGATGTCGTTGCCGTTCACCGCCGCGTAGTAGGTGAAGGTCGTTGCGAACCACGTGGCGAATGCCTTGTTCCATGTGGTCGGCGCCGCGAAGGTGTGGGGCCACAGCGTGAATGTCGCTTGTGCCACCTTGCCCAATTGGTCTTGCAGCCATCCGGTCGCGGCGACGGCGATCGCACCGCCGAGGCTGTGGCCGGCAACCATCAGCTCCAGAGGACCCGCCGCGGTCAGTCCGCGGAGGTAGTCCAGCAGCGACATGTCCGTCACTGGATCGGTGGCGGCGATCGCCAGCGCGAGCGCGATATTCGTTCCCGTGGTGATCATCAGCGTTCCACCCGCGGACGGATACATCCACGGTACCAGGGAAGCACTGCCGTCCTCGACGATGTTCTGGAACCAGCCCGTGACTTCGTCGTCGGTATTCGTGCCGCGGAACGCCACTGCGTAGGTTCCGTCGGCACCCTGGGCCACGTAGCACAGCGTTCCATCATTCAGCGCGGGTCCCCAGGCGAGTGTCCAGGGACCATTCGCGGCACCTTGGGGCACCTGGGCCAGCAACTGGGCGAAGTCGGACGGGTTCGGCGTGTCCAACGCCTGGTCGATATAGGCGAAATACGCCAGATATGCCGCCGCCGTTCGGTTCAGTGCCATAACGTTCACGGCGCGCCACGCGCCGCCTCCCTCGTTGCAGGTTCAGGCTTTATCACACCGCCATCGCGTGCAGGTAAGGATCCCGCAGACTCACAAACCTCTTCAAGGAGACTCGGCATCGAGACAAGAATCAAATAGCGGCGCAGCGGCGACATGTCAATAACCTTGTGCCCCGATTATGAATATTGTGCATGACATCTTCGGGCTCCCTACCGCGCATCACCGTCATCGCCCGACTCGATCCGGCCACCCCGCCGGGCCCGCGTTCCGCGTCGGATCACCGGGACGAGTTGGTGATGGCGGCGGAGCAAACCTGGTTCAATGTTCAAGTGGCCTGACCCGCGGAAGAGGTCCCGCGCATCACGCAATCACCTTCGCGCGCCGCAACTCTGCAAGCTTGCCGGCATCGTACCCCAACAGCCGCCCCAGCACCTCGTCGGTGTGCTGTCCCGGCATGGGCACCGGCCCGATCTGCCCCGGCGTGCGCGACATCTTCACCGTCACGCCGGGCAGATACATCTCGCCGGCGACAGGGTCTTCCATCTTCACCAGCATCTCGCGTTCCCAGAGATGCGGATCCTTGGCGACCTCCGGAATCGTGCAGACCGGCGCGACCGGCACACCAGCCTCCATCAACGCATGGCAAATCGTTTCGACGCTGCGTTCCGCGCACCACGCCTCGACCGCGGCGCGACGGCCATCGCCGCCTTGGCCGCCGGTCAGCGGTTCCGAATCCCCTTTGCCCGCTGCGCCCGAGACAAGCTGCATCAGCCGCCCCGCCATGTCGCGCCCCGCGGCGGAGATCACCACGTAGCCATCCTTGGCGCGATACGGCGGACGCCCGCCCTCGCCGCCTTCCTCGCCGGTCGCGAGGTAGTACGACGTCGGTATTTCCACCATGGTCAGCGCCGAGTCGAGCAAACAGACATCGACGAGCTGGCCTTCTCCGGTGCGGTCGCGGTGCCGCAGCGCGGCTAACGCGCCGATCGTCGCGTGCAGCGCGGTATAGCGATCGACCACCGACGACGCGGTGCCGAGCGGCCGTCCCACCGGCTGCCCGGTCAGCGTCATCAATCCGCTCATCGCCTGACCGAGCGGATCGAATGCGGGACGTTCGGTATAGGGCCCGTACTGGCCGAAGCCGGACACCGACACCAGGATGATGCCGGGGTTCAACCCGCGCAGGGTTTCGTAATCGAAACCCATGGCCCGCATGGTGCCGGGCCGGAAATTCTCCAGCACGATGTCGGCGGTCTTCACCAGCGCGGCAAAGATCTCTTTCCCCCGCGCGTGCCGGAGATCGAGGCAGATGCTGCGCTTGCCGCGGTTATAGACGCTGAAATACACGCTCTGGCCGCGCACCATGGGCGGGTGCTTGCGGGTTTCCTCGCCACCGAGCCGCTCGATCTTGATCACCTCGGCGCCCAGGTCCGACATGACCATGCCGCCGCGTGGCCCCGCCTGGAACCGCGCCAGTTCGAGCACCCGAACACCTTCGAGACTGAGACTCATGGCTTCCCCCGCCCGTTGTGCCGATGCCTTGTTGTGCTGGGCAGCCGAACGGTACGGCGCGGTTGCCGGCGCTGTCAAAGGCAGGACATGGCGCGTCGCAACACACCGGCCATGCGGCGTAAGATCGGCGCCCGATGGGAGCAAGCACCGATGACCGAGCCCCCCGACAGTCCCGAGCCGCAAATGCCGCGCCTGCTGTTGCTGCGCCGCCCGGCGGAGACGGACGCGCCGAATTGGCCTGCGGTCTTTGGCGACGCGGACACCATGCGCTTCCGGGATTCGCGCTACGCTTCCCGCCCTGAACCTTGCCCATTGCCCGCGATCCGTAGCGCGTTGCCGCGACCCGATTGGAGCACACCGGCATGAGCGACCCCACGATGCGCGCCATGCGGCTGGACGCCGCGCACCAGCCGCTCCGCCTGGTTTCGGTCGCCATCCCCACCCCCGGCCCCGGCCAGGTGCTGATCCGCGTGCGCGCCTGCGCCGTCTGCCGCACCGACCTGCACGTGGTGGATGGCGAACTCACCGAGCCGAAGCTGCCGCTCATCCCCGGCCACGAGATCGTCGGCACGGTCGCCGCGCTCGGCGACGGCGTGGATCGTTTTTCCCCAGGCGACCGTGTCGGCGTTCCCTGGCTCGGCTTCACCTGCGGCGTTTGCGCGTTCTGCCGCGCCGGCCGCGAGAATTTGTGCGCGCGGGCGCGCTTCACCGGCTACCAGATCGACGGCGGCTACGCCGAACACACTGTCGCCGACCAGCGCTTCTGCTTCGCCATTCCGGACGGCTACAGCGACGCGCAGGCCGCGCCGTTGCTGTGCGCCGGCCTGATCGGCTACCGCGCGCTGCGCATGGCGGGCGACGGCGAGCGGCTCGGCTTGTACGGCTTCGGCGCCGCGGCGCACATTATCGCCCAGGTGGCACGCTGGCAGGGCCGCCGGGTGTTCGCCTTCACCAGCCCCGGTGACACGGAAGCGCAGGATTTCGCGCGCGAACTGGGCGCCGAATGGGCCGGCGCCTCCGACCAGGCGCCGCCCGAATTGCTCGATGCCGCCATCATATTCGCCCCGGTCGGACCTCTGGTGCCGGCAGCGTTGCGCGCGACTGAACGCGGCGGCACCGTGGTCTGCGCCGGCATCCACATGAGCCCGATCCCGAGCTTTCCGTACGACATACTGTGGGGCGAGCGCGTCGTGCGCTCGGTCGCCAACCTGACGCGGCGCGACGGCGACGAGTTCCTCGCGCTGGCGCCGAAGGTACCGGTGCGGACGCGCCCGCTGCCCTACAAGCTGGAACAGGCGAACCAGGCGCTGGACGACCTGCGCGCCGGGAAACTGCAGGGCGCCGCGGTGCTGGTGCCGTAACACCGAGCGACCGACCGCAATTCCTCCCCCTCCGCTTGAGGGGTCGGGAGAATATTGCGCGTACCCTGACGGGGACAAGCGCAGCCATGACGATCGGGCGCGGCATTATACGCCGTCGCTATTCGGTGGCCGCCCGCGCGACATGGCCTTTATACCACGCGACACCCATATACGCGGCATTCTCAACCGAGCAATGGAGTGCGACGTGAGCGACGTCCGCCGCAATTCGTATGGTTCGCCGCAGCCGCAGGAAGCCGAAATCCCCCTGTGCATGGAAGACCGCGAGTCCTTTCCGACGCCCGGTGAGATCATCGGCCAGATCGCCCGCGTGATCGTGGTGTGTCTGGGGCTGGGTCTGCTGGCGCGCGTGCTTGTCGCCTTTACCGGCATGCAATAGGTCCCCGCCTCTCGCCGGTGGCGGGTTGATCCATATCAATGCAACCGGCCGGCTTGCGGATACAGACCTGTGCGGCGTTCCGGGCCTGGGCATGATCGGCCGGCAGCGACATGCATTCGACGATAACACCGCCGTCAATGCGAGATCGGCCGTTCCGGACGCCGGCTGGAACGTCGGGGCTGCGCACAAGCCGATCTATATGCCGTCTATATGCCGCCCCGGCACGCGCCATATCGAAACTATACGCCGCAGGGCTTAGTTCCTGCCAACAACAAGCCGCGGCGCATGCCTGCCGGGTGGCGACGCATGCCAACCTCCATCGGCGCACCATCCGCGAAAGGACCATCGTCATGCTGGACGTCATCTACCTGCTGGTGGGCGCCGCGTTCCTCGGCGTCTGCGTGCTCTATGCCTACGCCTGCGACCATCTGTGAGGACAACGCCATGATCATCGATTACCTGCTCGGCGGCATCGTCACCATCGGATTGCTCGGCTACCTGGTCTTCGCGCTGATCCGCCCCGAGCGGTTCTGACCGACGTCGCACCATGCGCTTCGGCGCCATCCCGGGCAGCCGCGCTTCGCCGCGATCGGTGTGCTCGCCTGGTTCGCGCTTGCGCTGACCCGCCGCGAGCAATTCTGGAACATCTCAAGCCGGAAGGCGGTTCACCATGACCTTCAACGGATGGCTGCAGATCGCGCTCTACTGCGTGCTGCTGATCCTGATGACCCGCCCGATCGGCGGCTACATGGCTCGTGTGTTCAATGGCGAGCGTACCCTGCTGTCGCCCGTGCTGCGCCCTGTCGAACGCGGCATCTACCGGCTTTGCGGCGTTGACGAAACCCAAGAGCAGTACTGGGTGAGTTACGCGATCGCGATGCTGGCGTTCAGCCTGGCCGGGTTCGTCGTGTTTTATGCCATCCAGCGGCTGCAGAACCTGCTGCCGTTCAATCCCGCCGGCCAGGACGCGGTATCGCCCGACCTTGCGTTCAACACCTCGGTCAGCTTCGTCACCAACACCAACTGGCAGTCCTATACGCCGGAAACCACGATGAGCTATCTCACGCAGATGGCCGGGCTGACGGTGCACAACTTTGCCTCCGCCGCCACCGGCATCGCGCTCGCGGTCGCGCTGGTGCGCGGCTTCGCCCGCCGGTCCGCCCAGACCATCGGCAATTTCTGGGTCGATCTGACGCGCTGCGTGCTCTACATCCTGCTGCCGGTTTCGATCGTCGTGGCGCTGGTGTTCGTCTGGCAGGGCATGCCGCAGAACCTCAACGCCTATACCGACGCAACGACGCTGGAAGGCGCCAGGCAGGTCATCGCCCAGGGTCCGGTGGCTTCGCAGGAAGTCATCAAGATGATCGGCACCAATGGCGGCGGCTTCTTCAACGCCAACTCGGCGCATCCGTATGAGAACCCGAACGGGCTCACCAACCTGATCCAGATCCTGCTGATCTTCTCGCTCGGCGCCGGCCTGACCAACATGTTCGGCCGCATGGTCGGCAGCGAGCGCCAGGGCTGGGCCATCTTCAGCGTGATGTTCGTGCTGTTCGTCGCCGGCGTTGCAATCACCTACGCGGTGGAGTCGCAGGGCAATCCGGCCTTCGCCGCGTTCCATGTGGACCAGACGGCCAGCGCGCTGCAGCCGGGCGGCAATATGGAAGGCAAGGAGGTGCGGTTCGGCATCGCCAACTCGGCGCTGTTCGCCACCATCACCACCGACGCATCCTGCGGTGCCGTCAACACCATGCATGACAGCCTGCTGCCGCTCGCCGGCGCGGTGCCGATGGTCAACATCATGCTGGGCGAGATCATCTTCGGCGGCGTCGGCTCCGGCCTCTATGGCATGTTGCTGTTCGTCATCGTGGCGATGTTCGTCGCCGGGCTGATGGTCGGACGAACGCCGGAATATCTCGGCAAGAAGCTGGAATCGAAGGAGGTCAAGATGGCCATGCTCGCCATCCTCATTCTCCCGCTGTCGATCCTCGGCTTCACCGCCCTGGCGGTGGTGCTGCCGGCCGGCACAGGCGCGATGAACAACGCCGGCCCGCACGGTTTCAGCGAGGCGCTGTACGCCTACACCTCCGCTACCGGCAACAACGGCAGCGCCTTCGCCGGCTTGTCAACCAACGTTCCGTTCTGGAACGACACGCTGGGACTGGCAATGTTCATCGGCCGCTTCCTGATGATCGTGCCGATGCTCGCCATCGCCGGTTCGCTGGTGCGCAAGAAGATCGTGCCGGCTTCCGCGGGCACGTTCCCCACCGACACCCCGCTGTTCGTCGGTCTGGTGATCGGCGTGATCCTGATCACCGGCGGGTTGATCTACTTCCCGGCCGTGTCGCTCGGCCCGATCGTCGAGAACTACGCAATGCACGCCGGCGCCCTTTATTGAAACAGGCGGTCTGACTCCATGGAAAACCCCAACAAGCGACGCGGCAGCCAGTCCACGGTGGTGGACCCCGCCATCCTGGTGCCGGCAATCGGGCAGTCCTTCGCCAAGCTCGATCCGCGCGTGCTGATCAAGAACCCGGTCATGTTCGTGGTCGAGGTCGTCGCCGCGCTTACCACTCTGATCTTCCTTCGCGAACTGATCGGCGGCGGCAACCATCTCGGCTTCACCTTCCAGATCATCGTCTGGCTGTGGCTGACCGTGCTGTTCGCCAATTTCGCCGAGGCCGTGGCGGAAGGCCGCGGCAAGGCGCAAGCGGCCACCCTGCGCCGCGCCCGCACCGAGACCTTGGCGAAGCGCCTCGCCGCACTCGACGCGCAGGACTACGACATGGTCGCGGCGCCGCAGTTGCAGCCGGGCGACATCGTGCTGGTGGAAGCCGGCGAGCTTATCCCCAGCGACGGCGACGTGGCGGAAGGCATCGCCTCGGTGGACGAATCGGCGATCACCGGCGAATCCGCGCCGGTCATCCGCGAAAGCGGCGGGGACCGTTCTGCGGTCACCGGCGGCACCCGCGTGCTGTCCGACTGGATCAAGGTGCGCATCACCGCGGCGCAGGGCTCCACCTTCCTCGATCGCATGATCGCCCTGGTCGAAGGCGCCGAGCGGCAGAAAACCCCGAACGAGATCGCGCTCAACATTCTGCTCGCCGGCCTGACCATCATCTTCGTCATCGCCGTCGCGACCATCCCCAGCTTCGCCACTTACGCGGGCGGCACGGTGTCCGTGGTGATCCTGGTGGCGCTGTTCGTCGCGCTGATCCCCACCACCATCGGCGCGCTGCTCTCGGCCATCGGCATCGCCGGCATGGACCGGCTGGTGCGCTTCAACGTGCTGGCCATGTCCGGCCGCGCCGTGGAAGCCGCCGGCGACGTGGACACGCTGTTGCTCGACAAGACCGGCACGATCACGCTGGGCAACCGCCAGGCCACCGAATTCTTCCCGCTGACCGGCGTCAGCGAGGCCGAACTGGCCGACGCCGCACAGCTTGCGTCGCTGCCGGACGAGACGCCGGAGGGCCGTTCCATCGTCGTGCTGGCGAAGGAGAAGTACAACATCCGCGGCCGCGAAATGGCGCCGATGGACGCCCATTTCATCGCATTCTCGGCGCAGACGCGGCTGTCCGGCATCGACATCGAAGGCGCCTCGATCCGTAAGGGCGCCGTGGATGCCCTGCTGGCCTGGGCGTGCGTTTTCGGCAATGCCCAATCGGCCGGCGGCGATCTCGCCACCGCGCTGCGGCCGACGAACAGCGACGCCGCGGTGCGCGAACTCCAGGCGAAATCCGCTGAGATCGCCAAGGCCGGCGGCACGCCCCTCGCCGTCGCCCGCAACGGCCGATTGCTCGGCGTCATCTACCTGAAGGACATCGTCAAAGGCGGCATTCGCGAGCGTTTCGTCGAACTGCGGCGCATGGGCATCCGCACCGTGATGATCACCGGCGACAACCCGCTGACCGCCGCGGCGATCGCCGCGGAAGCCGGCGTGGACGATTTCCTTGCGCAGGCCACCCCGGAAACGAAGCTGCACCTGATTCGTGAAGAACAGGGGCAGGGTAAGCTGGTGGCGATGTGCGGCGACGGGACGAATGACGCGCCGGCGCTGGCCCAGGCAGATGTCGGCGTGGCGATGAACACCGGCACCATGGCGGCACGCGAAGCCGGCAACATGGTTGATCTGGACAGCGATCCGACCAAGCTGATCGAGATCGTCGAGATCGGCAAACAGTTGCTGATGACCCGCGGCGCGCTAACCACGTTCAGCATCGCCAACGACGTGGCAAAGTATTTCGCCATGATCCCGGCGATGTTCGTGGCGTTCTATCCGCAGCTTCAGGCGCTGAACGTGATGCGGCTGCACAATCCGCGGAGCGCCATCCTGTCGGCGATCATCTTCAACGCGCTGATCATCGTCGTGCTGATTCCCCTGGCGTTGAAGGGCGTGAAGTACCGGCCGATCGGCGCCGCCGCCATCCTGCGCCGCAACCTGCTGATCTACGGCCTCGGCGGCATCGTCGTGCCGTTCATCGGCATCAAGCTGATCGACATGCTGGTTTCCGCCATTGGCCTGGCCTGAGGACACCGAACCATGCACCACATTCGCCCCGCCATCGTGATGATCGTCGTGATGACGCTCTTCACCGGGCTCGCCTACCCGCTGGCGATGACCGGCATCGCCCAGGTGCTGTTCCCCTGCCAGGCGAACGGCAGCCTGATCGAGCGGAACGGCAAGGTGATCGGCTCCGCGCTGATCGGGCAAAACTTCACGTCGGACAAGTATTTCCATGGCCGGCCGTCGGCCACCACGGAGCCCGACCCCAAGGACCCGAGCAAGACGATCGCCGTGCCGTACGCCGCCGACAACTCGGGAGGATCGAATCTCGGCCCCACGTCGAAGGCGCTGGTGGACCGGGTGAAGGCCGACGCGGCGAAGCTGGCGGCGGAGAATCCCGGTACGCCGATCCCGGTCGATCTGGTGACCACCTCGGCGAGCGGCCTCGACCCCGACATCACACCGGCCGGCGCGTATTTCCAGGTCCCACGGGTCGCCAAGCGGCGCGACCTGCCGGAAGCGCAGGTCCGCCAACTCGTCGCGCAACATATCGATGGGCGGTTGTTCGGGCTGATCGGCGAACCCGTTGTCAACGTGCTGCAGCTCAACCTGGCGCTGGATGCGCTGAAGCGCTGAGATTTGCATCTCCCCCTCCCACAAGGGGAGGGGGAGTCGTAGAACACCTCCATGGCAGACCGCGATTCCCGCGACGGCCGTCCTTCTCCCGAGGCATTGCTGGCCGAAGCCCGGCAGGAATCGCGCGGGCGCCTGAAGATCTTCCTCGGCGCCGCGCCGGGCGTCGGCAAGACCTACGAAATGCTCTCCGCTGCCCAGGCGCGCGCGCGCGACGGCACCGATGTCGTGGCCGGCGTCGTCGAAACCCACGGCCGCAAGGAAACCCAGGCATTGCTGGCCGGCCTCGAAATCATCCCCCGCCGCCGCATCGACTATCGCAACCGCAAGCTGGAGGAGATGGATCTCGACGCCTTGCTGGCGCGCCATCCGCGGCTCGCGCTCATCGACGAGCTGGCCCACACCAACGTCCCCGGCAGCCGCCATCCGAAGCGCTACATGGATGTCGAGGAATTGCTCGCCGCCGGCATCGACGTTTATGCCACCTTGAACATCCAGCACGTCGAAAGCCTGAACGACGTGGTGGCCCGCATCACCCGCATCCGCGTGCGCGAGACGGTGCCGGACTCAGTGATCGACCGCGCCGACGACATCGAGCTGATCGACCTGACGCCGGAAGACCTGCTCCAGCGCCTGCGCGAAGGCAAGGTGTACGTGCCGCACCAGGCCGAGCGCGCGATCCGCCACTACTTCGCCCCCGGCAACCTAACCGCCTTGCGCGAGCTGGCATTGCGCCGCACCGCGCAGCGCGTCGATGAGCAGATGGTGCGCTATATGCAGGCGCACGCGATCGAGGGGCCCTGGGCGGCGGGCGAACGCGTGCTGGTCTGCGTCAGCGGCGACCCGGACGGCGCCGCCGTCGTACGTCACGCGCGGCGCATCGCCGACCAGCTCAAAGCGCCGTGGACCGCGCTGCACGTGGAAACCTCGCGCAACCTGCGCATGGCCGAGGCCGATCGCAACCACGTCGCCGAGGCGTTGCGGCTGGCGCAACGCCTCGGCGGCGAGGCGGTCACGCTGCCCGGCCAGGACGTTGCCGAAACGATCGCCGCGTATGCGCGCGCCAACAACGTCACGCAGATCGTCGTGGTGCAGGCGCCGCGCTCGCGCTGGCGCGACATCCTGTTCGGCACGGTCGCGCAGCGCCTCATTCGCAAGGCGGGTGGCGCGATCGTTCACGTCGTGAGTCAGCCACGGGAGGCCGAAGCGCGCGAAGCGCCGCACACCTCCGCCGAACCTCCGCCGTTCGAATTGCAGCCACAGGCCTGGCTCGGCAGCCTGGCCTGCGTCGCGGGCGCGGCGGTTCTGGGTCTGCTGAGCCGCCAGGCGATCGGCATTGGCAGCATCTCCCTCCTGTTCCTGACCGCCGTGCTGGTGAGCGCGGTGCTGTTCGGCCTGTGGCCGGCATTGCTCGCTTGCGTCGTCAGCACGCTGGCATACAATTTCCTGTTCCTCCCACCGCTTTACACCTTCACCATCGCCGATCCGGAAAACGTCGTCGCGCTCTTCTTCTTTGTCGTGGCGGCGGTGATCGTCAGCAACCTCACCGCGCGGGTGCGCGACCAGGCGATCGTCGCCCGCGCCCGCGCGCGCACCACCGAGGAACTGTACCTGTTCAGCCGCAAGCTGGCGGTCGCAACGAATCTCGACGACCTGCTATGGGCCACCGTGCACCAGATCGCGCTGATGCTGAAAGTGCGCGTCGTGCTGCTGCTGCCGGAGGAGGAACGGATCGTGGTGCGCGCCGGTTTTCCGCCGGAAGACCGGCTGGATGAAGCCGACCTCGCCGCCGCGCGCTGGTGCTGGGAGAAGAACCACCCGGCCGGCCGCGGCGCCGACACCCTGCCGGGCGCCAAACGCCTGTTCCTGCCGATGCAGACCGGCCGCGGCGCGGTCGGCGTGATCGGCATCGACCGCGACGAGCCGGGACCGATGCTTACCCCCGACCAGCAGCACTTGCTCGACGCCCTGGCCGACCAGGCGGCGCTGGCGATCGAGCGGGTGAACCTGGTGGAAGCGGTGGACCGCGCGCGCCTCGCGGTGGAAACCGATCGGCTGCGTTCCGCTCTGCTCACGTCGATCTCGCACGACCTGCGCACGCCGCTCGCCTCGATCCTCGGGTCCGCGACCAGCCTGTCGGGCGCGCTGGACGCGGCCACGCGCGACGCGTTGGCGCGCAACATCCAGGATGAAGCCGAGCGGCTCAATCGTTTCATCGGCAACTTGCTCGACATGACGCGGCTGGAATCCGGGCCGCTGCCGACGCGCACCTCGCTGACCGAGCTGTCCGATGTCGTCAGCAGCGCCTTGCAGCGCGCCGCCAAGGTGCTCGCCGGCCACGCGGTGCAAATGCGCCTGGAATCCAGCCTGCCGCTGCTGGAACTGGACGACGTGCTGCTGGAACAGGCGCTGTTCAACCTGCTGGACAACGCGGCGAAATACGCGCCGGCCGGCTCGCACATCACCGTCAGCGCGTGGCGCGAGGGCAGCCAGGTAAAGCTACAAGTGCTGGACGAGGGACATGGCATTCCGCCGGCCGATCTGGAGCGCATCTTCGACAAGTTCTACCGCGCCGGCGGCCCGGATCACCGGCGCGCCGGCACCGGCCTGGGCCTGTCGATCTGCCGCGGCTTCATCGAGGCGATGGGCGGCACCATCGCCGCCGCCAACCGCACCGACCGCTCGGGCGCGGTGTTCACCATCGCGCTGCCGGTCCCGGCGAATGCGGACCGGCAACTGGAGTCGATGGGATGAACGCCCGCCCGTTGCGCATCCTGGTGGTGGATGACGAGCCGGCGATCCTGCGCTTCCTGCGCGCCGGCCTGTCGCAACAGGGCTATGTCGTGATCGAGGCGGAGACCGGGCAAGCGGCGCTCGACCAGATCCGCCGCAAGGCAGCGGACCTGATCGTGCTCGATCTTGGGCTGCCGGATATCGACGGGCTGGAGGTGATCCGCCAGGTGCGCGCCGGCGGCTCGGCGCTGCCGATCATCGTGCTGTCCAGCCGCGACAACGAGGAGTCAAAAGTCTCGGCGCTGGACCTCGGCGCCGACGACTACGTGACCAAGCCGTTCGGCATGGACGAGTTGCTGGCGCGGGTCCGCGCGGCGCAGCGCCACAAGCTGCAACAGGAGGGCGAGAAGCCGATTTTCCGGTGCGGCGACCTGACGGTTGACCTGGTGCGCCGCATTGTTACGGTGCGCGGCCAGGAGGTGAAGTTTTCCCCCCGGGAATACGATTTGCTGCGGCTGCTGGTGGCCAATGCCGGCAAGGTGCTGACCCACAACCACATCCTGCGCGAGGTCTGGGGGCCGAATACCGACGTGCAATACCTGCGCATCTACATCCGCGCGTTGCGGCAGAAGATCGAGGCAGATACCGAGCGGCCGCGCACCATCGTCACCGAGACCGGCGTAGGCTATCGCCTGCGGGCGCCGGACTGATGCGCCGCGCGAGGGCGGAGCGATTGCATGTCGATCGGTGACCTGATCGGGCCCGCGCAGGTGGTGGTGGGCCTGCGCGTCGCCGACAAGGCGCAGTTGCTGAACGAATTGTCGCGCCGGGCCGCGGCGGCGCTGTCGCTGGAACAGGCGGTTCTGCTGCGGGCGTTGCAGGCGCGCGAACAGTTGGGATCGACCGGGCTCGGGCGGGGGTTCGCATTGCCGCATGCCCGGCTGTCGAATCTGCCGCGGATCTATGCACTGCTGGCGCGGCTGGGGCGGCCGATCGACTACGATTCGGTGGACGACAAGCCGGTGGACCTGGTGGTGCTGCTGCTGACGCCGGAGTCCGCAGCCGGCCGGCATCTGGCGACCCTCGCGGCGCTGTCGCGGCCGTTTCGCGACGAGGGGTTCGTGCAGCAGATCCGCAAGGCGCCCGATGCGGCGGCGCTGCATCGGGTGCTGGCGGGGGTTTGAGGCGCTTTGGAGGGCGGGGCTGGCGGGTTGTTTTGGCCGTCCGCTGTGGGTGGATGCGGGCGTTCGACGGCGGTCGTCCGCTCCCTCGGCGAGGGCGAGGATTTCAGTGGCTGGTGCGGAAACCGGATAAGCTTGAGCAATTTGCAGCGAGGTGTGACCCAGTTCACACCGATCGCTTCCGGCAGCGGTCAATGTGTGTGTGCGCCATCACCCAGGTGGTTGGTCGTGAACCCTGGGGTCCATCTCGTTTCCCGTCGCAGAAGGCTCCAAATCAATGCGAACCAGCGTTGCATCGAACGATGACACCACGCCTCACCTGATTGCTGGGATAGCGTCAGGCGAGGAACCCGCGGGCGGAACGTTCGCCATGGCGGGCGCCTTTTTTGGTCCGATTCGCAACCACGACGGCCAGGCTTGCACCTTCATCGTTCATCACTCCGTCCCGCGCTCCGATCGGGCCACGATCGTCACTCGTCTGCTCGACTGGTCCGACGAGGCACGTAGGATGGGGCGCGTACGACGCGTGGAATACTTGGTATCTCTGGCCTGGGAAGCCTACGACCGAGCACCTTGCCAGCGGCTTTCAGGCACATTTTTCCAGGATGTCGCACCAAGGGACTTGCAGGCTGAGGTCTGCTTCGGGTCGAATCCGGGAGCTACCCGCCCGGGGACGGCGAGCCCGCGCGCAGGCGCATGACCTCGGCTGGGCGCGACGCTGGCGGGAACCCACCGCTGCTATCCGGCGCGATCGCCGGCCGTCTCGGTCTCGACCTCTCGCATCATGCCGGTTTGGCGGCACAACCCCACGCAAAGCGGCGCCATCATGCGCCGGCCCGGCGCAGCCGGTCGCACGGACAGAAGCGGCGGGAAGCGTCCAATCGGGCGCCTGATCCGAGGGACCCATGCGCCGCGGGAAAGCTCCTAAACGGCCGTGGCGGCCCGGCGCCTGTTTCAGAGGGCACCCGCTCGCCAAAGCATGTTCACCCTGACGGGAAACCCGCGCCATGCCATCTGTCATTGCGAGCGAAGCGAAAGTAATCTCCCGCCCGGTGAGCCGAATCCTGCGTCGCTGGGCGGCGACCCCTCTTGTTAGTATAAACACCCAATACCAAGTCGGTGCGGTGACCCATTGTCGCAAACGCAGCAATCCGACCCCAAAGCCGATGACAGGCAGTCCAGGTTCCGCCGCCGCTGAATGCCATTTCACGGGACCTAGTCTCATATCGCGGAATTACGAGACAACTACCAGACCACGAGACGCCGATGAGATGCCATTGGCCATCATCCCCCACGCCGGAATTGCCAACGTCGCCTGGCTGGTTCCTGCGAAAGCCGGCGAAGCCGGTCTCACCGCCAGCGCTGCCGGTACCCAAACCCACGCCGATGGATGGCCGCGCCCGTCCCGTTGTATGCGTCATCGACCTGCACACGGAACAACGAGACGAATATGGGACTGCGAGACGCCAATGAGACGCCCCGGGTCGTCAATCGCGCCGCCGCCGAATCATGGCGCTTCCGGTCCGAGTGAAACCGCTCTCGCATGCCACACCAACCGGACGCAAGCCACTGCCATGGTCCCCGCCCACGACAACGCCCCCATCCCCCGATGAGCGGCTTCACCGCAGCCGGCACGCCCCTGACCGCGAACGGCGTCGCCATGGCGGCCAATCGCGCCGGCACCGGTATCCCGGAACTATGGGCGGTGATCTCGGTGGAAACCTCCGGCTGCGGCTTCCTGCCCGACCGACGGCCGAAGATCCTGTTCGAGCGGCACATCTTCCACCGCCTGACCGACGGCCGATACGATGCCCAGGCCCCGGACATCAGCCAGCCGTCGGCCGGAGGCTATGGCGCCCCGGGCGCCCATCAATACGACCGGCTGGCAGCCGCGCGGCAACTGGACGAAGCCGCGGCGCTGCAGAGCGCCTCCTGGGGCCTGGGCCAGGTGCTGGGCAACAATTTTACCCCCGCCGGCTTCCCCGACGTGGCCGGCATGGTGGCCGCGATTGTCGCCTCGGAAGACGGCCAGTTGCTCGCCATGGCCGCGTTCGTCGCCAATAGCGGCATGGCGCCGGCGCTGAGCCAGCATGACTGGGCGGCATTCGCCAGGGGTTACAATGGGTTGGATTACGCGGCGAACAACTACGACGGCCTGCTGCAGCACTTCTACGGCCTGTACACACCAGGCCCCACGCCCGATCTGCAAGTGCGGGCGGCGCAGATGTACCTGACGTATCGCGGGTTTGCCCCCGGCAGCATCGACGGCGTCGCCGGTCCGCGCACCGCCGCCGCCGTGCGGGCTTTCCAGGCGACGGCCGGCATCGCGCAGACCGGCCAGATCGACGACGCCCTGCTCTCGAGGCTGGGCGCCGGGTGAGGAGCCACCCACCCGAACCGGCGGGATTCGCCCGCCCGCCTCTCCCACTTCGCGCCAGAGGCGTACCATGCCTCCGCCACGCCGCCACGCCCGCGGCTACGCCGTTTCCGCCAGTACCAGCCGCCGCCGCGGCACCGGCTTCAGCGGCATCGCGGCATAGACGTCCTTCACCGCCTCGCTGATGATCACCCCCGCCATGCCGGGCATCAGCCGCCGTCCGGCGCGCTCGAACAATTCCGCGCTGCGCAGCACCAGGCGTGGCCCGAGCGGCGGAACCCACAGCACGGTGTCGCGCCGCTCCACCCGATAGAGCGAGCCGGCCAGCAAGCGGCCGAGCTGGCCGAACGAGTAGGGCTGGCCATGGCCGAACGGCGTCTGCTCTACATATGCCCATATGCCGGCGCGGTTCGGTGCCACGACCAGCAGCCGCCCATCATCCTTCAGCACGCGCCAAGTTTCGCGCAGCAGCCGCCGGGCGTTTTCCGCCGCCTCCAGCCCATGCACCAGGATCACGCGGTCGAAGCTCAGGTCGGCGAACGGCAGGGCGTCTTCCTCGGCGGTGCAGGACAGGCAGGGCTCACCCAGCGGCCAGCGCGTTGCCCCCATCTGTGCCGGCGTCACCGCGATGCAGCGCGCCAATTGCGGCCGCCACAGCCGCAGATACGGCGCGGCGAACCCGATGCCCAGCACGGACTGGTTGCGCAGATCGGGCCACATCGCCAACAGCCGCTCGCGCAGCAGCCGCGCCGCCACCGCGCCTCGGGTGGTGCCATAAAAATCCGCCGCCGCATGCGCGTCCGCCGCCATGGCGGCTTCCTATAGCACCAACCCGGCCGGATGAACCGGGGTCCTGCTCAGACGGCGCGGCGCCGGCGCCGCAGCAGCGCCGTCGTCGCCAGGCCGAGGCCGAACAGGCTCATGCTCCCGGGTTCCGGCGCGAGGATCGAAGCGGTCGATCCCAGGCTGTCGAACGTGTTGATCTGCAACGATCCACCGCCTGTCAGCGGCACGCTGAACGGCGGGGCGCTTGAAGCGAAGCTCAGACTCGCCAGCTGCACCGTCTGCGTCGTCGAATCCCAACTGGTGGCGCCGAAGGCTTCAAGTACATTGCTGGACGCGGTCTGGATCTCGATGGCGTAGTTGCCGCCAAAGGACGCCGGTTGGTACAGGACCGCGAATATCTCGGTCCCCGGGACGCTGGTGTACGGTCCCGCGCCGCCGATGGTGAAGCTCAGGCTGGCGGGATAGGAAGCAACCGGATCGAATGAGGAAAGCACATCCGCGGACCAGTAGAAGCTCGCGACCGCGGTGAACGGCGCTGATGTAAACGGCGTGCCATTGACCGACCCATCCGCGGTGCCGGTGATGGTCACCGTCGCGGGGTTCGCCTCGGCGCGTTCCGCGGTTCCTCCAGCCAGCGCCAGCGCCAGCAGCGCCACGCCCCAGACCCTGCCCATTTTGCGTCTCTCCATGTCCTCTCGCTCCCTTTGTGCCGACGACCGGCGCGGCAATGCCTTGCCGTTCTACAATAATATCCTTTCGCCTTGGTATCGCCCGGTCGCCGGCTTTACCCGGCCGCACGCGGTGCTAAGCTGCGCCATGGCAATCACCGCGCAACCCGTCCCCATCCTGTCCGACAACTACGCTTGGCTGCTGCGCGACAGCGCGACCGGCGCCGTGGCCATCGTCGATCCGGCCGAACCCAAACCGGTGATCGCCGCGCTGGAGAAGGCGGGCGGCAGGCTCGACCTGATCCTGCTGACCCACCACCACGCCGACCATGTCGCCGGCACCGATGAGGTGCGTGCGCGTTTCGGCGCCAGGGTGGTCGGCGCGGCGGCGGACGCGCATCGTCTGCCGAAACTCGATGTCGCGGTGAAGGAAGGCGACACCGTGACGCTGGGCAGCGCCGAGGCACGCGTGATCGAGACGCCCGGCCACACTATCGGCCAGATCAATTTCTTTTTCCCCGACGGCGAAATTCTGTTGTCCGGAGACACCCTGTTCAGCCTGGGCTGCGGCCGGCTGATCGAAGGCAATGCCGAGGTGATGTTCGCTTCGCTGCGCAAGCTCGCCGCATTGCCCGGCGGCACCAAACTGTGCTGTGGCCACGAATACACCGAGAGCAATGCGCGCTTCGCGCTCAGCGTCGATGGCAGCAATCCCGCGTTGCTTGCCCGCGCGGCGCAGGCCAGGCAGCAGCGCGCGGCGGGCCAGCCGACGCTGCCGTCGTCCATGGAAGATGAACTGGCCGCCAATCCGTTCCTGCGCGCGCCGGACGTCGCCAGCTTCGCCAGGTTGCGCTCCGCCAAGGACAATTTCCGAGGATAGCGCGCCATGAAACTGTTCTACTCGCCGGCGAGCCCCTATGCGCGTAAGGTGCTGGCCTGCGCCATCACCCGCGGCATCGAATCCCGCTTCGAGAAGCTGCCGACCAACCCGAACACCTCGCCCCCCGAGTTGCTGCAACAAAACCCGCTGTCAAAGGTGCCGTGCCTGGTGACCGATGACGGCCTGGCACTGTTCGACAGTCCGGTGATCTGCGAATACCTCGACAGCCGCGGCGACGCGCAGCCGCTGTTCCCGTCGCACGGCCCCGCCCGCTGGCGTGCTTTGAAGCTCCAGGCGATGGGCGACGGCATCCTCGATGCCTCGGTGCCGCGCCGCTGGGAGATGCTGAAGCCGCCGGAGGCGGACCGCGCCGCCTGGATCGCGCGCCAGAAGGCCGCGGTCGATCGCACGCTGGACGCGTTGGAGGCGAACCCGCCGCACCGCATGCTGGATATCGGCTCGATCGCCGTCGCGTGTGCGCTGGGCTACCTGGATTTCCGCTTCGCCGCGGAACCCTGGCGGCCGGCCCACCCGAAGCTGGTGGCGTGGTTCGAGGCGTTCAGGGAGAACCCGGGCATCGCGCAGACCGTGCCGACCGCTTAACCTTCGCACAACGGCCTTCCGGGCCATAACCGCCGCAGGTGCCTGATCGGCCACGGCATCGCCATGCGCGGTGAAATGCGTGGAAATGACGGGAGTCGCGCCGCTCCCATGACAACCGGCTCACCTATAACCATGAGTCGCTTCGGACGCCTTGGCGCCGGGGACCATGAACAGCATATTGAAGCGGGCCGGCCTCAAAGGGATCAGACAATGCGCGACACGGTGGCGATCGAAAATGCCGGCGGAAACTGCTCCGCCTGCGTCCCGGGCCTGCCAGGGCGCATGGCCACCGGCCCGGCGGCGCAACCGGCCGAGACCGGCGTAAGCGCGGCCATCCGGTGCCATATCGAGGGATTGCCGGTTCGCGCGCCTTCCGCGCGTGCCGAATACGCCCGCGCCTGACGGAACGACCCCGCCGATGGACGCTTTCAACCTCCTCGCCGACCTGATCGCCCGCGCCCGCGCCGCCGGCGCCGATGCCGCGGATGCGGTGCTGATCTCCGGCACCTCGCTCTCCGTCTCCCGCCGCCTCGGCGAGACAGAGCATGTCGAGCGCGCCGACGGCCGCGACCTCGGTCTGCGCGTGTTTCTGGGCCGGCAGGCCGCCGTTGTGTCGGCCACCACCGTCGATCCCGCCCGCTTCGCCGAACTGGCCGAACGCGCCGTCGCCATGGCCCGCGTCGTGCCGGAGGACCCATTCGCCGGCTTGGCCGACACCGCCGCGCCGCCACGGGACCTAGCTTTGGACCTGGAAGATACTGGCGAGCCAACCCCCGAGGCGTTGATCGCCCGCGCCGCCGCCGCCGAGGAAGCCGCGCTCGCGGTGCACGGCGTCACCAACTCCGAAGGTGCCGAAGCGGGATTCGGCCGCACCGAAGCGGTGCTGGTCACCTCCGCCGGGTTCGCCGGCCGGCAGGTGCGCACCAGCCACTCGGTGTCCGCCGCTGCGCTGGCCGGCACCGGCACGGCGATGCAGCGCGACTACGACCATCACAGCACCGTCCACCTGGCGGATCTGGACGACCCGGCGGCGATCGGCCGCAGCGCCGGCGAGCGGGCGGTGACTCGGCTGAACCCGACCCGGCCAAAGACCGCCAAACTCCCCGTCCTCTTCGATCCGCGCGTCGCCGGCAGTCTGCTCGGCCACCTGGCGGGGGCAATCAACGGCGTCGGCGTGGCGCGCGGGACCAGCTTCCTGAAGGACCGGCTCGGCCAGCGCATCTTCGCCGCGGGCATCCAGGTGCATGACGACCCGCTGCGCGTGCGCGGCCTGCGCTCCCGCCGGTTCGATGGCGAGGGCACCCCCACCGAACCACGCGACCTGATCGCCGGCGGCGTGCTGACCACCTGGCTGCTGGACAGCCGCTCCGCCCGGCAGCTTGGCATGGTTTCCACCGGACATGCGTCGCGCGGCACCGGCGGGCCGCCGTCGCCCTCGCCCACCAACTTGTACCTCGATGCCGGCACGATCAGCCCTGCCGAACTGATGGCCGGCGTCAAGCTGGGCCTCTACGTCAACGAGCTGATTGGGATGGGAGTGAACGGCGTCACCGGCGACTATAGCCGCGGCGCCGCCGGGTTCATGATCCGCGACGGCGCCATTGCCGAGCCGGTCGCCGAGATCACCATCGCCGGCAACCTGCTGGAGATGTTCGCCCACCTGACGCCGGCCAACGATCTGCGCTTCCGGCGCGGCACTGACTCCCCGACGGTGCGGATCGATGGGTTGACGATGGCGGGCGGCTGACATCGCCGGGGCACCCCCCACCAACATCCCCTGAGCGCGCCGTCCGGCCTGACGCAAGCCTGCCACCTCCGCTACCCCCCTGTCCGCGCCTGCCCCCTGTCCGCGACGGTGCGCAACGCCCATATTCCGGCCGTGTTCACAAAACAGCGAATTTCCATGCACCGCACCCCTATCCTGATCGCCGCCTTCGCCGCCCTGGCGTTGGCGCTTTCTCCGGGCGTCGCCGAGGCGCGGGCGGGCTTCGGCAGCTCGTTCGGCAGCCGCGGCAGCATGACCTGGTCGGCGCCACCGGCGACGCGAACCGCCCCCTACGCCGCGCAGCCGATGCAGCGCAGCCTGATGCCGAACAGCCCGTCGCGGGGCTATGGCGGCATGCCGGGCTATGGTTACCGCGCGCGCTCGCCGTTCATGTCCGGCCTGATGGGCGGGCTGATCGGCGCCGGCATCGGCGGCCTGCTGTTCGGTCACGGCTTCTGGGGCGGCGGGCTGGGAATCTTCGGCTTCCTCGGCTTCCTGCTGCAGATCTTTCTGCTCGTCTGGCTCGCGCGCTTCCTGATCCGGCTGTTCCGCGGCCAGTCGCCGGTCTTCGCCGGCGGCCCCAACATCTTCGCCCGCGGCAGCCCTCCGGGCCCAGGCGCGACGCCGCTCGGCGGCGGCCACGCGGCGCAGCCGATCGCCATCGGCACCCCTGACTACCAGGCCTTCGAGCAATTGCTCCAGGCGATCCAGGCGGCCTGGACCGCGCACGACCTGAACGGGCTGCGGGCCATGGTGACGCCGGAGATGCTGAGCTATTTCGGCGAGCAACTGGCCGAACAGGAGAGCCGGGGTCTGCGCAACGAGGTGCGCGACGTGCGGCTGCTGCAGGGCGACCTGGCGCAGGCCTGGACCGAGGGCGGTCGCGACTACGCCACCGTGGCGATGCGTTTCTCCATGACCGACGTGACGCGCGACATGACCGGACGCGTCGTGGACGGCAGCACGACCGAGCATGTCACCGCGACCGAGCTGTGGACCTTCCTGCGCGCGTCGGGCGGCGGGCACTGGATACTATCGGCGATCCAGCAGACACGATGAAGCGACCCCTCCCGCGAAGCGAGAGAGGTTTTTCCAGCATGGATCGTGGGCTTGCCGTCGTTCGAGATGACCCGTTGGATGTCTCCGTCGCACTGCTGCCCGCGCATCCCGGAGGAGGCCACGCCATGAAAATAACCAAAATCGGCACCAGGGAATACCGCTGGCCGCGCCACAAGCCGATCGCCAACGGCAAGCACACCTACACGCACGTGAATTTCGCCGTGGTGGAGATCGAGACCGATGACGGCGTCACCGGCATCGGTCTCGGCGGCGCCGGCAGCATCGAGCGCGCCACCATCCAGCACCTCACCCCGCTGCTGATCGGCGAGGACCCGATCGACGTCGAACGCCTGTGGCACAAGCTGTGGGTGCCGAAGCTGGTCGGCCGCCGCGGCCTGACCACGCGCGCTATCGCCGCGCTCGACATCGGCCTCTGGGACATCCGCGCCAAATATGCCCGCCTGCCGCTCTACAAATTGCTCGGCGGCTTCCGCGACCGGGTTCCGACCTACATCGCCGGCGGCTATTACGAGGAAGGCAAGGGACTGCGCGAGCTCGCGCAGGAGATGGAAGCCAATCTGCGCATGGGCGCCAAGGCGGTGAAGATGAAGATCGGCGGCGTTTCCATCGCTGAAGACGTTGCGCGGGTTCGCCAGGCCCGCGAGGCCATCGGTCCCGACGTGAAGCTGATGGTCGATGCCAACTGCGCCTATCGCGCCTATGAGGCGATCCAGATCGCCAGGCGCATCGAACAATACGACATCTTCTGGTTCGAGGAGCCCGTGATGCCGGACGACTATGACGGCCACCGCAGGCTTGCGCAGGCGACCAGCATCCCGATCGCCACCGGCGAGAATGAATACACCCGCTACGGCTTCCGCGACCTGATCAAGAACGAATGCGCGGCGATCCTCAACGCGGATGCGAAAGTGCTGGGCGGGGTCACCGAATTCATGAAGGTGGCGGCGCTGGCGCAGGCCAACGACCTGGACATCGCGCCGCACGGCTCGCAGGACATCCATGTGCATCTGGTCGCGGCGATCAGCAACGGGCTGATCCTGGAGTTCTATCGCGACACGGTCGATCCGATGTGGGGCCGGGTGTACCATCACACGCTGAAGCTGAACGCCGACGGCACGGTCAGCCCGCCCGACGTGCCCGGCATCGGTGCCGATCCGAACCACGAGTCGCTGGCCGAGTTCCGCGTGGCGTAAGATGTTTGCGACTTCCCTCTCCCGCAAGCGCGGGAGAGGGAGTCCCTTTGCAAGGACAACCGCCCATGCCCAAAATCCTCATCATCCACGGCGCCGGCATGAACATGCGCGGCAAGGTGCAGGTCGAGATCTTCGGCCCGATGACCCTGCCGGAATACGACGAGCGCATCCGCGGCTACGCCGCCGAACTCGGGGTGGAGATCGAGATCTTCCACTCCAACATCGAAGGCGAGGTGGTGAACAAGCTGTACGAGGCGAACGACCGCGGCTTCGATGCGGCGTTGTTCAACCCGGCGGGGTTTTCGCGCGGCTACCCGGCCCTGGTCGCGGCGATCAACCAGGTGCGCTTCCCGGTCATCGAGGTGCACATCTCCAACCCGGTGCGGCGCGGTCCGGTGTCCGACACCGCGACGGTCAGCCAGGGCATGGTCACCGGATTCGGCCTTGCCGGCTACTACCTCGCCTTGCGCGGCGTGCGCGACCTGCCGGCGAAGTGACGCCATGGCGTCGCGCGAGGCGAAAGCATGGTCGGGGGCTTTGCCCCCGAACCCCCACCAAGGGCACAGCCCTTGGAACCCTTCACTGTGGTTCGGTGGATGGGAGGGGACCTGTGCCAGGGCAATCGCTTGAAAAAGCCCTTGACGTGAGTGGTTTAAGGGTCGGCAGCGAGCGGGGGATTCCCCGCCAGAACAAAACGTGATTCCTGGGTGGCCTGCCCCGATTCGGAGGCCGCCCGTGGACCACCCGCCCGCAACCATCTCCCTGCTCGACCGCTTCGCGAAACTCAAGGACCCAAGGCAACTCGTCAAGGTGCTCTACCCGCTCCCGGAAATCCTGCTGCTGGTCCTATCTGCCACCTTTGTGGGCGCCGACGACTTCGTCGAGATCAGGCACTGGAGCGAGACC
>Ga0307372_10002801_pt1 | contig 28438 bp, 39 predicted proteins | sample OX1MG_FD_202533 | JGI IMG/M metagenome (GOLD analysis project Ga0307372, IMG submission 202533) | Soil microbial communities from Risofladan, Vaasa, Finland - OX-1 | ecosystem: Environmental > Terrestrial > Soil > Coastal area > Acid sulfate soil | place: Finland: Risofladan, Vaasa | collected... | reverse complement strand
CGCTATAGGCCCCATGATGCAGGTCGCACTGGATGATGATGCCGTCGTTCACAAGATAATGAGTGTGGTATTCGCGGTAGTCGTTATCCGGATTGTTATAGGTTAGCCATTTGGCCAGCGTACAATCATGGAACAGCGACCCAATATCCAGATCGCGGTTGACATTCTCATAATCCATCGCAATGTCAGCATGGTTTGTGTAACTCTCAAGCTTGGTCCATTCATGCTGTTTGGAAAGCATTTCAATATGTTCACACAATTCCGGCACTGTCCATGTCCGTTTTGTCATGATTTGATCCTCCGCGTCTATAGTGGACGCAAACTATTAAATCTTCCTGGGTTAGCCTGCCGACCGACCGAGGAAGGGACGGCTGACGCCGCCCTTCTCTTGCTTATCTATCTAGGTTCATACCTTCCGTGAAGAACGTGGCCGATGGATTGGCTGCATCCAGCAATCCCCACCACCATTCTTTCCCGTCAACAGGCTGATGTGCGTCCTTTCTGCCATCGTTTCCGGAAATATGGATTTCCATACAGCGTTCCGAGCTGATGAGCTCCTTAACGAGATCATCCCGGCGTTCACGACTGCGATAGACCACGATGTTTAAGTGGCTGAGATCGATCGCGAAATTGAGGCCGCTGTCACGCAACCATGCGTATTCATCCCAGGTGCTGAGCAGGTAGCCGTTCTTCGGATCCGGGTATAAGCCCTCGACCGCAACCGGTATGCCCAGTACTTCCTCAACACGCCGGACGGTCTCCGACATTTGGCCGAGATCGGCTGTGGCACGGCGTCCGGCATGCAGGCTGTAGGTCTGACCACCAAGCGTCATGTTGACCGCAGCCATCGTTCTGAAATATGGCTCACTCAAACGCCACGGTGTGCTCGCATCGAATTTATGAAACTCGTGTTCGATGCGCACGTTGGCATGCAAACGGAACTGCGTATTTGGATATTGCTCGCGGATCGCTTCCGCCGCTTTTTCATCCATGACGCCCGGATGCTGCGGGCATAACTGCATTTCTGCAGTACTAGCTTCACCAAAGGCTTCCGTGACCCCCAGATAGGCGCGTCTGACCGATTCCACATGCCGGTAGCCGGGAATCGCGGCGCTTGCGATGTTGATCGTTCTCATCGTTACTCCTTACGCGTCTTGGAGGCTGACGCTTGCCTATAAAACTTTCCTGGATACGCTCGGTAGCTTATCGAGGAAAGGGCGCAGGGGCGCCCATTCAGATCATTCAGGCTTGATGCCGTTCTCATCGGCATATTTGACGGCTTTCCGCAGGAAATCAAAGTCAATATCATCCATGTCCCCGCCATCTTCTGAGGCTTCGAGAACATGCAATACGGCCTTCATTAACTTAGAAGCTGCTTTGGAGTTCTTGTCTTCCGGCATAAATCCTCCGTTATCAGTGATAGACCGCACTGTTGTTTGCTCAGATGGTCATTACTTGAGCGTCTTATGGTGGACGCAAACCATGGTATCTTCCTAGATTAGCCTGCCGGTTAATCAAGGAAAGGGCGATTGCGCGCCCTTTTTTATGATGTCTTCAAGCGGCATAGAGTGAAGTCAGTCGATGTGAGTTGTAATACCCTTTTTCGTATCCGAGCAGCACATCCGACCAGACTGCACGCCCTTCACCGACATGCACCATCTCATGACGCGGCACTTCGGTAATCGGAACCACGCGCATTCCCATTAGGCGGTACATGTGGCAATCGGTGCTCCAGCGGGCGATGGTCTTTTCGGCCAATGCCTTTTCGGTGAAATAGGCTTTGCCTTGGCGCAGCACACCGATGGCTTCAGGCCGAAAACATGGCCTATCATTGACGTAATGCTGCTTGAACACCACCGACTCGAATTGGACCTCTATGAGATTGCGATACATAGAATTCTCCTTGTGCGTCTTTAGGACGGTAACGCTAACCTTGAATATCAGGTTTCTGTATCACTCCATTGAGTGATAGAGAAAGACCCGGCGGCTGCCAGGTCTTGATGAGATTGCTTACACAATCATTCTTCGGATGGTTCGGCCATCCAGAGCTTTAGAGCTTCGTCCTCCGGCATGCCATTGAGAATGGTGCCTCCCTGGTAGCTCTTCATAACTGCCGGAATCAATCGATCTTCGTAGGCAGCTTTGAGACTATAGACATGTCCCATGTTGTCCCGCACCACGACATGATTTTTGAGCATCCGCCGCATCTTCTTCAGTTCGTCGGCCGCCAACACGGCATCCAATATCAGCGACTCTGCATCCGGCTGGATTGAAATGTCTCTGTATTGGTGTGCTGGAAGTGTCTTGGCATAGGCTTCAAGGGTTCCCATGGCTTTGTCGAAGGCTTTCCGCTGTTTGTCAGTCGGTGGCCGCCCGTACGTATGATGGACATCGTGATTATCCGGTCCACCCTCACCGCGATTGCTCGCCGCGATGGCCTTGACCCCATTGACCTCGATGACCGCTAAATAACACAGGGTCTCCTGGGACATGTCTCGGTGGACCTTGATGTTGTGCACCACGATTTTCGGCGTCGTTCCCGCCTTGGTTTCGTTCATCTTGGACTCCTTACGCGTCTTGTAGGCGACGCTAACCTGGTGAAAATTCCTGCATAGGCCTGAGGCCTATCTAGGAATGGGCGCTGAGCGCCCAAACGTTATCATCAGCCGGCTTGCTGCCCTTCCATGAGCTTGTTGATTTCTTCCCGCACAATACGCAAAGCCTGCCCACGCTGGGATGCCGCAAATTCCTGGTCGATCCTTTCCAGGATCGGGATTACCTTGATGGTGAGCCGATGCTCGGCATTGGTGAATGCCTGCTCAAGCAAGCTTTCGTTCAATCTATCCATACCTTCCTCCTATCGGTGCTGGTTGGACATGTTTCTAGACCTTGATGAGTGCAGCCGCAATCTGCTGCTGGATGTCTTCAAGTACCGGGCGCTGTCCCGTATTGATCAGCTTTTCGACCAGCAGAACTGCTGCATCCGGAAGTATTCCTGGATGAGAAAGATTGCTGCAGGCATTTTCCAGGCGAACTTGATAACGCGCCAGGATATCCGCCGTGGGATCGTCCTGAATGCGCTGTATATTCACCCAGAAATGGGCTTCATATTCGTCATCGGGAGACGGACCCGCCGTTATGGTGGCTTCGATCACGATGTTGCCTGTGAGCATGAAACATGATTCTGCATTCATGCCACTGTCACTTTTATACGAAACCGTCTTGACGACTGTGCATCCAGCAGGGAACAATTCGTGTATTACCAGATCGCGATACACATTACAAAACCCGATATTGGCGCAGATATCCGTGGGACTTTCACTATCATCCACATCCCATTTATTCTTTTCGCCAACACGCCTAATGTATTCGTGCAGCCCATCGACTGTCCACGGACTTTCATTGGTTTCCATTGTTTTTTCTCCGCGTCTTGGGGTGACGCAAACCGTAGATTCCTGAGCCATCCCGCGGGAGGGTCTTAGGAAGACCGGGTAGGACCCCGGTCAAATACTGGCTATACCTTGAGAAGTGCGGCCGCAATATTGTTCTGCAGACTTTCCAACAACCCGCGTTGGCCCCCTTCAAGCAGCTTTGTGCCCAGCATTTCTATTGCTATCGGCGCAGCATCGTCCGTTAATAATGGATAGGCCGCTTTTCTAACAGAGACTGCAAACGATTTACGCGCCACATCGACGGCGCTGCCTTTGAAACAATTATAAATCTGCACACATAGCGACGCATCCATTTCTTCGTCATTGTATTCGCTGTCATGTGGTCGATATCCACCACGAGGTCTTCGGACACATATACATGGACATCGTGGGTTGTAAAGCTTGATTCATCGACGTCATCCCACGCAATGTAATAGCGTTGCTGCATTTCACCGGTGAGTAATCCATGGTCGAAATCACGGTTGACGTGGTCGAAGTACAGGATGGTATTGTTGCCATTCTTGCTGGAAACATCCTCATTCTTTTCCCAATCTTCGTCCTTGGCCACCATCTCCACGCGCTTGATGAGCGTACCAACGGCATCGGCCTTAAGCTTCTTATTTGGCATGTTAACTCCTTGCACGGATGACGGTCCGCTGCCGCGTGTCAGATGACACGATAATTCCCTGTATAGACCTTATGGTTCTATATAGGGAGACAGGTTAATTGCCCTCCCTGTCTCCGCTTTCTCATATCAACATTTCATACAACCTCCTGTGCGCCGCGCTGGGCGCTGTTATATGTGCGTAACCACTTAATTCATTTCCTGCATATGACCTTAGGCACATCGAGGAAAGCCGGCTTTTGTGGGCCGGCAAGGATATTATTCAAACCACGGCTGCATGACAGGTAACAATGCCCACCATAACAGCAGTAACGCCAGTGCGATTGACGTGATAGTGAACACGCCGAATATGACTAGAGCGTTTACCGTTGTAAAGCCATCGATATGGCTGAATTTCAGGAATCCATACATACGGACACATACGATCCCGAATACCGCTAATACCATCAACCGGCGTGAGAATGCCAGAAATCTTGTACTCAGTTTCTTGGAGCGCTCCTCACGTATAAACGGCGACATAATGTACTTCTCCATCGCTCTCTCCTTACGCGTCTCGAAGGTCGACGCACACCTTAAATTCCTGAGACGCCCCGCAGGGCGGTCTTAGGAAAGACCGGGCCGAAGCCCGGTCTGAAAATCACGCCGCAAAAACCAGCGCGTTTCTGGCCAGCCTGACAACTCGTTCGATGAGCTTCCTGAACAAGTAGACGAGGGAGGCATGGATATCAATCCGCGCATCCATCGGCAAAGCTTCGATCTGATCATAGGCGTCATACACCATGTAATCGACCAGTAAGTCATTCTCATCCTGGCTGTCAACAGCATGTATAGTGAGTTCGGCGAAGTTACCAACATCGGTATTACGGTAATTGACTTCCGCTACCCGGCGATCGCCTGTGTAGACATTACGCCCATACAGGCTGCCCACCTTGTGATTCTTACCTGGCAGACCCCATCTGAAGGAGTGTTCCAACCGCATACCTTTGATACTGGGTACTGCTTCGATTTCGAAATTTGCATTCTGAAATACGATCTTGCCTCCATCTGGGTTGCGACCACTAAACACAGGATGCCAGCCAAAGGCGGCTGCCTTTCTAACCGTGTTGTCAAAAACATCAGACATGCTGATCTTGGACATGACATTGCTCCTTACGCGTCTCGGTGGGTGACGCAAACCCGTAATAATCTTCCAAGGTGGCCATCGACCTACTTGGAAGACCGGGCGAAGCCCGGTCTATAACTTTAGACGGCGATCTTTAAAAGAGTCGCGGTTTTTTTGATGGCCGGGATCGCGTTACGCAGCGATGCGCGGTTTTCTTTCTTGGCGAGTTCGCTTGCCAGCATGGTCAACAGGATCGGAGCGGATTCCGCCGAGACCACCGGCCAGGCCGAGCGCTTGATCCATGACGCGTAGATTTCATACGCTTCGCTGGCTTCTCTGCCGACGGCGCAGGCTTTGAGGTGTACTTTGACCGTGGCGATGTTGTCGCCCGGATCGTCCCCGTCAAACATCAGGACTGACCGGACGCATTCAGCGACGATACCCTTGCCGGCATACACGAAGCCGGTGTAGCTCGTGACACTGCTGTCATCGGTGCAATCCCACTGGTGCGTATGCAGCCTGGTGAGCTTGTCCAATAACACGTCATGGAAGAACTCCGTATCGACGTCCGGAAATTCCAGGCGCGCCTGGTGTTCTGACTGATCGAATATCTGCGGCGAGCAGATTGATTTCTGCGTGGCGGCGGTGGCCGCTTCCACCAGCTCGGCCACGGTAATGCGTGGGCCTGCCGGTACATTCCTGAGTTTCTTCTTGCTCATGTGAGTCTCCTTGGCGCCAGAGAGGTGGCGCAGACCTGTGATTCGTTTCCCTTGGTTCTGCATATACATGCGGCCCTGGTTACAGCCTAATTACGCATTTTGCGTAACTGGGCATTGAACCACTGTTCAGCCTTGTCCTTTTCAAGACCTTGATGTACCTGCTCTATGATCACCGTCAGGTAGATATCGCGGTCATGGCTGGATACGCCATATTTGAGTTCGAACAAATAGACCATGCCCGCTTTGGTGACGATGACGAGCGTGGATTCCGGCGTTGGCTTGGCACGGTAGGCGACCTTTCCCCCTTGCGTGACCTCGGCAAAATCCATGGATTTGAGCGGCGCCAGGTAGAACAGCAGATGGGCATCAGTCGTCACCCGGGCATCATCGTTGAGGTACCAGTCGCGCTTGCGAGCTGACGACTTGAGAGATTTGACGGCCGTGTCCAGGCCGATGGCCTGGTATTCATTGCGCGACCGTTGTGTGGATTGCATTGGTTGGATTTGCATGACGATCTCCTTATTCCAGGTAATAGAAACCCGCGACAGTGCGGCATGAGCATGCGAATGCACACTCGTGGCGCATGACGACGTCATAAGGAAATCCAGAGCGAAAGCTCTTTCTTCTGCTTAAAAGGCGCTTAATTCATGCCTGGAAATGGCATGTTTTTAAATTAACCTTCCACACGGCTATGCCGATATGGAGGGTTTTTATCCGGGGAATCCCGGTATTTTCAAACAACCGCCGCTGATGCGGTGGTTTTTATCAAGGCAGGATTTCTGCCGCGTTGGAAAAATTTACTCCAGCACTACGAATCCGTCAACCCTAACAAAGGCTACCATAGTTACCAGCAAATCCCTGGGGCAATCCAATCAGGGTCCCTTAGTCATAGGTCCGATATCTTTGTTAATGATCTCGCATTTAAAAGAATCGTAGTCGGAACTAGACCCGGTTATCGTAGACAATACAGTTGAGTTGGCTGGAACCTCTGGTTCAGCGATGCCGGTGGTGAAATATACATCGGTGGTATTTTTAAAACCAACCGATATGAATATATCCACAAAGGATGTGGAAGAATTATGCACCTCTATAACAGCCGACGGCCAATTGTACATTCCCGGCGCACAAGACTTCACTCGTATTGTTATGTATTTTGCGAGCCAACGCGCCTTCGACTGATCATTATAATCATCCAGATATTCCGGTACGCTTGCGGCACCCTCTGCTGGCGTAGCTGTGGAATCTGCAGTTGCTGGCATCTGAGACGACGCGCCCTCTTGGACATCAACATGAGCATGCTGTGCCCGCAATATGTGGTGGACGTGTTCATTTCGATTACTGATAAACAGACTGTATGCGATGACGCTTAAGAGAACAGCAATGACTACACTGAGACCAATTAAGACCTTGGCATATAGAGGTATCAGAGCGCCTTTTATCACAAGGTTCTATGCGTTGCCCGACGTAGGTAATTCAATTCCGCATGAAGAACGGTACTGACCACCATCATTATCGGGTTTACAGCAAGATGGGTGAAGCATGGCCAATACCGCTGGTTTGTTACTGTCATCTACCTACGGGCTTTCGGCTTGTTTATACTTCTCTGCAACCGTGTGCAGGCGCGCATCCAGCGCGAAATCCAAAAGTTTGAATATTTTCAAATTAGCCAAATAGTCCCGATATGAATACAAGACATCCATGGCTATAGATATCCCTAATAACATTATCGGGATACCTATGGCGCTATAGCCCTTGTACGCAGGTACTACAGCCGCAACAACAAATAAAAACCCAATAAGCACTATCTGCACGCCAATGACGCTTTGGATGATAAGTATGATATTTTTCTCGCAACTGGTCTCAGAATTTTGCATCTGACATTCTTACCGGCAGTTGGCCGGTAAATATTTCGCTGGCACAGTCGTGCCTTTACCGGTGATGGTGATGCCGTTCACGTCCGCTGTGGCATAACCACATACCCACTGGAAGCCAGTGGCCACCGGCGCACCGGTCAAAACCAGTATGCCACCCTCAGGCATGCTGCCACCGAGGTTGTTATTGTACTTAATTCCGATTGCTGCGGTTCCATCTTGATCCCCTGGCATGACACCCACAGCGGCAACATAAAGACCTGAGATACTGGCTGCTATCGGCAACCCATAACTGTTGGGATCTGAAAGATTATTTCCCGCCGGTATATGCCCAAGTTGCTGGTAAGTCTCTGCAACCGCCGTCCTAACTGCTTCTGAAAGATCCAGGCCTTCAACAACCTTACTGCGAACTACATAGTCCTGGTACTGTGGGATGGCGATGGCAGCCAATATCCCTATAAAAAAGACCACTCCAAATATCGCCACAATTATGGCGACGATGTTGCTGGTCCCGCCACTCGCCATAAGCATCGTGAACTGCTTCTGTGGATCCTTGAACGTGCTTCCGGCCGCAGCAATCTTCTTCTTGCAGTGCCGGTAATACAATGTATTGGCATACATCGGCAGAACAATCAATATCACTACAAAATAGGCAAGGTACCAGACAATGTTTAATGTCCCAGCAATCGGTCTTGCAAACACCGCAATTACCCCAAGAACGATGCTGGCAATCCACGGTAAAAAGAAATACAACAGGGCATTGAGCCACATCTTCCGGTACAGGAACCAGTAAAACGTCACGAATAATGACGGCCAGTTCCAGGAGACACCGCCTTTACCGCTAGCGTCGAAACGCTGGAATCGCTGCAGGTAATAATCCTGGTTATGTTGGCCGATGGTGGCCTTATACAGATCTTCCTGGGTAATAGGCTGATTGCCAGACGATTCTGGCGTGGGACTGGTCTTTGCAGACTGACCTAATGGCTTGCCGCACGCCGCGCAAAATTTGGCAGCATCATCATTAGGCTTCCCACAGTGTGTACAAAACATGGTTGACCCCTAATTATGTCTCCCGGCACCTAAGTATAGCCGCCGATCATGGATTCTTCCGTATAAATAAAGGTTATTTTGCAGGCAGCCCGCATCGACATCATGTGTTCCCTATCTAATGATGCCGTATGAATAGCGACAGGATCATCATGGCGACGATCGCCAGCACGTAAAAGATGTACCGCAACAAGGGAAATATCTCATAGAAGGTGTCCCAATGGACATTCGACTTGTGTTTGGCGAGCAGCGCATCGATCTCGGCCTGTTCATCGATGCTGGCTTGCGATACATGCTGCAGATGCAGGCTCTTTCGCATATGCTCTTCCATATTGTCATTTTTATCATCAGCCATGCTGCTTTCTCTGTCGCCGGCGCACCCGGCGCTTGAAATCGCGTAACCACCAGCCGTGCTGGCGTATGTTCTCAGTGTACTGAGCACCCAGTTTGATGCAGGCCTCGCGGCTTGGCATCAGCCAGGCATTTAATTTTGGAACCCAATAGCCACCTACGGCCTTAATCTCTAAATGATGTTCAAAGGTATTACCACGCAGCACCAGGCCCTCATTCATGCGCCTGTTAATCTCGTCCTGCGTCAGTTGACCGGTATACATCTAGCTTCACCCGCGTGCGGCGTTGTCTGAAGCATACGCCCGCCGCAAAAATATCCAAATCAGGTACCGCCCATCAAATATTTAACAATCCAAACTCTCAACTAAATCATGCTGATTGATGCCACTGCCGTTTCGGCGGCGAATTTCCGCAATAGATCCTTAATCCCCAATTACGGTCGCCAGCCAGCCCTGAACCCTTGATGGTTACCGCGCGGATGAACAGGTCTTTGCGGCTCAACTCGATCGGTTCCAGCGGGAAAGTGACGGTCCGATAGTTGGTGCGGCCGTCCACTCCCTTGAGGGCGTTGACCGCGATCGTGAACAGCATCTTGCCGTTGGTGGACACATTCATGGACAGCAACGGCATCTTGCAGCCCATGAGCGCCGGCAGCCGCATGGGGATATGCGGCGTGAGAGTCAGTTTTCCACCATCGCTAGGCTCACTCTTATAGACTTTGCCATGTCGCATGCGTACTGCAGAAAAAGCATAGTAAACACTCCATACATTAGGCCACCACAGTCCCTTTTCGTTCGCCTGGCGGCGCAGAATATCCTCCTGGATATTTCGTTCCTCGGTGAGTGCCCAGAATTCACGCGGATAACGCATGCTGAATTCCTTACGGAAGTCACCCAGTGACCCTGCATCTCCATCGATCCGGTTTTCGATATCAGCGCTCTCCAGAAGGATGTCCTGATCAAGCAGTTTCTGACGTGACTGGATATCAATCTGCGTGCGCGTTGCCTGCAGCGACTCGACATACTCGCGGGCCTTTCTCAATGCAAGCAGGGGGCTATCGGTCGAGCCATGGGTGGCGTGATGCAGGCAGACCCGGCATTCAGCGCGCCGGTGCCACTGATCCACATCCACAAGTGCATTCCACAGCTCCATCTCTAATTCGAACATGTGCTCGACGTCATCAGCCCAATCCAGCGGCTCACCCAGGGATGTTTCGATATGCGGGCAGCTGCCGTTATAGCGCTGTGTATTCCTTTTCTTACTGAACGTGTTCTGACTGAGTGGGTATTGACGCATGGATGCCTTTGTTTGCTGTCTTATCGGCTCCCCACGGATGGCGGCGCCGCACTGGCATCAGTTTTACCACGCTGGGTATAAATCTATTGACGGCTATACGGTTAATAATTGCGATTACTTATTTGGCAGGCTTTGTCAGGTTATGCCATGCTCACCGGAAATATGGACAACAGATCCTGGATCATAGGTGTGGATGAATACACATGCACATCGATGGTTTTTATGACCACGCCCATCAACTGTGTCAGGTGATTTTTATAATTATCCCAGTTGGAAGACACCACTTCACGCGATGTCAGCGAGAAGAAATCCTCGATGTTTTCCTCCAGCCCTATGGTCAGCCTGAGCATGCTGACGGCGTAACTGTGCAGCGCCTCGGTCGTCCATGACTGGCACGCATCCGTGCGCTCCTGTATATGCGGTATCGAGCTGCTGATCATCATCGCCAGGCGTACCTGGTTGACCTGCACGCCATATGCTAGACCGTGTGGTTTTTCGCTGTCCTTTTTGATGCGTATCAGTATCAGTGAGCCGTCGATTGGCGCGCCGGATTCCGGCCAGAACACCGGGAATGCCAACCCCGGCACCTCGAATATGGACGCCATGACGGCCAGGGCATCTGAACGGTAGGCCTCAGGGAGTACCGCGAGTGGCGCCTTGGACAGATGATGGAGTAATACATTGCTGAACTTAGCCCGCATGATGTCGTGGCCGGCGCTGGCGGTTGCGATGTCTTTATCCATAGGCTAATTCAGCCTTTATCCCCGTTCAGGCGGTTTGTTTATCGCCTTGCATCGTGATGTTTTCAGTGAGGCTGCTCTTGGCGAAAGCCGCGAGTTTAGTGGCGTTCAAGATCGGTGAGTAGAAGGTGCCCTGGATGCTGTCACACTTGTTCTCCGTGAGGAATCCGATCTGTGCGGCATTGTCGATGCCCTTGACGGTCACCCGCATGTGCCGGGCACGAATTGAAGAGATCACGCTTTCCAACATGTTTTTCTTGTCGGAGTCCTCCGGCACTTTCCTTATAACCCTCTCGCTCAGCACCACCTCATCAAGCTGTAATGACTTGAGGATGCCCATGGTTGATTTTTCAGTATTGAAATCCAGCAACCCTACCTTGATGCCCATGTCGCGGAGCGCCTGCAGTGCCGTCTGCGTCTCGCGGGCATTGACCTCGACGGTCTTGGCGGAAACCAGTATTTTTAGCCACTTACCCTGAAGACGGTGCGTACCCAACAGGCCATTGACCAATGAATCAATGGCGCCGCGCTTCAACTGCACTTCGGTCACCGGTACGCTGATCTCAAACGGCGGCACCCCCATCTCCCGGAACTTTTCCATGTGGGCACACACCATACGTAGCTGCCAGTTGCCAATTTCGGTGGCAAGCCCCGATTGTGCCGCGACCGACATGAAGATGGCGGATTCGAGTGTGCCGTGCCGCGGGTGTTTCCAGCGCAGCCTGGCCTCGGCTCCGCCAAACCTGAGCCCCGGTAGATTCGCGACCGGCTCGTACTCGACCAGCAGCTCCTTGTTCTGTAACGCCTTACCCAGATCCGACTCGATGCCTAGACGTTCGCTCGCCTGGGTCTGCATCTCGGGCGAATAAAAGCGGTAGGTATTGCGGCCGGCATTCTTGGCCTCGAACATGGCGATGTCGGCATGCCTGAGCAGCGTCTCACGGTCATCACCCTGGTCAGGGTAGACGGCAATACCGATGGACGGTGAAGTCCTGACTTCATGCTCACCCAGGTCATGCGGCTGGCCCACTGCCTTGATGATGCGATCGGCGATTGAGTCAACTTCATCGGTGGAACTGATGTGCGGCATCAACACCACAAACTCGTCGCCACCCTGGCGCGCCACCAAGTCTTCAGTGCGCACTGCCTGCTTCAACTTATCCGACACCTTCATCAGCAGGGCATCACCGACTGAATGTCCGAGAGTGTCATTGACCAGCTTGAACCGATCAAGGTCTATGAACATCACCGCCATGATGTGGTTGCTGTGCTTGGCATGCGCGATGTAGCGATCCAGCGATTCATACAGGTGCAGACGGTTTGGTAGTTTTGTGACGGTGTCGTAATAGGCGAGCTCGTGGATTTTTTCCTCCTGCGCCTTGCGCAGGGTGATATCCGAGATGGCGCCGTCGTAGAAGTCCACACGCCCGCCCTGGCCCTTGACTGCGGTGGCGGATATCAGACCGATAAACTGCGATCCGTCAAAGCGGCTGAATATCGCTTCCAGGTTGTGGCATTTACCCTCCTCCACCAGCTTGGCCATAACTTCCCTGGCTTTAGCCGGATTCTGGAATGAGAGCTTATGGCACTCAGCCTTCATCTGTGCCGAGGTGTGGTAGCCAAACTGGCGAGCCAGCTCGCCATTGACGAAATCCAGTGACCAGTCACCCTTGACGCGGAAAATACCGTCGCTGACGTTGTACAGGATGCCGGCGAGGCGCGCCTCACTCATAGCATATTTTTCGCTCATCTCGATGGCTGTGGTTTCAATCCTCTGACGATCCCTGCCGGAACGCATGGTCAGCATCATAAACAGCAGGGTTATAAGGATCACCGAACCTGCGGCTGCAATCGGCAGTACCCCGATGCTGTAGGGCTTCGCAACCACCATAAACCAGAAGCCATCCGCCACTTTGATGGAGGCGTGGTATGTCACAAAGCTTAAAGCCGTTGGGGTACTGGATTGATAGAGCGCCTGATTCTGGTCAGTGGATGAGCCCGAATAGATCGTGATCGCCAGGTCGCTGGTATGCGGGAGGGTGTCTTCCATCAGCTTGTTGATATCCACATGCGTGCCCACCCAGCCTAACTGCCCGATGCTTATGTACATGCCCACCAGGGTTTTCTGTGACGGACCGGTCCCTAATGGGGTCCTGCCGGTGAGCACCACCTGACCTGATTTGGCGGCAGCCGTCAGCACATCGACGGCGTCCTGGCTGCCGCAGGCGTTGAATCCGCGCCAGTCCTTATCAAGTGACGCTGGAGCAACTTCCAGTATTGGGCATGCGACCCCCTTGCCTGACTTGATGGGGCTGCTGATATAGGACAGCTCGTAAATCTCTGGATAAGTGTTAACTAAATCTAGATTGGATGTAAATGAACCCCATTCGGCGGCCGGATCCGATGTCGCTGTCAGGAAGGCGCGCGTGGTCTCGATCAGTGAGTGGTATTTCCCGAAACGCGCCTGCAGATTGGCGGCAATCTGGAGACTGGTCTGTTCGACCAACTTTTCCTCTGACAGCCGATTGATGTTGTTGACGGCATAACCGGCGGCGGCCGCAGCGGCGATGCCCAACAGGAATACCCAGAACGCACCGCGGGACGATTTCATAGATTACTCAACTGAGAGTATGCCCATGGTCCTGGCGGATAGAGAACACCATGAATACCAAACCTCTTTGTTCTGCCACAACTGTACAAACTGGGTCCCATCAATATCCTCCTGGAGCCACCTTTTAAGAAATCTAGAATACCCGTGCTCTAACGAATGAATTGCTGGCTATGCGTCAGAATCCGGTGTTTTCTTGTCTTTTATCGGCTGGCAGGCGATTAAAGCGACGACAGGATGGCCTCCTCTGTCATCCCATGATCCAGAAGATATTGGATCTGGGCTTTCACATCAGCGCCGGCGTTGAGCTTTTTAGCATCCAATCTAGCCATTTCACACACCAGATTTTCCAGACGCTCACGCGAATCCGGATGCTCGTGGCATACCGTATAACTCAGATTGATGGCGCGTATCCCGATAACCATTGGTGCAAGCCTGCGCAGAACCGCCCTAACGAGGCGTACAAGATGCCGCAAAACAACGGGCTTGAGTGCTGGGAATTGGCGTACTTTCAAACATTATGCGGCAGTCCGCGCCGAGTGGCGCGGAATATAGTCAGGCGGAGCCGGATGCGGGACGCGCCAATTGGATATACAGCAGCCAGTTCTCGTTGGGGCTGTCCGTGCGCCGGCGCGTGGTCAGCAGTTCTTTGATCAAGGTAGCGCCGATGATGCCACGGCCTTCCGGTAAGGTATTGATTGACCGCACTTCAAATTCTAGGCACGCATCCGGATGCTGGCGGGTGGCGTACGACAGATGCAGTACCGGGGCACTGTCCGGCTGGGATGAGGTTATGATACCCAGCCGCGGGTCCCTGCCGGATGCAAAGTCATCGTAAGACATGATGTATTTTAGGTCGATGCACAAACGCGGATGGAAGGGGAAATTCCACGGTGGCGACTCATGTCCACCGGCGGTCATGAACCCAAACAGATCCACGATGGCTTGGGCATTGATGACCGATAACCCACTGTCTTGACGCGCTTGCACCATCCGCATGTCGAACTTTTCTTTCAGGATTGCCTGCTTGGACTCAAGTCCAGGGCCTGACATGGTCTTTTCGTTATACACGCGCTCGCGCCTGGCCACCGTATCCAGTTCGTGTACTTGCCACCATAGAAGTCGTTCGCTCTCGAATATCGAATTCAGCTCAGGCAGATTCTCAGGTGTGGGTGGGGCGAGTCGAATGCGTTTGGTGACGATCGATTCAGGAAAATTATCCGGCACGCAGCGGATCAACGCGCCGGCGCCTATTGATTCATCAGCATATTGCTGGTCAAACTGTTCAGCAAGACCTGCTGGCTGGATATCCCCATGTGCATCCAGAGGCCCGACTGGAGCGTCTATACGATTGGCGGAACGATAGTGGCGCGAATAATCCGAAGCTTCTTCTTCGAGCGCAAGCCTGCGCATGCGCTCGAGGAAAAGTTCGACGGGTTCATCCGTGAACGACATTATTTCTTCTTGCCAATTCTTTTCTTGCTATCTTTTATACCATCTCGCCAAGCGATATACAGTTTCGAGCGGTAGATGGTTGAAAGACTGATATCCACGTGATTAGCTGCCCGATACGGGCTCCAGCCACGGCGTACCAGTTTCATGGCACGTTCAACTCTTTTCGAAGGACGTCCGCTCATAGTCTATCTCTCTTGATGTAAAACATTATTCAGCCCGATGAAGTCATAGCATCTTATTGCTGCCCTGGATATCCAGGTCCATGTAATCCAGCGTTCCTTGGACATAGTGAGGGTCTTGTGGGCGGTGTTGGGCTGCATGCCCACTACTGCCCATGGTCCGCATGAACTCGTCCTTCCAGGGCTTGCGCCATACCCCATTTTTGTAGAGGTTCTTCCCCGTGATCCGCGTCTTTTTGCCGACTTGCGTCTCGATGGTAAAAGTATGCTTGCGCTTGCCATCATTATCGCAGATCGACTCCCCAATTACCTTGCCGGTGACCATCTCCAGCCCGGCGTACTCGGTATGCGGATAGCTGCCGTTGAATACCGCGCGCATGAACTGCACTTCGTCGCCCACGGTCACATCATGGTCGCATTTAATGCTGTAGGCGGTATCCCCGGCGTAGGTGGAATTACGGTCTTGCATGGCTTTAGGCTTGAACCCCGCTATAACCAATGACCAAAGACTGTCCAACAGGCAGCATCATAATTTGCCTACGCATGCGCATAACCTGCGGTTGGCGATCGCGGTCTCATGGCCGCGATTCACTTCCTCAATAACCACATTAATCAATACGCACACGTCACCTAGGCACGGAACGCTATCGACAGTGAACTCGAACACTGAGCCAGGACGTATAGCAATTACGACGCTGTTCGACGCTGTAGTGTGGATACGATGAACGACATTCCCGCCACCGGTGAGCGTCTTGTAGCTGCCGGGTTTACGCCTAGCCCTGTAGAACAGGATGTGCGGCCTCCCCTCCCTCGGTGCATCCTGAGTCAGTAACGCAAATTTTATCCAACCACGCTTTTGGGCGGCGGCCTGGAAAGCGCTTAACACAAGACTCTCAACCACCGGGCAAGTGGCTACATCTGCGCTGTGTACTCTTGCTTCGACACTTACTAGCATGCAATCCCATCCATTCTGTAGCGGCGCGGTTCGGTATCTAGCCGTTCCTCTAGGTTCATCTTTGACGGATAACCTGCCGCCTATCCCGCCTTGACACGCGCGGCCATTGGCAAATCCTCCGACTCTGACTCTTCTTCGGCATCCCCCACTGCCTGCTGATAGCTGAACAGCAGGTCCGGTGTTTTCAGAACGCCATTGGGTATTTTTTGGCCCGTACGCTTGAGTTGCGCCAGCACCTGATAGCTGAGAGCGGTCGCTGAGCGTCCAAAGCGTGTGCCCGACTGGTCGGTCATGGCATAGAAGCGTGTATGGAAATCGGCGTCGTGCGTATGGTTATCACCCATATCAGGCGACAAATGCGCATATTCATGGGCGAGCGTGAACAGCATCTGGACCGCGTATTCCGGTCCCTGCGTCATGCTTTTCAGGTGCTTCAAACCGATACCGATATAGGAAACCCCGTCAGTCCAGCCGTAGGCATCGCCGTAATTACCGATCTTGATGGCACGCTCCTTGATATCCTCATTAATGTCGCGTACCACTTCAAAATAAAACTTGCGGGCGATACTTTTAAGAGCGAGGTACAACGCGCGGTCACGCTTGTTGAGCATCTTGTAGTCAATGAGCGTGATGGTTTCGTCAAACTGCTTGGCAAGCTGCTCAAACGGCAAACAGACAATACCGTTCAGATCAGCCAGGATATAACTGTTCAGGTAATAATCATCATCAATATTAGTGCGTCCACTGGACTGGATATATTCGCGCTTGGCCTGCTTACTGATGGCGGCAATCATGGCCTTGGCATTTTTGACCTCGAACCATTCGAGCATCTTGGGCGAGAGCGGGATGGCCTGCTTGGTTTCCCGCAGGCGGTCGGCGATGCGATTATAGTCCAGCGGTGCAACCGTGACCGGGACCTTGGCCTTCATGATCATGTTGAGGGACATGTTGGCCTGCAGGGCGTCGCGGAATACCCGCACCTTGCGGAATTCGGCGTATGGCAATTCGCCGGCCAGAAACTGCTTGATCAGCAGTACACGGCCATCGTCAGTCAGCGACGTGGAGATCTTGGCGCGCTTCTCGGCATGCTTTGTCAGTTCCTTGCGAATGCGCTTCCAGACGGCACACTTGGTGATTAGGATGTCGTTGCGCGCAAAATTCACTTCCAGCAGTTTCTTGGACACCACCACGGCAGATAGCCCCATATCTTCGGCCATAAAACTCCGGACAAAGACTCCATAGTTATAGACCTTCACCCCGCCGCTGTTCTTGAGCTTGATATAGCAGTCCGGCGTCTCGATATCCCATTTCTCGTCGGCCGGCAGGGTATTGATCTGATCACCATTCATGAAAACAGGGATGGGAAAATACGGCAGGGCCGTCTGAATGTCCCTTAAGGTGGCGTTTAATTCGCTCGGGTAGAGCTTGTCGTAAAGCTTGGCGGTGACCTTGCAGCCTGAAAACTGCACGTCGCTGTGTTCCAGGAATTCGTAGTCCAGCCCTTTGTTCTTGATATCCACCGCCATCGAGAAGCGGTCCGAAATGAAGGTAGTATGAGCGAAACTAAATATCTGACCACGACCTATTCGAAATCGTGCGAACTTGGTGTACTCGGTCTTTTGATGCGGGGTCCCGAAAGTCTCGAAGAAGGCTTCGACTTCATCGCGCGAGGCGAACCCACGCCCATTATCGGTAATCTCAAAATGTTCACCATCGATCTTGATATCGCAGCGTGTGGCCTGGGCGTCAAAACAATTTTGAATCCCCTCGGTCACAGCTTTCGACAAGCTGCCCGCCTGCATTGTGATGACATCGTATATAAGATGCGGGTGTACTTTTAATTGGCGTTTTTCTTTGCTAACCATGCTGTTCTCGTGTGTTTTATAGGTATTAGGCGCCGGCCTGTTTTTAGCCCGACGCCTATATTATACACCATCTTGCTATATGGCAACTTGCATCCAGACAAGGCCCGCGCCAGGCGGCTGGATTGGGTGGCGGTCAGACTGGTCTAAACAGGACAATCACACCAGAGACAATGGATTGCTTGTGAACTATTTTCGCGCCGGCTCGGTATTTTTGTGATGGATGGCTTTTACAGGCGGTCTGCTGATGGTGACATCCTTGATGACATATTCCCTTTTTGGATCCAGCAGCACCATCAGTCTGCCCACCACCTCCTGGTCATCCAGATCTGTGGTGCTGCAGAACCGCTGCCAGCGGTACCCGGTGGTGCTGGTACCATGTTGAGACCATACATAGACGCCGCCCTGCTCGACCGACCATCCAGACGAGATGGAGCCGCTCAGCCGGCACATGCACCGACGTGGTCCTACAGCGACCTCATGCCCAGCGCGCAACGCATGCAGCAGATCTGCACGCATCAGCTCACGGTCTTCGATTGACACATGAGCTCATTGCGTGGCCTGCATGCCAGCTTTTGGACGATGTCACTTAGAAAACAACCATTGCAGCACCAACCTTTGCTGGCATAAATACCACCCCGTGACTGTCGGTGTTTAAACTTATAAAAACAACGTCTATTTGCGCGTACATAGGGTTTTCTCCCATAGGTAGTGAAATCATTCTGTACACCCGAGACAATCCCGAGCTCACAGTCATGCTACCAACCAACCCCCCGCTTGATTGCGTATAAAACGACGGCTTTCGTAGGATATTCAACAATTAAGCCATTTTTCTATATTTTCAGGCGGCGGCCGCTGGCACCAAGATCCACTGGGGTGTTACCAACTCCAGGCACGAAGGCACACCAAAATTCATTTCTTGGTAGCTATTTTCAGCGTTGCACATTTATACCTATCTGATAGTGTCTAATCGAATACACAAGGCAGATCGTTCGACGTGCCACATCATAACCAAGGGGCAAGCTATGCAGAAACAAAATACACATCTGAAAGAACCGGCGCATGTGGCCAACTCGTTACCGCCGGATGCTGAGATTCTGGAGGCCTTCAGGACTCTAGGGGCCAGTGTCCGAAAAAACGAGCTGAGTTACACCCAAAACACGTCTCTCAAGGATTTCGAGACCTTTTGCAACAAATTCATAAAGCCAGGACGTGAGGAGAAGCACCACAACCTACACTACCCCTATATGGTGCGGCGCGGTGTACAGGCATCAAATGATGAGCCCGAGAGTGATCTGTATGTCATCGATTTCGGAAACACACGCGTCGCGGTATCGCTCGACCCATAAATCCATGACTGTTATTTATGATGTTCGGCGCCCAATTTAAGCGCCAAGTCGATGACCTTCTGACTTAATTTATCCCGTGACAAGCGCGTGAGCTGGCCGCCGTCCTTGATCCAGAGGCCGCCATTCTTAACGACGTAGCGAGACATATCGCAATCCACGGCACCCGTCACCTGGGCAATGATCTTGCGCCGACCGGCTTCGGCGGCGGCGACAGTACGATGATTTCCGTCGCTCGGTATGTACCAAGTCTCACCTTGAATTCGATAACCGAATACAGTGATTGGCGGCACCGCCATCCTGTCGTTGACGGACTGCCTGGCTTCCTGAAGACGCGCGTCATTCCAGGCCTTCGCCAATACCCTGGAGATCGGCAAAGACTCCTGCCTTTCAAGGACATCTAATTGCTTTGTGGTATCCCCGATCAAACATAGCAGTGTCAGCATGCTATCCAGCCAATCATTTTTATTAACCCCAACGTCCATCACCAAGAATTTTCCGAACAGTTATGGCAGATATCGAGACCGGTACTCCGGTCAATAGGGTTGAGGTGACAGCGGCTGCAGAGGTTCACTGGGTTATCCGGCGGCCGTGTCTCCACATATTCACCGGTGTTCTTGATGGCCGCCATGACGCGCTTTTGTAATTCTGTTGGGCCTATTTCTTCGGTCATCCTGAGGTAGAAATTGGCGGCTTCCACAATAAAATTTGCATGCTTCTCGAAGATGAGCCGTTCGGCCTGGTTGTTGGTTACCGGGGTTTCGATGAAGCGCGCAAAAGCATAGTCTCCGGCCATCAGGACCAGTACGCGCTGGTGACCCTCGGTGCGCCATTCATAACGAAAATCACCGGATAGCAGCTTGGCCATAACGTTTAACCATCACTCGTTCATTGGTGTATTTAGAAGGATATGCAGTTGATCGATGAATTTTGGGCCAATTCCCTTGACTGCCTGCATGTCCTGCTTGGAGGCCGAGAAGATGCCAGCCGGCGTGCCGAATGCCATCAGCAGCAATCGCGCTTTCTCAGGGCCAACGCCTGGTAATCCCTCGATCAGAAAACGTTGCTGCTCAGGCAGCGTCTTGGGGCGCGGCCCGCGCAATGAGAGCGTATAACCCAGTCCTTGTTGATGGTGGCGCGCGAGCGTCGCGATAAGAAGCGCGCTATGCGCCGGATTTTTTGCTTCAAACACTGAATGGCGCTCGATGGCCACCAGGTAGGAGATGGCGCCCGTGACGGCGGCTTCCTTCAGACGGTTGGTGGCATAAATGTCACCCTCAATGAGGTAGACCGCGCGCAAGCCTGTAGGCGAACTCTCGGCCGCCTTGCGGTAGGCGGCACACTGGTCGAATAGGCGCCGGTCCACGATGCTTTGCGAGAAATCGAACGCGGTCTTGCGTTCCACGTATAGACCGTTGCCTTCGCCGTCACGGCCCAGATCGTAATCACCCAAGGTCAGCGCCGCAGTCTCGATTACCAGACCTTCAATGGCTGACAGGGATGCCACGATGCCGCTGCGCACTTCACGATGGTCAACGATAATTACAATATTGTCTGTTTTCTTGGTGGCCATAGTTATTCGCTTGTGTGCTGGGTGCCGTGGACAGCGGACTGTAAAGCCCCCATGAACAGCGCTGGGCCATTAACGCCACGGAACACCTCCGGGTCGCCACCGGTGCCCTTGACGACCACATCGCTGAAGTTCAGCAGCCGCCCCATGATTGATTGCTCCATCTCAAAACTCTCAATCCTGTTGGCCATGAATTCCTTGTCGCGACGCGTGAGTATTCCGGCCGAGACGATCAACCGCTGGGTGGTAATGACCATGGAACAGGTCCGACATGACAGGTACACACGACCAAGCACCAGCAGCGCCAGCGACAAGACCAGCAGACTGGCGACTAGCCGGTTTGTAAAGTAGAAGACCAACAGTGCCAAAATAAATATCAGCACGATCATGAACATATCACCGCCGAACGACACCATGCTCGGATGTGTCCGGTAAAGGATTTTTTCGTCGGTACTGAGTGTGATACGCGCCATGTACTACTCCAGAAGTGACTATGCCACCAGTCAGTGCAATACCTGATTGGCTTTAGCGGGCCACATGCTCGGGTGGCACACATACTTCTGCCCATCCAAGAGCGCCGGGTAGATGTGGCGATCGTATTCAGCGTGATCCAGGCCGATACTATCGAGCACACGCAACAAGTGTGTGACGATCTGGTACATCTCGACTCCAGGCGCCCTGAAATCACAGGTGCTCAGAACCTGCTTCTTCTTATCAAAGAAGGATATGCGTAATACGTCTGCCTGGTTGGCTATAAACTGAAAATCCTGGCCGTCCATCTTCGGTAAAGCCACAGCAATATCATCCTTGTGCAAGGTAGCAACGCCGGCTACCGGGCCTTTAGCCAGCTCCATGGCGTATTTCCCATACATCATAAACATGAACTCATACGCTTCGAGCAGAGTCAGCTCGCGGCCAGCGTCTGCACGTCCCCAATGCACTGGCAACAGGTGTACTGCCTCATCCTGGTTGCCACGATCCTTGAGCCGTTTGAACGCGTTGCCCATCTTGTCGGACGCACAGCGCGTTATCTCGGCTCCAAGTCCAGCCTCCAACTGCCGGGCGCAGTCCAGTAAACCGGTATGCCCACGGCGCAAATCCAACTGCGCTAAAGCTTCGCGTGCCGGGATATCGTCTTCGGCCACCGAGAGTTCGGCCAGCAGGTAACGCATGCCGATAGCCGGCAATAGGGTATTGAAATCCTTGGTACCACCATTGTCGTACATGCTCTCGCGCCCATCGGATGCCGATTTCTTGCCCAACGACCAGAGTGAGGTGGCATTTGATTCGGCGAGCAGCATGGCGCCGTCATCCACCAGCTTGGGGCGTAATTTGATCTGAACCCGTGGTGTTACCAGGTGATTGGTTTCGAGGCAGTTGATGATGAACTCTGGCGTTCCGGGTAAGCCAATGCAGGCCGAAAAACGCGGCAAGCGCGCATCCACTTGTGACACGATCAGCGCGAGCTCAAAGAGGACCGATACGCGGCCACCTTGAACCCGCACGGCAGGGCCTATGAGTGTAGTGCTCATATTCGCCACTCACCGTATTGGTGCGGTAGCCTACGAATTTGCTTCTGCGCGAAGCTTCCGGCGGAGGATTCCTCAGCCTGGCGCAACGGCAGGGCGTCTTCGCTCACTTCGACATGTTCGAGACCGCGATGACGCAGGTATGACGCTATATCTTCCAGGATATGGCGGTAGGCGCGCCGATGGGGACCGATGGCGAAATCTAGCTGCATCCACACCGTAACTTGTTCACGCTGTTCGATAACCACAGGATCCGCCGTAAATGTGTCGGCATCCAGCATCTGTGACTCATCAGAACCAATATCTACTTCAGAGGTTGGTGCTTCGATAGAAACCGCGTCTTCCGGTGCGTCTGCCTGAGCGAGTAGCACACGGACCACTGGGCGCTCAGGTCCGCTGTCGAGCCCGATAAAATCCTCCAGTGTGCACGACGCATCCAGCACCGCGCTCTGCAGCGTCACAGATGCGGCCAACTTCGGCCTGAGGATGGATTGGAGTTCGATTAGATCATCCAGCGCCGCACCCAAAACAAACAGCGGCGCAATCTGTTCGAGCCTCGACTGCATCTCCGGCCATATACCGGCGCCCAAGAAGGTGATGGATGACTTACCTTGAGACTGTATTTGATCAGCCCAGTCGTCCTGCACGCAGGCCGCCAGCGTATTGCACAAATCAAGCGTATTCCCCTGCCCCGTCCGTTGGACCTGATAGACCGCCGCTTCATCGGCACGCGGTACGGTGACAGAGATCACCAAGCAGCGCACGCCAATGTGTGTGTTCTGGATGTCGCCGTACCAATCGTATCGTGTGGCGTTGTTATGTTCGGGAGGATCCATACCAATACCGAACGAATCAAACTTGCCATTCTGCATGTCCTCACGCAACCGCCACAGGTCCTCGACGGGCACGGTCCAGGGGTGCGCGCGGATGTCGGCTTTCGGTCCCAGCCCTAAAGCTTCGCGTAGGATATTCTTTAAATTGACGATACTGGCATCACTGAGTGACAACACGCCCGGAATCGGTATATCACTTTGATCCTTGCTGGATACCACCACCGCTGGGCATACCACCAGCGAATGTATGAGATAACCTGTGACTTTCATGCCGGTGATGCGCAGGATGGCCTTGTCGAGGGCCGCGCGCTGATGACCTTCATACACGTCCAATGTGGATTGCAGGACATCCCAGCGGCGGGTGTCCGGCTTGCCGCGTTCTATGACCTCACGGTGGTCGCGCAAGCTGCTAAGCACTGTATCGATGTCCTTGGATGGTAATAGGGCAATATCGGCAAAACCCTCTGGCTGTGATTCAAACAACGGGTTGAGCAGCATGCCGGCGACCGGCTTCAGACCATTCGGATTTTGATCTATGGGATGCACGGCTTCAGGAGACCTCCTCGGGTTTAATTTTTTTGAGTTTTGCTTCCTGGAGAACCTGCTCCCTGGCTGCCCGCAATGGGTCCAACTGCGTGCGCATCTCATCGAGCTCGGCCTGCATCGCTTTACTGGTGCTCCACATCTCGGTGCGCCACACCACCACCGCACTGTGCGACTGGCGGCGGGTGATAACCCCATCTTCAAGGAGCGCCTCAAACATGGAGAGGAGTTTGTCGAATTCCGTGATGCAGGCGAGATAGCCGGCTGCCAAGGGCGAGCGCAGCTCGACATCCATCTCCTCCTTAGCTTCCATGGTCTGCCATTTGTTTTCATCCGCACCGTTGTCCCGGGCGCGTTCCGCCAGCTCATTCTGGGCGATCTTTAGCTTGTCACGCAGATCCATGAATCGGGCTGAGAATTCTGTGCGCTTGCCTTCGGTGACTTCCGGGTGCTCGCGCAGCATCCAGGTGTCCATCCAGTAGAGGCGCTGCATCAACGGATACATGCCGTAGGCCACGAGCGCCTGTGCGGCTCCGTGCCTAACTTTGATATGGCGCATGACATAAGCGTGCGGACGCGTGCGCGCTGGCGCACCCGATTCAGTGTTCATACTAGACTCCATTCAATAATGACCATGACACACGGATGCCTGGGTACCGGCTGTCGCACCTGTACTGGACAGTCCAGTGGCGACCGGCACTCAAGAATCCAACTTCGCCCGCACGCGTTCCTGGGACGGCAGCAGCGGAAGGTTATTGTCCCATCCGAAATCACCGCACCCGTACGCACGCAGCCAACGCCATGGATTCTTACAGAACTCACTGTAACTCACCCGGGCACTGACCCCGCAGGCTGCGTATAGGTTACTCCAGTACATCTGCTCGCGCACCGCATCTGGAACCATCAGATTTTCACGTTCGCAGGTCTGCATATCCGATCCTTTTAAAAGCACAATGGTTTGTGCCACGACCTATCTTTAACACACCTGCCAAAATACCCAAATCCAAAATGTCCATCCGAGACAGGATGCCGCCTCCTTGGGTCCATTTGAGACTGGCCAGTCTCGTCAATACCGGACGGCACCTGCTATTAAGCGCCTATCCAGCCTAACTGCAGAATGCGGCTTGCAATTCCTGTTTGCCGCGCGCGCGCAGCTCGTTGGTCAAAGCTTCTAGACATGACTCTGGCACCGCCTGGCGGCGCGCTGGTTCATTCTCCAGGCAATCAAGCACATCGCCCACAGTGGTCACGCTCTCGGTCACCTTCGGCATGACTCCCCAGCGAATCATGCAGGATCCATTTTTATTGGCGTTACGCGCGGCCCGCGCCAGGCTCCTGAGACGCGCGCGTGGCCCTAACGCAGCAATCAGGTGGGCACGCTGCTGTGGTGGTATATGTAGCGCTGTCAGTAGGGTATTGCGCGTGATCTTCCCACAACGCTGTTCCATGTAGACACTCACCACGCGCGCGACAGCCGGCCATTGCTTACGCAAGCGCTCGACATCCAGCAGTAGGTGGGGGCTGAGTGCACGCGATCCGTCGGCATGATGCAGCATTTCGTCCGTATCCAGTCCGGCATCCCGCAGCAATCTCGCCAGACTCTCTGACAGGCTGAACCGCGTCATACGCACACGCTCTGAACAGGTCTTGAGATCCATACCGCGGCTCAATAAACCCAGACACACGCAGGCCCGCGCATAGCGATCGAGCGCTGAAATGTCTCCCCGATACTGGAACCATTTTGACTGATGGCTAATTTTCATACATACCTCGCTTTACATGCGGTCGCATGTGACGAGGTCATTATGGGTAGCTGGGAAACTTTTATTTGCGGATAAAACAACACAAACCGCACTTTACTCAGCCATTAGCCGTGCTGCCGGCCTCTGCGTGCCGCTACTACCCGGATTTTCCTGCCAGAGACTGGAGGTTTCTGTGTGCTGGAGCTGACACAAGCAAACATTGTCAGGCATTGGCAGCTATTTTTAAGTCCCCGCTAACTGTACAAATCGACCGCTTTCTATGGAATCAGCCCCTGGAATTATTGAGATAATATCCCTTGCTCCAACCCAAACGGCTAGCAGCAATACTTATGGATGAAAATAACGAAGAATTGATAAAAGCCGTCAGTGCTGCCGATATCGCCGCGAGCAAGCTGGCGCTGGCTGCGGGCGCCGATGTAAACACGCGGGGGTTAAATGGACTGACGCCGCTCATGATAGCCATCTGCACCGGAAGCCTGGGCTTGTGCCGACTGTTAATCCGCGCCAACGCTGATCTTGCCATTACGGCTGCAACGGGATGGACGGCCCTGCACCTGGCGGCAGCCTGCGGACTGACTGAAGTGGTCGCAGCACTCATGGAAGCGGGTGCTGATGTGAGCTCGCGAGATTCCCTCCACTGGACGGCGCTGATGGTTGCCGCTTCTGATGGGCATGACGGCGTTTGCCGGGCATTACTTAAGCATGGAACGACGCTTGATTATCACGACATCAACGGTGATACAGCCCTGATGCTGGCGACTGATTGTGGCAATGGCTCCACCTGCCGCCTGCTGCTGGACTCCGGGGCCAACCGCACTAAGTACAACCACTTCGGACATAGCGCCGAAGATATGGCACGCACACGCGAAATGAAAAAGCTATTCGTGGAAACGATAGAAAAGAGGCGCTCTGGCCGACGTAAACGCGCGGTGGCCGGCTAATCCTAGGCTGGCAAAATAGCTGCCAGACAGATCCTATTCATAATTTGGGCTCACGGCGCCGGCCTTTGGGCGATTCATCGTCCCAGTGATGTCCGTATTGACGTGCAAACTTTCTTGCACCAATTTCATACACTGCGATGACGATGAGTGTTCCGAGTGACAGCGGTATGGTGGCTAATACTGAAAATATCAGTCCAATAATGGCGAACGGATGCAGGGCTGAATGTTGCGGGCTAAAGAGCGGGAACGAATCGTGTACGGCGCCAGCCAGTAGCATGTCGATGACCATAAAACACAGCCACGCCACCACCAGCCACTTACGCAGGGCTGATATGAACCTCAAGATATCAACATCACGCCGCTGGTTGTTATTGGGGTCGCCGCCTTCTTGCTTGAAACGGCGCTCAAACTCATTTTCTTTATGACGACTGGCCCGCCAGTTCTTATAGTCCTGCTCGTCAATCTTGATATCGTCATCGATGTTCATCGCGTGTTCCTGATAATATGCGTCGTACTTCAGTGCGTCCGCTTCGATGACTGGTTAGCAGGCAGCAGCGACCTGCTGAAGTGCAAAAGTGAGGCCAAGAAGCTCTTCTGGGTGATAACGATGGTCTGCGTCCGCAAGCTTGGAACCTCCGGAAACCCAAGCACGACCTACCTGAGCATACTCTTCTTGTGTCAGGTGGCCATATTTTTCATAGGGATAGCGAAGATTGACGAAATTGTTACCCAAATCCGCAAGCACTCCATGATGATCTAAGGCCAGAGCAGAAAGGCCAATACGCTCTCCGGCGATGCGAAGTAAATCGGATTGCTCTTGTGGTGACAACTTCGCGAAAAGTTCTTCGTAATTATGACCTTTAGCGGTTGATTTGGTGGACTGCTCAACTACTACCTTAAGCAGCAGCTCGAATCCAATAAGCTCTAGTAAGTAAGCAGAGTCCGAGTCGTCGCCCACCGACTTCAGCCGTTCTGCAGATGCAAATCGCTTTTTGCTCTCCTGAAGCATCAACTTGTGGCGCATCTTCTCCATGACTGCTAACGACTGAAGACAGTCACGCGGGCTACGGTGTCGGGCTGGTCTGGATTGTTATGAATATTTAGCTTGAATTGCATTCTAATGCCTAGCTCCAAGTTCCGCTTATGGCCGGTTGCAGCATTTAACAAATGACATCCGTGATTCTACTCCATCAATTTCTCATTCTGGCAGGAAGCAGTAATTCAGCAATGCTAAATATAGTTTGTTAATGCAGATAATGCGGCAGTAATAAATACAAATATGAAACTGAATACAAAATAAGAAGTTACAAGTACGCCACCAAGCTTTGTCATCCTAGAGTCCTTATATTCATAAATTATCTTTTTAGCATTTCCATTCCATAAAAATAAATACTCATGAATAATAATAAATAGAATGCCAATAATTATCATCAAAATACGACCAGTTGTTTTGTCATCATATAAATGCTTAATTGGTGTAAAATAAATGGCGAGTAATGTTATAGTCCCCATTGCATATAACATATGGGCCACAGCAATAAATAATGCTGAATCAAACTCAGGCCCACTTCCCATTGACTTTTGCGAGAGACGCCACAGATAAGCACGGTAAAAAATATATCTATATAAACGCGGAATTGGCATATTACTTTTGGTTGAAGTTTTATACTTA
>Ga0307372_10002794_pt1 | contig 28488 bp, 26 predicted proteins | sample OX1MG_FD_202533 | JGI IMG/M metagenome (GOLD analysis project Ga0307372, IMG submission 202533) | Soil microbial communities from Risofladan, Vaasa, Finland - OX-1 | ecosystem: Environmental > Terrestrial > Soil > Coastal area > Acid sulfate soil | place: Finland: Risofladan, Vaasa | collected... | reverse complement strand
AGACGCAAGTGATGGGCCTGACGCTCGAGCTCGCGCGGATGGGGCATCGCGCGGAGCTGATCTGCGATCCCAAGGGGCGGCTCTACGAGCGGGCGCGGAGCGAGGGCGTGACGTGCCATCCGCTCAGGATCCGCAATTCGGTGGACTTGCCGGCGGCGATCCGGTTTCGCGCGATCCTGCGCCGCGGGCGGTACGATATCGTTCATTTTCATACCGCGCGGGCGCACGCGATGGCGCCGTATGCGCGCGGGTTTGCGCGCGGTTTGGTCGTGACCCGCAGGATGGACTATCGTCCGAACCGGCTCTTTGCGCCGCTCCTGTTTGGCCGGGCGGTGGATGGCGTCGCGGCGATTTCGCGGGGCGTCGCCGATTCCCTGGCCGCGGCGGGCGTCGCGCGCGAACGCGTGACGATTATCCCAAGCGGAGTCGATTGCGAGCACTTTCGCCCCGCCGATAACGCGGCGCGCGCCGCAGCACGCGCCGCGCTGCAAATCCCCCCGCAGGCGCTCGTGCTCTCCACGGTTGGGATGCTCGAGCCGCGCAAGGGTCATCGCCATCTGCTCGAGGCGATCGCGCGAATCGCGCGCGGCGGCGAAATCGCGAATCTGGCCGCCCTAATCGCGGGTGACGGCAGTTTGCGCGCGAATCTGCAGCGCGACGCCGAGATGCTCGGAATCGCGTCGATAGTGCGCTTTTTGGGGCGGCTCGATGACGTTCGCACTGTACTGGCCGCAACCGATATCTTCGTGTTCCCTTCCCTGCGCGAGGGACTGGGTGTTGCCATACTGGAAGCGGCGGCCAGCGGGTTGGCGATCGTGGCGAGCGACACGGGAGGAATTGGCGACGTGATCGAAGATGGCGTTACCGGAATACTGGTGAAGCCGGGCGACAGCGAGGCGCTCGCGCGCGCGATCGCACGGATGGCCGCGGCGCCAGGGGAGCGCGCCGCGATGGGACAGGCCGCGCGCATTCGCGCGGAACGGGAATTTGCGATGACCACGATGGCGGCGCGGACGGTGGAACTCTACCGTTCCTGTCTGGCCGCGATCGGAAGGAAGAACTGATCACGATGCGGAGCATGACTGGATTCGGACGGGCGGTGGTCGAGCGCGCGGGAGTCCGCGTGACGGCTGAAATTCGATCCCTCAATCAGCGTTTCTTCGAGTTGAAACTCAATCTGCCGCGCGGATGGGGCGAATACGAAGCCGAGATCCGCAAAACAATTCAGGCCTCGGTCGCGCGCGGGCGGGTCGAGCTGTTTATCAAGTACACCGCGCTCAAGCCGCCGCCAGCGCGGCTCGAGGTCAATGAAACGCTTGCCAATCAGTACGTTGCCGAGCTGCGCCGATTGGGCAAGCGGCTGCATCTCAATGGCGACCCGGGAATTGAGGCGATTCTGAACCGCCCCGAGATCTTTCACGTCGTCGAAGAAGAGAACGACGCTGGCGCCGCCGTCAAGCTCGCTGCTACCGCGCTCAAGGGCGCTCTCAAAGCGCTGGATACCGAGCGCGTGCGCGAAGGTATCAGCATGCGCCGCGACTTCGGCGAGCGGGTCAAACGAATTCACGCGGCGATTCCGCGAATCGAGCGGCTGGCGGAAGAAACTCGCGCCGAGATAATGAGAAACTTCGAGGCGCGGATTCGCGAGCTGCTGGCCGAGCTGCCGGTCAACGAGAAGCGCCTCTACGAAGAGGCCTCGATCGCGTCGCAGCACGGCGATATCAGCGAGGAAATCACCCGCCTGAAAACGCATCTCGAAGGTCTGGAAGGGCTGCTCGATCGCAAGGGTCCGGTGGGCAAATCGATCGAGTTCCTGCTGCAGGAAATTAACCGCGAAGTTAATACGATGGGTTCGAAGTCGCAGAATGCGGCGCTTTCCCAGGTCACGGTCGAGGTGAAGGCAGAGGCGGAAAAGATGCGCGAGCAGGTGCAAAACATCGAGTAGGCGTAGTATAAAACATTATTTGCAATTCGCCGGACCCGCTTGTAGTGTCGAAACCGATACACCTTCCGCCTCTCAGACGCGGTATAATCTTCATACTCTCCGCTCCTTCCGGGGCGGGTAAGACCACGCTCTATCGCGCGGCTCTCAAAGGGATCGCGGGACTGGAATTCTCGGTCTCGCTGACCACGCGGCGCCCGCGCGGAGCAGAGGTTGACGGAGTTGATTATCATTTCGTGAGCGAAACGAAATTTACCGCGATCCGCGACGGCGGGGGACTGGCCGAATGGGCAAGTGTCTTCGACGCCTCGTACGGAACGCCGCGCGCGCCGCTGGAGGCCGCGGTCGCCGAGGGCCGCGACATCCTGCTTGATATCGATATCCAGGGTGCGCGCCAGATTCGCGATAAGTATCCCGACGACGCGGTGGCAATTTTCGTTCTGCCGCCCAGCTTCGCTGAACTTGAAGGGCGCCTGCGCGGGCGCGGCACCGAAACCGAAGATTCGATCCAGCGCCGCCTCAAACGCGCGCGCGCGGAAACGCGCGAATGGCCCTCGTACGACTTTCTGATCGTCAATAACGAAATCAACCGTTCGGTCGGCGAGCTGGAAGCGATCGTCAACGCCGAACGGCTCCGCTCGGCCCGCCTGCGCGAGGGGTTCGCGCCGTGGAAGAGCTAGCGCAAGCCGCCACCGCGCCCGACGAATTGGCGCCCCTGCTCGCGCGGGTGCAATCCTACAATCCCGCCGCCGACCTCGAGCTGATCCGCCGCGCCTACGATTTTTCGGCGCGGATGCACGCGGAGCAGAAGCGCGACTCGGGCGAGCCTTACGTCACGCATCCGCTGAACGTCGCGATGATCGCCGGCGAGCTGAAGCTCGACGTCGCGTCGATCGTCGCGGCGCTGTTGCACGACGTGGTCGAGGACACCGCCACGCCGCTCGATGAGGTCCGCGCGCTGTTTGGCGACGAGGTCGCGCAACTCGTCGATGGGTTGACGAAAGTCTCGAAGATTACGTTCCAGAGCCGCGCCGAGAAGCAGGCCGAAAACTTCCGCAAGATGATCATCGCGATGTCGCATGACATCCGGGTGGTTCTGATCAAACTTGCCGATCGCCTGCACAACATGCGCACGCTCGAATCGTTGAGCGCCGACCGCCAGCTCGAAATCGCGCGTGAGACGATCGAGATCTACGCGCCAATCGCGCATCGGCTCGGCATCTACTGGCTCAAGTCGGAACTCGAAGACCACGCCTTTCGCTACCTGAACCCGTCGTCGTATTCGACGCTCAAGGCGTTCGTCGCCAAGACCCGCAAGGAGCGCGAGGAATATATCCGCGACGTGATTGCGATTCTTTCGCGCCGCCTCGAGGAATCGGGGGTCAAGGCGGAAGTGACGGGACGGCCCAAGCATTTCTTTTCGATTCACTCGAAGATGCAGGAGCTCGCGCTTTCTTTCGATCAGATCTATGACCTGGTCGCGTTCCGCATCATCGTGGCGACGGTGCGCGAATGTTACGAGGCGCTCGGCGTGGTGCACGCGAACTGGAAGCCGGTGCCGGGCCGCTTCAAGGATTATATCGCGTTGCCGAAGGCGAACATGTATCAGTCGCTGCACTCGACCCTGATCGGGCCGCGCGGACAGCGCATGGAAGTGCAGATTCGCACGCGCGAGATGCACGAGGTCGCCGAAGAGGGAATCGCCGCGCACTGGAGCTACAAGGAAGGCGTGCGCGCCAAGGAGATCAAGGAGACCGAACGCTTCGCGTGGCTGCGCCGGCTGATCGAATGGCAGCAGAACCTGAAGGATCCGCAGGAATTTCTTTCGACCGTCAAGGACGATCTGTTTCCCGAGGAAGTTTTCGTTTTTACGCCCAAAGGCGACGTGCTGGATTTTCCGCAGGGCGCGACGGTGATCGACTTCGCCTACCGCATCCACTCGCAGGTCGGCGCGCATCTGTCCGGCGCGCGGGTCAACGGAAGGATGGTTCCGCTGCGCTACAAGATGCGCTCGGGCGACACGGTTGAAGTGATCACGTCGGAGCGGCAGACGCCCGGAAAAGACTGGGCGAATTTCTGCGTGACCGCGCGCGCCAAGTCTCGAATCCGGCAATGGCTGCGCGCGCAGCAGGCCGAACGCTCCCGCGAGATGGGCGTGCAACTGCTCGATCGCGAACTCGAGGGGCTTCATCTGAGCGTCGCGCAATTGCGCGGCGCCAAGCGGCTCGAGCCGCTGCTCAAGGAATTTTCGCAGCGCGATATCGACGGCCTGCTCGCCGCGATCGGATACGGAATCATCACGCCCGGACAGTTGCTCGCCAAGGCGCTCACGCCCGACGAGCTCAAGACCTATCGCGACGGCAAAGTCGCCCCGCCCGCGCCGGTCGCGCCCGCAACCGCGCGCGAGCGCGCCGAGAAGGCCGCGCGCAAGGCGGCCAGCGGCGCGGTCGTGGTCTCGGGTATCGGCGACGTGCTGGTGCGGTTTGCGCGATGCTGCAGTCCGCTACCGGGCGAGGCGATCACCGGCTTCATCACGCGCGGGCGCGGCGTCACCGTGCACGTCGCGTCGTGCCAGCATGCGCTCAGCACCGATCCGCAGCGCCGCGTGCCGGTGGTATGGAAGGACGGCGAGGAAGCGCCGCGGCCGATCCGGCTCGAGGTGCTGTGTGTCGATCAGCCGGGCCTGCTCGCCGCGATGACCAAGACGATCGCATCGGCGGGGGTGAATATCTCGACCGCGGAAGTAAAGACGCGCGGCTCGGACGGGCGCGCGCTCTCGATTTTCGAGGTCAGCGTATCGAGCGCGCGGCAACTTAACATGCTGATGAATGCGATTGGCGCGATCGACGGTGTGATGCGCGTGTCGCGGATTGGCTACCACAACGCGGCGCGCGACGAGTAGGCGCGCGCCAGCCGGGACCGAGGCAAGGATATGAAGCGAGCGATCGAAACCGACAACGCGCCATCGGCGCTGGGCCCGTATTCGCAGGCGGTCGAGGATGGAGCGATGGTTTTCTGTTCGGGGCAGATCGGGCTCGACCCCCGCACCGGCGCGATTGTTACGGGCGGAATCGAGGCGGAGACGCGGCGCGTGCTCGCCAATATCCGCGAGGTTCTTTCAGCGGCCGGTCTGGGATTCGCCGACGTGGTCAAGACCACGATCTTTCTGTCCGACCTGGGCGACTTCGATCTGGTCAATCGCATCTATGGCGAACATTTCGAGCCGCCTTTCCCGGCCCGCTCGACGATTGAGGCGGCGGCGCTTCCGCGCAAGGCGCGGATCGAGATCGAAGCTATCGCGATGAAGCGCCGAAGCTGAACGCGGCGCGGCTAGCCAACATCGAGCACCCGTAACGCCGCGGCGTCGAAATAACGCCCCGACGGATCGAGCCTGCGCGCCGAGCGGATCAGGCGCTGCGCGTTTTCGCGCCTGAGTGCCGGCGACAGCGGGGCGTCATACAGGCGGGCCTGGTCGAGGTCCAGAATCACGACCGCAAAGCTTTCTCCCGATTGCGTTACGAACAGGTTGTGCAGGTTCAGGTCCGCGTGGAACAGCCCGTGGTTGTGCATGGTTGCGACCGCGGCGCGCGCCTTCAGCAGGATGTGCTCGCGCACCACGGGGTCGTCATCGGCGCGCACGAATTCCCACAAGGTCATCCCCGCAATCGCGCGGGTCAGAAAAAAGCCGCGATAGAAACCGGGACCGACCGGCTCGACGCTCGCACCCATCGGTTCGGCAACGCCGATACCGCGCCGGTGCGCCTCGGCCGCGACGACGAGTTCCTTTAGCGGGCGCGGTTCGAAACCAAAGTAGGTTTCGGCGAGCAGAAAACGCATCATACCGCCGCGGCGGGCGCGCCGGGCGAACAGTTCCGGTCCGCCGTCAAGGACAATTCGAAATCCGCTCGCGCGATTACCCGCTCCCTGTGCGCGCCCCGGAGACTCGATCTCGCGCAGGCGGGCTGCGACGACGGGAGCGTAGGGAAGAATCTCGCGATGCAAGATCAGCACGCGGCGCTCCAGCTCGAGCCGAACGAAGTTGGGATTCGGGCGCCAGTCAATTTGCGCGCGCGGCCTCATGGCGCGACTCGCAGCGCGCCGCCTTCAACCTCGCCGGCGGCTGGCTCGGGCGGCATTCGCCAGATTCCCGTCGCCACGGCAAAGAATGCGGCGATCGACGACAGGAAGTGCGCCGAGTAAAACAGGGCCAGGTTGCCAAGGCGGCGTCCGGGCACGAAGTTCAGCAGGATCGAGATGGCAAAATAGGCGAGCGCCTTTGGCCGCACACGCGCGCCCCGCGGCGGCGCGGCAAGCAGTGTCGCAACCAGCAGCATGTAGGGTACGAGCAGCGCGGCGAAATAACTCTTCCATGAGATCGGCGCGAACCCGGGCATCAGGCAGAAAAGTCCCGCGAGCGCCGAGCGATCGCGATCGATCTCGTCGCCGGGCGTGCGCACGGCGCGCCAGATCCACTGCGCCTCGAGCGCGATCAGCACGCCCTCGAAGCCCATTCCCATCCACAGCGGGCGCGCGCCCGCCGCCGCCGCGTCCGCGCCAGCGCGCAGCTCGAGCCGCGCAATCCACGCCACCGCCGACTGATTGGTAAGCATCGTGCGATAGCGATCGCTCATCGAGGCGACCGAGCGGAGGTAGTCGGCGGTTTGATCGACCAGACCGTGCGGTCCGAAGAGCAGAATCGGGGCGGCGAGCAGCGCCATCGCGGCGACGATCGTCCAGCCGAGCGCGGCGAACCTGCCGCGCAGGAGCAGGTAGAGACCGGCCAGAACGGCAAAGGGCTTCACCAGTATTGCGGCGGCGAGCATCGCTCCTGAAGCCATCGTGCGTGATTCCCGCGAGTAAACGATCGCCCATGCGCACAGCGCGAGGACCGGCAGATTGACCTGTCCGTGCTCGAAGTTGTTGTTGATCAGAATCGAGGTCAAGACCACCGGCACGACAATCAGCGCCGCCGGCAGAGTCCGCGCACGCCCGAAGAGCATCGCGCCGGATCCGAGTATCAGCGCGAGCAGTCCCCACGCGTTGACGAGGAAAAACGCGCCCTGCGCCGCGTGCCGCGGCAGCAGCGCGAATGGCGCCATCGCGATCGCGAAAATCGGCGCGTAGAGGAAATGATCTTTCTCGCCGGACGGGTAAATCGGCCCGCCGCTCAGCACCCGCTGCCCCGCGTGATAGTACACCGCAAAGTCGCCCTGCATGCGCAGCGTGGCGGAAACGGCAAGCGCGACAAGATAGATTGCGAGCGCGCACCATGCGAGCTTGCGCGCGCGCTCGGCATCGAGCCGGATCATGGTGAATGCGGCGGGCGGGTCACTTTAGCGGCTGAGCCTCGTCGATCAGCATGATCGGGATGTCTTCACGAATCGGATAGACGAGGCGGCAGGCGTCGCAGACCAGGCCATCTTTGGCGTCGGTGAGGCGCAGGCCTCCCTTGCATTTCGGGCAGGCAAGAATTTCGAGCAATTCCTGGCTAACGGGCATCGCGGGGAACCTCCCGTGCGACGGCGGGGTAATCGTTTGGGACGCAAAATAGCGCGTCGATTAATTTATCGAGAACGCGCGCGTCGCCGTCCGTCATCGTCACTTCAACGCGCAAAGCGTACAAGGAATCGCGGGTGAACGGAAATCGCTCGAGCTTCACCAGGTCTTTTTCGGTCGTGACAATCAGATCGGCGTCGCGCGCGGCGGCCGCGATCTCCTGCCAGTCGGCGGCGGTGTACGAGTGATGATCAGGGAAGTCGAGCACCCCGACCAGTTCGGCTTCGAGCTCGCGCAGCATCGCGTGAAATGCCGCCGGATCCGCAAGTCCGCTGACCGCGAGCACGCGGCGTCCGGTGAGCGACGGCGCGGTTTCGGTCCAGGCGCCGTTTACGGAGCTGACCAGACTGCGCGGACGAAGCGCCGCGTGAAGAACCGGCCGCTGTTCAAGCCGCGCCAGTTGGGCCGCTGAAATCCCGGACGGCAAGCTCGCGTCCGAGGAAATTATCACCACGGCCGCGGCGCGCCGCAGCGCGGCCAGCGGCTCGCGCATCGGTCCGGCGGGCAGCATCCATCCATTGCCGAATCCTCGTTCGCGATTGACCAAAACCAGGTCAAGGTCGCGGCGCAGGCGCGTGTGCTGAAAGCCGTCATCAAGGATGACCGCGTCGAGCGGGCCGCGCGAGAGCAGCAGATCGATCGCGTCGCGGCGTCTGCGCGCGACAGCGATCGGCCCGTCGAAGCGCCGCGCCATCATCGCGGGCTCGTCGCCGGCCTGCGCCGCATCGAGCAGCAACTCGCCGCGATCCGCTACTAGCGCGGCGCGCGCGTCGCCGGACGCGCGATGGTAACCGCGGCTGACGATCGCAACGCCAAGTCCGGCGGCTTTAAGCCGCGTGGCAAGGAAGATCGTGAAGGGCGTCTTCGCGTTGCCGCCCACGGTCAGATTACCGACGCTGATTACCGGCACGGCCGCGGCGCTCGCGCGCCATCGCCACCACAGGTTTCGTGCGGCGACGGCGGTGCGAAGCACGCCGGCCGCGCCGCGCAGTGGAATTGCGAGGATGTAGTCGGCGGGCCGCGGGTCGCCGCGCCATAGCGCTTCAAGGCGCGGGCGGCGCATGGCTCGCGTGGGCATCGCGCGTCACCCGCCGGTGGCGAGGCGGCGCAGATGCTCGATCGTGGCGCGCGCCGCGCCTCCGGCGCTTTCGGCGGCGGCTTTCGCGCGCAGGCCGGCGCCGGTGCGCGCGTGCTCATCGTTCAACCATCGCGCGCACTGCTGCGCGAGTTCGGACGCGTCGCGGACGATAACACCGCCGCCGGAATCGACCAGCGCCGTAGCCATCGCACGCTGATTTTCATGGAATGGGCCGAATAGCACCGGCGCGGAAATCGCCGCCGGTTCGCCGACGTTCTGCCCGCCACGTCCGGCAATCATGCTGCCGCCCACGAACGCAACGCTCGCGCGCCGATACATCCCGCGCAATTCGCCCATCGTGTCCAGCAGCAATACGGAGACATCTTCGCCGGGCGGCGCCGCGGTCTCGAGCGTGCTGGCGCGCAAGTAGGCGGCGCCGGCGGCGCGCAGCGTTGCTTCAACTTCCGGAGTGCGCGCGGGATGGCGCGGGGCGAGGACCAGCGCGAGCGCCGGAAAACGCGTGCGCAGAGTCTGCCATGCGGCAATCACGATCGCTTCTTCGCCGGGCGCGGTCGAGCCCGCGACCAGGAGCGGACGCCCGGCCGCGAACCGCGCGAGCGCGTCGCGCAGCACAACTTCCTCACCCGCGAAGGAGACATCGAACTTGGTATTGCCGGTCACCGTGATTCGATCGCGTGCGGCGCCGAGCGCGGCGTAGCGGTGCGCGTCTTCCTCACTCTGGGCAAGAATCAGATGCGCCGACCCGAGCGCGTGTCCGAACAAGGATTTCGCGCGGCGATAGCGGCGCAGCGAGCGCGCGGAGATTCGGCCGTTGACGATCGCGACGCGCGCACCCGCCCGGCGCGCCTCGATAAAGTAGTTTGGCCACAGCTCGGTCTCGCCGATCAGCACCAGGCTCGGGCGCACTCCGCGCAGAAACCTGCGCACCGTCGCCGGACAGTCGAGTGGGGCCAGGGCGCACACCGCGGCGCAGGGAATTCGGCGCCGTGCGGCGTCGCGGCCGGTCGCGGTCATGGTAGTGACGACAATTCGCGCACCGTCGAGTTCGCGATGCAGCCCGGCGGCCACGGGGCGAATCGCCTCGACTTCGCCGACCGATGAGGCGTGAATCCAGATGCGCGGGCCGGCTCCGTTGGGGGCAAGCGTGATCGCGCCCATCCGTTCGCGGCGGTCCTGCCGATCGCGCGCGCCGGCCGCGGCGAGCGCAAACGGCAGAGCAGGGTACCAGAGCGAGTTGTAAATTACGCGAAGCATCGTGCCCCGCGGTCCAGCGCGAAGGTGCGCGGTGGACCGCTTAGTTCACCAAGCCGCCTTCGTGGAGCGTTTCGTCATCGGAGGCAAACTGGAGATCGTAAAGCTTGCGATATTCGCCGTTGCGCGCGAAGAGTTCGTCGTGGGTCCCTTCCTCGATAATCCGGCCGTGAACCACGACGACGATCCGATCAGCGCGGCGCACGGTGGACAGGCGATGCGCGATCACCAGGGTGGTGCGGTTGCGCATCAGCAATTCCAGGGCTTCCTGCACCGAGCGCTCGGATTCGGAATCGAGCGAAGAGGTTGCCTCGTCGAGAATCAGGATCGGCGCGTCCTTGACCAGCGCGCGGGCGATCGCGATTCGCTGGCGCTCGCCGCCGCTTAAGCGGACTCCGAGTTCGCCGACGATCGTGTCGTAGGCGGCGGGCAGGCGCATGATGAAATCGTGGGCGTTGGCCAATTTGGCCGCGGCGGTCACGCGTTCAAGCTTTCGCGACTCCGAGCCGTAAGCGATATTGGCGCGGATCGTGTCGTTGAACAGAAACGTATGCTGTGTCACAAGGCCGATCTGCGCGCGCAGCGAATCGATTTTGATGCGCCGCACGTCGATTCCGTCCACGGCGACGCGGCCCTCCTGCACGTCGTAAAAGCGCGGGATCAGATCGGCGATAGTGGATTTGCCGCCGCCGCTCATGCCGACCAGCGCGACCACCTTGCCCGCGCCGACCTCGAGATTGATATCGCGCAGCACCCATTCGGCGCCGTAGCGGAAGCTCGCGTGTTCCAGACGCACGCTGTGCGAACCGGCGGCAAGCTCGATGCCATCGGGATCGTCGGGGACATCGCTGGGCTCGTCCATCATCTCGAAGACGCGTTCGGCGGCGGCGAGTCCCTGCTGAATCGTGTTGTTGGTTTTGCTGACTGATTTGAACGGGCTGTACACCAGCAGCATCGTGGTGAAAAATCCCGCAAACGAACCCAGCGTGCGCCGCCCGGCGGCGACCGACGGGAACGCCCACCATACGACGACGACCACGGCGACCGCGCCGAGCGACTCGATCATCGGACCGGTGATCGCCTTGATCCGCGCCACGCGCATGTAGATTCGGAACAGGCGGCGCAGTTCGGCATTGAAGCGGCGGCGCTCGTAGTCTTCCATCCCGAAGGCCTTGACCACGCGATTGCCCTGGAAGGTTTCCTGGAGCAGCGCCTGCAAGCCGCCGAGCTGCTTTTGCGCGTTCTTGGTTTCCTTGCGCACGCGTTTCGAGAAGCTGACGATCGGGCCGATCGTGATCGGAAATCCTATGAATGCGACCAGCGCTAATTGCCAGTCCATGTAGAAGGCGGCGACGATCAGCGCGACCAGCGAGAGTCCGTCGCCGAACAGCGAGAAGACGCCGTTGCTCAGCGTCTGCACGACCACGTTCACGTCGTTGAGCACCCGCGAGACCATCATGCCGGTCGGAGTGCGATTGAAAAAACTGAGCGATTGGCGCTGGAGGCTCTCGTTCAAATCGGCGCGCATATCGAGCACGAGTTTTTGCGAGATATACGCGCTCAGATAATCGTTGGTAAGGTTTCCGCCGGCGCGCAGCAGGAACAAACCCGCCAATATGAAAGAGAGCGCGTGCAATCCGCCGGCTCCGTTGGCGTGCGTCAAGTCATTGACGAAGTTCTTGATGACGAACGGAATTCCCGCGTTCGCGCCGGCCAGCGCAAGCATCGAAACCCCGAGCAGCAGCGTGTACGGAAACAGATAGGGGCGCAGATAGTTGGCCAGGCGCCGATGCATCGGGGACAAGAGCTTCATGCGCAGATCTCGAGCGCGATCGCGGCCACGCGCGCCGCCGCCCCTGGCGCACCCAGAAGATCGCGCAGCGAGTGGAGCGCGGCCGCGGTTTCGCGATGAATCGCATCGCTGAGCAACGGTTCGGCCGCGCGCACGAGGTTGTTCGCCGTCATTTCGCCCTGGATTAGTTCCGGTACGATCTTTTTTCCCGCCAGGATATTCGGCATCCCGATAAACTCGACCCCGGTTACCAGCATCCTGCCCAGAATATAGGTAAGCGCCGACACTTTGTAGGCTATTACCATCGGGCAACCGAGCAGCGCCGTCTCGAGGGTCGCCGTGCCAGAGGTTACCAGCGCAAGCTCGCTCGCCGCGATAATACTATACGTGTCATCCGCGATTATACGGATTCCAGAGAGGTCCGCGCCCGACTCCGCAGCGACGCTGTCCGCCCGCAGGGTGGGGGCGAGCGCCAGCACCGGAATGAGTCCGTGATCGTGCGCCAGGATTCTGGCGGCGACCGCGAACGCGGGTAGCATCAGGCGAACCTCGGCGCGGCGGCTGCCGGGAAGCAGCGCCAGCAGTCGCGAGTCGGCGGGAAAGCCGTGGCGCGCAAGCGTCTGGGCGCGGGGTGCGGCGGATGCGACCCGGTCAAGGAGGGGATGGCCGACGAAGCATACGCGATCGCCGGCGTGGGCGAAGATGTCCTTTTCGAAAGGAAGGACGACCGCCATGCGCTCGGCGCGGGCGGATATTTTTTTCACCCGGCCGCGCCGCCATGCCCAAACTTGCGGCGTAATGTAGTAAAGCACCTTTACCCCGGCGCGTTTGGCGACGCCGGAAAGTATAAGATTGAACTCGGCGTAATCGATCAGGATCACGAGGTCGGGAGGTTCGCGCCGGATTATGCGGCGCAGACTGAGAAACGCCTTCCCGGTGCGTCCGATCGTCGAGGCAAGCTCGGACAGGCCGAGCCCGTGAATGTCTTCCATCGTGACGAGCGCGCGCACGCCGGCCGCGCGCATCTTTTCACCCGCGATTCCGAACAGATCGCAGCGCAGGTCGCGTGCGAGGATTTCCCGTGCGAGGTCGGCGCCGTGCAGGTCGCCGGAAGCCTCGCCCGCGACAATCATAATGCGCCGGGCGCGGGATTGCGCGCGCGGCGCTGGGGCGCTCGAGTCGGTCGAAAGCGGCATCGCGCAAATTGTGCTTGAAATTCCCTCGTCGCACCACCGGGCGGTGCGCGATGCGCGCCCTAATGCGGCGGCGGAGTATTGGCCAGCATCGCCGACCATCCGAGTACCGCAGCCAGCACCACGCACTCGGCCGCGACGTTGCGGATCAGGATTTCGCGCGCGCTCGCTTCGTCGAGCCGCGAAACAATCCGCAGCCTGCTGTATGCGGCCAGAACAAGCACAACGCCGAACGTCGCGAGCTTCCACAGCAGCGTGCGCCCGTACATCGCGTCGATCATCAGATGCAGATCCCAGCCGATTCGTTCGTACGCGGTGAACAGCCCCGTCACGACGAGGATTCCCACCGCGGATGCGGCCAGCGCCGAGACTCGCGGCGTCACCGCGCGGATCCATTGCGCGCGCTCCGGTTCATCGGCGCATCCAAGCAGCAGCGCGGCCAGCGCTCCGAGCCACAGACCGGCGCCCGCCTGATGGGCAAAATAAACCGCGATTGCGAAGCGTCCGAAGTCGATCGCGTGGCCGGTGATACTCGTGAGCAGCAGCAGGACCGCCGTGAGCGCAAGCATCGCGATCGCCGCGGTTCGCGCGCGCAGCGGAATCCACGCGGCGGCGGCGAGTATCGCCACCGTCGCAAAGCGCCATCGCCAGGCGCGCCCGGCGTCGGTCTCGCGCAGGATTTCGGGGACCAGCGCCACGACGCGCCACCAGCGCATCTGCGCCATCCCGCAGGCCATATCCATAAACGCGAGCGGAGAGATCGCGAGCACCACCAGGGCGAGCGCGCGCCACATCGCCGCGACGCGGCGCTGAAACGTGGCGCTCGCGCGCGACGCCATGGCGGGCGTCATCAGCGCAAACGCCGCGGTTCCGAATATCAGCAATTGCGCGGCGAGCAGCAGCCACGCAAACGTCGCCGGACCCGCGATCAAGCGCCGCCTCCATTTTTCTTGACCGTGAAGATGTAAGAGCCGTTGGTGTGATGAGTGTCGATGCACAAGACGGCCCATTTCACCGTATAAACGCCGGGCGCGAGCGCGCCAACTTTGACCGCGATAGACAGCGCGTCGGCGCTGATGACTGGATCGCCGAGCGCGTAATTTTTTCCGTCGGGGCCGTCCACTTCTATCTTTGCGAACAGATGTTCAATCGGCGCGTCAAATTTGATCGAGACCTCCGCCGGAGACGCGGACAGAGTCTGTCCCGCCGACGGCGATTCCTCTTCAGGGAACGAGTGCGCGCTCGCGGTGGCCGCGCCAGCGAGCAGAACTATTATTGAAACGAACGAGACAAGCGCGTTTCGCATGAGCGCCGCTCCCGGTGATGATGTATGCATTTTCATCGCCCTCAGTTGCCGAACAGTTTCCAATTGCCCTGCGGGAATATCGAATCGTAGAAGATATCGAGTAGCCCCAGCACCGCGGCGTGCGTTCCGGGCACGCTCGCATTGTTGAGCGCGAACTGCGTGCCAATACTCAACTCGAACCGGTAACCCACATATGCGATTCCCGGCGTTGCCACCAGATTAGGGAAAGTCTGGCCCGATGGGCCTCTGACCAGTTGTGAGTAATTGATTTCGGTGAACAGGAACATATCCCTGAACGGCGGCTTTAACCCGATATCCTGTACGTTGTTGCTCAGGTATGGAAGTGAATATTCGATAACCTGGTCGGCGAATAGCTGATGGCTGGTATGGCCGCCGAGCGCGGGCAGGTATCCGACATCGCCCTGAAAACCGATGGGACGCAGGAATCTGAGGTAGGGCAGGTTAGGGAGATCGCCGAGCGCCTTCTCCCACAGCAACTCGGGACCGAGGCTGGTATGCTGCTGCTCTTCGACGCTGGGATTTCCCGTCGGTAGCTGCAATTGCAGCGCGAATGACATGAGAAATTCGTGCTCTGGAACGATTAGAAATGCATATTTCGCGAACAAGTCGAGATTGTTGAAACCGTCTTCATTCGGCCCGTCGTTCGGCGACTGATAGATCCACGAAGTGCCGCCGCCCACGCTGAATCGCGGCAATCCCTCGCTGTCGGTGCCGAGAATTTTTTCGATGGAACTGCCGATCGAGAAAGTTCGTCCGTCGGCGCTCCGGTTCCACTCGGGTTGGACGATATCCAGTTCATTGGCTGGAGTCGGATCTTCGGCGATCAGCGGCTCCAGGAAAATATAATCGCCCACGACTCCGTGCGCGCGGGCAATCCGCGCGCAAGCCAGTATCGCGAGCATCGAAAGTAGCAATGAAAATTTCCTCACAGCGGTCTCCCTCGACGCCGCGCCATTCGGCGCACGTCCGCAGGCATCCACGCGGCGCACAGGCCGCGCGCGCCCATTACACTGCGGCAGAAGGCAGTGGTTATAGGGAGAGCGTTTCGGGCGGCGGAGGATCGGGCGTGAAGACCAAATCGGGAAGCATCGCGCGCGGAGATTCCGGCGCATTTGAAAATTCAGTCAGAGTCGATTCGCTTGCCAGCACCGCCGGACGCGCCATTGGGACGATATCTCCCGCGCGGTCCAGTGATTGCAGCGGATGGCATATATCGGCGCTGAGAGACGGCGTCTTCGAGCCGGAAGCGGCTGCGGAAACCGCCACCGGGACGCTCGCGAGCATCAGCCCGAGCGCCAGGATCGCTGCGACCATTCGCCGCGACGGGTCGACGCGTGTTCTATGTGAGCGGCGGCGCATCCAGATCCCAGCGTTACACGCGGCGGCGGCGATTATCAAGGCGCCAAGCGCGCGGCAGGGTTTCTCCCGCCCGCCAGACTCCGTATGATTCTGTGCGCGAGGGGACGCGATGCTGATCGTTACCGGAGGGGCGGGATTTATCGGGAGCAATCTGCTCCGCGCGCTTAACCAGCGCGGCGACACCGACATTTTGGTGGTCGATCGGATAGGCGCGAACTTCCGCAATCTCAGCGACCTGCGATTTTCCGATTTCATGGAGCCCGAGGCGATGCTGCGCGCGATCGAGCGCGGCGCGACGCCACCGCGAATCGAAGCGATCTTCCATCAGGGTGCGTGCGCGGACACGACCGAGTCCGACGGCCACTACATGATGGAGAACAACTTCAGCTTCTCGCGCGAGTTGCTTGCCTTTGCGCTCGCGCGCAGAGCGCCGTTCGTGTACGCCTCGAGCGCGTCGGTGTACGGCGCGAACCGGACCACGCTTGCCGAGCCGGCCAACGAACGCCCGCTCAATCTCTACGCGCTCTCGAAGCTCGCCTTCGACAACCACGTGCGCCACGCCGCGCGCGACGCGGTGAGCACCGTCGTGGGGCTGCGTTACTTCAACGTGTACGGTCCGCGCGAGGCGCACAAGGGCAACATGGCCTCGATGGCGTACCAGCTATTTTGCCAACTGCGCGACACGGGAGTGGCGCGCCTTTTCGCCGGAACCGACGGCTATGGCGACGGCGAGCAGCGGCGCGATTTCGTGTTCGTCGAGGACGTGGTGAAGGTGAATCTGCATTTCACGTCGGCGCCGCCGCGCCAGCAGATAATCAACGTGGGCACCGGCAAGAGCCGCAGTTTCAATGAGATGGCGCGAATCCTGATCGATCTGCGCGGCGGACAGGGCGGGATTGAATACGTTGCGTTCGACGAACGCCTGAGGGGAAAGTACCAGAGCTTTACCGAAGCCGACCTGACCGCGCTGCGAACGGCGGGCTACAGCGCGGAGTTCACGGCGCTGGAGCAAGGCCTCGCGCAATCGATAACCGCCTGGAAATGACCGCGCGATCGCGCAAGCGCCCGTCGCACGACGACGGTCGCGCTAGCTCTGAGAGCGGGCGCGGTCGATATCGCCGACTACGGTTTGCGCGCTTACGTCAAGGCCGCTGTACTGGCGCAATTGGTGGCCGTCGGGACCGAGCAGATAGGCGGCGGTCATGTGCGTGATCGAGCCGTCGGGCGCGTGGCTGAGCTTCAGGCCATAGATCGCGAGCACCTGTTCGATCTGCGCCTGCGTGCCGGTCAGAAATATCCAGCCGGGGTCGTTCGCGTCCATTCGATCGGCGTACTTGGCGAGCTCGGGCGGTCCGTCATGCAGCGGATCGAGCGTGAAGGAGACAATTCTCACTTTGCTGCCGAGCGCGGGTCCGAGCAGCTTCGCGATCGCCGCCATCTTTTGCGTCATCATCGGGCAGGTCGAGGTGCAGTTGGCGTAAATGAAATCAACCAGCACCGGCATCCCGCGCAGCGAATCGAGCGGAACCTTTTTTCCCGCCTGATCGAGCAGAACCAGATAGGCGGGCAGGCACTGCGCCTTGTTGGCCGCGGCATAGGATCCCGGCGCCTCGTCGTGAGCGCATCCGGCGCACGCCAGCAGCATCGCGAAGACGACGCTTACGAGCATCGGCGCGGCCGCATGTGGATTGACTGAACGAAGCATCTGGCTCGCGCGGGTCAGCGTTCAAAAAAGATAGCGGCCGGATTCGAGATCGGAAGTCCGGATGGTCACGTTGGCGCCCGCTTCCTGATGGGGCAGGCTTGCCGGAACGCACGAGGCTTTACCCTCGGTCATGTGCTCGATCGGATAATGATTTCCGCACACGCGGCAAACGAGTTGATCGTGGGAGATCTTGAAGCCGCGATGGTAAGTGTAGCATTGGCGGCAGGCGTCGAAGACGGTGCGTACCTTGCCGTCGGTTCCGCGCGCCAGGATAAAGCGCAGGCGCCGCCCGGCCGAGTCGGTGTAGCAATAGGTTTGCGCTTTTCCGCTTAAAACATTTGCGATGCTGATGCGTACGGTCGGCGCGCCGAAGACCGGCAGGCAGTTCGCGCGCGCGGCATGGATCACCCATCCGGCCGCGAGGATCGCGGCGCAGGCGCCGAGAATTATCTTTGACTTGCCGAGCCGCATCGCAATGCAATGCTGGCGCGGCGCGAGCGTGCGGTCAACCCTCGGGCTGCCGCTGGCTTTCGGCCTCGGCCAGCATCTCGCGCTTGATCCATTCGCTGAGCTCCATCACCCGCAAGCCGTCCTGCGCGGTGACGGCGGGGGCCGAGCGGGTGCGGACGGATGCGACGAAGGCGGCGACTTCGTCGGCCAGCGGATCGCCGCTTTCCAGATCGATTTGATCGGCCGAGATGATTGGAAATTTCGCGCCCGGTGGCGGCGGACTCTTGCGATACACCTGCACGCGGCGCGCCTCGTAATCGACCGAGATGTAGGCGTCGGGCTGGAAGAAACGGATCTTGCGCTCGCGCTTGGGTGCGACGCGGCTGGTGCTGATATTGGCGATAAGCCCGCTTTTGAAGCGGATGCGCGCATTGGCCAGGTCGATCGAATCGGTGAGAATCGCAACCCCAATCGCTTCAACCGAGATCGCTTCCGAAGGCGCGAGCGACAGGATCACGTCGAGGTCATGGACCATCAGATCTAAAATCACGTCCACGTCGGTGCCGCGCTCGGTGAACGGCGCGAGGCGATGGCACTCGACGAAGCGGGGATTTGAAACGATCGAGCGCAGGCGCACGATCGCCGGATTAAAGCGTTCGAGATGGCCGATTTGGAGTACGCGTCCGGACTGCGCGCCAAGCGCGGCCAGTTCACGCGCTTCGTCCAGCGTGGTCGCCATCGGCTTTTCCAGCAGCAAGTCGATTCCCGCGCGCAGCATCGCCGAGGCGATCTCGAAGTGCGCGCTGCCCGGAGCGGCAACGGTGGCGAGATCGATCTTGCCCGCGAGTTCGCGGTAATCGGTCATCGCGACGGCGCCGGTTTCCGCGGCGAGCTTTACCGCCGCCGCGCGATCGACATCGACGATCGCGGCGACGCGAACTCCCTCCTGCGCGGCATATTTGCGCGCGTGCAGGGTGCCCAGGCGGCCGGCGCCGATCACCGCGGCGCGCAGCTCAGACATGGCCGTAAACGGAGACTTTGGATTGTGCCGCAAGCCGCATCGTGCGCTCGCGCTCGAGCACGAGCGTCACGCCCGCTTCGACCCCAAGCATCGCGGCGCCAATCTCCGCGACCAGCGCGATCGTCTCCGGTCCGATCGCGGGACGGTCGAAGCGTAAATCCTGACCCGGCTTGGCCGCCTTGGCGATTACCAGGCGCGGCCCGACCAGCGCGGCGGCGCGTCTGAGCGCGGCGTCGGTGCCCTCGACGGCTTCGACGGCGCCGACAATCCCGTCGCGCACCGCGACGGTCTGTCCGATATCGAAACTGCCGAGCTGGCGGGCGACGGCGAAAGCAAGGTCGAGATCGCGAAGCTGGCTCTCGCTCGGCTCGGGTCCGGCGACGAGGCCGGGATGAGCGAGACAGTTCTCGACCATTGGGACAGGATCGATCACCGGGATTCCTTCGGCCTCGATTTCACCGGCGACGCCGCGCAGCACCGAATCGTCGCTCATGCGGCCCAGTCCGGAAAGCATCTTGATCGCACGGGCGTCTGGTGCGAACGAATCTTTCAGGCGCTCGCGCGAGATTCCGCCCGCCATCGCAACTTCGCCGACGCCGGCGCGGCGAAACGCTGCGATCATTTTTTCCAGTTCGCCGACTTTGATCCAGGTGATCTCATCGACGTGGGATTCCAGCTCGGGCCGGGTTTCGCGCAGATGGGCGACCGCGATGACTTTAATTCCGCGCCGCCGCGCCGCGTCTGCGACTTCGAGCGGAAAGACTCCGTTACCCGCGATAAGGCCGAGCTTATTCACGTGCGCGGCCGACCACGCCCCGCTCGGAAGCGGCAATAAAATCGACCAGGCGGCGAACCTCGGGAACCCCGCCGTGTTGATTGCGGACCTGAGCTATCGCGTCTTCGCGCAGGAGCTTGGAATAGAATAGCGTGCGGACCGCGGCTTTGAGCGCGCCGATCGTTTCCGCCGGGAAGCCGCGGCGCTGCAAGCCGATCACGTTGATTCCGACCAGGCGCGCGCGGTCTCCAGCCACCATCGTGTAGGGCGGAACGTCCTGCGCCGCCTTCGCGCCCGCCGCAAGAATTGAATGGGCGCCGACGCGGCAGAACTGGTGCACGCCGCACATCCCCTCGATATTGACCCATTCCTCGATCACGCAGTGCCCGGCCAACTGAGTCGAGTTGACCAGGATGCAATGGTCGCCGATCTGGCAGTCGTGCGCGATATGGACGTACGGCATGATCAGGGTGTGATTGCCGATCCGCGTGACCATCCCGCCGGCTTCGGTGCCGCGATGGATCGAGGTGAATTCGCGAAAGGTATTGGCGTCGCCGATCTCGAGCGTGGAGGGTTCGCCGCGAAATTTCAGGTCGGGGGTGGCAAGCCCGATCGCGGCGAAGGGGAAGAAGCGGTTGCGCTTGCCGATTACCGTATTGCTCTCGATCAGGGCGTGCGCGTCGATCACCGTCTCGGCGCCAACGCGCACCTTGGGTCCGATCACGGCGCCGGGTCCGACTTCGACCGTGGAATCGAGTTCCGCAGTCCTGTCGATAACGGCGGAGGGATGGATTCGGCCCGCTATTTTACCTGCTCCTGGACTTCCATCGCGGAAAGTTCCGCTTCGGCAGCCGTTTCATCGCCGACGGTGGCGATCGCGTGCATCCGCCATAGCGGGCGACGGTACTTGACGACCTTGACTTCGAGCTTGAGCGAATCGCCTGGCACCACGCGGCGGCGAATCCGCACCTTGTCGAGTCCGGTGAGCATGAACAGACGGGTAGGATCGGCTTCCAGCTCGCTCCGCGCCAGGATCGCGCCCGATTGCGCCATCGCTTCGACGATCAGAACTCCGGGCATCACGGGAAAACCCGGGAAATGGCCTTGGAAGAATGGCTCGTTGAAGGTGACGTTCTTCAGCGTGATGATACGGCCCGGGCCGATCTCGAGGATCCGATCGACGAGCAGGAAAGGATAACGATGCGGCAGGAAGTCGAGGACCTTCCGAAGCTCAGCCATCTTTGCGTCCGCCGCCACGAAAATACTCCGCAATCCGATCGAGTATCGCCCGCTACTTCGAGATAGTGGAACGACGCGCTGCCGCCGAACCGAAGTCGCCCAGTCCGGGACTGGTTGACTGCGCAGCGGAGGAAACGGCTCCGGTCTCGCCGAGGGTTCCGATCTTGACGTGGGTCGCGTTGTAGCTGCGGATCACCTGATCGGTGATATCGATCGAGGGAGCGCCCCACAGGATCGATCCTTTTTCGAGCACGATCGTGTACCCCCCGCGCTCGCCGAGGGTGCGAATGATCTGCGCCAGGTCGTGGACGATCCGGCTGGTGATCTCGTTATCCTTGTGCTGGAGTTCGTCGCGGGCGTCTTTGTATTCGCGATCGAAGTCCTTGGCCTTGGCGACGTACTGATCCTGCAGGTTCTGGCGCTGGTCGGGGTTCATCAGCATCCCCTTTTTCTCGATCTCATCCTTGAGGGACTGGACCTCGCTTTGCTGGCGCTGGAGTTTTCCTTCAAGCGCCTGGACGCGGCCCTGGAAGTCCGCTTTGGCGTGTTTGCCAGCGTCACATTCATTGAGCGCGCGTTGCACATCGACGTACGCAACCTTTATGTCGGCGCGCGCGGGTTGTGCGGCGAGAACCGCCAGAAGCAGCGCACCGGTTATCAAGCGTAACCTCATCGTGAGCACAGTCCTCCTCGAAAGTTCGACTCGGGTACCAACGGCGTGCGCGCCGGCATCTCTGCCGGGGCCAAGGCGTCCCGCGCGTGCCGACAACATTAAAGCTGGTTTTGGCACGTTGGCGCTAGAGCGGCGCGCCGGCGCCGATTTCGAACACGGTATTCTGATCGGCGGGCCGCGGATTGATTGGGAAGGCGAGATCAACGCTGAGCGGTCCAAACGGCGAGCGCCAGCGGATGCCAAAACCGACCGACGCCTGTAATTGCGTGAGGTCGATTCCCTGTTTGAGCGTGTACGCCTGGCCGGCGTCGGAGAAAACCACTCCGCGCAATCCGAGTCCGGACAGAATCGGGAAAGTGATCTCGTTGCTCAAAATCAATTCCTCGCTGCCGCCGATGTCCTGGACGCTGATCGGCTGGCCCGCCTGATTGTAGATCGTCACCAGCGGCCCCAACGAATAAAGCTGATAGCCGCGCACGTCGGCGGGTCCGCCCACGCCGCCGGGGAAAAACCTCTCGTACAGCGGAAGCTCGCCGCCGGTGCCGCTGGCCAGATTCTCGCCGACACCATAAGTCAGACCCTGCGACACCACCCAAGTTCCCCAGGTCGAGCTCTTGAGGAATGGGTAGAAGTAGCGCCCGTGCAGAATTCCCTTCAGGAAGGCGTTGCCACCGCCGATTCCGCCAATCTGCCCGTTGAAGGTCAGGACGGTTCCGGTGCGCGGATCGACCGGATTATCGACCGTGAAGCGGCGGATGCTCGGCAGCAATTCCGAAGTCTGCGTATAGCCCTTGTACCGCAGGATGTCGAAAGTCGTCATCGGAGCGAGTCCCGTGATGCCGACGCTCTGGAACTGATAGCCGAGTCCCGCGGTTACATCTTTGAGCGAGAAGGGCCCGAGTTTTTTGAATCCCAGCTCGGTCAGCGGATAGTAGGTGTTGACCGCGAACCCGGCGGCCGCCTGGTTGAAGCTGAGCAGATACTCCTTGTTATCGAAGAGCTGGAGACCCACGCTCAGCGGCATATCGAGGAACCACGGTTCGGTGTAGCTGATCGAGTAATTCTGGAACAGGAATCCGATCTGCGCGTTGAGCACCACCGATTCGCCGCCGCCAAACAGATTGGTATTGCCCAGCGTGAAGTTGCCGAAAACCGACGAGTAAGTGTCATATCCGCCGGCGACCTGCAGCGACGAGGTGTTGGCCTCGGCGACATTCACGTCGAGATTGATCTTGTCTGGCTGTTGCGCGGGTTCGGTCGTGATGCGCGTCTCGGTGAAGAAACCGAGCCGGTCCAGCCGTTTCTTTGATTCGCGGATCGCCTCGGCCGAATAAGGCTCTTGCTCCTGGATTTGCAGCTCGCGGCGGATGACCTTGTCGGAAGTTTTGGTGTTGCCGGTGATATTGATCCGGTTGACCAGAACTTCGTGGCCGGGGTTGACGTAGAAAGTGATGTTGATCCGATGGGTGACCGAATCGAGCTGGGTGCGCGGGTCAACATTGACGAATGCATAGCCGCGGTTCGAGTAGAAATCCGAAAGCGTCAGCACGTTGTGCTGGAGGGTCGAGCCCTTGAAATGCTGCCCGCGCTTGATCGTGAGCAGCCGGGCCAGCTCACGATGCGGGAACTTCATGTCGCCGGCGAGCGCGACCCTGCCGACCCGGTAGGCGGTGCCTTCGTCGATATCGATCAGGATGTGCAGTGAATTGCCGACGCGCTGGATCTTCGGCGAACTCACGTGAACGTTCAGATAGCCGTTGTCGTAATAGAACGCGGTCAGATGATCGACGTCGTCCTGCAGCTTCTGGCGGTCGAGTGCGCCCTGTCCCGTCAGCCAGCTCAGCAACATGCTGTACGTGGCAGTGTCCATCACCGCGCGCAGCATGCTCGATGAATATGCTTTATTGCCGTGGAACTCGATCTGGGTGATCTCGACTTTCGGCCCTTCGGTCACGTCGAAGACCGCGACCGCGGTGTTGTCGGGCTGCAGGATCGTGCGGAAATTCGCCGTCGCGTCGAGATAGCCCTTGTCCTGGTAGAGTTTCGTGATGCCGTTGATCGTGTCCTTGACCTGGCCGGGATCGAGGATCGCCCCCGGATGAATCTTGGTCGCGGACACGACCTTGTCGTCCGTCGAGCGGATCGCCTTCATCCCTTCAAGCCGGACGTCGGTAATCTGGGGGCGCTCCTTGACCCGGTAGGTCAGTACGATGCCGCCGTTGACGGGCTTTTTGTCCACGTCAACCGTGTCGAAGAAACCCATCTTGTAGATGGCCTTGACGTCCTGGTCGACCGCATTTTCATCGAGCGGCTGACCGGCTTGCTGCGAGACGTGAATTCGGATCGCGTCGGTCTCGACCCGCTGATTGCCCACAATCTGGATTTGCGTGACGATCGGCCCCGGGCCCTGCGCGAACCCGCGGTTCGCAGCGAAAATCAACGCCAGCATCGCGATCAGGGCGCATCCGGCGCGAAGGCGCCTCGCGCTGGCATTGAAGGTTCGGATTGTCACTGAAAAACACCAAAAAGCGGCGACCAACGTAGCCAATCAGTTCCGGTAAGTAAACCGGAAACCGATTCTTCGATCGGCGCGCCGGTCCCTTGACTGGCGCGCTTCGTTAGCCGCGCGGCTCGTCCAGCAGCTTTCCTTCCTTGAGTCTGAGCGCGCGGCTCATGCTTCGCATCAGCCGCTCGTTGTGAGTTGCGATGACCAGCGTGATGCCCAATTCGGAATTAAGCAAATGAAACAGTTCATGCACCTCGTCCGCGGTATGCGGATCGAGGTTGCCGGTGGGTTCGTCGGCGAGCACCAGGCGCGGCTTTAAGACCACCGCCCGTGCGACCGCGACGCGTTGCTGCTCGCCGCCGGACAACTCGGCGGGGCGGCGATGCAGTTTGTCGCCGAGTCCGACCACGCGCAGCATTTCGGCCGCGCGCTCGGCGGCTTCCCGATCCGGCATCCGCGCGATCAGCGCCGGCATCATCACGTTCTCGAGCGCGTCGAAGTCGGCGAGCAGGTAATGAAACTGGAACACGAAGCCAAGCCTGAGGTTGCGGAACTCCGCAAGTGCTTTGGCGTCGAGTGCGAACAGATCCTCGCCCTCGAAAAAAACCTTGCCCGAGGTCGGCTCTTCAAGACTGCCGAGGACGTGGAGCAGAGTCGATTTGCCTTCGCCCGATTGCCCGACGATCGCGATCTCCTCGCCCGCGCGAACGACCAGATCCAGTTCGCGCAGGACGCGGATTTCGCGTCCCGCGTCGTGAAAGGTCTTCACGATTGCGCGCGCGTCGATAAGCGTGTTGCCGATACGCGGACTCGGCGCCAGCGGGTCACTCATACCGGATCACCTCGACCGGAGACAGCGCGGCCGCGCGCAGCGCCGGGTAGAGCGCGGCAACGGCGCATAGCACGATCGACGCCGCCGCAACCGCGAAAAAATTCATCGGGTAAAGCCGGACCGGGACTGCGCTTACCATAAACAGATCGGCCGGGAGGTGGATGAGATGAAAGCGGCCAATTGCCCATGAAATCAGAAATCCGCCGCCGTCGCCGAGTGCGGTGCCAATCACGCCGATCGAAATGCCCTCGCACAGGAAGATCATCGCGATCGAACCCGCCCGCGCACCCATCGCGCGCAGAATCGCGATCTCCTTGCGCCGCTCCATCACGACCATCACCAGCGTCGCGATTATGTTAAACGCCGCCACCAGTACGATCAGCAGCAGAACCATGAAATAGGTGAATTTCTCGAGTTGCAGGGCCGAAAACAGCGGCGCGTTGGCGCGCGTCCAATCCGAAACCGTGTAATCGTTTCCCGCGATCGCGGAAATCGCCGCGGCGACCGCCGGCGCGTCGAACATATTCCTGAGCCTTAGCTCGAGGCCGGTCTGCATCTCGGGATCGTCGGCGAACAGCGCGCGGCCGTTGCGCAGCGCGACGAACACCAGCGTCGAATCGAATTCGTACATCCCCGAATAAAAGTAGCCCGTGATCACAAACCGCTTGAGCCGCGGCGCGCCCAGGCCGTTGCTCAGACTGGCGGGCGATATCAGGATCACCGGATCGCCCACCTGGAGCCCGAGATCGAACGCGAGCGTCTTGCCGATGATCGCCCCGGGCAGATTCACTTGCCGCTTTTGTCCCTGCTCGACGACCTGCACCTGATGCTCGGTATCGAGCGACGCGAGCGTGCCGGATTGCAGGGTCTGCGTAAGCTCGGTCAGAACTGGATTGTGCTCGGCTTCGACGCCGCGCAAAATTCCGCCCGAGACATAACCCGGCGCGCCCGACGGCGTATTGGACACCGCCATTACCTGCGACGAGATGAACGGCGCGACCGCGACCACCGCCGGGATCGCCAGGATCGCCTTGCGCAACTGCGCGGGATTCCATACCGCGCCGTCGGTGCGTTCGACCGTGACCTCGGGGGTGAAGGCGAGCAGCCGCGCGCGCAAATCCTCCTGAAACCCGCTCATCACGGAAAGCGCCACGGTCAGCGCAAAGGTTCCAAATGCTATTCCGGTAAGCGAAATCACCGCGATCAGCGAAACAAACCGCTCACGGCGCCGGGCGCGCAAGTAGCGCATGCCTATCAAGTACTCGAAACGCACGGATAGTCAGGCCGCGAAAGGCTCCCGGATTGGGCGCGGCAATGCGATGAATCGGGCTTGGCGGATGCGACGCGAAAGTTTCATTGAATCAAGCGGACTTGCGATTCGTCTATAGTCCGCGACCACTGGGGCATTTGCAACGATCAAAGGTTGCACTATCTCGTGGGGGTGCCATATGCTCTCGCCGAATGCGGAGGTTGCTCGGATGAACCGCTCCTGGTCAGCGGCGCTCGCTGCGACGTTGCTCATATTTTTATTTGTTGGCAGCGTGAAGGCGGCGGAGACACGTGTCCCTCCAGACCAGATCACGATGAATTTCCAGAACGTGGACATCCCAGTTCTGGCGAAATTTATCAGTGAGATTACCGGCAAAAACTTCATCATCGACGAAAGCGTGCGCGGCAAGGTTACGATTATCTCGCCCTCCAAGGTAACGCCCGACCAGGCGTATTCCCTGTTCCAGTCGGTCCTTCAGATCAAGGGGTTCACCACGGTGCTGGCGGGCAAGGTGATAAAGATTGTCCCCGCGCGCAACGTGCGCTCTGACGCGCCGCTTACCGAGTCGCAGCTCCCGGCCGACCTGCATGGCGACGAGTACGTGACCCGGATGGTGAAGCTCAAGAACGTGGACGCGGCCTCGCTGGTCGGCGTGGTGCAGCCGATGGTCTCGCACGACGGGCTGGTCGCGGCCTATCCCGAAGATAACACCCTGATTATTACCGACGACGCGTACAACGTGCAGCGCCTGTTGCAGATTATCGGCAGCCTCGACATCCAGGGCGTGCAGGCGAACGTCGCCGTGATCCCGCTCAAGCTGGCGTTTGCCGGCGAACTCGCGCCCGAGATCGAGCAGATCATGGCCGCGCGATCGGGCTCAACCAGTACGCCGCAGGGCCCGCGGCCCGGAATGGGCGTCGTGGCGCCCACTGCGTCTGGACCATCAGGCGGCTTCAAGGTGATTCCCGATGAGCGCACCAACTCGCTGATCGTGCTGGCGGGCCCGCTCCAGTTGCGCGAGATAAAGGACGTCGTTGCCAAGCTCGACATCGTGCCGCCCAACGTCACCTCACGCATCCATGTGTACCGGCTCAAGAACGCGCAGGCGCTCGAGATGGTGCAGGTCATGAATAACCTGCTCAACGGCGGCAGTTCGCCGTCCACGCTTTCGCCCCAGACCGGCCGCGGCTCGCTCGGCCGTGGCAGCTCGCTCGGAATGATGGGCGGCGGCATGGGCGGCATGGGCGGTGGGATGGGCGGCGGCTTCGGCGGCATGGGCGGGATGAGCGGCGGTTACGGCGGCTCGAGCATGGGCGGCATGGGCGGTGGGATGGGCGGCGGCATGATGAGCAGCATGGGCGGCATGGGCGGAGTCAGCGGCGGCATGGGCAGCGGGATGGGGATGATGAGCGGCAACTCATCTGGGAACACCGGTTCCGCTTCGGCCAGCACGTCGGGCGGCAAGGGCAGCAATTTCACCAACCCGGTTAATATCACGGCCGACCCCGCCACCAACGCGTTGGTGGTCAGCGCGTCGCCGCAGGACTGGCAGACCCTCAAGCAGATCATCGATGAGCTCGACGTTCCCCGCGTCCAGGTCTTCGTGCAGGCGGTTATCGTCGAGGTTAGCGCCGAACGGAGCCGCCAGCTCGGCGTTGAATTCAACGCCTCGACGGGCATCAGCAACAGCACGATCGGCCTTGGCACTATGAACTACGGAAATCTCCAGAACGCGCTCGGAAACCCGCTCGGCCTCAGCGGATTGGGCTTGGGCCTTGCCTCGGGCAGCCTATGCAGTGTTCCCTCGACTTTGGCCGCCGGGGTTGCGTCCACCGGAACGGTGGGAGCCGCGGCCGCCAGCACGATCACAATACCGTGCGATCTTGCGCTGCTCGAGGCGCTCGAGACCGACACGCATAGCAACGTGCTCTCGGCTCCGACCCTGCTCACCGCCGACAACGAAGAGGCGATGATCGTGGTCGGCCAGAATCTGCCGTTCGTCGGATCGGCGTCGGCCAACGCCGGCTTGCCGGGGCAGATCTTCAATTCCGTCGAGCGCCAGAACGTCGGTATCACGCTCGATATCGTCCCGCAGGTTTCGGAAGGCGATTACGTCAAGCTCGATCTGTACGAAGAAGTCTCCAACGTGGTCGGCAGCACGGTAAATAATCCGCTCGGACCGACCACGACAATTCGCTCGGCGTCAACCAGCGTGATGGTGCAGAATCATCGCACTGCCGTTATCGGCGGGTTGCTCTCGAGCCAGGACAGCGCCTCGAAACAGGGTATTCCGTATATCTCCGATATCCCGGTGATCGGAAATCTGTTCAGCTTCAAGCAGACCGATCGGCAAAAAGATAACCTGATCGTATTCCTGACCCCGCACGTGATTCGCAACCGCACGCAGTTGCGCGCGCTGGCGCTCGACGAGCGCCACAAGTTCATCCAGTCGATCGGCCGCAAGGAAGTTCACGACATGCCGGCTTCGCAGATTCACG